>Ga0209698_10003097_pt1 | contig 18636 bp, 12 predicted proteins | sample LitLauG_LLR_2012_FD_187203 | JGI IMG/M metagenome (GOLD analysis project Ga0209698, IMG submission 187203) | Freshwater sediment microbial communities from Pennsylvania, USA - Little Laurel Run_MetaG_LLR_2012 (SPAdes) (version 2) | ecosystem: Environmental > Aquatic > Freshwater > Creek >...
CCGGATCTCGGAGCGAGAACTCCTTGGTTTGAGTGTTCGGATTCACGTGTGGCTCCTCTTCGAGCCGAGTGACGAGAGAGCGTGCCCTTTGAAGCGCCCGGTCGAAATCATCGACACGGAAGAACAACAGGAGCCCGTTGCCGGGTGTCCCGTGATCCGGGCTCATCAATGAGGGATGCTCGTGGGCGCCCCACTCGTGGAGGCAGAGCAAAACAGTTCCATCTGAATCGAGGATTTGCCCAAAGTAAACATGGGCAGGAAGGGTAGCCGGCTGACCGAACAGCGCCCGGTACCATTTGAAGCTGCCCGGCACGTCGCCTACCCCTATGATCGTCCAAGTGCGCTTCATCGGGTCCCCTCTGCGGACTAATTCTTGTTTAGACCGACCTGGATACAACCGGTCATCCCAGAACTTGCCGTACTATTTTATGCCGACAGGCGGGTCAGGCTAAGCCTGCCATCGCCTAGAAATAGATCTCCTCTCAGACTGGCGAATCGGCGGCTACTCGGAAGCTGATCCCAGCGTCATGAGGCTGTGCCTCCAATTGATGGGTAGTGACTTGGCATGGTCGGTCTCCCGGAGGTTGAACTTAATTCACTCTCGTAGAAGGAATGATTTTGAGTCGCGGGAACACGCACATGGCGGAGCGTCGGCACGAGATAATATTAGCGGTTAAGCATATTGGAAACTGGCATTGCTATCTAGCCTAGCTGGAAAATCTATCTCGAAAATGTGTTTAAATGGCTGCCTGCGGCCTGCCGACTGCAGCATCTAGGGATTTTGTGTCCCCCTACCCCTTCGATGCCGATGCTTAGACTTTAGCGTGAGCACTGCCCCAAGCATCATTCCCAGAAGGAACTCGCCAATCGCCAGATATGGATTTCGGAGATCACAGAAGACCACTTGACTCTCCCTTGAGCGGAAAATTGCGATGAGGACATGCGCGACGGTAAAGAGGCCGGCCAAAACTTAAATTTTGGGGGCTTGCAAAAGCGGCTACCGGTCGGCCGTAGACTGTTTGCCTTTTTGGAAACTGACTCCCCTATCCCCTCACATACCTATTGCATGAGAGCGAGCAACACTTACACACAGGGCGCACTTGATCAGAACCCATGTCAAAAATGCCAGATTGAGAAAATATCCGAACAGCCGGTTTTTACAGACGAGTGCCATTACTTCCGAGTTGCCCGTCAACCGCTCACTACCGCCGGGCCGACGACCTCGGAATTCCGTCTGCTGGAGGGGAACGATTTCAGCCCCTGCTCACGGACAGCTGTCACAACGCGACGTGACCAGCCGCACTGAGTTTGCCTCGCAGTAGGTCCAGCCTCAGAACGTAATCCTGCTTTTCGCGCCTGTGGATCTGAGGGTCCTCTACCTGCGCGAGGCTTCGATTTAGACCCCCGCTCGCTGTCTGCGAGCCTGTTTCTCCACATCTCGGCGGAGGATCGCATGCTTCATCTCGATACCGGCAATACCGGTTTTATGATTTTATGCACCAGCCTGGTCATGTTAATGACGCCGGGACTCGCGTTCTTCTACGGCGGCTTGGTCGGCCGCAAGAACGTGCTGGCGATCATGATTCAGAGCTTCGTCTCGATGGGCTGGACCACCGTCATCTGGTACATCTACGGTTACTCGTTGTGCTTCAGTGGCGACTGGCACGGTGTCATAGGGAATTTCAATTATGCCTTTCTGCGCGGGATCAACCTCAGCACGCCATCGCCGAACGACACGATTCCGGCGTTCGTCTTTATTGCGTATCAGATGATGTTTGCCATTATCACTCCGGCGCTCATCTCCGGGGCGTTCACCAACCGCGTTACTTTCAAGGCCTACATGCTGTTTCTGACTGGGTGGCTGACCTTCGTCTACTTCCCGTTCGTGCACATGGTGTGGGGCGGAGGATTTCTGCAGCAATGGGGCGTGAAGGACTTTGCCGGCGGGATTGTGGTGCACAACATTGCAGGCATCGCGGCTCTCGCTTCTGTGATCTACGTGGGCAAGCGCCGTACGGCAGACCGCGGGCCGCACAGTATTCCGCTGGTGGCGCTCGGCACCGGTCTGCTCTGGTTTGGGTGGTACGGCTTCAACGCGGGCAGTGAAATGCGGGTGGATTCGGTGACGGCCACGGCATTCCTTAATACAGATGTTGCGGCTTCGTTTGCCGCGGTTGCCTGGTTGTTGGTCGCCTGGTTGAACGAGAAAAAGCCCAAGTTCCTAGGGTTGCTCACTGGCGCGGTGGCCGGACTGGCTACCGTAACTCCGGCTGCGGGATACGTCTCACCGACAACGGCGGTTATTATCGGCATCGTTTCCGGTGTTGTCTGCTACTACGCGATTGAAATGAAAAACAAGCTGGGATGGGACGACGCTCTCGATGTTTGGGGAGTTCACGGAGTTGGCGGTTTCCTCGGGATCGTGATGCTGGGCATCTTCGCCAACAAGCAGTTCAATCCCGACGGCGCCAACGGGTTGCTTTATGGCGACCCAGTCTTCCTTCTGAAGCAGGTCACTGCGGTAGTGTTCTCGTCGGTCTGGGCATTCGTATTTACCTATGCCATGCTGCGGATCATCGATGCCTTCACGACTGTGAAGGTCAGTGAGATGTCGGAGGAGATTGGTCTCGACGAGTCGATCCACGGCGAGCACGCCTACGAGCAGCTCACCGATCGGGATGTGATCCATGATCTGGTTCACGCGGGTCGTCACGACGTGTGAAAGCACGACGCGTGAAAACAATGATCGCTCAGAGGCACGTCCTTCGTTGCCTTCTTGGCAAGATGGTTTGGGTAGGGGTGATGCTTGCATTGCCCCTATTCATATTTGCTCAGAACAGCGGCCCGGCGGACTCGCCAGCGGTCTCCTCCGGCAACGATCTCGACAGCAAGACTTGGTGGAAGGGAATCACCGCAGACGGATTTTTGTCGCTCTCTTACACCTACAACACGAACAACCCGGCCCCGCGCGTGAATCAAGAGCGAGCAACACCCTTAGGTTAGCCGACAAGCGTGGGGAAACGGGAGTTTCCGCCATTGCACTGCTTATACAGTTAAATGGTTGTTCTACCTACGTGTGCATAGGTACAAACTCGCGCTTAACCCCGCTTGTGCCCCGCTTGTGCCCCATTTTGCCTTCATAGCTCGTCCATAGCCCCAACGGCGGCATTTTCGAAAACGACACCTAACGACGCCAGATGGTCTCGCAATTTCCGGCCTACGTATGCCTGAAATGCCACCTGCTTGCCACCGACGTAAGGTCGCGCCTTCTTGTACCCGTGCGACTCCATCGCCTCGGCGAACTTCACTTCCTTCACGCAGTACTCGCCCGTGCGCTCTGCCCACTGGACAAAACGCTCGTACAGCTTGCGAGCCTGTATAAAATCATTCAGCCCTGTGGCCTTCTCCGTTTCCTCGGCGACGAATCTCTCCAGCCAGTCCTGCGAGCCCCGATACGCTTCTGTGGCTTCAGTGACGCACTGTGGCTCATCCAGGCCGTTGCGACGATAGTCCTCTAGCCCTTCGAGCGCCCAGTTCAGGATCCCAGACGCCTCACTCCGGAGCTTCTCGCCTAGCTTTTCGTCCTTCTTGCCATCAGGGATGTACACGTTGAACGGTATGCGCTTCAAGCGACGCCAGATGCCCTCGTCTGTTCCCCGGATGACGGGCAGAGCATTTGTCGCCAGCCAGATCTTGAACTGTGGCTTGAAGTCGAAGAACTCTTTGTGCAGGAACCGTGCTGTGATGGTATCGCCGCCAGTGATCTGCTTGATCTTCGGCTCGTCCAGGCGTTTAGACTCTTCGGTCTCCACAGCGGCAACCATCCTGGCAGATGCGAGTGCAGCCAGATCGTTCGGGATGCTGTCGCCTTTCTTCACCAGGAATGTATTCATGTGGGCTGCAACTCCGTAGTCACCCAGGAGGTAACGCACGAGCTCGACGAAAGTGGACTTGCCGTTGCGACCTGAGCCATGTAGCAAGAACAAGCAATGTTCTGCTGTTGAGCCTGTGAGCGAGTAACCCACGGCACGTTGCAGGTAACCCACCAACTCTTGGCGCTGCGCTGTGATGTCGCCCAGAAAGTCTAGCCACAGTGGGCATGTGGCTTTGGGATCGAACTCTACCGGCGAGACCTTGGTGATCAGGTCAGTCTGCATGTGTGGCTGACAGGCTCCCGTGGTCAGATCGATTGTTCCATTCGCACAGTTGAATGCCCACGGATTGCAATCGAACTCTGCGTGCTTGACCTCGATACTCTTGGCATAGCGAGCGAGATACTCTGTAGCCTTGAGTGAGTTGTTGGACTCGCTTTTCTTCGCCCATGCTCGCACTGTGCCTTCGATTTCCTTCGCTCTGTCTGCGTCCACTATGCCGGCCAGATGCAGCGGCAGCTCTTGCGGCACAATCTTGCGAGCTGACTCCGTCGCTCCACGCAGGACTCGACCGATGCTATCAGCAGCCCATCGCTTGCTATCCCACGAGTACCAGCCACGCTGCGGGCAGTAGCGGAAGCCGTGTCCATACCGTGCCACGAAACGCTCTGCGTTTCCGGCGTCTGTGAGATTCCACGCTTGCATCTGCACTCTCGCAGACGCAACGATTGTTGGCGCAGATGTTTCAGCGACCTCTTCAGCTTCCCCAACTTCCGCCGCTTCTTCGCCGTCCACCAGCGCCGAAGGCTTCTCTCCGGGCTTGAAGACGAGCTTCACCTTGGATTTCTTCTTGGCTGTTGCCAGCACAACGGGATCGCAGGCATCTTCGAACTCGAAGGTATCGCTGGCAACGAAGTTAGCCTTGACGCCGGGATATTCGTACTTCTCACCCTGCGCTTCTTCCCAGTGCTTCTTGAAATCTTTGTCGTTGACGCCACATGAAGCGTGAAAGCAACCGTACGACCACCATCCATCGGAGTGCAGAATGACGGCAGAGTCCTTATGGTTTGAGTCCACAATGCATGGCCCAATCCACTTAGCCGTCTCGTTGGGTTGTCCAGCGGGTCCTATGTTGCCACATTCCCATCCTGTCCAATCCAGATACTCTTGCGTATTCTCTTCTGTCCAAGGTCCTTGCCGTTTCTCGCCCAAGGCTCGCTTGGGATTCTTGTCTGGCGCCAGCGCAGCAAGCTTCTCCAGCAGTTCACGACTGACGGGCTCAATTGTGTCTGGCATGTTCAGTATCTTTGCCAGACGCCACGGACGCTCGGGTGTGTCCACTCCTTTGCACGACATCGTGCCATAACACTTCATAATGCGCGCAGCATTGAAAATCTTGGGATCGACCTCAACTTTGGCAGTGCCCACCATCTCTTGCATGGCAGCGAGGCAGCGCTTCACCAGATCACGACTCTCGGTGTCGTTAGGCAGGTCGATGCGAATGGGCAAGTGGTAGCCATTGCCAGACAGGCCCACGAACATGTTGGTCTCAAGAACACCGAAATCCAGCAGCTTCTGGCCCAGATCGAGCGTCACTTCTCTCGCCAGCTGTTTTTCGTCAGCAGTCGAACCGATGCCGCTTGGCCGTAAGGGATCAATGTCGATGGGCAACCAGATGCGACGCAGGATGTTGTTGTCAGAGGTTGTTTCCTCCGCCCATTGGATGGTGTTCTTTGGCTGCCTGGCCAGCAGACCTTCGTGCACAGCGTTGACTGTCCAGTAGACATTTTCTTGAATGAAGCGATAGGTGTTGGCGTCACCGAAACCGTCTCGAGCCAGCTTGGCGACGTGCTTCGCCATGATTTCATGGTCGTCGTACCAGCCGGAGCAGTTGAGCCGCTTCTTCTTGTTCATCATGCGGACTTCAACAACTTGACCCGGTGGAAACAGAATACGGATTGCTTTGCGGATCTCTGGTAGGTCGTAACGCATTTTCTCAACTTGTATTGCCTGCTTGCTCATAGGTGGTCACCATCCTGGCGGCAACCGCTGGGTAGGGGAACTATGGCGGGCGTGTCGTAGCTGTTTGTCATCTCATTCCTTAGACAGGGTGGCGGGAATGAGTCGCCACCCCATCGATAGCTCGTGCCTGGAGGTGCCCGAGCCGCGCACTATTCAATACTGTCTTATGCCACGCTTCGGTCTTTTGGCCACGCGGGTCCATTCCAGAGGGTACGACTGGAATGCACAATATAGGATTGCAGAACTACACGATTAGTACAATACTAAATACATGTTAACGAGAAATGTGATAACCTAATGAAAATAATGGAGCTACCTAACATGCCAATCAGAGTAATCGATACTCGAAAACAACTTCCCAGGCGGAAGCGCATGCGACGTAGCATGATCATGGACACAGAGGAGTGGCAACAAGCCGTCAAAAAGATCGAGTCCGGTCTCAAGGCGCACGAGGGCATAGAGCTTGTGGTGAGCGCGCGCGCAAAGGCTGATATCGGCGAGAATGCGGCGCGAATCTTGAAGTATCAGCTGCAGAAGTACATCAAGGAGCGGGGGCTGGCCTTGCAGGTATTTTTCCGGGGCAAGGACCTAGCCACGGGCCTTCCCGTTACATACGTGACCGTCACTGACAAGAAATCCCGGCGATAGCGGTCCTCGTTCTCGCAGCGTCGGAGCATCACCAAAGACTCCGCGCGATTCCGGTCGCCCGCTCGTTACTTCCGAGTTGGTGCTGGCCAAAGCTGGCGGGCTGGCACTGACCTAAACGCCCTGGACGCAACCCAGTTAATGAGTAGTCGGTTGCGTGAGCCCAGTTCCGGCACCCGCTGTAACTTGGGGATTGTCCAACGACCGATTAAGCTAGACGTTAGATTGGGAGAGCATCTTGGCCGCAAGAATTCTCATCGTTCTAAGCGCGAGCATTGTCTTAACGCTCGGAGTCGTCCACCTCGTCTATACGTTCTGGGGAGCAAACCTCACGCCCCGTGATCCCTCGCTGCAAATCAGCATGAGCCAGATTTCACCTGTCATTACGAAAGAAACAACAATGTGGCGGTGTTGGGTGGGCTTCAACGCCAGCCACAGCATGGGACTTATTTTGTTCGGCTTGGTTTTCGGTTTTCTTGCACTGGCTCACGGCCAGCTCCTCTTTCGGTCACCGTTCCTGCTCGTTGTCGGGCTGGCAATGCTTGCTGGTTTTGTTGTGCTCAGCAAGGCTTATTTTTTCAGCGCGCCTCTCACAGGCATCAGCATTTCTTTAGCCTGCTATGTCGCCAGTATCGCGCTGGCGAGAACCACTCATTGAGAACCCCTGGCGGGCGATGTGCGATTTCACGCTAAAAGGGTCACTCCAGCCAATGACACCGATGCTCGTCCAGCGTATATTTTTCTTGCCGGATCTACGGGTTCGGTGGCGGGGGCAGGAGGTCGCAGTGCTCGACACACATCACGGTTTCGATCTCGACGTCGGCTTTCTTGTGGCCGGAGAAGTTGATGTCGGGCAGGACTAGGAGAGTCTGCGGGCCGTTGGCGGCATTGAAGGTGCAGTTGAAGCCGAGCTTCTGGACGCCGCGCTCCTTGCATCCGGTTTTGTCGAGGGCGTCGGTGAGCGAGATAGTACGGTCGTAGAACTGATCAGCGAGGTGCGAAGGAAGAATCGCGACCGTGAGAGGAATGGGCGACTTAATCTTCACGCTCAGTTCCTGGCCGTCGTGGTCGGGGGTCATCAGGCTATAGACTTTGGGCGCCTGTGTGACGTCGTATTTTTCGTTCACGATGCGCCGCCAGTGGAACTCGGGCAGGATGCAATTGTCGACGCAATTCCACGCGTAGTACTGGATTCGGAGGTCGTTGGGGGAAATAAATTGACGGACGCCAGGTCCGAGGATGGCCCCGATGGTCGAGACGACGGGCTTTTCGGGCCTGCGTTCATCGCGGAAGGTGATGATCATCGCGCGCTCGGTAGGCAGATGACATTCGTAAATCATGCTGACGACGTGCTCCTTGATGCAGATGGAACTGAAGTTCACGGGAGCGTCGGGGTGCTGCATCGCGTTGTTCCACTCATCGGCCCAGGCCATGGCAACGGTCACGGGATAGCGGGCTTCGATCTGAATGTGCATGTTGCCGCCGCCGGCAGCAGGATGGTACGTGCGGCCGGCATGGAGGCCTGCGGGCTCCATGGGGATCGTTTCGCTGTTGGCCGGAGTCCAGTTGAAGACGCGATTGTCCTGACCGAATGCGAGGGCGGCGCAGGCGCAGAGCAGCGCGGCGAATATACAGAGGTTTCGCATATCACAAGTATTGGAGGGGTGCGGGGCGGGACCTAGCCAATTTGCAAGGGCGGTGTTACGGAGGTACCTGAGTGTAGTGGGATATTACGACAACAACGAGCAACCTCTATCCCGGTCCGTGGAAGCATTCCTTGGTTGGGCGCCGCTAGGATCAGGCTAATTGGGGGAAGCGGCTTTGCGTGAGGCCGTTGTGACTGGCGCAAGTGTCGCACGAAATTTCCCCAGCTGTGCGGTTATTTTCGTGCGCAAGGGCGAGACTGACCCTGGTTTCTCAGTTGCCGGTAACAGACTCAAAGCTCTCTCTTCAGTAGACACAGCCCGGGCGCGGTCACCGTTCTGAAAATAGGCCCGCGCCAAGACATCGAGACTGTAACTGCTCTCGGATTTCGCGACCGACTGCTCCGCGTATCGTAGGGCGGTCGCCGGTTCTCGCAGGTCTTCAGGCTCACAATTCAAAAGATCAAGCGCGTATTGGGCCAGGTCATCGGAAGTTACGTCCGACCGCTGTGCCAAATCTCGATCGAGAGCTAGCCCTCGGGTGGCCAGGTGACGGGCCTCGGTCAGTTCGTGCCTCTTCATGAGCTGTTCGGCGGTGTCAATCAAAATCTCGGCGTAGCGCCCGCGTAGCACCACATTGTTGGAACTAGCCGGAGAGAGCTTCTCGAAAAGCTGAATTACCCGGCGGTTGTACTTGAGCGCGCCCGCGACATTCCCGGTCTTTTCCGTCAACTCGCCGGCGTACCGCAAGGAGATGGCAAGGCTCATGCTCGCCCGAACGTTCGTGGGATCTGCATCTACCTGCTGCTGATCGATTCCGGCTGCCTTTAGATAGTTTTTCAAGGCCTCCGCGTTATTTCCCATGTCGTCCTCTACCGCTCCAATCTTCCGATACCCAAGGGCCAGCAGCCATTGATAATCGCCGGTATGGGCGTCGGAAAATGAAAGCGCTGTCAGCCTGTCCAGCGCCTGGCGGTAATAGTTCAAGCTGCTTGCGAGCTTGTCGTCGTCATGCTGTAAATCGCCGATGCGAATTTCCAGGAGTGGAATGCCGGTTTGAGCGCTCTTGTTGTCAGGATGCGCCGTAGCGAGCGCCTCATCGATCGCCAACGCTTTCTGATACGCCGCGAATGCTCCGGTCTCATCGCCTAAATTTTGCATGCCGCCGTGGCCAAGGGTGTCGCCCATGACTTGATAGCACTGGGCCAGTTCAGTTTGCATTTCCGAACCATTGAAGTCCTTCGGGTTCAGCGATTCGTAAATCTGCGCCGCCGAGCGCAGATCGCTGACCGCGTCCGTGGGCCGGCCCAATACCGGCAATACCTGTCCCAGCAGCCGATAACTGCGGGCGAGATCGAGCCGCGCAGCGGCATCTCCCGAGTTCGCCTGGACCAGCGCCTTGCTAATATCGAGCGCCTTGCTGTAGCTCGTAGCCGCCTCGGCGGCGTCGCCCAGATTCGCCGCATAGGGGTTGCCTTGAACGTCACCCACTTTCAAATATGCTTCCGCCAATTCGCGCTGCAGACCCGGGTCGCTGCGGGATTTCTCTGCCAGCCTGCTCAAGTACTCCAACGCTCGTTGCACAACCAGTTGGCGTGCAGGCGTGGAGCCGGGCAAGTTTTGAATGGCGTTGTGAATCTCGAATAAAAAGGAAGTTGCTAAACGCCGCACGTCTTGGAAGTTATTCTGAGCCTCGGCTCTTTGCTGGCGGGCTATCTTTGCCTGCCATGCAGTGCCGAAGACTCCCGCCAGCAAAGACGCGAATACCAGACCTGTGGCGGCAACACCCGCCTTATGGCGGCCAATGAACTTGACGCTTCGATAATGCCAGCTGTCCCGGTGTGCGCTTACCGGCAGTCCTTGGAGATGGCGCCGGAGATCTTCTGAAAATTGCTCCACCGATGCATAACGCTGCTGCGGTTCTTTCCGCAGAGCCTTTAGGATGATGTTGTCCAGTTCTCCTCGTAACTGCCGGCACAATTTTTGTGGAATCGTCGCCCGCAATTGCGCCAGCAGTTCGATCGTTGCTTGTTCCGGTTTTTCCTCCTCGCGCCCGATTCTTGTGATGACGCCGCTTGGCTTGTCCGGTTCCTGATCGCAGATGGCATTCAATATCTCGTGTTGCGAGCCGCTCTTTAACCGGTAAGGCCGCCGGGACGTCAGCAATTCGAAAAGAATGACGCCTAGCGAATACACGTCGCTGGCCACGTTGATGGGCTCGCCTCGAATCTGCTCGGGGCTGGCATAGGCCGGAGTCATCAAAGGAAAGTCCGCGCGAGTTACGTCCAGTGCGGTCGCGAAAAGCTCGGGCTTCAGCAACTTCGCAATGCCGAAATCGAGAAGTTTCGGCAGGCCGTCCGCGGTTATCAGAATGTTTCCCGGCTTCAGGTCACGATGCACTACTAGGTTTTGATGAACATATTGCACGGCACCGCACACTTGACGGAACAGCGCAATGCGTTCTCGTACCGAGAGCCGGTGGCGGTCACAATAGTGATCGATCCGAATGCCCTCCACGTACTCCATGACGAAATAGGGGACGCCGTGTTGCGTGGTGCCGCCATCGAACAGCCGCGCAATCGAGGGATGATCGAGAGCAGCAAGAATCTGGCGCTCGCGCTGAAAACGGCGGGAAATCTCGCCGGCATCGACCGCGGATTGCACAACCTTGATCGCCACGCGCTTTTGAAATGTGTCATCCGAGCGCGCTGCGAGATACACCGTGCCCATGCCGCCCGATCCAATTTGGCGAATGACTTTGTACTGCCCAATCTTCTCTTCGATCAGGTTGGGGAATTCGTACGGTGCCTCGGCCTTGGGCGGCGAACTTTTTTCTGAGTTATAAGCGGTGAGCAGCGACTCCACTTCCGCTAGCAGCGACTCGTCTCCGCCACAGGATTCGCGCAGGAATGCTTCGCGCTCCTCAGCCGGCTGCTCCAGAGCGGAATTCAGCAGCTCCTTTACCTGCTCCCATTTCACATTCAAGAGGGATTTGCCTTTTTCATCTCTCGCAACAGCCAGCCTTTACCCATGGTCCACTCGCGTTTCACCGTCGCCGGAGAAATCTCCAAGGCTTGCGCGATTTCATCGATGGAAAGACCACCAAAGATACGAAGGTCGATCACCCGGCTTTGACGGTGATCAAGTTCGGAAAGCCGCTTGAGGGTTTCGTCTAGGGCTAGCAGATCGGCCGGCCGTTGCTGCGACATCGCAATCGCTTCCGTCAACGGAACATTAGGAACGCCGCTGCCGCGCTTTGCCCCGAGCCGTCGTCTTGCGGAGTCGACCAGAATCCGCCGCATCAGCTGAGCGACCACTCCGAAAAAATGATGTCGGTCTTGCCAGCGAACATGCCGCTGATCGGCTAACCGCAAATAGGCTTCGTGAACTAGTGCAGTTGGCTGAAGTGTGTGATCGGTTCGTTCCCGTCTGAGGTAAGACGCTGCCAGCCGCCGCAGCTCATCGTAAACGAGCGGCACCAGGGAATCGCGTGCCTCCAGATCCCCCTCGTTCCACCGAACAAGCAGTTTATTGATTCGTTGGGATGGATTGGGATCCAAACCGCCCCCTCACGCAGTCGACGCCATGCGGCTATGTCCGCACGGAGTGCGGAGTTCGACCGATCATAGCGCGCTCTGCGGGGCGCGTAAAGTGCGGTTTGCTGCCCAAATTAGGGTGTCAACTTCCCCAAGACTATACCCAATCCCGCAGGAGCCGCCGTACGGGACAGTTTGCGAACGTGCCGGGCCTATCTTCCTTTTTTTGATCCCTCGCCCCGAGTTTTTCCGCGATGTATAGGTGAGAGGGGAACAAACGACAAATCGACCCGCTCCAAACGAGGAGGAAATATGAAAAACCTGCTGACGTTGGTTTTCACGCTTGGATTAGCCGCCGCCCTGACTTCCACCCGCGCCGCCGCTCAGATGCCGAACATGGATATGAGCTGGGGGATCCGCAACCAGATGCAGTATCAGGCCCAAGGGAATGCCATGGCCCACGCCACCGCAATGGCGTATTACAACTACATGCGCCGCCTGCGCGCGATGGGATACACCGGGCCTTCGCTTCCCACCGGCGTCACTCCTGAGAGCCTGCAGAACTCGATGCAGCGGCTCCAGCAAGCCCAGGACGGCTTCCATGCTTCGTCATTCGCCAACTCCAACCGCACCTTCAACTCGGCCACAAACTATGACTACCGGGCGATTCGCGGATGCACGCTGGCGGTGGATTCTTACGGGCAAAAGACCTGGGTCTGCCCGTAAACGATCGTCGGTTGAGATTCGTCAAAGACCTGGCAGACTCTGCCAGGCTTTGTTGTTTTTGCACGTCGGAGTTTGGGGGAAGACTTACGGCAACTTGCCTACACTGACCCTTACGCGACTTGTTGCGGTTTGGCGACGGCGTCGACAGTGTCGACGATCTCCTCGATCGAACCGTCGATGTCGATCGTAAGGCGGGCCAGATCCATGTGGGCCAGGGCCGGATATTGCTTGAGCAGCGCTGCCCAAGCGGCTTCTCTCGCCAACTCCACACCCATTGCCATGGTCATCAATCTCCTTGCGGGAGGCCGGCCCGGGGAAGAGTCTGAACAATGGGGAAAGTCGCCGTAATGAGCGGCAAATCGCAGACCCATGTCCCTTCAGGGGGCCCACCCCTGCTGGGACAGTAGTGTTTGAATCTTCAAATGCAGCCACTAGTGCCCCGTTGCGACAAACTTGACAAAGAGGCCTGGAGGGCGCATCTTGTCCCACGTTCACGCCTCGTAGAGGCCTTTCGACCCGTCTTCCAGACCAGCACATTTGGAGGAGCCCACCATGATCCCGCAATCAGAAATGCTGAAATTCAGGGAGTCTCTTCGGGGCCAGTCATTCACTACTGGAGAGCACGGATATGACGCTGCACGAACGATTCCGAATGCCATGATCGATCGCCGACCAGCCATCATTGCGAGATGTGCTGGCGCCGCTGATGTCATAGCGTGCGTGCGATTCGCTCGCGAGCATGACTTGCTGGTGGCGGTGCGCGGTGGGGGTCACAGCGTAGCGGGAAAATCAGTTTGTGACGACGGCATCATGATCGACCTTTCCGGAATGAAGGGCCTGCGCGTAGATCCCAGGCAACGCACTGCCCGCGCCGAAACCGGCCTTACCCTGGGTGAGTTCGATCGTGAGACGCAGGCGTTTGGTCTGGCTACGACTCTCGGTGTGGTGTCGAAGACGGGCATCGCCGGCCTGACTCTGGGCGGCGGGTGGGGACACCTGCATGCCAAACACGGCCTGGCTCTCGACAACGTTGTGAGTGCGGATGTGGTGACTGCTGATGGGCGCCTAGTGAGAGCAGACGCTAACGAAAACCAGGATCTTTTCTGGGGCGTGCGCGGCGGTAGTGGTAACTTCGGCATTGTCACTTCACTCCAATACCGATTGCATGAACTCGGTCCCGTGCTAGCCGGCGCCGTTTTCTATCCGGCTGCAAAGGCGGCGGAGGTTCTCCGTTTCTTCCGGGAATTCTCTGAAACCATCCCCGACGACCTTGTTATCCAATGCGGTTCATTTACGACGCCGGATAAAGTCCCAGTCTTTGCCGTGGCAGCTTGCTACTGCGGGGAGGTCGCGGAGGGCGAGAAGATCCTGAAACCGCTACGCGCGTTTGGTCCGCCGATGGCTGATGCTATCGGCGTAATGAGCTACGTGCAGCTGCAGAGCATGTTCGATCCGTTTTTTCCGCCCGGACGGCAGACCTATGTGAAGTCGAACTTTATCCGCGTGCTGAGTGACGACGCGATTCAGGCAATTTCCCAGTGCGCAGGAACAAGCCCCTCTCCTCACAGCTTTGCCCCGTTTCTTGAGCACTGGCATGGAGCCGCCACGCGTGTGGGTGTCACGGATACGGCGTTTCCGCATCGCCAACATTCCTACAACATGATGTTGTGGTCGAATTGGGAGAGTCCGTCCGAGTCGGAAAAGAACATTCAATGGACACGCACCTGCTGGAATGTTCTGCGGCCGTATCTTGTGGACGGCTCCTACAGCAACTATGTCTCGGATGAGGGTGATGCGGTCGAACGCGCGGTGTACGGACCCAACTACGATCGGCTGCTTGCCCTGAAAAACAAATACGACCCGACCAATCTGTTTCGCATGAACCACAACATCAAGCCGAACCAGACAGTGCCGGTGCGCATAAGCGCGTAGCGTGCTTGTGTCGGCGGCAACTCACGGGCGATGACTGTTGATAACAGCCACAGGCGATTACACTCACCCCCGGCAGGGCCAATGAGTGTTATCGGGATCTTACGACACCGCCGCCAACATGCTGCTTGTGCGAGGGCTTAATGGGAGACTAGCATTCGGTGCGTGGAAATTCAGCACCTCGCGGAAGAATATCGGAGCAAGAAGGACGAGGAAATGTTGCGATTGGCGCTCGACTCATGTTGCAAGGCGTTTCTCTCATGAGTGACAACGTTGTGTAGGGGACACGGGGTTCGGCATCTCAACCGAGCTGCGTATGCCGTCTCCTTCCGACATTTCCGAGTTGCAACCGCCATCGAAGAAAGGGGCCAAGCTCATGCAGTTCGTGCGGATTCCGGCGGGGACCTTCATGATGGGCTGTTCCCCAGTAGATGCCGGATGCTACCTCGAGGAAAAGCCGGCACATCGAGTGGTAATTACCCGGCCGTTTGAGATAGGCAAATATCAGGTAACGCAGGCAGTCTACGAAGCGGTTATGGCAGCCAAGCCGAGCCATCTCGAGGGGCCAAATCTACCGGTTGAAGGCGTGAGCTGGGATGACGCCCAGAAGTTTTGTGAGGCTCTCAATGGCAAGCGAGACGGCTACCGTTATCGCCTGCCGACAGAGGCGGAATGGGAATACGCGGCCCGCGCCGGAGACAATTCCTGCCGTTATGGACCGTTAGCTGAAATTGCCTGGTTCAGCGAGAACTCGGGTGGTACGACCCATCCCGTAGGCGAGAAAAAGCCGAACCGATTCGGACTGTACGACACCCTGGGGAACGTCTGGGAATGGGTTCAGGACTGGTACGACCCGAACTATTACGGCCGCAGTCCGGAATCCGACCCGAAGGGTCCGGGCATCGGAGAGTATCGAGTGGCGCGTGGCGGCTCTTGGCGTGGAGTCGTCAGGGGTCTCGCGCGCGTCTCATCTCGCTACATTCTTAAGCCGAGCGTCCGGAGCAACGTGGTCGGGTTCCGTTGCGCACGCGAAGTCGTCGCCTGACCCCAACGGGTAGTCTTTCTTGTTGGGCAGTGCAACTGAAGGTTGTACACGCTTTCGTTGACTTGCTCTTCCATCCACCCTAAGATTGCCCGACCTCATGATCGGCCAAACCATCTCTCACTACCGGATTGTCGAGAAGCTCGGTGGCGGTGGCATGGGTGTGGTCTACAAGGCTGAGGACTCCCGTCTCCACCGCTTTGTCGCGCTCAAGTTTTTACCCTCAGAAGTAGCTCGGGACCCTCAGGCTCTTGCCCGCTTCCGGCGTGAGGCCCAGTCCGCGTCGGCGCTCAATCATCCCAACATCTGCACCATTCACGACATTGGGGAAGAGGCTGGCCAGGCTTTCATCGCCATGGAGTTGCTGGAAGGCGAGACGCTGACGCACCACATGGAAGGCAAGGCTCTCAAAGTAGATCGCGTGCTAGACCTCGGAATTCAGATCGCCGATGCGTTGGACGCAGCCCACGCCAAGGGCATCATCCATCGCGACGTGAAACCCGCCAACATTTTTGTGAGCAAGCGGGGCCAAGTGAAAGTATTGGATTTCGGCCTTGCCAAATTGGGCGGGAAGAGCAAGGAGACCGTGGAAGCAATGGCGACAGCCGTGTCCCAAGATCAACTCACGAGCCCGGGTTCCGCCGTGGGCACGGTAGCTTATATGTCACCCGAGCAAGCCCGGGGAGAAGATCTGGATGCGCGCACCGACCTGTTTTCCCTCGGCGTGGTGCTTTACGAGATGGCGACAGGCCGGAGAGCATTCGACGGGAGCACCTCGGCAGTGATCTTCCACGCCATCCTAGCAAGCATGCCACCCGCTCCGCTCGCCTTGAATCCCGCTCTTCCGCCCAAGTTGGATGAAATCATTAACAAGGCCCTCGACAAGGACTTGGAGACGCGCTACCAGAGCGCCGCCGAGATGCGCGGCGATCTCAAGCGCCTCAAGCGCGAGATGGCGTCGTCCCATGCTGATGGAGCCGCTGCGGGAGTTTCCTCTTCCAGCATCACGGCCGCGCTCCCCGGCGAGAGTGCAGCCGGCCGAGCGGCATCGATTCCAAGAACCGTGCGACGATGGATGTTTGCGCCTCTGATAGTGCTGCTCCTAGCCGGGCTGGCCGCTGCCTTTTTCGCGGGCCAGAAGATGTCGAAGGCACCGCTTCCCAGCTATCACTTGCTCACCTATCGCCGCGGCACCATTCGTATGGCGAGGCTGGCGCCGGACGGACAAACCGTGATCTACAGCGCTGCATGGGAGGGCGGCCCAGTTGAGGTTTTCAGCACGCGTCCTGAAAGCCCTGAATCGCGGTCATTGGGGCTCTCGGGTGCCGAAATCCTCGCTGTCTCGCCCACTGGAGAGATGGCCGTACTGCTCAACAGCCTCCAGGTCAAGTCGCTGTATCACACCGGGACACTGGCTCGAATGCCGCTGGCGGGTGGTGCTCCGCGCGAGGTTCTCGAAAATGTGCAATGGGCCGACTGGTCTCCCGATGGCGTGAATCTCGCGGTGGTCCGCGAAGTGGCGGGACGCATTCGTCTGGAATACCCCGTCGGAAAAGTTCTTTACGAGACCGGCGGGTGGATCAGCAATCCACGAATCTCCCCCAAGGGGGACCTAATTGCTTTCATGGACCATCCCCTGCAAGGCGACACTATCGGCGGAGTCGCCGTCGTGGATCTCTCCGGGCACGAGAGGGCTGTCTCCACACAGCAGCCGGGAGGCGCAATTGGTCTCGCTTGGTCTCCTAAGGGTGACGAAATTTGGTTCACCGCCACCAAGGTGGGGCTAGACCGCTCCCTGTTTGCGGTGACCTTGTCAGGCAGCGAGCGAATGGTAGCCCGGGTTCCGGCGGACTTGAGCCTGCAGGATACTTGGCGTGATGGGCGGGTCCTGCTGACACGGGACAACTGGCGTCGTGGCATGACCCTGCTTGCTCCAAACGAGATTGCAGAGCGAGATTTTACGTGGCTGGATTGGTCTTATCCTGTGAGTCTTTCTGCAGATGGTAAGAGCCTTCTTTTTGTGGAACAGGGGGAAGCAGGTGGAGCCAGCTACGCGGTGTATTTGAGGAAGACGGATGGCTCGCCGGCAGTCCGCCTGGGGGATGGCTCCCCGGTGGCGTTATCCCCTGATGGAAAGTGGGTTCTCTGTACCCGTCCGGATTCCCTCGCAGCACTTTTTCTTTTGCCCACCAAGGCCGGCGAGTCGAGAGAGCTTCCCAATGCCGGCCTTGTCCAGATTAACAGCGCCCGTGCGGCATGGTTCCCCGATGGCAAGCGGTTTCTCTTATCCGGCAACGAAGCGGGCCACGGCGCACGCCTCTATTTGCAGGATCTGGAGGGATCGAAACCGCAACCCGTTACTCCGGAAGGAACCGACGCGCTTACGTTCTCCCTGTCACCAAGCGGTCAGTCGGTGGCCGCAATAGGTCCGGATGGCAAGGGTTACGTTTTCCCCATTCCTGCGGGCGAACCTCGTCCCATCAAGGGTCTCGGCGATGGAGAGGTTCCGGTCAGCTGGACCGAGGATTCCAAGGGCCTCTATATCTACCGGCCCAGCGATCTCCCCGCCAAAGTCTACCGCTTGAACATCGAAACTGGACAAAGAACCCTGTGGAAGCAACTCATGCCTCCTGATCCCGCAGGCGTGGAGCTTGTCGGTCCCATTGAGCCCAGCGCCGACGGAAAAGCATACGTCTACGGCTATCGTCGCATGCTCTCCGACCTGTACTTAGTAGATGGCTTGAAGTGATCTCGTCGCAGCGCGCTGCTTGGAACTACAGAGAACGGGCACGGGTCCATGATCCCGCACACTCGCCGAGGTAACAAGGCGGATTATCGGCATTCATACCCGGAAAGCGTAGGGAGGGGCTGGGTGCTCACTTCTGCATTTGCGCAAGCCTCCATCCACAAACTTTACGTTGATGGCCTCCATCTGGTCGCCAGACTGCACCTATCCAAACGTAAACTCACCCATCCCGCCGCCTGAGCAGTTCCTACAGAATGTGTTCATAGTCCTGTTTGGCGGTCTTGTGGTCCTCTGCCTATTTGCGCCTTGCAACAGTCGCAGTTCTCAGATTCACAGAGGGTGGTTCGAATCGGCCGGGCTCCCCTTGGGACCTTGCCGCGTGCCGATGGGAGTTCGCTCGATGTCAGGGAGATGAGTGTGGAATGCGCTTTCGTGGGGTCTCACTCGTAGTCGGCTTCCTCAGTAGGCATTAAGA
>Ga0209698_10003101_pt1 | contig 18625 bp, 12 predicted proteins | sample LitLauG_LLR_2012_FD_187203 | JGI IMG/M metagenome (GOLD analysis project Ga0209698, IMG submission 187203) | Freshwater sediment microbial communities from Pennsylvania, USA - Little Laurel Run_MetaG_LLR_2012 (SPAdes) (version 2) | ecosystem: Environmental > Aquatic > Freshwater > Creek >...
TCAAACGCATGGCCTACGGCTTCCGCGACGACGCCTACTTCTTCCTGAAAATCCGCGCCGCCTTCCCCGGAGTTGGGCGATGAACCTTTTTTTTGCGCCCTTTCTTCTGAAGTTGATGCATTCGACGGCGCCTGCACGGGTCCTGCACGCGCGAAGCAAGGCGCCTGGTCTAGAGCCCTACTGTCCCGGCCCCAGTTCGAGCCGCCGTTGTTCGCGCCAGATCTCCTGTACGAAGGGATCCGTTACGACGTAGGCGCCGTGCGCCCTGCGCATGATGAGGTTCGATGCGACCAGTGAATTGACCACCGGTTGAACCTCCTCAGTCTTGACCTCCCGGCCCAAGGCAGCGGTGTAGCTTCCCACTGCTTCGGCGGAAAACAGGCCCCGGGCATCGCCCTCGGCGGCTGCGACGCGATCGAAGATCGACACCGCAAGCGCTCCCATCTCCCACAGGCGCGCCATGTCGATCTCGGCAGCAGTGCCACGCATCGTCGCGGCAATGATCGGAAGCGTCACATTCGGGTCCGGATTGGTTCCAGGCGGCAAGAGGCGCAACTGGCGCAGTGCCCGCACCAATTCTTCAGGGCGGTGGCCCAGCGCGCGGAAAGCCTCGACGGCAACCTCAAGCGAAGGCCAAGGGCCGGCGCCTTCGGCGCCCAGCCGATCGAGCAAGTACTGTACGAAGCTCGCGTCCAGGACCGGATAGTTGACCGAGCTCGCGCCGGCAAACGCCTGGCCGCGTCGCGTGATGAGCTCGTTGACCATGGCCCGATGCGAACCTGTACCGACGAAGATGAAATGGCCGGCGGTGTTCAGCCTTGGGTTGATCGCGTCGCGGGCCGATTTGAGCGCAACCAGCATCTGGTTGCCTTCCTCGGAGGACATCGCGTGTTGGACCTCGTCGACGATCAGAACCACATCCGTGGCCGCCTTGTCGACCACCTCCGTGAGCGCCTGCGCGAGCGTGGGACCGCCGACCTTGCCGAGATTGTCCACCTCGAATCCGAACGCGATGCCCATCGCCTCCACTTTGGCCTTCTTGACCAGCTGCAGTTTGGCGAGCAGCGTGGAGGTTGGCGTTTGCAAGTCGGAGAGCGCCTTGCGGATCGCGGCGTGCAGCAGCGATGAGGGGCTCGCCTGCGTATCGCTCCACAGGTCAACGTAGATCACGATCGCGCCACCGGCTTCGAGTGCCGGGATCAGGTCGTGCACGAGGAACGTCGTCTTCCCGGTGCGGCGCAGTCCGGAAAGGAATAGGCCCGAGCGCAGCGCCTCGTCTAACACGCCCGGATGCAGCAACTGCTGCGTCATTTGCCGAGCAAGCTCGGAGCGTCGGAAGATCGCGGCCATGGCCTTTATGAAGTTTTATTCATTAGCAATAATTATAGATAGAAAATAATTAAAATAAAATCCCTGGAAGCAATCCTCCTTTTTATCGTCTAAAATATTGATTATTAATGCTTCATAGAAAACTCAGGAGGGCGTTTTGCGCCCCGGCTATGGCCGAAACTCGAGGGGCAACGACACCCGCAGGCCGCTGCACGGGCCCGACCTAGCGCCGTGGCGCAGCGCTAGGCCTGCTTGCGCGGCGGCCTTGGCTGCTGGACCCAGGCCTGCACGGCCGGGTGCGCCCACTGCAAGGTCGCGTAGGTGGCGAGCCGCGCCGGCACCGCGTCGCCGTTCATGACGAGGCGGTTCAACATCAACGCAAGGTCGATGTCGGCGATGCACCACGCGCCGAACAGCTGCTCCCCCGGGCCGGGCAGCAGGGCCTCGGCGGCATGGAACAGCCGGGCCGCGGCGTTGCGCGCCGCCTCGCTCAGGGGCGCAGGGTTGGGTTCACGGAAGACGACCTCGGTCGAGCGCTCGATGCGGATCGGCATGAGGTCGCTGCGGATCCAGGCCTGGATCTCGCGGGCCTTGGCGCGTTCCTGGGGATCGGCCGGATAGAGCGCGGTCCCCGGGAAGACCTCATCGACATACTCGCAGATCGCCGACGATTCGCCGAGCGAAAAGTCGCCGTGCGTCAGGGTCGGCACGCGGCGCGTGCGCGACAGCGCGCCGAAGGCAGGCCCCAGATGCTCGGCCGCGACCAGGTCGACCGGCGCCGTCTCGAACGCGACCCGCTTTTCGACCAGAGCGACGTAGGCAACGAGTGCGTACGGGCTCAGGTACTGCGCATCGACGTACAGTCGGATCGGAGCGTCTTCTGCTGTCATGCCGGCAACCATAGCCGATCGACCGGTGTGCGGCAATGACCGCGGCCCGCGATCCGATTCAGGGCTCGCGCTCCGGGTCGGTGCGCCGCTCCCGGGCATACCAGATCTCCATGCCCTGCCTTTGCTGCACGCCCTTGCGTCCGCGCCAGGCGATCCGCCAGCTGATCAGCAGCAACTCGCGGCCGGAATAGGTGCGCATCTTGCGTCCAGAAGAGCAGACGCTCTGCGGCAGCACGACGAAGCGGCCCTGGCGCTTGAGCGCGCCGCTCAGGACGACCTCTTCGGCGCCGAAATAGGCCTCGTCGAATCCACCCACCGCGGCAAAGGCCTCGCGCGTGCAAAAGACGAAGCATCCCGCCGCCAGGCGGGCCGCGCGGTAGCCCCAGGACAGCAGCGGCACGAGCACCCGGGCGTACAGCGGCAAGGTGCCGTCGAACGAGACCGCGGCGCCGCCGCCCACCGCACCGCTGCGCATGGCTTCGACCGCGGCGCGCACCACGCCGGCGGTCACCACCGTGTCGGCGTCGACGAAGATGAGATAGGCGCCGGTTGCCGCGCGTGCGCCGGAATTGCGCGTGGCCGCGATCTGCCGATGGGCCACCGGCACGACCCGGGCGCCGAGCCGGCGGGCGATCTCCGGCGTGCGGTCGGTCGAGGCGTCATCGGCCACGATCACCTCGTACGGCAGTCCCGCGCCGGCGGCCGCGGCATGCAGCGATTCGAGCGTACGCCCGAGCAGCTGTTCCTCGTTGTAGGCCGGGACGATGAACGAGATCATGCGGGGTTCCCGCGCGGAAGGGTCGTTGCGCCGCGCCCGGCGGCGCCGCAGGGTGCGACGCCACGGCCATTCTAGACGGCGCGATGCGCCACGCCGGCGCGCGGTTCTGCTAAGTTCATCCGATGCGCGACAAGTCCTACCGGCTGGCGCTTTACGACGATCCCGCGCAGCTCGACGCCGCCGCCTGGGATCGACTGGTGCACAACGACGCCGACGCCAATCCCTTCCTGCGCCACGCCTTCTTGCACGCGCTGCACGCCAGCGGCGCGGCGACGCCGGAAACGGGCTGGGGCGCGAGCTTCCTCACTCTTTGGGAACACATCGCGGCGCCGGGTGCGCCCGAGCGCCTGGCCGCCGCCGTACCGCTGTACATCAAGGGCCATTCGTACGGCGAATACGTGTTCGACTGGGCCTGGGCCGACGCCCAGCAGCGCTCCGGACGCGCCTACTACCCCAAGTGGCTGGTCGCGGTGCCCTTCACGCCGGTGGTCGGCACGCGCATCCTGGCCATCGACGAGGCGGCGCGCCGCGCCGCGGTCGAGGCGCTGCTGGGCGTGGCGCGTGGCAACGACCTGTCCTCGCTGCACGTCCTGTTCCCACCGAAGGCGCAGCTCGACGCGCTGGCGCGCGCCGGTATGCTGGTGCGCGAGGGCCTGCAGTTCCACTGGCAGAACCGCGACTACGCCGATTTCGAGGCCTTCCTCGCCGCGCTGGCCCAGCCCAAGCGCAAAAAGATCCGCGCCGAACGGCGCAAGGTGGCCGAGGCCGGCATCCGGCTCGAGCGGCGCACCGGCGCCGACATTACCGCGGCCGACTGGCGCTTCTTCGTGCGCTGCTACGACAACACCTACGCGGAGCACGGCTCGAGTCCCTACCTGAACCTGGATTTCTTCCTGCGCCTGGCCGGCACCATGCCGGAACATCTCATGCTCGTGCTGGCGACGCGCGACGGTGCGCCGGTGGCCAGTGCGCTGGGCATCTACGACCAGGCCCGCTCGGCGCTCTACGGCCGCTACTGGGGCGCGGTCGAGGCGGTGAGCTGCCTGCACTTCGAGTGCTGCTACTACCAGATGATCGAGTTCGCCATCGAGCAGCGCCTGCAGGTGTTCGAGGGCGGGGCCCAGGGCGCGCACAAGCTGGCGCGCGGCCTCGACCCGGTGCCGACCTATTCGGCGCACTGGCTGCGCGATCCGCCGCTGCGCGAGGCGGTACGCCAGTTCCTGGTACGCGAGCGCGGCGCCATCGCCGCGACCATCGACGAGCTGGGCGAGCACCGGGCCTTGCGCGCGCGCCCGGCAGGCGACACCGCGACGGATTGACCGCCCTTTCCATCGCCGGAATTTCGCGCATCGCGACAGGCTTTCCGGTACTTATGCCAGGCGCGCGGACGCCGAAAATGCCACCATTGCCTGGTAGGGGAAAGCCCAGATGGACACCACAAGCGGGCTGCCGCCCGCGGGCCGCGCGCTGGCGACGCAGGATTGGGGACGGCTGGCCGACCGCGTCCTGGGTGCCGTGCTGCTGATCGCGGCGGCGTTCACGATCGGCGAGGGACAGTGGTACGGCCGGCTGCCGCTGGCCATTCCGGGCGCGCTGGCGCTGCTCGCCGCCGGAATGCTGCCGGCACTGCTGCAGCCCGGATCGCTGGCCTCGCGCTTGATGCTGGCGCTCGCACTGATGGGCATGACGGCATTGCAGATCCAGGTCGGGGCCGGACTGGGCGAATTCCACTTCGGCATCTTCGTCACGCTCTCCTTCCTGCTCCTGTACCGCGACTGGCGGCCGGTCGTGCTGGCCGCCGCGCTCATCACCGTCCATCACGTCGCCTTCGACCGCCTGCAGGCCGCGGGCTGGGGCGTCTACTGCCTGGAGCAGCCCGACCTGCTGCGGGTGCTGCTGCACGTCAGCTACGTGGTGGCGCAGACGGCGCTCCTGGTGCACATCGCGCAGCGCATGCGCATCGACGCGCGCCAGGGCAGCGAACTGAGCCGGCTGGTGCGCGCGGTGCAGGGCGAGGGCCGCATTTCGCTCGACGTGCGCGACGTGCCCGCGCGGTCCGAGCACGGCGCCGCGCTCAAGTCGGCGCTCGAACAGCTGCACCAGACCATGGTGGCGGTGCGCGAGAGCGTGACCAGCATCCAGACCGCCTCGGCCGAGATCGCGGCGGGCAGCGGCGACCTGAGCCAGCGTACCGAGCGGGCGGCGAGCAGCCTGGAGAAGACCTCGTCGTCGATGACCCAGGTGACCGGCAACGTGCGCCAGACCGCCGATGCCGCGCGGACCGCCAACCAGCTCGCCTCGTCGGCCGCCGACGTCGCGCAGCGCGGCGGCACGGTCGTCACCCAGGTGGTCGCGACCATGGGCGAGATCAACGACAGCTCGAAGAAGATCGCCGACATCATCGGCGTGATCGACGGCATCGCCTTCCAGACCAACATCCTCGCGCTCAATGCCGCGGTCGAGGCGGCGCGCGCCGGCGAGCAGGGCCGCGGCTTCGCCGTGGTGGCGGGCGAGGTGCGCCTGCTCGCCCAGCGCTCGGCTGAGGCGGCGCGCGAGATCAAGATGCTGATCGAGAACAGCGTATCCAAGGTCGAATCGGGCGCGCGGCTGGTCGGCGATGCCGGGCGCACGATGCAGGAGATCGTCGCTTCTGTGCAGCGCGTCACCGACATGATCGGCGAGATCACCTCGGCGGCGAGCGAGCAGAGCGCCGGCCTGGAGGCGGTCATGCGCGCCGTCTCCGAGCTCGATTCGACCACGCAGCAAAACGCCGCGCTGGTCGAGCAAAGCGCCGCGGCCGCCGACAGCCTGCGCGCGCAGTCGGTCGCGCTGGCCGATGCGATCGCGCGGGTGCGGTTGCGGGCGATGGCCTGAGGGTACGGCGGCGCTGGTGCCGCCCTCACCCCCGGCCCCTCTCCCACTGCGTGGGAGAGGGGAGCTCTGGGGTCCTGGACTCTCTTCCGCAAGCGGGCGCGGGGAGCTCACGGGGTTCTGCCGCGCGGACTCCTGGTCGGGCTAGGCGTCGCGCGCGGCCGGCTGGACGATCTCGGGCTCGATGCCCAGCGCACGCAATTGGCCCAGCAGATCTTCGAAGGCGGCCGGGATCGACGCGGGCGGGCCCTTGACGCCCAGTTCGACATGGCGGCGCGCGGCGCGGCCGTCGCTGCCGTCGCCGACCGAAGGCAGGCTGAAGGTCTTCACCTCGGGATGGCGCGCCTCGATCTGCTGCATGAGCGGCGTGATGGTCGACTCGCGCACTTCGTACAGCAGCACCGTGCGCTCGAGCTGCTGCACCTGGTGAAAGTGCGCGCGGTAGTGCGTCTCGAGCACCTGCTCGATCATCGGCCACGCCATCACCGGAAAGCCGGGCACGAAGTAATGGCGCCCGACGTTGAACCCGGGAATGTTGTTGTACGGATTGGGGATGACCGCGGCGCCGCGCGGAAATTCGCCCATCATCAGGATGCGCCGCCCTTCGGGCGTATCGAGGTCGAGCAGGCCGCGCTTGGCCACCGCCGCGGCGATCTGCTCGCGCGCCTCCGGATGCAGCACGAGGTCCGCGCCGCAGGCGGCTGCAACGGCCTGGCGGGTATGGTCATCGGGCGTCGCGCCGATACCGCCGCAGCTGAACACCACGTCGTCGCTGGCCAGGCTGCGCCGGAAGGCCGCGACCAGGACATCTCGCTCGTCCGGCAGGAACTGGGCCCAGGACAGCGTCAGGCCGCGCTCGCGCAGCATGCCGATCAGCTGCACCAGATGGCGATCGGTGCGCCGGCCCGAGAGGATCTCATCGCCGATGACATACAGGCCGAACCGCATACGCCCGCTCCTTATGACCGCGCTGCGCCGCGCAGCGGCGCCACGGCAGGCGGCCGCCCGCCTTGCCGGCCGCCGGGGACGGGAGCAAGGATATCGGTATGGCGACTCCTGCGCGAATTGAGCCGCGATTGCCGTCCTAATCGATTGGGCGTGGTTGCGATCGGAACGTATGCCCGGCCATTTCGAACGGTGTTACCGATTGTTACAAGTCGCCCATATGGCCGACTCAACGTGCCGCGGAACGCGCCGTAGTTGGATCTGTCCGGCGCGACGCGGGCCGATCCCGGCCCCCTGCCGCTTGCCGGTGCAATGCAGGGCGCTTCAGCCATGCGCCGGCAACACAACATAAACAGGAATGCGGAAAGGAAACGCCATGCAGATCAACGCAGCCGGATCGGGTTCGACGTACTGGATGCCGCCCGTCGCGGCAACCCAGGGCAGCAGCGCGACGCAAGCCGCGACCATCACATCGGGCGTGACCGACAGTGATGGCGACGGCGACCATAGCCGCGCGAACCAGAGCGGGGGATCCGGCGCCGCCGGTTTCCAGACCTTCATCAGCGCGATTTTCCAGGCCCTGGGCCAGGTCGGCCTGACGCCCGTCGCCGGCGCGACGAGCAGCGCTTCGGCCGCCACCAACGCGACGGCGGCAAGCAGCGCGCCGGTGCCGGTCACGGTGACCAGCAGCGCCAGCGCCGCCGCTCCGAGCGGCGCGACCGGGTCGAGCGCTTCGACCGCGGCCAGCGGCACCAGCACCACCGGCGGCCCCTCCGGCGCGTCGAGCGGCGGTTCGGCCACCGATGTGCTCGGCGCGCTGGGCAATTTCCTCAACGACCTGTTCGGTGCCCTGGGTGGCGCGGCGGCCGGATCCTCGGGCGGCGCGGGCGGCACGGGCGGTGACAGCGACGGCGACCACGATGGCAGCCATGGTGCGCACGGCGGCGATCGCGGCGGCCAGGCCGCCGGCGCGGGCCTGGCGCAGGTCTTCGAGGGATTCCTCGCCGGCCTTGCGCTGGGCGTGGCCAGCAGCGCGGCGACCAGCAACCCGACGTCCGTGAACACCGGCGCAACCGGCGCCACGGCTGCGACGGCTGGATCGGCGAGCGCGGCGACGAGCACGACGACGAGCGCGACCACGAGCGCGCCGACGACGACCACGGCCGCCGCCTCGAGCGGCGCGACGACTGCGGCTTCGACAGCCTCGACCACTGCGTCGACCAGCACGGCGGCCAGCACCGCTTCCTCCGCGTCGGCGCCGACCAGCACGACCGACACGAGCGGCGGCACGGGCGGGTCGACGACCGCCGGGACGATCGGCAGCGCGCCGATCGTTGGCGGGCGCCACCACCACCAGCACCACAACCACGTCAGCCAGGCCTACGGCAATGGCGGCGGCGGCGGACTGGTCCAGAAGCTCGAAGGCCTGCTCTCGGCGCTCGGCGCTGGCGCGGGTTCGGCGAGCGGCGCCTCGACCGCATCGACCGCATCTTCCGCGTCGTCGACGACCTCGACCGGCTCGAGCGGCACGAGCGCAGCGTCGTCGGGCAGCGGATCGACGCAAGGCACAGCGAGCAACGGCCTGGCCAAGCTGCAAGCCGATTTCCAGACGCTGGTCAACGCACTCTCGCCGGCCGGCAGCAGCTCGGCCACGGCGGCCAAGAACCCGCCGACCCTGAGCGGCTTCCTGCAGGCCCTGGTGTCCGACCTGGGCGGTTCCGGGCTGGGCAACGGCAGCACCGGCGCACTGGTCAACACGACGGCCTGAGCGCCGCGCGCCGGGGCCTTCGGTTCATGGCCCGTCGGGACGACCGACGGGCCATTTTCATTGCGGCCTGAGCGCCGCGCGCCGGCGCCCTCGGTGCATGGCCCGTCGGGACGACCGACGGGCCATTTTCATTGCTGCATATTCATTGTGCGGCGGGTGCGCGCCGGCCGGCGCGGCGGGCGATCAGCGCTGCAGGCTGAGCCAGAATTTCTCCAGCCGCTTCACGCTGACCGGGGCCGGCGTGCGCAGTTCCTGGGCGAACAAGGAGACGCGCAGTTCCTCGAGCAGCCAGCGGTACTCCTCGAGGCGCTCGTCGGCCTGGCCCTTGCGCGACGCCAGCTCGCGCAGCCACTGGGCCTGCAGCGGCCCGATCTCGCGCATGCGCTGCGCGTCGCGCAGGGGATCGGTGCGCAGCTTGTCGACGCGCAGGCCGATCGCCTTCAGATAGCGCGGCAGGTGGCCCAGCGCATCGGCCGGCGTCGCGACCACGAAGGCGCGGCCGAGCAGGCGCGCCAGCTGCTGCTCCATGTCGGCGCGCGCCGCATCGGCGCCGCGCAGCCCGGCGAGCTTGCGCGCCGCGCCGAGCGCCTCGTCGACGATCACGCCGACCTGGCGCGCCAGCTCCTGCGCGACCAGCCCCAGGCGGCCGCGCGCCTCTTCCTTGCGGCGCTGGAACGACTCGCGATCGGCCGGCCAGGGCTCGGCCAGGCAGACCCGATCGAGCGCCGCAGTGACGATCTGCCCGGCGAGCGGTTCGAGGTCGCGCAGCGCGGCCAGCGTCATGGCGCGCATCTGCAGCGGCGCCAGCGACTTGAAGCCCTTGTCCAGCGCCGCGATCTGGGTGCGCAGCTGCAGGCGAAACAGCCGGCGCAGCCCGCCGCGTTGGGCCGCGCGCGCGACCTGCGGGTCATCGAACACCTCGACCAGGCAATGGGTCTCGTGGTCGACCAGCGCCGGATGCCCGACCATCACGTGGGCGCCGCGGCGCACCTCCTGGATCTCGGGCAGGACGCCGAAATCCCAGTCGGTGATCGGCTCGGCCAGCGGCAGCTCCGGGGCATCGGCGCCGGACAGCTCGCGGAAGCTGCGCTCGACCTCCTGGGCGAACTCGGCGCGCAGCGCCGCCAGGTTGCGCCCCATCGCCAGCTGGCGGCCATCGGCGTCGACCACCTTGAAGTTCATGCCCAGGTGCACCGGCAGGGTCTCCGGCTTGAAGTCGCCGGGCTGGACCACCACGCCGGTCTGCTCGCGCACGTCGGCGATCAGCCGGTCGATGACGCCGGCCGCCGCCCCCGGGCGCGGCGCACCGTCGGGCGGCGCCGCCTGGCGCTCGACGAAGGCCGCGGCGTAGGCCGGCAGCGGCACGCAGGCGCGACGCAGCTTCTGCGGCAGCGACTTGAGCAGCAGGTGCACCTTGTCCTTGATCATCCCCGGCACGAGCCAGTCGCAGCGCGCGGCATCGACCTGGTTGAGCGCGACCAGCGGCACGCGCAGCGTGACCCCGTCGCGCGGGCTGCCGGGCTCGAAGTGGTAGCTGAGCTCGAGCGGCGTCCCGCGCACCAGCAACTGGCGCGGGAAGAGCTCGGTCGCCGCGGCGCTCGCCTCGTGGCGCATCAGCGCGTCGCGCGCCAGGTACAGCAGGCGCGGCTGCGCCCTCTCGGCCGTGCCGCGCCAGCGCTCGAAGCCGGCGCCGTTGCAGACGTCAGGCGGCAGCAGGCGGTCGTAGAAGGCGACGATCTCCTCCTCGTCGACCAGCACGTCGGGCCGGCGCGTGCGGTGCTCCAGTTCGCGGATCTGCGCAACGAGCTCGCGGTTGTGCGCCAGGAAGGCGGCGCGGCTGTCCCACTGCCCGGCGACCAGGGCCTCGCGGATGAAGATCTGCCGGGCATGCGCCGGGTCGATCGGCCCGTAGGGCACGCGCCGCTGCAGGTACACCGGCAACCCGTACAGCGTGCCGCGCTCGAAGGCCACGACCTGGGCGGCACGCCTTTCCCAGTGCGGGTCCGAATGGCTGCGCTTGAGCAGGTGCAGGCCGGCCTGCTCGATCCAGCGCGGCTCGACCTCGGCCACGGTGCGCGCGAACAGGCGCGAGGTCTCGATCAGTTCGGCCGCGACGATCCAGCGCGAGGCCTTGCGGGCGCGCGGCGAACCGGGCCAGATGTGGAACTTGATGCCGCGCGCGCCCAGGAAGGGCGGCTCGCGCCGATCGGCCGGATCGACCTCGGCGCTCTTCATGCCGACGTTGCCCAGCAGGCCGGCGAGCAGCGCGCGGTGCACCTGCTCGTAGGTCGCCGGCGAGGTGTTGACCCGCCAGCCCTGCTCGCCGGCGATCTGCTGCAGCTGGCCGTGCACGTCGCGCCATTCACGCACCCGGCGGGCGTTGAGGAAATCGCTGCGCAGCTCGCCGGCGTAGCGCCGGTTCGACTTGCGGTGCTCGACGCGCTGCTGCAGGTCGTCCCACAGCCTGACCAGGGACAGGAAGTCGGAGCGCTCGTCGGCGTAGCGCTTATGCGCCTCGTCGGCCGCCTGCTGCATGCCGGCCGGTCGCTCGCGCGGATCCTGCACCGAAAGCGCCGCGGCGATGATCAGCAGCTCGTGCAGGCTGTGCTGCTCCTGCGCCGCCAGCAGCATGCGGCCGATGCGCGGATCAATCGGCATGCGCGCCAGGTCGGCGCCGATGCGGGTCAGGCGGTTGCCCTCGTCGACCGCGCCCAGCTCGGCGAGCAGCTGGTAGCCGTCGGCGATGGCGCGCGGCGGCGGCGCGTCGATGAAGGGGAATTGCGCCGGATCGCCCAGGCCGTGGGCGCTCATGCGCAGGATCACCCCGGCCAGCGAGGAGCGCAGCACCTCCGGATCGCTGAACGCCGGGCGCGCCTGCAGGTCGGGCTCGGCATAGAGCCGGATGCAGATGCCCGCGGCGACCCGGCCGCAGCGCCCGGCGCGCTGGTCGGCGGCGGCCCGCGCGATCGGCTCGACGCGCAGCTGCTCGACCTTGTTGCGGTAGCTGTAGCGCTTGACGCGCGCCAGCCCGGTGTCGACGACGTAGCGGATGCCCGGAACGGTGAGCGAGGTCTCGGCGATGTTGGTCGCCAGCACGATGCGCCGCGCCGCGCCCGGCCGGAACACGCGCTCCTGGTCCTCGGCCGAGAGCCGCGCGAACAGCGGCAGGATTTCGGTGCCGGGCGGGTGGTGCTTGCGCAGCGCCTCGGCGGTCTCGCGGATCTCGCGCTCGCCGGGCAGGAAGACCAGCACGTCGCCGCGCCCGGCGCCGGCCAGCTCATCGACCGCGTCGAGCACCGCCTGGGTGAGCGACTTGGCTTCCCAGCGGGCCTGCGCCGGCGGCGGCGGCGGCGCGCCATCGGCGGCCGCCCGCGCCGAGCGCGGCGGCGGCAGGTCGGCATCGTCGAACGGGCGGTAGCGCACCTCGACCGGATACAGCCGGCCGGAAACGCGCAGCACCGGCGCCGGCGCCTCGGCGCTGCCGAAATGGCGCGCGAAGCGATCGGCATCGATGGTGGCCGAGGTGACGATGACCTTGAGATCGGGCCGCCGCGGCAGCAGCTGGCGCAGGTAGCCGAGCAGGAAATCGATGTTCAGGCTGCGCTCGTGGGCCTCATCGACGATGATCGTGTCGTAGGCGCGCAGCTCCGGATCGGAATGGGTCTCGGCCAGCAGGATGCCGTCGGTCATCAGCTTGACCCGGGCGCCGGGCCGGGTGTGATCGGCAAAGCGCACCTTGTAGCCCACAACCGTGCCCGGCGGCGTATCGAGCTCCTGGGCGATGCGCCGGGCCACGCTCGAGGCGGCGATGCGGCGCGGCTGGGTGTGGCCGATCAGGCCGCGCCGGCCGCGGCCCAGCAGCAGGCAGATCTTGGGCAGCTGCGTGGTCTTGCCCGAACCGGTCTCGCCGCACAGGATGACCACCTGGTTGCCCTCGATCGCCGCGGCGATCTCGGCGCGCCGCGCGTTGACCGGCAGCGATTCGTCGAAGGTGATGCGCAGATCGGGCGCGCCGGCGGCGGCCGCGGCGGCATCGGCAAACGGGGGCGCGGTGGATTCTTGAGCCAAGGAGGGTCGGTGCGCGGGCCAGGATGCGAACGAAGCGCAGCGCGGTCGCGAAGTATAATTTTGACAATACACCATGAACGAACCCATGCTGCCCGCCCAGGCGCCGGCTGACGCCCCGGTCGCCGAGACCCTCGCGTCCGGGCTGCCGAGCCCTTCGCCGGCCCAGTTCGTCGCCTGGCTGCGCGACGTCGCGCCCTATGTGCATGCGCACCGCGGCCGCACCTTCGTGGTCGGTTTCGGCGGCGAACTGATCGAGGCCGGCCGCCTCAACGCCCTGGTGCACGACCTGTCGCTGCTGCAGTCGATGGGCATCCGGCTGGTCCTGGTCCATGGTTCGCGGCCCCAGGTGCAGAAGCTGCTCGCGCTCAAGCAGCTGAGCGGCTCCTTCGTCGGCGAGTTGCGCATCACCGACGGCCCGTCGCTCGAGTGCGTGAAGGAAGCCGCGGGGGCGATCCGCCTGGGCGTCGAGGCGGCGTTCTCGCAGGGCCTGCCCAACACGCCGATGGCCAACAGCCGGATCCGCGTGGTGAGCGGCAATTTCGTCGTCGCCCGGCCGGTCGGCATCGTCGATGGGGTCGACCTGCAGCACACCGGGGTGGTGCGCAAGATCGACGTCGACGCGATCCGCGCCAGCCTGGACAGCGGCAGCCTGGTGCTGCTGCCGCCGCTGGGCTTCTCGCCGACGGGCGAGGCCTTCAACCTGACCATGCAAGACGTGGCCGCCGGCACGGCGATGGCGCTCAAGGCCGAAAAGCTGATCCTCATCGGCGAGACCGATACCGTGCAGGACCGGGCCGGCAACGCGCTCTCCGAACTGTCGGTCGCGGTGGCCGAGCGGATGCTGGCCCAGGACCAGATCGGCGCCGACTACGCGGCCGACCTGCGCTTCCTGCTCAAGGCCTGCCGCGGCGGCGTGTCGCGCGCGCACCTGATCCCGGCCCAGCTCGACGGCGGCATCCTGGTCGACCTGTTCACCCACGACGGCGTCGGCACCATGATCACCGCCGGCGACCTCGAAGCGCTGCGCGAGGCCGGTCCGGACGACGTCGGCGGCATCCTGCGCCTGATTGCGCCGCTCGAGAAGGACGGCACCCTGGTGAAGCGGCCGCGTGAACTGATCGAGCGCGACATCGCCCAGTTCACCGTGCTCGAGCACGACAGCGTCATCTTCGGCTGTGCCGCGCTGCTCGCCTTTCCGGGCGACGGCATGGGCGAGATGGCCTGCCTGACGGTGCACCCCGAATACCGTGAAGTCGGCGACGGCGAACGCCTGCTGCAGCGGATCGAGAGCCGGGCGCGCGGCATCGGGCTGCGCCGCCTGTTCGTGCTGACGACCAAGACCACGCACTGGTTCCTCAAGCGCGGCTTCGTCGCGGCCTCGGTGGACGAATTGCCGGTGCGGCGCCAGGGCCTGTACAACTGGCAGCGGCGCTCGCAGATCCTCATCAAGAATCTTTGAAACGCAACGAGGCACGCTGACATGGCACGCATGGTCCAATGCATCAAGCTGGGGCGCGAATCCGAGGGTCTGGACTTCCCGCCGATGCCCGGCGAATTCGGCAAGCGCCTGTTCGAGCAGGTCTCCAAGGAGGCCTGGCAGGGCTGGCAGCGCCACCAGACCATGCTGGTGAACGAGAACCGGCTCAACCTCTCCGAGGCGCGCGCCCGCCAGTACCTGCGCTCGCAGATGGAAGAGTATTTTTTCGGCACCGGCGGCGACCAGCCCGCCGGCTACGTGCCGCCCAAGCCCTGACGGGCCTATAATCCGCCGCAACGCTAGGGGTCCCGAACAAATCCACGACGCAATCCGGTCGTGGTCGGGCGGCCCGGCGGGGGCTGCCGATTCCTCGAATCGGCGGCCCCCGCCGCGGTCTGCCCGACGGGTGAGAAAGACCCTTGGAACCTGATCAAGTTAACTCTTGCGCAGGGAAGCGTATGCCGCAGGCCAGGCTACCGTTACGGGGGCGAACCGCGCTTTCCTTTGATCGGTGGCGGGCCATGGGCCTCGCGACTCCCTGCCGTCCGTGCTGGGAGGCATGCGATGGCAAAGCCGGAATTCGTGCGTTCGTTCCTGGGTGCCGCGCTGCTGGGCGCGGCGGCCGGCGCGCTGTGCGCCGAACCCCCCGAAACCGCCGCGGCAGGCGGCGGCACCGACGGGCCGGACGCGTCCCAGACGGCCCTGCCGCCGGTCGTCGTCGAGGGTTCGCGCGGGGCGACCGTTGCCGCCGCGGGCCAAGGCGACGGTGGGATCGATTTCCTTTCGGCAACCGCGCCGGCCCGCACGCCGCTCGCGCTGACCCGCATCGATGCCGAAGACCTGGTCGCGCGCGGCGTCGCCAGCCTGTCGAGCGCGATCCGCGTCGACCCGTCGGTGGGCGACAACTACAACACCTTCGGCTACATCGAGGCCCTGCAGGTGCGCGGCTTCGTGCTCAACGAGCTGCTCAACTACCAGCGCGACGGCATGACGGTCAGCAGCCACGTGCCGGTTGCCCTCGAGGACAAGGAGCGCATCGAGATCCTCAAGGGCATCTCCGGCATGCTGGCCGGCAGCAGCGCACCCGGCGGACTGGTCAACTACGTCCTCAAGCAGCCGACCGAGCAGGCCCTCGCCACCGTCGCGCTCACCGAGTCGGAGCGCGGATCGCTGCTGGCGCACGGCGACTTCGGCGGCCGCTTCGGAGCGCAGCGCGAGTTCGGCTACCGGATCAACCTGGCCGCCGAGGAGCGCCGGCCCGAAATCGACCAGGCCTGGTCCAAGCGCGCGCTGGCCAGCGGATTCTTCGACTGGCGCGTCGCGCCCGGCACGCTGCTGCAGGTCGAGTTCGAGCAGCAGCGCGTGCGCGAGATCAGCGTGCCGGGCTACGGCCTGCTCGACACCGTCGGCAATGGCGACGCGACCACCCTGCCGGCGCCGATCGATCCGCGCATCAACCTCAACGCCCAGCCCTGGTCGCAGCCCTTCGAGAGCACGGCGAGCAGCGGCTCGGTGCGCTGGCTGCAGCAGCTGGGTGCGGACTGGCGGCTCATGCTGCGCGCCGGCACCCAGCGCTCGGTCACCAACGACCGGATCGCCTTTCCCGATGGCTGCGCCGGCGGCAACGTCTACAACGGCATGTGCGGCAACTTCGACGTCGACATCTACCAGTACATCAGCGACGACGAACGGCGCAACACCAACAGCACCGAGGCCCGGCTGCAAGGCGGCGTCGAAGCGGCCGGCGCGCGCCACGAGATCACCCTGGGGGCGCGCACCACGCGCTACAGCGAGCGCTATCCGCCGCAGCAGACGTACACCTATGTCGGCACCGAGAGCGTCTTCGCGCCGCTGGCGCTGCCGGCCCAGCCCGGCCCCAACACGCTCAACGTGCCGCTCGACACCGACCTGGACGAGCTCTATGCCTTCGACGTGGCGCATTTCGCGCACGTCTGGTCGAGCTGGCTGGGGCTGCGCGGCACGCGCATCACGCAGGACAGCGCGCTGACCGACGGCACCCAGGCCACCCGGCTGCAGCAGCGCCTGCTTACGCCCTGGCTGGGCCTGGGCGTCGAGCCGTGGGCCGACGGCTACGCCTACATCGCCGGCGGCGGCGGCGTCGAGGTCGCCAGCGCGCCCAACCATCCCACGGTCACCGTGCGGGCCAGCGGCGCCGCACTGACCCTGGAGAATCCGGGCCAGGCCCTGCCGGCGCAGCGCAGTCGCCAGGTCGAACTGGGCTTCAAGCAGCAAGGCGCGGTCGGCACGGTGCTCGAGGCCGCGCTGTACCGCATCGAGAAGCCCTTCGTCGACAACGTGCCGGTGGCGCCGGGGGCGGCGCTGCAGGTGGCCGGGGCGCGCGTCGAGCGCCACCAGGGACTCGAACTGGCGGGCACCTGGCAGGCCCGCGCCGACCTGCGCTGGCACGCCGCCCTGGCGCTGCTCGACGCGCGCACCACGCAGGCCGCCGACCCGACCTGGGTCGGCAAGCGGGCGACCAACGCGGCGCCCTGGGCGATCGCGCTGCAGGATGCCTGGTCGCCGCGCGCACTCCAAGGCTTGCGCTGGAGCAATCTGTGGACCCTGGGCGGGCACAAGCCGGTGCTGCCCGACGGCTCGGTCGACCTGCCGGACACCTGGCAATGGGACAGCGCCCTGGCCTACACCGTGCGCCAGGGCGCAGCGCTCTGGACCTGGCGCGCCGGGATCGACAACCTGACCGACCGGCGCTACTGGCGTGAGGCGCCGGTCGCGCCATGGGGTTCGATCTACCTGTTCCCGGCGCCGGCACGCACCGCCCGGCTCGGCCTCACCGTGAGCTGGTGAGCGCCGCGCGCCGGGCCGGCAACCGCCCGCTGGTGCCGCGGCGCGCCGGCCCGAGGCCCTAGAATCCATCCGTCGGTCGGCGCGACCGGTTCGGGGAGACGCGGCATGGATGAACTGGCCCAGGCGAGCACGGTGCTGCGGTGCGTCCGCGACCTGCCCGGACCACCCGGAATACCGGTGCTGGGCAACGTGCTGCAGCTGCAGCGCGAGCGCATGCACCAGACGCTGGAGGACTGGAACCGGCGCTACGGCCCGATCTTCCGCATGCGCATCGCGGCGCGCGAGATCGCCGTGTTCTCCGATCCGCAGCTGATCGGCGCCGTGCTGCGCGACCGGCCGGAGGGCTTTCGCCGCACCCGGCGGGTCGAGATGGCGGCGCGCGAGGCCGGCTTCGACGGCCTGTTCTCGGCCAACGACGAGCGCTGGCGGCGCCAGCGGCCGATGGTGCTGCACGGTCTCGATCCGACCCACGTCAAGGCCTTCTTCCCGACCCTGGTCAAGGTGACCGGCCGCCTGGCGCGGCGCTGGCAACGGGCCGCCGATGGCGCGGTGGCCATCGACCTGCAGGCCGACCTCATGCGCTACACCGTGGACGTCACCGCGGGCCTGGCCTTCGGCACCGACATGAACACGCTCGAATCCGACGAGCAGGTGATCCAGGCCCACCTGGACAAGGTGCTGCCGGCCCTGTTCAAGCGGCTGATGGCGCCCTTTCCGACCTGGCGCTACGTCAAGCTGCCCAGCGACCGGCGGCTCGACGCGCACCTGGGCGCGCTGCATCGCGCGGTCGACCAGTTCATTGCCGAGGCCCGCCAGCGCCTGGAGCGCGAACCGGCGCGGCGCGCCGCGCCCTCCAACCTGATCGAGGCCATGATCGCGGAGCGCGACCTGCCGGACAGCCCGCTCACCGACGGCGACGTTTCGGGCAACGTGCTGACCATGCTGCTGGCCGGCGAGGACACCACGGCGAACACGCTGGCCTGGCTGGTCTGGCTGCTGCACGCCAATCCGCGCGCCGCCCGGCGCGCCACCGAAGAGGTGCGCGCGCTGCTCGGCGGCGCGCCGTGCCCGGATCGCCACGAGCAGCTGCACCAGCTCGAGTTCGTCGAGGCCTGCCTGCACGAGACGATGCGCCTCAAGCCGGTGGCGCCGCTCATCATGGTCGAGGCGGTGCGTGACGCCGTGGTCGGCGACGTGGCGCTGCCGGCGGGCAGCCTGCTGATGTGCCTAATGCGGCCCGGGGCCACCGACGAGCGGCAGTTCGCCGACGCCATGGCCTTCGTGCCCGAGCGCTGGCTCGAGGGCGGCGCGCCGGCCGGCGGCCCGACCTCAGCCAAGCGGGCGTCGATGCCCTTCGGCGCCGGCCCACGCATGTGTCCGGGGCGCTACCTGGCGATCGCCGAGATGAAGATGGTCGTGGCGATGCTGCTGGCCGGCTTCGACATCGCCGCGGTCGATGCGCCGGGCGGCGGACCGGCGCAGGAGCGGCTGGCGTTCACCATGTCGCCGGTCGGCCTCACGCTGCGCCTGCGCCGCGCCGGCACGGCCTGAGCGCCCTGCCCGCCGCGTGCGGTCCTAGCCCGTCTTTCTCAACTCGCGCTTTGAAACGGCCTCTTTTGATCGAAGCAGCTCGATAAGTGCTTGATCGGATTAGGCGCGAGTTTGGAAAATGC
>Ga0209698_10003103_pt1 | contig 18616 bp, 9 predicted proteins | sample LitLauG_LLR_2012_FD_187203 | JGI IMG/M metagenome (GOLD analysis project Ga0209698, IMG submission 187203) | Freshwater sediment microbial communities from Pennsylvania, USA - Little Laurel Run_MetaG_LLR_2012 (SPAdes) (version 2) | ecosystem: Environmental > Aquatic > Freshwater > Creek >...
GGTGTTATCCGGGGGCGGGGATGGAGTGGCGGCGAAGCCGGGAGGGTGTCCGTCAAGCATCTCGGTAACGACTGCTGCGAAGCGATAGCCTTTGCGGGGGACGGTCTCAATGTAGTCCTCGCCGCTGGGAGCCTTTCCCAGTGCTCTTCGGAGGAGTGAGATGTTTACCGTCAGGTTGGTCTCTTCGACGAAGCTGTCGGGCCAGACCGCTTTCATGATTTCGTCGCGGGTGACGAGGTGGCTGGCGTTCTCAACCAGGAACAGGAAGATTTCGAATGCCTTGGGGGCCAGAGGGATAGTCTTGCCATTCCGCTGCAAGCGGTGCTCAGCGGGATAGAGCCGGTATTCGTCGAACTGTAGACAACGGGATCGGAGAGCCATTGCGGCCTTGTTGTTATTTCCTCACTAATAAATCACCAACAAATCTCCAATATTGTGGTTGGAGGCAGCGAAATCAGGTAGTTGGATACCTCGTGCAGCGTCGGCCTGCGGCAGAGAACCGAAATTGCTGTTGGGCTAAGGACAGTGGAACCACAGAATGAGTCAGGGGTGCATTTTATCGTAATCGGGGGGCGGGCGGAGGAAGAATAAGTTCTTGTCCGGAATGGCGTTGTGCCATAGCTGCTGTTCTTTTGCCCCTTCGGAGCTTGAGATTCTCCGACATCCTACCCACGAGTTCCCCTTGGCTAAGGATTGCCTTCGCTGCGCGGCTGGATTCTGGGCTCTGATCCCACGCTGCTGTGGGCGTTGAGTTCTCGACGCTTACTCAAAGGCGTTGTTTCGAATTGGGTTGGATTATCAAGAGATGGGCGGTTGTGTGGCGGCCGAGACGTTGCAAGCAACGTTTCTACGAGGGGTTTTTGGCATCGTGGCCGGGGTGCAGTTTGGTGGTTGGCGGACACCAAGGAACTTCTTACGAATTTACAAGGATTTTACAAGGACAGGGGGACGGGAATTTTCGTAGGGTGCGGAGTGTCAGCGATGGCCGCAGATTGTCGGCTCCTGACTTAGCAACAAAAATCCGACCCTTGCGGTCATAAAAAGAGGAACACGATGAAACTGAATCGCATTACCACTTCTTTGGGCTTGGCTGTGCTGCTGTGCCTGTCGGCTTCAGCGTTTGGCCAGGTGAACTACTCATTCGAAACCATCGACTATCCCAAGGACGGCTTTACGCAGCTGTTGGGGATCAACAATAGCGGGATCATTGCGGGCTATCACGGAGCGACGGTGAACAAGGGGTTCACGTACAACTTGATGACCAAGATGTTCACCAACGAGAACTTCCCGGGCTCGGCGCAGACGCAGGTGATCGGCATTAACAATCAGGGCAAGACCTCCGGGTTCTACATTACGACCGCGAGCAAGACGCTGGGGTTCACGAAGAAGGCGGTCTTCGTCGCGGTGGCGTTTCCAGGAACGACCTTCAACCAACTCTTGAGCCAGAACGACTGGGCGCAAGCGGCGGGCTACTACAGCACTAAAGCGGATGGCACGGGCCCGGACCACGCCTATGTTTATGACGAGTCTGGGAGTGTGTTCGAAGAGTTCTTTATTCCGAACTCAACCAGCGCGCAGGCAACCGGCATTAACAACTCGGGCGACGTTTGCGGATTCACGATCGATAAAGCCACGATCATGCACGGTTGGCTAAAGGTCCTGGGGCAAATCACGATTCTGGATTATCCGGGAGCTTCGGCGACGCAAGCCCTGGGCTTGAACAATAAGGGCCAAGTGGTGGGTTCTTACACCGACGCCAGCGGCAATAGCCACGGATTTGTCTACCTCGTGGGCAGTAAGAAATGGCAGTCGATCGATGATCCGAATGGGATCGATACCACCCTGGTCAACGGGATCAACGATAACGGAATGTTGGTGGGTTTCTCCGGGACCTCGCCGATTAACAACGGATTCGTCGCTACTCCCCAGTAGTGGACGAGTGCCCCCCGTCGCTAAGGGCCGCCGAACAGGCGGCCCTTTTCGATTTGGAGGAGATGAACAACGACCCACGGGAAACGACGAGCCGACAAGGGCGAGCGCACTTGAAGTCGGAACCAACTCCTCGGTGCCTTGGATCATAGCGAAATCGCTTGCGGGCCGGGCTGTTCGAACCGAGAGCAAATAGCTTGGGTGAGGAGTGGGCGAAACTTGGAAGTGGCCATGCTGAGCCTGGTCGATCGGCACCAATGTGAGTATGGGGCGGTATGCGGGCGGGAAAAAGCAGGTTCCTCCCCTTCGCTTTGCTCAGGGTCGGAATGACAAGGTTTTTTGTGAGCGGGATCGTCGCTCTGCACAGAATGACGGGCTTATTGGCAGGTTCCTTGCTTTGGTGGGAATGACGAGCAGTTTTCGTCCCACGAGGAAGTTCTATTTTCCGCGGAAGACTTCTTTCAGCAACTCTGTGGTTTGGGCGACGGGACTCTTGCGGATTTTGCTTTCTTCGGCTCCGAGCACGTAGAAGAGGCCGTCGAGAGTTTTTTCGACAACGTATTTGTCGAGGTCGAACTCGCCGGCCAGGGCAGTGCCACCGGGGGCTTCTTTGATGACGTGGTTGTACTGCTGGACGACACCAACGCGTTCCAGCGAGCGATGCACGATGGGGGAGAAGGCTGCGGTGAGATCGGCGAAAGTGGTTTGCCGGAAGTAGTCGGTGGCGGCGGTTTCGTTGCCGGAAAGGATGTGGCGGGCGTCGTGAAAGGTCATCTTTTTGAGGGCGGCCAGAAAGATCGGCTTGGCCTGTGGAGCGGCCTGTTCGGCGGCGCGATTCATGCCGATTTCCAGGTCGTCGACCTTGTCGCCCATGCCCAGCAGGCGCATGCCTTTGCCGACGGCCTGGAGTTTCGGAGGCAGGAGAATGCGGATGGCCTCGTTCTGGAGGAATCCGTCGTGCTTGCCGGTGAGGGCTATGGCTCTGGTGGTGCTGACCTGGAGGGCCTCTTTTAGTCCGGAGATGATTTTTTCGTTGCTGAGACCGGAGATGTCGCGGTCGACGGCCTCGTCGGCTTGGGCGGCGGCGAGGATCGAGCAGAGAGCCATTGCGATCGGGAGCAGGGGGGTGCGCATTAAGTTCCTCATGGGAAGGATGATTCTACCGCAGACGGGGAGTCAACCCTTGCGCGTGGGCAGTAGGCGCTATCAAGAACAGCAGGTTCCTCGGCTGCCGTGGCATGCGCTGCGGCTGCACTCGGAATAACAAGAGTCTGGAGGGTAGTCGACCCAGAAAACTCCCACGTCTCGCAAAGGACGCGAGACATGGGGCACCCGACGGATCTCCACGCACGTTTTTTGTTGCGGTTAGGGTTCGCGGGCAGGAGCGCCCGCGCCACACGGTCGCGACAGGAAATTAGCAAATTTGTGACACGGCGCTGACAAGCAGCCGGGACGCGCGGCCTAGCATCGGTGGGTCTAGTCAGAGGGTTGCGGTATGCCTGCGAAGAATTCTGACGCCCGGCCCTTCCCCATCCCTGAACTAGCTCAAAGGAGATTCCGCATGCAGCGTCGCCTGATTACGCTCGCCTTTGCCGTGGGACTCGCGCTGGTGTTTGTTTCCAGTGCGGCGATGGCACAGTATCAACTCATAAGTCTGTCTTCGAACCAAGTAAAGCAGGCCCGTCACGACGATCCGTTGCTGGTGAATGGATGGGGGCTGGTCCATGGACCGAACTCGCCCTGGTGGGTCAGTGATAACGGCTCAGGGTGGTCGACGTTGTACGATGGCCAAGGAAATCTGAATGGGCATCTGAAGGTTTTGATCCCGACGGCGGGAGAAAACGGCCCAGGGTCGCCGACCGGAATTGTGTTCAACGGGTCTTCGGATTTCCAGCTCGGGGGATGGCCGACATTCTTCTTGTTCGCGGACCTCGACGGATCCATCACTGGCTGGGCACCGCAAACAAACTTCAACACGGCGATCGTGGCACCCTTGGTGAACGCGCCCAAGGGTGCGGTGTACACCGGTTTGGCGATCAGCAACAATGCCTCGAACAACCACCTGTACGCAGCCGACTTAGCGAACAACACAGTGGACGTGTACGACGGGACCTTCAACCTGGTCATGCAACTCTCCGCGCCCGCAGTGCCGGCAGGCTTTGCGCCGTTCGGCATCCAGGACATCAATGGAATGGTCCTGGTGACGTATGCCAGAGTTTCCGGTGGGCCGGACGGCTTCGTTGTGGCATTTGAAGAGGACGGCACGCCCTTGAATCAGGGGAAGCCCTTGATCCAAGGGCAGCCGCTGAACCAGCCGTGGGGCATCGCTCTCGCGCCTAAGAATTTCGGGCCCCTGAGCAACACTCTGCTGATTTCGAATAACACCAATGTAGGGACGATCAACGCCTTCAACTTCAATGGACAGTTTGTGGGCAGGCTGAAGGATAAAACTGGGAAACCGATCATGATCGACCAGCTTTGGGGGATCGGTTTTGGGGACGGCAAAGGGAAAAATGGACCAGCCAACTCGTTGTACTTTACCGCGGGTCCGAGCAACAATCTGGCGGGGACGTTTGGAGTGATTGTGTTCAAGCCGTAGGAACGCGACAGCGCGAAGACGAGGGGACCTATGCTCTGGCCGAGGAGTGCATAGGTCCTTCGCTACGCTTGATGACAAGACTTGGGTACTAACAAGGGCCGCCTATGGGCGGCCTTTGTGTTGAGTTGCGGCTCAGTGTCCTGCGGCGGCTTCCAGATCGTCGGCGGCTTTTCCGATTGCGGACGCGACGTCTTCGAGGACTTTCGCTACGGACGGGACTTGAGCTTCGGCCTCCGCCCATTTTTTGGCGTCCATGTACTCGCGGACGGCGGCGATGGGCTTGGCACCATAACCGGTGTAGGCGCCGGGGGCGTAGACCTGATGCTTGAACCAGGGGCGTTCGGGGAGTCCGCGTTCGGTCAGGAAGGTGCGCTGGATTTTCAGGAGATCGGTGTTTACGGAATCCAGCACTTGCGGGGAGGGCGCGGGTGCGCCTCCGGTTTGTAACTTGGCGACGGCGGCCTGGTAGCGGTCGGCGCTTTGCTTGAAGGATTCGACTGCATTCTTCAGGGGCGCGAAGTTCATGTACGGTGGGTCGGCTTCGCGAGGCGGCGGGACGGAGGTTTTGCGGGGATCGGCTACAGCGTTGAAGACTCCTTCTTTCAACTCCAGGTTGCGCTCTTTGATTTCGTCCTGCTTGTCTTTGAGAAGCTTCTCCAGTTCGGAGACGTACTTCGCGATGGTGTCGGCCATTCCGTCATACTCGAAGGGAATCAGGTCGGCATCGGCGAGGCGCAGCACGGTGGTGCCGCCGGTTTGGGCCAGGAGGCGTCCGTAGGAGAAGTCGGTGTCGACGAAGCGGGTGTACCAGGAGAAATCGTCGTAGATGGAATGGTACTGATTGGCGTCGTTTTCGCCACCGTAGCCGACGTTGAGGGCGGAAATGCCGGCATGGTTGAGAAAGGCGGTGTAGTCGGAGCCATCACCGAGGGCGGCGATAGTCAGCTCAGCGCGTTTGCGAATCTCGGTACGTTCCTCCTGGTTCTTGGCGTTTGCAATGCGGTAAAGACGGGCTCGTTGCCAGACGGGGATATCTTTCTCGGGATCTTTGAGGTCGCGAACCACGTCGTTGATGAGTTTCTCGAGGTCGTGCGAACCGCCGGCGCGGAAAAAACCACGGCCGTTGCTGTCGGAATTGATGTAGGCGACGGCGTGCTTCTGCAGGTCGTCGCCGTGGGTTTCGACCCATTCGGTTGAGCCGAGGAGTCCGGGCTCTTCTCCGTCCCAGGCGCAATAGATGATGGTGCGCTTCGGATTCCATCCTAGCTTGTGCAGTTCGCCGAGGATGCGGGCTTCTTCGAGGACGGCGGACATGCCCGACAAGGGGTCGTCGGCGCCGTTGACCCAGGCGTCATAGTGATTGCCGCGAATCACCCATTGGTCGGGAGCGTCAGAACCACGCATGGTTGCGATGACGTCGTTGACGGGCTTCAGATCCCAGTTCGATGCGACCTTGAGATGGACTTTGGCTGGGCCGGGGCCGATGTGGTAGGTGATCGCGAGGGCACCGCGCCATTTTTCCGGGGCTACAGGGCCCGCTAGCGCGGAGAGAAAAGGCAGGGCGTCGGCGTAGGAAATGGGGAGCACGGGAATTTTGGTGATGGTCTTGGCTTGGCTGATGGGGAGGCGCTTGGCATCGGCGGTGGCGCCGACTCCGGGAGTGAGCGGGTCGCCGGGATAATAGGTGTCCATCACACTGCCGCGCTGGACACCGTCTTTGGGGCGCCAGCCACCCTTGGGATAGTCGTCGCCGTTAAAGTAGCCATCATCTTTGGGATCGGAATAGATGATGCAGCCGATCGCGCCGTGCTCGGCGGCGACTTTGGGCTTGATGCCGCGCCAGCCTTCTCCGTAGCGGGCGATGACGATGGCGCCTTTGACGGAAACTCCGAGGAGATCGAGTTGCTCGTAGTCTTCGCGGCTGCCGTAGTTCACGTAGATCAACGGGGCGGTTGCGTCACCGTCAATCGAATAGACGTTGTAGGTGGGTAACTGCTCGGAGGTCTGGCTCGAGGTGGGATCGCCGGGGACAGCGGGTTCCTGGAGCTTGGCACGGAACCTGGTTGGCTCTACTAGTTCGACGATCCTCTCTTTTGGAGTGGGGAAGAGGACCTGGAAGGTTTCGATGTGGGTGTCGAATCCTGAGTCTCTGAATTTGGAGAGGATCCAGTCGGCGTTGTCTTTGTCGTAGGGCGAGCCGACGTGGTGAGGGCGGGCGCTCATGCGGCGGTTGTTCTCGCGTACGTTGTCGGGGACGATGGCGTCTTGAAACTTTTTCTCCCAGTCGCGTTCGGGCTTGGAGGATTGGGACGTGAAGCCGGAGAGGTGAGAGGGGTCGGCGGCTTTTGGGTTTTGGGCCCAATTTTGTTGTGCGATTAGGAGAATGATGCAGCAGGGAATCAGTAAGCGGATCGGGGTCACGGGGGGCCTTCCTGGAACGGAGTCCTTATCTATTTGTAAGTCGGCGAATCTGGAATTATAGAGCTTGGGGGAATTTCTCTGTCGAACTTCTAAATCATTCCGGTTGAGTGGGCGAGGTAAAGCTTTGAACCGCAAAGGGCGCTAAGAAAGATCGCAAAGGCCGCGCAGAAGATCAAGGAGGACGTTTGTGGCAGGTTATGCACGGCTGTTGCGGAGGGTGTCGTTTTCTTCTGGGCGAGGGGCGGACTTGCTGACTGAGCAATGACTCCCTGGCGTTGCGCGATCAGACTGACGCAATGCCCACTAGTCCATACCGAGTTGTTTCCCAAGCGGCATTGCGGCTACACGGCAAAAAGCAGATTCCTCACTTCGTTCGGAATGACAACTGCGGGTAGAGGAATGACACGTCGGGCGGAGGAATGACAAGTGGGGGCAGACGAATGACAAGATCGAGTAGGGGCGTGTGTCGGCGCAGCTGAAGACATTCTTAAACTAATACGGATTTTGTTGAGGATTGATGGCTGCTGGGATTATCGTGTACTCCTCCGGAGGGATAGACCTTGCGAACGAGCAGACTCGTAGTTCTTCTTGCGTGTCTTACCACCTTACTAGCGGCGCAGAAACACCAAACAAAACCGGGCTCAGAGCCGGCGCAAAAGCAAGCGGAGTCGCAGAAACCGGCGGACGCTGCTGGTGCGGCGGCGACTACAGCTGACGCCGACAAGGATGAGAACGAAGCGCAGGGACCGTTCAGGGGGATGCAGTACCGGCTGGTGGGGCCGTTTCGTGGTGGGCGCGTGCTCGCGGTGTCTGGGGTCGCCGGACAGGACGACGTCTACTATTTTGGCGCGGTCGCGGGCGGCGTGTGGAAGACCACGGACGGCGGGTTGAACTGGAAACCGGTTTTCGAGAAGGCGAAGGACGCGTCGCCTTCGATCGGCGCCATTGCGGTGTCGGAGTCGGATCCCAATGTGATTTATGTGGGGACGGGGGAAGCTTGCATCCGCGGGAATATTGTTGGTGGGAACGGGGTGTACAAGTCGATCGACGCGGGCAAGACGTGGAAGCCGGTCGGACTCAGCGACACGCACGCCATCGGGCGGCTGATCGTTCACCCCAAAAATCCTGACGTAGCGTTCGTGGCGGCTTTGGGGCATCCGTTTGCGGACAACGAGGAGCGAGGAATTTTTCGCACGCGGGATGGAGGGAAGGCTTGGGAGAAGGTTCTTTACAAGGACGCGAAGAGCGGGGGGATCGACATTGCTTTCGATCCGAGCAATGCCAATATTCTTTTCGCGGCGTTGTGGCAAGCGCGGCGGACGCCGTGGAGCATGGATAGCGGCGGGGCGGGGAGCGGGCTTTACCGGTCGATCGACGGCGGGACTACGTGGAAGGAACTCAAGGGGCACGGGTTGCCGGAAGGGATTCTGGGGAGGATTGGCGTCACTGTTTCTGGCGCGAATCCCAACCGGGTGTGGGCGGTAGTCGAAGCAGAGAAAGGCGGAATTTATCGGTCCGACGACGGCGGTGATTCGTGGCGCCTGATGACCGACGATCACCGATTTCGGCAACGCGCGTGGTACTACTCGCATATCTTTGCCGATCCCAAGTCAGCGGAGACGGTTTACATCCTGAACACGGGCGTGTATCGCTCGAATGATGGGGGCAAGACGTTCGCTCAGATTCGCGCGCCTCATGGGGATAATCACGGGTTGTGGATCGATCCTACGAATCCTAAACGGCTGATCAACGGAAATGATGGCGGGGCGACGATCTCTACGAACGGCGGCGAGAGTTGGAGCAGCGTGTACAACCAGCCCACGGCGCAATTCTACCATGTCACCACTGACAACCAGTTTCCTTATTACATTTACGGCGCGCAGCAGGACAATTCAACCGTTGCCATCGCCAGCGCGAGTCCGAATGGGGCGATTGATCGGCCGGACTGGTATGACGTGGGCGGGGGCGAGAGCGGGTACATCGCGCCTGATCCTACCGACCCGCTGATCGTGTATGCGGGATCTTACGGCGGGGAAATCACGCGTCGCGATCAGCATACACATGAAGAGCAGTCGATCAATCCGTGGCCGGTGAATCCGATCGGGTGGGCGGCGGCGGACGTGAAACATCGCTTCCAATGGACCGAGCCGATTGTGTTTTCGCCGCATGATCCGAAGACTTTGTACTTTGCGGGCGAAGTGTTGTTCAAGACTACGGATAGTGGGATGAGTTGGACGATCATCAGTCCCGACCTGACGCGCAACGATAAATCGAAACAGGCGGCTTCGGGCGGACCGATTACTAAAGACAACACTGGGGTCGAAGTTTACGGCACAATTTTTTCCGTGGTGGAGTCGCCGGCGCAGAAGGACTTGATCTGGGCCGGGACCGATGATGGGTTGGTGCAACTGACGCGCGATGGCGGGCAGAAGTGGGAGAACGTTACTCCTAAGGCGATGCCGGAGTGGAGCACCGTGAGTATGATCGAGGCTTCGTCGCGCGATGCGGGAACGGCTTATATCGCGGTTGAGCGGCATAAGTCGGATGACTTCGCACCTTATGTGTTCAAGACGACCGACTTTGGAAAGACCTGGACCAAGCTGGTTACAGGGATTCCTGCGAACGATTATGTGCACGCGGTACGGGTGGATTTGCGGCGTCCGGGGCTGCTTTTCGCGGGGACGGAGCAGGGTGTGTACGTTTCGTTCGATGACGGCGGGCACTGGCAGGCGCTGCAGATCAACCTGCCTGTCGCGCCGGTGAACGATCTGGTGATCAAGAATAACGACCTCGTGGTGGCGACCCACGGGCGCAGCTTCTGGGTGCTCGACGACATTACTCCGCTGGAGCAGTACGAGGAGGCGATTCCTCAGCAGGACGCGCATTTGTTTAATCCGGCGGCGGCGAGTCATACGGTGTTTAGTGGAGGATTCTTTCTGGCGTCGGGCAACGTCGGGAAGAATCCGCCTGCTGGCGCGGTCATTGATTATTGGTTGAGGACTTCGCTCAAGAAAACGGATAAGAAAGAGGGCGCGGCTGCCGGCGGTGATGCGTCGCAGGCGAAGACTGACGCTGCGAAAGGCGAAGAGAAGAAAGAGGAGCCCCCGAAAATCACGCTGGAGATTCTGGATTCCTCGGGGAAAGTGATCCGGAAGTATCCCAAGAAGGAGGAGCCTGCGGGCGAGGAGGAAAGCTTTTTCACGCGCAACCGGGGCGACGCCGACATGCCCGCCGAGGCGGGACTGAATCGTTTCGTGTGGGATTTGCGCTATGAAGGAGCAACGAAAGTGCCGCACGCGCCGCTTTGGGGCGGGAGCACGGAGGGTCCAGAAGCGCTGCCCGGGACGTATCAGGTGCGGCTGACGGTGCTGGGAAAGAGTTTCACCGCGCCGCTGGAGATCAAAGCCGATTTGCGGCTGAAGGTGAGTCAGGAGGATCTCGCCAAGCAATTCGACCTGCTGCTGAAGATCCGGGACAAGCTCACCGAGACCGACGAGGCCATCATTCAGATTCGCGATCTGCGCGACCAGATTACGGCGCTGAACAAGCGTCTCAAGAACGATCCGAGGGAGAAGGCCATTACAGACGCGGGTAAGGTGCTGGACAAGAAGATGACGGAAGTGGAAGAGGCGCTCATCCAGACCAAGGCCAAGAGCGGGCAGGACGTGCTGAATTTTCCGGTGCGGCTGAATAATCACCTAGTCGCCTTGAGTGGGGTAGTGGAGAGCGCTGACTCGGCTCCGACCAAGCAGTCATATGAAGTATTCGACATCGTCAGCAAAGATGTCGATGAACAACTGGCGAAGTGGAAGGCGATTGTCGCGACCGACGTGGCGGCCTACAACAACCTGGTGAAGGAGAAGGAAGTTCCGGCGATCCTGGTGGCCCAACCGGAATCGGGGAAATAGTCGCAACTTCGGTAGTCCCTCAAGTTGAATCCACAGTCGGTGAGGCGTCATTGCGAAGCCCCGCGTTTTCAGCAGCGGGGCGAGGAATCTCCCCTGGAAGTGACTCTTGGGAGATTCCTTCGACTGCGCTCAGGACAGGCTCTTCGCTCCGCCTGAAGAACGGCTGCGCTCAGGATGACGCCGTCTAGAACAAAGTGGCCAAGACTCGAACTGAGGCACTCGCGGAACGCCCACCCTTCGACAGGCTCAGGGCAGGCTTTCTCGCAAAAGCGGCGAGAAGTGGGGCACCCCAGTTTCATCTGCTTCGGTGGCCCCAAGCCCATGAATACTCAGGGCAAGGCCTGAAGGGGCCGCTCTTCCACAGTCAAGCAGTCGGTCGAGAGTTCGCCCGCAGTCTGCTGCGAGAGATGGACCGACGCAGCAGGCCGCGCCTTATCGGGCCCTCTACAGAGGCGAGAGTTCGTCTTCCTTCTCTTCCTTTTTGCCGGTGGCGAGCCTTTTCTCGAGGAACTCGCGAGCGAGGTCCTTGCCTCCGAGGCCGAAGGCAATTGCCAAGCCGAGCATGACCGCTCCGAACACGGTGCCAAAGGCCATCAGCATGGTCTGTTCTGCAACTCCCAGGACTTCGAACACCATGGAAAGCGTGAAGACGCTGATGATGATCCGGATGGAAACACTTAACAGTCGAGACGACCTGAGGTTGGCATTGACGGCTGCCAGAAGTGCCGCGCGGGAGAAGAAGCTGGCGGCTAAAGACCCAAGAAAGAGAATCACCAGGGCCACAAACAGGCGAGGCAGGAAGAGAAAGAAGCGCGAGGTGTATTCCTGCAGGCCCACGATGCCGAGTACGCTTACGCCCAGGAGAATGAAGCCGACCCAGGCAACCCAGAAGACAAACCGGCTGAGCAATTCGGTGGACGAAGGCAGCGCCGCCTGGTTCAGCAGTTGGGTGGCGCCCGCGCTTTCCGAGAGTTTGGAGAATTTCGTCACACGCAAAATGCCGCGCACGGTGAGCTTCAACAGGTAGGCAATCACCCATCCAACAAAGGCGATGATGAGCATCACGACGGCGCGTGGCAGGTAGTGGGCAAAGCCTCTGGCCAGTTCTTGCAAGGCTTGGGTCAATTCCGTGATGATGATTTCCCGCATAAGGGCCTCACTTTTTAGCTGCCCAGACTTCGAGCAGGTAGGGCTTTAGTCGTTCGAACTCGCCGCACAGAGATTCCACGCTGTTCTCCATGTCTTCTCCATGGTCATCTTGATTTTCGAGCAGGAAGGCCAAAGTCCTTCCGCGATAGAGAGGAACCAGGGCTTGCACGATATGGTCGCGACTGATGACGGACTTGTGATAAGAAGCCGCGAACTCAAACACAGTCTTGGCCCAGAGGTCGGCGGGGTAAGTGAAATCACCGATTCCGAGAGCGGCGATTCTTTGCAACTCGGCGAGAGTCGAAGGCGAGAGAATCGACCGGAAAACAGGTTCCAATTGAGCGACGCCGGTGGCGAACATCTCGCGAAGCCGCTCGGGGTCCACCCGCACAGGATCCTGCGTGATTTCTGATTGCGTGCCCAAGGTGGGAACTGGTTCAGAGGCCGCGATGGTACTCCAAAACGGAAAATTCTTGTCCAGGGACACGAACAGAGCGCCCACGGTCCGGCGCATGGCGGCCACCAGGTCGGTGGCACTTCGATCAGTCGCCTTGGTGCCCAGAAAAGACTGGCAGACGCGATATTTTCCGGTGATGGCGGTGATGGTGAGGCTGATTTCGGCGCCAGTCTTGCCCCACTCGTCGTTCCACACGTCGTTGGTCAGGAAATCGGTTGCGAGGCGGCCGGAGATGGTGAATTCCGAGGCGTATGGTTCGCGAACTCTAGATCCGTAGATGGCGCGTGTCATGGGGTAAAGCAGGTTGCGCATGAGAGCGCCTTCGAATTTCTGCCTGCGATAGACGGGCGAGACCAAGTCGAAGTTGTCGATGTAGACAGGGCGCGCCAAGCGCTGGAGCCAGTCTGGCTCTATGGTCGTCGAATCAGGCGAGAGGACTACGCAGGCCCTGGCGCGCAGCAAGTCGGCAGCGGCCAGGATCGTCCGGAGGGCAGTACCCGGCTCCGGAGTGCGCGCGTACTGGGTGCTGATGGCGTGCAGAGTACGCAGCGTGTAGACCTTGGAGGCTCTCCATACGTCATCGATCGAGGCGCCTGTGACCAGTTCCGGAGTTCCGTCTTGCGAACCGCCATCGGCGTTAATGATTACGACTCGTTCGCGGGGGAAGCACTTGAGAATGCCGGCCTGAATGGCCCGGAGGACGGGCTCGATGGTCTTGGCATTGTTATGGGTGGGCAGGCCGACCACGATGTCTACTTCGCCGACATTGATGAGCTGGCGAAGGAAATCATCGGTTAAAAGTGTCTCTTCCGCCAATGCATCCTCCAGTAGCAAGGTTGGGTGTTAGGTATTATGGAAGGCGTGTCTGAGTTTTGGAAATGTATCCCGCCCCTAACCGAACCCCACGTAATACCATCTAGCCTTTGCGAGAGCGTGTCGTCCTTACAGAGTTTGCGTCGACGCAGTCTTTCGCCCCTTCGGGGCTTGTGATTCTCCCACAGTTCCACGCACGGCATGCGCCGTGGGCTGCAGTCTTTCGCCGCTTTGCGGCTGGGGGCGTTCCCAGACCACCCTCTTCAACGCCTATCATCCAATGCCTTACGCCTAACAATTTTCAGATGCGGCGGAGGCGGAACCAGTAGAACTGGTACGGGCCCATGGTTAAAAGGTAAGGCAGATCGCCGACGCGGGGGAAAATATTTCGGCCGAACATTTCAATCAGGATATTTCCTTTGTAGCGCCTGAGATCCAGTTCGACTGCCTGGGCGGCACTGGAGAGATTGTTCACCACCAAGATCGTCTCCTTACCCAATTGCCGAATATAAGCCAGTACCCGGTGATTTGCGGGGAACAGGAACTCGATCGAGCCTGCGCCGAAAACCGGATTGGTACGGCGAATGCCCATGATGTGCTTCATCCACGAGAGCAAAGAGTTTTCGTTGCGCCTTTGGGACAAAACGTTGACTGCCTGGTAGCCATATACGGGATTGAGAATTGGTGGCGAGTACAGAGCTTCGGGATCAGCCGCGGAAAAGCCTCCATTCCAGCCGCCGCTCCACTGCATGGGCGTGCGGACACCGTTGCGATCTCCGAGGTGGATATTGTCGCCCATGCCGATCTCATCTCCGTAGTAAATGATAGGCGTGCCGGGCAGCGACATGAGCATGCCATTCATCAACTCGATGCGGCGCCGATCATTGTCGAGCAGAGGAGCCAGGCGGCGCCGGATGCCGAGATTCAGGCGCATGGTTTTATCTCGGGCATAGATGTCATACATGTAATCGCGTTCCATGTCGGTGACCATTTCCAGGGTCAGTTCGTCATGGTTGCGGAGAAAGAGGCACCACTGACAGGAGGAGGGTATCTCTGGCGTCTGTTGCAGAATTTCTGTGATGGGCTTGCGGTCTTCCAGGCGCAGGCCCATGAACATGCGCGGCATCAGGGGGAAATGGAAGGCCATGTGGAATTCGTCGCCGTTGCCGAAGTAGGGACGAAGATCGGCCGGCCACTGGTTGGCCTCTGCCAGCAACATCGTGCCGGGGAATTGTTCGTCGAGTTTCTTGCGGAGTTCGCGGATCACCTCGTGGGTTTCGGGCAGGTTCTCGCAATTGGTTCCCTCTCGTTCGATCAGGTAGGGTACGGCGTCCAGACGGAAACCATCGACTCCGATTTCCAGCCAGAACTTCATTGCGTTCCACATCTCCTCGCGCACGGCGGGGTTGTCGTAGTTCAGGTCGGGTTGGTGACTGAAGAAGCGATGCCAATAATAGGACTTGGAAACTGGATCCCACGCCCAGTTCGACATCTCCGTGTCGAGGAAGATGATTCGCGTGTCGCGATACGCCGTGTCGGTATCGCTCCACACATACCAGTTGCGTTTTGGATTGTCCGGAGAACTCCGGGATTCCTGGAACCACGGGTGCTGGTCGGAGGTGTGATTGACGATCAACTCGATGATCACGTGGATGCCGCGGTCATGGGCGATGGAAAGAAAGGTCTTGAAGTCTTCCAACGTTCCGTAACTGGGATGAACCGATTTGTAGTCGGAGATGTCGTAACCGTCATCGCGTAGAGGGGAAGGGAAGAACGGCATCAACCAGATGGCATTGACGCCAAGTTCTTGCACGTAGTCGAGTCGTTGGGCGAGACCCTGAAAATCGCCGATACCGTCGCCGTTGCTGTCATTGAAAGCGCGTACGTGGACTTGATAGATGATCGCGTCTTTGTACCAACCGGGTTCGCGTTTCAGTGGCAACCGGGTTCCTCCCGAGTACTTGCCGGGCCCTGGCGGGGCATAGGCGTCAATAGGATAGCAGTGTGGAGGCCGATCCACTGCGAGAGTCAGAAGCCGGTAGTGGGCTACTTAGCCCACTACCCAGAAGCCTTTAACCGCGAAGGCCGCAAAGTAACATCGCGAAGGGCGCAAAGAAAACCGGGGCCGGATTGCGGCAGGGACTTGATCAGGTTCCCTAAGCGTGTTCGGAGCAGGTTCTCAGTGTACTTCCGATTTTCAGACTTCGCTGAGATTCAGTCTGCATGTTGGTAGCAGGCTGATACACTGATTCATGGTTGAGGCGCTGGTGGTTCGGCTACTGACCCGCTGGCGAACCACGAACTGAATTAGGCCCAGCACGACACCCGGCGCCAGGAGATCCTCGCGGCAGCCTCGGTAGCAAGGTCAGTTCCTCGTGAATCGAGAGCGCGCCCATGCAGCTTGGGGAATTGCGCGTTTCGGTAAAGACGACCGGAGATTAATGACGTGCGACTACTCAGCGTTCGCTTAATCCTGTCTCTAATTCTCGCTATCACCCTGGTATCTTTGCTGTCCACCTACAACCAGATATTGGAGGAGAAGCGTAGCCTGCGAGCCGACCTGGAGCGCAGGGCGGCTGTGCTGGGGGAGAGTCTAGCGGGAAACGTCGGTCCTCATCTGGAGAATGGATCGGTTAAGAAACTGCAGGGGATTGTTGAGCAATTCAGCAATCGAGAGCGGCTGGCCGGAGTTGCTGTCCTTGACACCAAGCTAGCTCCCATCGCCCAGTCAACCGGATTAGCGCAGCGGATGCAATCGGAACCACCTGCGGTGGCCCAGGGAATCGCACAGAATCAGATTCAGAGTGTATTCGTGCGTACGACGAATGGGCGCTTGCATGTTTACGTGCTGCCGCTGCACCGGGACGGGGAACTGGTGGGTGAGTTGGTCATTGTGCATGACGCCAGCTACATTGATGCGCAAATCGCTCACGTGTGGCGCGATACATTTTTGCGAGTGCTGGTGCAAGTCTTCCTCATTGTGCTGATCACGGTGCTGATTGTCCGGTGGAGTATAGCCGGGCCGATTGCGCGGGCAGCGCAGTGGATGCGAGCCTTGCGGGCGGGGAAGGTTGCACCGTCTTCGGTCGGCATCTCGGAGTCGGACTTGCTGCGGCCGCTGACCAGAGAGATGACGAGCATTGCAGAGAGCCTGGCTGCGGCGCGTCTCGCGGCTGAAAGGGAGGCGAAGTTACGCGAGGCTTCGGAATCGTACTGGACCGCGGAGCGGTTGTCCGTCCACGTGCGCAGCAAACTGGGCGACAGCCAACTCTTTGTCGTTTCCAATCGCGAGCCCTTCAGCCACGTGCATCAGGGCAAGTCGGTGCAAGTCATCGTTCCGGCAAGTGGCCTGGTCACTGCATTGGAACCAGTGTTGTGTGCATGTGACGGCACCTGGATCGCGCATGGCAATGGCGACGCCGATCGTGAGACTGTCGATGCGCAGGACCGCCTGCGGGTTCCGCCAGAAGAGCCGAAGTACACGCTGCGGCGGGTTTGGCTCACAAAAGAGGAAGAGGAAGGCTACTACTATGGCTTCTCCAACGAGGGAATCTGGCCGCTTTGTCATATCGCGCACACACGGCCAATCTTTCGTGACGCCGACTTTGAAAACTACCGCCAGGTGAATCAGAAATTTGCGGAAGCGGTGTTGGAAGAGATGGCGAACATCGAGCGGCCGGTGCTGCTGCTGCAGGACTACCACTTTGCCTTGTTGCCCCGGATGATCAAGAAACAACGGCCCGATGCGCGTGTGGCTATTTTTTGGCACATTCCGTGGCCGAGTTCGGAGAGCTTTGGGATCTGTCCATGGCAGCGTGAGTTATTGGATGGTCTGTTGGGTGCTGACCTGATCGGGTTCCACATCCAATCGCATTGCACAAATTTCCTGCAGACCGTGGATCGCACACTGGAATCGCGGATTGACTGGGAGCACTTCACGGTGAATCGTGAGGGTCATTCCACGATCGTGAAACCATTCCCTATAAGCGTGGAAGTTCCTGATCCACCGAGGCCCGCAGCGGAGGATTCTCCCTACGAGGACCGAGTTGCGTTGCTGCGGGAGTTGGGAGTGGAGGCCCTGTTTCTTGGGGTCGGAGTGGATCGCGTGGACTATACCAAGGGAATCCTGGAACGTTTTCTTGCCATCGAGCGGATGTTGGAGAAGAACCCTACGTACCAGGGCAAATTTACTTTTGTGCAGATTGGTTCGCCGAGTCGCACCCATATCAAGCGCTACCACGACTTGCTGGCCGATGTGGAGGCCGAGGCCGAGCGGATCAATTGGCGCTTCCAGGCGGGAAATTGGAGACCCATCGTTTTTCTGAAGCGACACGCCACCCACAAGGAAATTACGCGCTACTACCGGGCCGCGGACCTGTGCCTGGTGACGGCGTTGCACGATGGGATGAACCTGGTCGCCAAAGAGTTCATCGCCGCTCGTCCTGACGAGCAGGGAGTGCTGATCCTGAGCCGATTTACGGGCGCCGCTCGGGAGTTGCTGGACGCTGTGCTGGTGAATCCGTATGACATCGAGCATACCGCTGATGCGATCCGGGGCGCGCTTGAGATGCACCCCGAAGAAAGAACCGCCCGCATGCAACGGCTGCGCAAGCAGGTGAAAGAACAAAATATCTATCGTTGGGCCGGAAGCTTGATCGGCGAACTCTGCGGAGTACGGCTCGATGTTTCCGAAAGATTGCAGACACCTGACCGTGCAGTTGCTTCTTCTGCGGCTCGATGACGTGTTGGGTCTGAGCGTAACGGGCCCGCGGGCTGCCGGTTCCCGAATCTGAGGAACCTCGCCATGCCTGGGAACGCTAGACGGGCGCGGGCGATGCCCTTACAATCATAAGAGCGATTCCATGTTCGGGCTCGCTTGAGAAGGGCGAGACTAAACCGCGGTAGCCTTCGAGGACGATTTCGAGACCCAGTCGGCTCGCTGCAGGGCGGACCGGAATCAAAGGCACGTCACCGGTACGTATTCAGACACTCATTCGCTACTCCTGACAAGGAACGGTGGTGGTGGCAGCTGGGAGTGCTTTCTAATGGTGAGGGCGCGTAGCTCAGGTGGTAGAGCAATGCCCTTTTAACCCATTCGCTATCGTTGTTAAGCCCTATAAATATAAACGTTAGGAGCCACTTACAAAATCGTGGTGACCGCGATTTGGGGCAGTTTTGGGCGTTTTTGAGCATTCATAAGTACAACATAGGGTACAACTTTTCCATTCCTGGCGACATTCGTGGAGCGAGTTGACCCAGTGTTCACCTGTTCGCCGATCCATCCCGCGCCTCCGAACATTGGTGAAGCTGGTTCATCAGAGGCGGCTGTATTGCTGGTGA
>Ga0209698_10003104_pt1 | contig 18615 bp, 11 predicted proteins | sample LitLauG_LLR_2012_FD_187203 | JGI IMG/M metagenome (GOLD analysis project Ga0209698, IMG submission 187203) | Freshwater sediment microbial communities from Pennsylvania, USA - Little Laurel Run_MetaG_LLR_2012 (SPAdes) (version 2) | ecosystem: Environmental > Aquatic > Freshwater > Creek >...
GAATGTCCGGGGGGTGGGGCAGGGTTGACCCCAGACATCTGCGGTGAGGGAGGGCACAGCTATGGCATCGGACGCTGAGCAGGTTGACGCGGGGTCCGCCGCGGAGGCACAGGACGTCCCGGCAGCGGACCCCCGTCGCTGGTACGCGCTCGCGGTGATCGCGCTGGCGCAGCTCATGGTCGTGCTCGACGCCTCGATCGTGAACCTCGCGCTGCCGTCGGCGAAGCGCGACCTGCATATCTCCACGGCGAACCAGCAGTGGATGGTGACGGCCTACACGCTGGCCTTCGGCGGTCTGCTGCTGCTCGGTGGCCGGATCGCTGACTACGCGGGCCGCAAGCGCATGTTCATCGTCGGCCTGCTCGGGTTCGCGGCGGCGAGCGCGCTGGGCGGTCTCGCCCCGTCGCAGGGCTGGCTGTTCGGCGCCCGCGCGCTGCAGGGCAGCTTCGCGGCGCTGCTCGCCCCGGCGGCGCTCAGCCTGCTGTCGGTCACGTTCCATGACCCGAAGGAGCGCGCGAAGGCGTTCGGCGTGTACGGCGCCATCGCGGGTGGCGGCGCCGCGATCGGCCTGCTCCTGGGCGGCATCCTCACCGAGTACGCGTCGTGGCGCTGGTGCCTGCTGGTCAACGTGCCCATCGCATTGATCGCGGTCGCCGGCGCGCTGCTGGAGGTCCACGAGTCCAAGGCGACCGGCAACACCAAGTACGACATCCCGGGGGCGATCACCGTCACCCTCGGCCTGGTCTCCCTGGTCTACGCGTTCACCAAGGCTGCCCCCGCCGGCCCCGGCGACCCCAGCCGCTGGGGCGACACCTCCACCTTGGCGTGGTTCGGCGCTGCCCTCGTGTTGCTGGTGAGCTTCTTCGTCATCGAGTCGCGCACCAAGCAACCGCTGCTGCCGATGCGGGTCCTGCTGGACCGCAACCGGGGCGGCTCGTACCTGGTCTCGCTGATCCTGGGCATCGGGCTGTTCGGGATGTTCCTGTTCCTCAGCCTGTACATGCAGACCGTTCTCGGGTTCACGCCGCTGAAGTCCGGGTTCGCGTTCCTGCCCTTCTCCGGCGGGATCATCCTCACCGCCGGCGTCGCCAGTGCCCTGCTGCCCCGGGTCGGCCCCCGTCCTCTCATGGTCGTTGGCCTGTTGATGGCCACCGTCGGCATGGTGCTGCTGACCCGGCTCACGCCCACCAGCGCCTACCTCACCCACATCCTCCCGTCGATGATCATCATGAGCTGCGGCCTGGCCCTGGTGTTCATCCCGATCGCCAGCACCGGGCTGCACGGTGTCGGCTCCCAGGACGCCGGCGTCGCCAGCGCCCTGATCAACACCAGCCAGCAGGTCGGCGGGTCGGTGGGTACGGCGCTGCTGAACACGGTGGCCGCGAGCGCCACCGCGGCCTACCTCGCTGCGCACCTGGGCGGGGTTCCCCCGGTCAAGGCGGCCTTGACCCACGGCTACACGCAGGCCTTCTGGGTCGGGGCTGGGCTGCTGTTCCTGGCGGCCATCGTGGCGGCGGCGCTGATCAACATCGGTCGCGAGGCGGTGCAGGAGAACGACAGCCCCGTCATGATCTAGGGCGGTACGACGTCCGGGCCGGGCACCCTGCCGTGCGGCCACCCGAGCGCCCTACGGCAGGGTGAGAACCTCGGCACCGGTGTCGGTCACGACGATCATGTGCTCGAACTGGGCGCTGCGGCGGCGGTCGGCGGTCACCACTGTCCAGCCGTCCGGCCAGATCTCGTAGTCCACGGTGCCCAGCGTGAGCATCGGCTCGATGGTGAAGGTCATGCCTGGCACCATCACGGTGGTGGCGGTCGGGTCGTCGAAGTGGGGGATGACCAGTCCGGAGTGGAACGTGCGGCCGATCCCGTGGCCGGTGAAGTCGCGGACCACGCCGTAGCCGAAGCGGCGCGCGTAGGCGGAGATGACCCGACCGATGACGTTCACTGCCCGTCCGGGTGTCACCGCTGCTATGCCGCGGCGCAGTGCCTCCTGCGTGCGTTCCACCAGAAGCCGGGACTCCTCGTCGACCTCGCCCACCAGGTAGGTGGCGTCCGTGTCGCCATGCACGCCGCCGAGATAGGCGGTGATGTCGACGTTGACGATGTCGCCGTCCCGCAACTCGGTGGAGTCGGGGATCCCGTGGCAGATCACCTCGTTGATGCTGGTGCACAACGACTTGGGGAAGCCCCGGTAGCCCAGCGTCGAGGGGTAGGCGCCATGGTCACACAGGAACTCGTGCCCCACCCGGTCCAGTGCGTCGGTGGTCACGCCCGGCGCGACATGTCGCGAGACCTCCACCAGCGCCCGGGCGGCCAGCTGGCCGGCGGCGCGCATCGCCTCGATCGTTGCCGCGTCTTTCACGTCGGCGTCCAGGTCGCGGCGCGGGGTGGGGCGTCCCACGTACTCCGGGCGAGCGATCCCAGCGGGAACTTCCCGCTGGGGAGAGACGACACCGGGCGCCACGACGGTCACGAGTGCAGTCTACGAAAGGTGCGGACCCAGCCCCTGCCCGCTGCAGTGCCGCGCGCGGCTCTGGCCGGCGTCGGTCGTGCAAGGGGGCCCGCCGCGTTGCGACGGGCCCCCTACGCTCACGTGACTCAGGAGGTGCTGGTCCGTCGTGCGGGGGCCTTCTTGGCGGGCGCCTTCTTGGCCGGTGCCTTCGTGGCCTTGGCCGGGGAGGCCTTGACCGCGGCGGCCTTCCTCGCCGGTGCCTTGACCGCCTTCGTGGCGCGCGCGCTTGTCGTCGCCGTGGTTCGTGAGGCCGCGGGGGTGCGCTTGGCCGGCGCCTTCTTCACGGCGGCCCTCGTGGCGGGCGCCTTCTTCACGGCAGCCTTCTTGGCCGGCGCCTTGGTCACGGCGGCCTTCTTGGCGGGCGCCTTCTTCGCCGGGGCCGCCTTCTTGGCGGCCACACTGGAGTCGACGGTGGGTGCCGTCGCCGCGTTGCGCTGCACCGAGCGGATGCCGTTTACAGCCGCCACCTTGGTGTTGTAGGCCTCCGAGGAGGCAATGACCTGCCCGTTGGTGGCCAGCAGGTTGAACCGGAACTTGCCACCTTTGTCCTTGAACAGTACGAACTTCGCCGCCACTCGGGCCTCCTGAACGCGAGATCCGACACGGTTTGTCGGACACTTCGCGAGTAAGCGTGACAGACAAGATCGTGTGCTCGCACCATTGGCCGCGCCAATGGCCCCCGTGTCCCTACGGCGTGCTGGTGCCCCGGCGCCGTTGCTCGGGCACGTCCACCCGCTCGTCGAAGCCCCACAACCGTGGCAGCGCGACGGCAAGAACCGCTGTGGCGCCCACACATGCCAGGCCTCCGCTGACCAGGGACAGCCGCAGAGAGGTGGCCCGTGCGACGACGCTGGACCGCACCATCCCCAACTGCGGCCCGATGGAGAAGGACAGGAGCTCCGCCCCCGCCATCCGGCCCCGCAGGTCGTCGGGCACGGACAGGTTCCACAGCAGGGACCGGAACAGCCCGCTGATCATGTCGGCCGCACCGGCGAGCACGAGCGCGACGAGCGCCCAGGCCAGGTTGGGGGAGGCACCGAACGCGGCGATCGCCAGCCCCCACGCGGCGGCGGCCGCCAAGATGCCCCGACCGTGGTGGTGGACGCGCGCGGTCCAGCCACTGGTCAGTGTGGCCAGCAGCGCGCCGACGAACGGTGCGGTGTACAGCAGGCCCACGGCCCATGCCGCGTGCAGCTGCGCCGCGACGAAGGGGAACAGCGCGGTGGGGTAGGCGAAGAACATGGCAGACAGGTCCACCAGGTAGCTGCCCAGCAGGTCGCGCCGCGACGCGGCGTAGCGCAGCCCCTCTGCCATGAAGCGGTGTGCGCCCACCGTGCGCACCGTCGAGGGCGGCAGCGGTGCCATCCGGGCCAACACCACCAGGCTGGCGACGAAACTGGCCACGTCGGCGCCGTACGCGGCGGCGGACCCCGCGAACGCCAGCAGCAGACCACCGATGGCGGGCCCGGCGACGGTGGCCACCGTAGAGGCCAGGGAGCTCAGCGCCGCCGCACCCGCCAGCTCGTCGCCGCGCACCAGGCGCGGCACCATCGCGTCCAGGGCCGGCCGCTGCAGGGCCGACGCCGCCGCAGCCAGGAACGCCATCACGTACAGCACCCACACCGCGGGGGGGTGGTGCAGGGCGTTGACCATCAGGGCCAGCGAGGTCAGACACAGCGCCGTCTCGGTGAGGAACGTGAGGCGGCGGCGGTCCACGGTGTCGGCCAGGGCGCCGCCGTACAGGCCGAGCACCACCACCGGCCCGAGCTCGACCAGACCGATCAGTCCTACGGCGAGGTAGGAGCCGGTCAGTCGCTGCATCTGGAAGGGCAGAGCCACGTAGGTGACCATCGACCCGACACCGGTGACCAGCTGGGAGACCAACAGCAGGCGGAACTGCGGGGAGTCCCGCAGCGCGGAGGTGTCCAGCTGCATCCGCCGCGCCCCGGACAGCCATGCCACGACGGACATCCTCGCTGGTCCGCCCCGCGGGTGACCGCCGGGCTAGCGGCCCCGGGTGGGGGCGGGGCCGGACACGGTGTCCAGCAGCTGGGCGAGCCGGTCGCGCATACCCCGTCGCCCTGCCGCGGCGACGTCCCCGGCGGCGACGCTGACCAGGTGCTGCACGGTGTCCAGGCTGACCGGTGGCACCACCAGGTCGTCGTGCACCACAACCAGCTCCTCGTCGAGGGGGCCGCTGGCGACGACGATCGACTCGTGCGCCAGGTCCTCCAGGTCGGGGTCCCCGCCGTCCATCGCGAGCACCGTGGCCCCGTGCCGGCGGGCGTCCGCCACCCGCTCCAGCAGACCCTCCGGCGCGGCCTGCTCTGCCACGACCACGACGGTTTCGCCGCGTCGCGTCGCCGCCAGGCGGCTCATGCCCACCGACAGGTGTGCGGCGGTGGGGTCGGGCACCCACTTGACCAGGGTGGGGGCCAGCTCGGCGATGCCCGCCGCTTGCGCCTCCTCGTCCAGGTGCGCGGTGAGGTGCCAGGGCTCGGCGTCCGGCGGCCCCACCAGCAGCAGCCCGCCAGGGGCGTCGGTGCGTCGGCGCATGGTGCGGGCGAAGGACCGGGTGCGCTCCACCCAGGCGGTGCCCGCCAGCAGGTCCGCGAGCACTCTCGCGCCGACGGCATCCATGGTGGTCCCATCGTGCCCCAGGTCCGCCTCCTTGAGGCGGGCGGACGCGCAGGCCGGTGCCGTGGCTAGTGGTAGGACAGCTCGTCGTCGGGGAACTGCCCGGCGACCACGTCGGCGCCCCAGCGCGCCACGGCGTCCAGCACAACGCCGGACAGGTCGGCGTACGGGCGCACGAACCGCGGGGTGCGCGGGGACAGCCCGAGCAGGTCCTGCCACACCAGGACCTGGGCGTCGGTCCCCGCCCCGGCGCCGATGCCCACCGTGGGGATGCCCAGCGCCTGCGTGACGCGTCGCGCCAGCTCGGCGGGGACGGCCTCCAGCACCACCGCGAACGCGCCCGCGTGCTCCAGCACCTTCGCGTCGTGCATCAGCCGCTCGCCGTCCTCACCGCGACCCTGGACCCGGTACCCGCCCAGGGTGTTCACCGACTGCGGGGTGAGGCCGATGTGGCCCATCACCGGGATGCCGGCGCCGACCAGCGCCTCGACCTGGGGGGCGATCCGCGTGCCGCCCTCCAGCTTCACCGCCTGCGCCCCGCCCTCCTTGAGGAAGCGGGCGGCGGTCGCCAGCGCCTGGGCGGGCGACGCCTCGTAGGACCCGAACGTCAGGTCCGCGACCACGAGGGCGCGTCGGGTGCCGCGCACGACCGCGCGGACCAGCGGCAGGAGCTCGTCCACCGTCACCGGGACGGTGGTCTCGTAGCCGAGCACGTTGTCCGCGGCGGAGTCCCCTACGAGCAGCACCGGCACGCCGGCAGCGTCGAACAGGCCGGCCATCCGCACGTCGTACGCGGTGAGCATCGGCCAGCGCTCGCCGCGCTGCTTCGCGGCGGCCAGGTCGCGGACGGTCAGCCGGCGCTGGTGGGTCCCGCCGAACAGCGGGGCGGGGGTCGGCGGCGCGTCGGGCGCGGACGACAGCGGTGCGGTCATGGCAGGGCTCCCATCTCGAGGCCCTCGCGGGTCCCCGTACGGCGTGGGCCCAGTATGGCAGCGCGCCGGCCGCCGTGCGGCCCCATCCCGTGCTCAGCCCGGTCGCCGCTCCCGCCACGCGTTGGTGACCGGCAGCCGGCGGTCGCGACCGAACGCCTTGAAGGAGATCTTCGTGCCCGGCGGGTACTGCCGCCGCTTGTACTCCGCGGCGTCGGTCAGCGCCACAACCCTGGCGACCAGCGCCTCGTCGAAGCCCGCGCGCACCAGCTCGTCAGCGCCGGCATCCCGAGCGACGTAGTCCTCCAGCACCCGGTCCAGCACCGCGTAGTCCGGCAGGGAGTCGGAGTCCAGCTGGCCGGGACGCAGCTCCGCGGAGGGGGGCTTGTCGATACTGGACTGCGGGATGGGCGGCGTGCGCCCCGATGCTGACGCCTGCGCGTTGCGCCACCGGGCCAGCTCCCAGACCAGTGTCTTGGGCACGTCCTTGATCGGGGCGAACCCGCCGACCGCGTCGCCGTAGATGGTGGAGTAGCCGACCGCGAGCTCGCTCTTGTTGCCCGTGGCCAGCACCAGGTGGCCTTCGGCGTTGGAGATCGCCATCAAGGTGGTGCCGCGGACCCGGGCCTGCAGGTTCTCCTCGGCCAGTCCGGTCAGGTGCAGCGCGGACTGGAAGGCGTCCACCATCGACGCGATAGGCACCGTCCGCAGGTGCAGGCCGGTCGCGGCGGCCAGCGCGGCCGCGTCGGCACGGCTGTGCGCGGAGGAGTACGCGCTGGGCAGGCTCACCGCGTGCACGGCGTCGGGGCCGAGGGCGTCCACCGCGATGGCCGCCACCAGCGCGGAGTCGATCCCCCCCGACAGGCCCAGCACCACCGAGGTGAACCCGTTCTTGCCCACGTAGTCAGCCAGGCCCAGGCGCAGCGCGGCGTAGACCTCGGCGTGGTCGCCCAGCGGTGCCGCCTGCGGGCTGAGCCGGTCCAGCGGCGCCGCCCCCGAACCGGGGAGCACCGCCACCGCCTGCGAGGCCGCCGGGTCGGCGTCGGGCAGGTCCAGGTCGACCACCAGCAGCTGCGGGGCGAACTGCTCCCCACGGGCCAGCACCTGCCCGCTGGCGTCGACGACGAGCGAGCCGCCGTCGAAGACCAGCTCGTCCTGTCCGCCCACCATGTTCAGGTAGGCCAAGGTGGCGTCGGCCTCACCGGCGCGGCGACGGCACAACGCCAGGCGCACGTCGTCCTTGTCCCGCTCGTAGGGGGAGCCGTTGATGACCAGCAGCAGACCCGCCCCGGCGCGCCGGGTGTCGGCCACCGGGCCACCGTCTTGCCACAGGTCCTCGCAGATCGCCAGCGCCACATCGACCCCGCCCACCCGCACGACGCAGCCGGTCTGTCCGGGGACGAAATACCGGAACTCGTCAAAGACGCCGTAGTTGGGCAGATGGTGCTTGGCGTAGCGGGCGACGACCCTGCCACCGGCGAGGACCGCTGCGGCGTTCTGCGGTGCCTGCGCCTGGCCCGGGCGCGCTCCCGGGCCGCCGGCGGCGTCCAGGTAGCCGACGACGGTGGTCAGCCCCCCCAGTCCCGCCTGCTCGAGCTGGGTGGCCAGCGCCGCCACCGCGGTGCGCGAGGCCCGCACGAATGAGGCACGCAGCGCGAGGTCCTCCACCGGGTAGCCCGTGAGGAACATCTCCGGCAGGGCGAGCAGGTCCGCACCCTGCTCGGCCGCGGACCGCGCCAGCGCCACCACCTGGGCCGCGTTGCCCGTCAGGTCGCCCACGGTGGGGTTCGCCTGACCGAGGGCCAGGCGGAAGCGGACCACCTCTCCACCCTACGGCCGCGGTTGGCGCCGCCCAGGTGCGGGCCCTTGGGCCCTGCCCAGCGGTGGTCGGGCGGCGGAGCCTGGAGGTGGCGCGCGGACCGCGGACACCTCCCGGTCAGCGGTCCGTGCGCCGTCGCGTGGCTACAGTCCCGCCCAGTTGCGCAGCCCCAGCACCGACCCGTTGAACACCGACGCGTCCGTCGTCAGCTGCGGGTCCACCCGGTAGGCGTCCGACCACTGCCACATTGTCCAGCTGGCCCACCCGGCGGGCAGCGTGGGGAACGGCACCCCGTAGTTGGCCACCCACAGCGGGTCGCCGGCACTGCGCACGAGGGACAGGCCCGCCGCCGCCGTGGTGCCGAAGCTCGGGTCGGTGTACACGGGCAGCCTGCTGCGGGGCAGCCTGGTCAGCTGGGCCACCACCGACATGAACGTCGCGGCCCAGGCGTTGATGTGCGCGGCGCTCTGCCCGTCGGTGACCTCGATGTCCAGGGCGAGCACGTCCCCCGGTCCGATCGCTCCGGCGGCCTGGACGGTCCGCACGAAGAAGGTCGCGTCGGTGACCGGGTTGTCCGCCGGGTGGCCGAAGGAGTAGGCGCCGCGGACCATGCCGGCGGCCTTGATCCCCCGCCAGTTCGCAGCGAAGTCAGCGTCGACGTAGCTCGAACCCTCGGTCGCCTTGGCGATCGCTCCGGCCACCCCGCTGGCGCCCACCTCGCCCCAGTTGATCCCGCTGCCTTGCCAGGCGGACACGTCGATGACCCGGGCCAGTGCGTAGGTGGGCGCGAGGAGGTAGCCGTCCACCGTCACGGTCAGGGTCGTACCGGCGGCGCCGAGGGTGATGGTGGACGCGCCGCCGGCGCCCAGCGGGGCAAGTACCACGGTTGTGTCGGTCTGCCTGGCCGCCAGCAGCAGGTCTGCGTAGGCGGGCCGCGGGCGCCCCGCCGCGTAGACCACCGCCCAGGAGGTGGTCGGGGCTGACGCCGTGACGGTGATGACCGCCGCGGTCGCGCCCGAGGGGGGGATGCCGTAGTGGCCGGCGAGCGCCAGGGTGAGGGAGGTGCCCGACGGCTGGCCGGACAGGCTCACCGCGGTGGTAGGGGTCAGCGACCCGTACACCGCCCCGGCAGGTGTCCAGCCCTCGACGTCGGCGACGAGGGCGACCGTGCCCACCGGGCCCCCCGCGCCCGAGTCGGGGTAGACGGTCACCTGGCCGTTCGCGCCCACCGTGGCCACCACGAGGGAGGCCCGCACCGTCCCCGGCTGGAGGGGCAGCGTGGCGGCGGCCGGACGGGCGGCGCCCGTGGGGTAGACGAACAGGGAGCCGGCCACCGAGGGGCTGACCGTGATGACATTGAGCAGCACAGCACCCACCCCCCGGCTGGGCACGCCGTCGACCCCGGTGACCCCGACGCTGAAGCCGATGCCGGTGCGGGGAACCCCCAGCCGCGTGCCGATGCCCTTGCGGGTGTCCAGCAGCCGGGTCGCTACGGGCAGCGGCTGGTAGCCCCCGAGGGGGTACCAGCCGTGCAGCACCACCATCAGCTGCAGGGCGCCTGAGGAGTGGTTGGTGACCGCCACGGCACCGGCAGAGCCGACCGGCACCACCGCGGTGTTGGCGATCACGTCGCCAACCCCGAAGTTGACGTTGGAGGTGGCCGGCACGCCACCGCCGTAGGGGTAGACGGTGAGGTAGCCAGGCCGCTGCGGCCACATCGCCGTGACGGTGAGGTCAACCGCGCCGACACCGCCGGCGGGCACCCCGCCGACCCCCGCCACCGGGAAGTGAACCGTCTGGCCCGGCGCGACCGGGACCACCGCGCCCAGACCGGCGCCGGTGATGGAGTCCGCGACGACGGTGGCGGTGACGGGGAGGTAGCCCGGCGCCGAGGACGTGGCCGCCGGTGTGGCGCTGGCTGTGCGGGTACCCAGCGCCCCGAGGCTGCCCGCCACCGTCGGCCACGGGCTCGGGGGCGGCGCGGTGGGCTGTCCGGAGGCGGCGACGGCGGGCACCGCTGCGCCAGCCACGAGGACGGCGGCGAGCAGGGCGGTGGTCGTCCAGCGGGGCAGGGGCACAGATCCTCCAGCGGCCGGGCGTGGCCGTTCTCGGGGTGGTGTCTCCCAGTGGTGGTCGGGACGCGGGCCGCGGTCCTTAACCCCGAAGATGTCTTCCGGATGCGTACTGGGCAGGTCCCCAGGCCCGGGTGGTGGGACGCTGGGCACGGCGGGGCGGTCCCGCCGGCGGTGCTAGCCACGGCACACTGGCGGACCCGAAACAACGGCGCAACACGGCCCGGTGAGGATGAGGCGTGGACAAGCAACAGGAGTTCGTGCTGCGGACCTTGGAGGAGCGGGACATCCGCTTCGTGCGGCTGTGGTTCACCGACGTGCTGGGGTTCTTGAAGTCCGTCGCCGTGGCGCCGGCGGAGCTGGACGGGGCGTTCGCGGAGGGGATCGGCTTCGACGGCTCGGCCATCGAGGGGTTCGCCCGGGTCCATGAATCGGACATGCTCGTCCGGCCGGACCCGTCGACCTTCCAGGTTCTGCCGTGGCGCTCGGAGGCCCCGGGCGCGGCGCGGATGTTCTGCGACATCCTCACCACCGACGGCGAGCCGTCCTACGCCGACCCGCGCTATGTCCTCAAGCGCGCGCTCGCCTCCGCCGCGGAGATGGGCTTCACCTTCTACACCCACCCCGAGGTCGAGTTCTTCCTCTTCCGGGAGAAGCCGGAGCCCGGCCAGCGTCCGCGCCCTGTCGATGCCAGCGGGTACTTCGACCACACCCCGCACGGGCAGGGCCAGGACTTCCGTCGCCAGGCGATCACGATGCTGGAGGCCATGGGCATCTCGGTGGAGTTCAGCCATCACGAGGGCGGGCACGGGCAGAACGAGATCGACCTGCGCTACGCGGACGCGCTGACCACCGCGGACAACATCATGACCTTCCGACTGGTGATGAAGCAGGTCGCCTTGGAGCAGGGCATCTACGCCTCGTTCATGCCCAAGCCGTTCGCGGACCAGCCCGGGTCGGGCATGCACACGCACCTGTCGCTGTTCGAGGGGGACGCGAACGTCTTCTTCGAGGCCGGGGCGCCGTACCAGCTGTCCCGGCTGGGTCGGTCGTTCATCGCCGGCCTGCTGCGCCACGCGCCGGAGATCACCGCCGTGACCAACCAGTGGGTGAACTCCTACAAGCGCCTGGTCGGCGGTGGCGAGGCGCCGGCCTACGTGTGCTGGGGGCACAACAACCGCTCCGCGATGGTGCGCATCCCGATGTACAAGCCGTCGAAGGGGCAGTCCACGCGCATCGAGGTCCGCACGCTGGACTCCGCGGCCAACCCCTACCTGGCGTTCGCGGTGCTGCTGGCCGCCGGGCTGAAGGGGATCACCGAGGACTACCCGCTGCCCCCCGGGGCGGAGGACGACGTGTGGGCGCTGACCGAGTCCGAGCGCCGGGCCCTGGGTATCGCGCCGCTGCCGCAGAGCCTGTCGGAGGCGATCAGCGTGATGGAGGACTCCGAGCTCGTCGCGACCACCCTGGGCGAGCACGTGTTCGACTTCTTCCTGCGCAACAAGCGCCAGGAGTGGGTCGACTACCGGGCCCAGATCACCCCCTTCGAGCTCGACCGGTACCTGCCGCTGCTGTGAGCGGCCCCGAGCAGGAGCCGGCTGCGCTGATCGGCCCCGGCCAGCTGGCCCGTGCCGGCTTCGCCGACATCCCGGCCGCGGTGCGCACGCTGGCCAGCCCGGCGCTGGGTGCGGTGAGCGGCGCGGACCTGGTGGCCTGGGCAGCGGGGGCGGCCGACCCGGACGTGGCCCTGGCGGGGCTGGCCGCGTTCGGGCAAGGGGTGGGGGCCGCGCCGCTGGCGGCGCTGCTGGCCGACGGCCAGGCGGGCACCCGGCTGGTCGCCGTGCTGGGCGCGAGCGCGGCGCTGGGGGAGCACCTGGCCCGCCACCCGGGCGCCGCCTTCGCCCTGGCTGCCCCGTCCGCGGTCGACCCGAGGGCGGCGCTGCTGGCCGCGGTCGGCGCCGACCCCGCTGACCTCTCCCCGGTCGCCGACGACCCCGTCGCCGCGCCCGACCGCCTCCGGGTCGCCTACCGCGACCTTCTCACCGCCCTGGCCGCCGACGACCTGACGGGTGTGCGCGGGGTGGCCGGCACCGCCGAGCGGCTGGCCGACCTCGCGGCGGCGGCTCTGGAGGCGGCCCTGGCGGTAGCCCGGGCCGCGCTGCCCGCCGCTGCCGCGGCCGCGCGGCTGGCCGTGATCGGCCTGGGCAAGACCGGGGGCCGGGAGCTGAACTACGTCAGCGACGTCGACGTGGTGTTCGTCGCCGAGGCGGCTCCGGGCGTGGACGAGCGGGAGGGGCTGGCTGCGGCGACCCGACTGGCGGGGGAGCTGATCCGGGTGTGCGGGGAGCCCGGCGAGGCCCCAGCCCTGTGGCAGGTCGATGTCGGCCTGCGTCCGGAGGGCAGGTCCGGTGCGCTGGTGCGGACCCTGGCCAGCCACCTCGCCTACTACGAGCGCTGGGCAGCGACCTGGGAGTTCCAGGCGCTGCTGAAGGCCCGCCCGGTTGCCGGTGACCCCGCGCTCGGAGCCGCCTACTGCGACGGCGTGGCGCCGCTGGTGTGGGCGGCAGCGGGCCGGGAGTCCTTCGTCGACGACGTACGGGCGATGCGCCAGCGGGTCCTGGCCCACGTGCCCGCCGAGCGCGCCGAGCGGGAGCTGAAGCTCGGGCCGGGGGGGATGCGGGACGTCGAGTTCGCCGTCCAGCTGCTCCAGCTGGTGCACGGGCGCAGCGACATCTTCGTGCGCAGCCCGACGACGCTGACCGCCCTGGAGCAGCTGTCCACGCTCGGCTACGTGGGGCGGGCGGACGCCGCCGAGCTGGACCGGGCCTACCGGTTCCTGCGCACGGTGGAGCACCGGGTGCAGCTGTTCGCCCTGCGCCGCACCCACCTGATGCCGACCACCGACGTGGACCTGCGCCGCGTCGCGCGGTCCATGGGGATGCGCCGCGACCCGGTCGCCGAGCTCACCGAGCAGCGCCACCGCCAGGCGGTCGCCGTGCGCCGCCTGCACGAGAAGCTGTTCTACCGGCCCCTGCTCGCCGCGGTGGTGCGACTGGACCCCGGCGAGGCGCGGCTCACCCCGGCGGCGGCCCGGGACCGCCTGGTCGCGCTGGGCTACGTCGACCCCGACGGCGCGCTGCGCCAGCTGCGCGCGCTGACCGACGGGATGAGCCGGCGGGCGGCGATCCAGCGCACCCTGCTGCCGGTCCTGCTGGGCTGGTTCGCCGAGGGGCCGGACCCCGACGCCGGGCTGCGCGGGTTCCGCGCGGTCTCCGACGCGCTGGGCGCCTCGCACTGGTACCTGGGGATGCTGCGCGACGGGGGTGCGGCCGCGCAGCGGCTGGCGCGGGTGCTGTCCTCCTCCCGCTACGCCACCGACCTGCTCCTGCGCGCCCCCGAGGGGGTGGCGCTGCTCGGCGAGGCGGACGGCCTGGTACCGCCGCCGGCCGCGGCGGTGCGCGCCCAGGCCGCGGCGGCCGCCGCGACCGCGGACGAGCCGGCCGCCGCGGTGTCCTCGATCCGGGCGGTGCGACGCCGCGAGCTGTTCCGGGTGGCCTCCGCCGACGTCTTGGGCGAGCTGGACCTGGCCGGCGTCGGCGAGGCGCTGTCCGCGGTGGCCGAGGCGAGCGTCGCGGCCGGGCTGGACGTGGCGACCCGGGTGGTCACCGACGCCCGCGACCGTCCGGCTGCGGCCCGTCTCGCGGTGCTGGCGCTGGGCCGGTTCGGTGGCCGCGAGCTGGGCTACGGCTCCGACGCGGACGTGCTGTTCGTCTACGAGCCGGTAGGCGGCGCCGACGACGCGGTGGCCACCGAGGACGCACACGCCCTGGCGAACACGCTGCGCGCGCTGCTTGGCGAGCCGGGGGTGGACCCGCCGCTGGACCTCGACGCCGGCCTGCGCCCCGAGGGACGCTCGGGCCCGCTCGTGCGCAGCGTGGAGTCGATGCTGGCCTACTACGAGCGCTGGTCGGCGCCGTGGGAGGCGCAGGCGCTGCTGCGCGCGGCGCCCATGGCCGGTGACCCAGGCGTCGCCGAGGCGTTCCTGGCCGGCGTGGCCGACGTGCGCTACCCGCCCGGTGGCCTGGACGCCGCCGCGCTGCGTGAGGTGCGGCGGATCAAGGCCCGGGTGGAGGCCGAGCGGCTGCCTCGGGGGGCGGACCCCGCCACCCACCTCAAGCTCGGCCGGGGCGGGCTGGCCGACGTGGAGTGGACCGTGCAGCTGCTGCAGCTGCAGCACGGGGCGCAGCTCCCGGCCCTGCGCACCACGGCGACCCTGGCCGCTCTGGACGCCGCGGCGGGGGAGGGGCTGCTCGCCCCGGGCGACGCGGCCGCGCTCGCCGACGCCTGGACTCTGGCGTCCCGGGTACGCAACGCGACCGTGCTGGTCCGCGGCCGGGCCGCGGACAGCCTGCCCGTCGACGTCGCGGAGCGCACCGCCGTGGCCCGGCTGCTCGGTTATGCTCCCGGCCGCACCGCCGACCTGCTCGAGGACTACCGGAGGACCGCGCGACGAGCGCGGGCCGTGGTCGAGAGGACCTTCTTCGCGTGAGCGGCCCGCCTCGGCCCGGCAGCTACCGGGCGGTCTGGGCCAACCGGGAGATCGCCGGGCTGCTGGTCGCCCAGGCGGCCTCCCAGCTCGGCGACCAGGTGGCGCGGGTGGCGATCGCGATCCTGGTGTACCGCGACACCGGCCAGCTGGTGCTGACCGGGCTCGCGCTGGCGGTGATCTTCCTGCCGGACCTGGTGGGCAGCTTCCTGCTCGCGCCGCTGGCCGACCGGGTGCCCCGGCGCGCGCTGCTGCTGGCCTGCGACGCGGCCCGGCTGGTGCTCGTGGGCGCGATGGCGCTCACGGTCTCCTCCCAGCCGGCGTGGGTGCCGCTGCTGCTCCTGGTCGCCGCGAGCCTGCTGACCACCCCGTTCGAGGTCGCGCGCAGCGCGCTGTTCGCGGTCATCCTGCCCGGCGACGCCGAGCTGGTCGCCGGCCAGGCGCTCGCCACCACGATCCACATGCTCACCCAGGTGCTGGGGGCGCTGGCGGCCGGCACGGTCCTGGTGCTGGTCAGCCCGACCGCCGCGCTGGGCATCGACGCGGCGACCTTCGGGATCTCCTTCGCTGTGGTGCTGGCGTCGGTCACCCCGCGGCCGGCGGTGCGCGCCGGCGGGGTCAGCCCGTGGGCGGTCCTGTCCGACCTGCGCGAGGGCGCGCGCGAGCTCGCCGGCGACCCTGTGCGCCGCTCCCTGGTCGCCCTGGCGTGCGCGTCCACGGTGGTGCTCATGGCCCCGGAGGCGGTCGCGCTGGGCTACCGGCCGGACCTCGGCGCGCTGGCCGGGGGCGCGCTGCTGGCGTCCGTGCCCGCCGGGTCGGCGCTCGGCGCGTTCTTGATGCCACGGCTGAGCTTCCGCCGTCAGCTGCGGCTGGTGCTGCCGCTGGCCGCTGGCGCCTGCCTGCCGCTGTTCGCCACCTCGGTCAACCCGCCACCGGCGGTCGCGGGCGCTTTGTGGTTCGTCTCCGGGGTGCTGCAGGCCTACGTGCTGACCGTCATCGCGGCGCTGGCCCTGATGACCCCGGACAGCTCCCGGGGCCGGGTGCTCGGCGTGGCCGCCGGCGCGTTCAGCGCCTCCAGCGTGGTCGTCCTCGTGGTCGTCGCGTGGCTGGCCGGGTCCTCCGGCCTCGGGCCGGCGAAGGTGGTCAGCCTGTGCGGCGCCGTGGGCCTGGTGGTCGTGGCGGTGGCCCGCGCGGTGTGGCCGAGCGAGGCGTTCCGCACGGTGGTCCGCTAGCGCTCAGCCGGTGTTGCGCAGACCCGCGGCGATGCCGTTGACGGTGAGCAGCAGCGCCCGCTGCAGGTCTGCGGGCGGCTCGCCGGGGTACTCGCGGACCCGGGCAAGCAGCGAGACCTGCAGGTGGTGCAGCGGGGCGAGGTAGGCGTCGCGGACCGCCAGCGTGCGGGCCAGCACGGGGTCGGCCTCCAGCAACCGGGCCTGGCCGGTCACCGCCAGCACCTGCTCGACGGTCGCCGCGTGCTCGGCGCGCACCGCGTCGAAGACCCCTGCCAGTGCCGGGGGCACCAGCGCGTCCACGTAGCTGGCCGCGACGTCCAGGTCGGTCTTGACCAGCGCCATCTCCACCGTGGACAGGAACGTGCGGAAGAAGTGCCAGCGCTGGCGCATCTCCTCCAGCACGGGGCCCAGGCCGGCCTGGCGCGCCGCGGCCAGCCCGGCCCCGACGCCGTACCAGCCAGGCACGATCTGGCGTGACTGCATCCACCCGAACACCCACGGGATCGCCCGCAGGCCGTCCAGCCCGGCCGAGCCGTCCGGGCGGCGCGACGGCCGGGACCCCAGGTGCAGGGCGCCCAGCTGGTCGGTGGGTGTCGAGGCCAAGAAGTACGCGGGCAGCCGCTCGTCGTCGACCAGGGCGCGGTAGGCGGCGTGGGCCGCGTCGGCGACGACGTCCATCGCGGTGGACCAGCGCGCCAGGTCCTCCTCGCTTTGCCGCGGTCCGGTGTGCAGCACGGTGGCCTCCACCGCGGCGGCCAGGGTCAGCTCCAGGTTCTCCCGGGCCAGCGCCGGCAAGGCGTACTTGTCCGAGATCACCTCGCCCTGCTCGGTGAGCTTGATCGCGCCGTCCAGCGTGCCCCAGGGCAGCGCGAGGATCGCGTCGTGGGTGGGGCCGCCGCCCCGCCCCACGCTGCCGCCGCGGCCGTGGAAGAACGTCAGGCGCACCCCGTGGCGGGCCGCGACGTCGCGCAGGTCGCGCTGGGCCCGCTGGATGCCCCACTGCGCGGTGGTGATGCCCGCACCCTTGGTGGAGTCGGAGTAGCCGAGCATCACCTCCTGCGCGTCACCGCGGGCTGCGACCAGGGCGCGGTAGGACGGCACGGCGAGCAGGTCGTCCAGGACGCCCGCGGCGCCGTGCAGCTCCTCGACGGTCTCGAGCAGGGGGACGAAGCCGAGCGCGGCGTGGCCGTCGGGCACGGCGACGAGCCCGGCCTCCCGCGCCAGCACCGCCGCGGCCAGCACGTCGTCGGCGCCGTGCGTCATGGACACGATGTAGGACTCGATGACGCCCGCGCCGTAGCGGCGCTGGGTGGCCGCGATCGTTGCGAAGACCGCGAGGGTCTCGCCGTCGCGGGCGGACAGTCCGGCCGCGACGTCCACCCCGCCCAGGGGGCGCCGGCCCGCGAGCTCGGCGCCGAGCAGGGCGCGACGCTCGGCCCGGCCCAGCGAGGCGTAGGGGACGGGCTGCTCGCCGAGGCGGTCCACCAGGGCACCGACGGCGGCGTGCAGCACCTCGGAGTGCTCGCGCACGTCGACGGTCGCCAGGTGCAGCCCGGTCGCCGCCAGCGTCCGCCGGACCCGGGCCAGCGCGCCGGCGGCGATCCGGTCGCCGCGCCCGCCCACCAGCGAGCGCTCCATCAGCGCGAGGTCGGCGAGCAGGCCCGACATGTCCGCGTAGTCCCGGCCCGGCACGTGCGCGGAGTCCTCGGCCATCCGGACGCGGGTGCGGGCCAGCTTGGCGCGGATCGCGGTCGCCTTCAGCCGGTACGGCTCCTCGGCGTTCAGCCGCCGGTAGCGGTCCTCGATCTCCGGCAGCGCCGCCAGGTCCTCGGCGACCGAGGCGACGAGCTCGTCGGAGACGGCGGCGATCCGGGTGGACACGCTGAGCTGGGCGCGCAGCTGGTCCACCGCCGCGGTGGCGTCGCGCAGCGCGTGGTCGATCTGCAGCGCGAGCACCCGTTGGGTAACCGCTGCGGTGACCAGCGGGTTGCCGTCGCGGTCCCCGCCGATCCAGCTGCCGAACGTCAGCGGGCGGGCGTCCGGGGCGAGCGGCGCGCCGAGCGCCGCCGCGACCCCGCCCAGCTCCTCCAGGACGTCGGGCAGGGTCTCCCGGCTGAGCTGGTCCAGGTAGTACAACGCGTTGCGCGCCTCGTCCATCGGGTCGGGCTGCGCGACGCGCAGCTCGTCGGTCTGCCACAGCAGGTCCACCGACTCGGCCAGGCGGCGGGCGGTGCGCGGGTCGTCGGCGGGGGCGTCCAGCAGCTCGGCGACCACCCGCAGCTGTGTCAGGACGGTGCGCCGGGCCGCCTCTGTCGGGTGCGCGGTCAGCACGGGTCGCACCGCGAGATGGGCCAGACGCCGCGCCACCTCGGCCGGGTCGAGGTGGCGCTCGGCGACCGCCCCCGCCGCCTGGGCGAGCCACCCCCCCGTGGCCTGGCGGCGTCGGGCGAGCTCGCGGCCCCGGTGGACCTGCTCGGTGATGTTCGCCAGGTTGAAGTAGGCGTTGAACGCCCGCACCAGCCGGGTCGCGGTCGCCACGTCCACGTCGGCGAGCAGGGCGGCGGCCTGCGCCGGGTCGTCGCGGGCCAGCGCCCGCACGTGCTCGACGAGGTCGAGCAGCTCCGGCCCCTCCTGGGCGCGCAGCGTGTCTCCGAGCAGGTCGCCGAGGCGACGGATGTCGGCGCGCAGGCTGGCGGGGATGTCCTGGTCGACGGCCTGGGCGCTCACCGGGCGTCCTTTCGGGCGACAGCGGCGGCGCCGGGCGCGCCGCCGCGACGGGCGGGGGGCGCGGGTGGCCTCGGTGGGGTCCGACGCTGCCACGTCCCGACCTGCGACGCTGCCGGCCGCCCCCAGTGTCCACCACCC
>Ga0209698_10003105_pt1 | contig 18610 bp, 18 predicted proteins | sample LitLauG_LLR_2012_FD_187203 | JGI IMG/M metagenome (GOLD analysis project Ga0209698, IMG submission 187203) | Freshwater sediment microbial communities from Pennsylvania, USA - Little Laurel Run_MetaG_LLR_2012 (SPAdes) (version 2) | ecosystem: Environmental > Aquatic > Freshwater > Creek >...
GGGCGGGCATGCGTGGGGTGTTGGCCTTAGCGGCTGCTTTTTCGTTGCCGGAAAACCTGCCGCAGCGCAGCATGATCATCTTTCTCACGTTCTGCGTGATCTTCACCACTCTGGTTTTGCAGGGCCTGAGCATGCCTTGGTTGATCCGCATATTGGGTTTACGGGGCGAATCGGCGAGTGACGCGGAAGAGGAAGTTTGGGCGCGACGACAGTTGATTGAAACGGCAATAGCTAAACTCGAGAGTCTCCGCGGAGAAAGCGACGGCCAGCACCTTGAGGTGTTTGAACGATTGCAGGAATACTATCGGCGGCGTTTAATCTTGCTGGAATGTCACGGTTCCGATATCCATGAAGCCGATTTTTATACCGCGCTCGCCCAAGATTTGCGCAATGTAGAACGCTCGGTAGCGAACCACCTGCGCATGGACAACAAGATTCACGATGAAGTTCTGCGGAAGCTCGAGCGCGAGCTAGATTTGATGGATGCGCGTTTTGCGCCCCGTGACGTTTAACTTGTCGCGGTGGCCGTCTGCGCGGAGGCCATCAATTCCTGCAGGGCGGCCAGCGCTTTAGGGCCGTCGGGCATACCTAAATTCACACGGTCGATGGGCATCGTTGGCATGCGCGCACAAGATTGGCAAATCGCCGTCTGCACTTGTTGCACTGTGGCCTTCGGGAAGGCCTCTATCAGTAACGCGGCTAAACCAGCTAGGTGTGGTGTGGCCATGGACGTTCCGCTATCGAGCCGAAAGTTTCCTTCGCCGGCGTTAGCGGAAACGATATCCACTCCAGGCATGACTAAATCCGGCACCAGCGGATTCACTTTACGCGGAAATGTTTCGCTGCCTGAACTAGGATCTGGGTTCCCTTGATCGTCCACTGCACCGACGGAGAGCGCCTGCGGATAGTTCGCGGGTGAACAACTCGTTCCGGGCCCATCATTGCCTATAGCAAAGACAGGCAAGACACCTTTGCTGAGGAGCTTGTCGAGGAGCGGGATGTACTGGTCGAAATAGCCGGGAAAGCCGAGCGAAAGATTCAGCACGCGCACCGGAAAATTGAGCATCCAATCAACGCCGGCTAGTACGCGCGCCACCTGGTCTCCCCCTTCGATCACCGCGCCGGACAAGAGTTGGCATCCGGGCGCGACGCCGATTTGCTGTCCTTGATAAGGCCGTCCGGCGATAATGCCCGCCGTGTGGGAACCGTGAACATCTGAATCTGCGATAGGCGCTCCGTCAATCAAGTGGCCGGTCGCATCGAAATCTGCAAACTGCGCGACGGCTGGCTTTAGCGACGGATGGTCACCGTCCACCCCGGTGTCTAGATGTGCAACTAAGACACCTTTGCCACTCAGTCCTTGCTGCCAAAGCGTTGGAGCGTTAATCTTGGCGACTCCCCATGCAACTTGCGGTGTTGCGGGAAGGGCGGCTGTCGATCCTAAGCCGCGAATGGGCTGCATGGGTGCGGTACCGGCCACGTCATCCGAGGTGGCGATTGCGCCTTGCAATTGCTGCCAGCCTTCTTTGCTGATCTGGCCGTACATCACGCCGAGGTTCTTCAGATAAAGCGCGGGTGGGTGTTCGTGCTTCCGATATAGACGTCCGCGGCCTCCGGTCATACCCATAGCCGCGACTGCCTGATTTTGCTCAGAGTATTCAAAGCAATCGCCAAGCGTCTGCAGATATCTTTCCGATTTCGTTTCGCCGCTCAGCAAGACGAGCACCGACGCTTTACCGCGTTTTCGGATCTGGTCTTGTATGTATGTTTTTGACATGACGCTATTCAAGACGAATGGAGGTGATTGTCACGCCGCCCTCCGGCAGCTTGCCGATGGGAACGAAGGTGAAGTGTATCTGACTTTGCTTGCGCAGCAGGGCGATAGCACCCGGCGGCATGGTTAGAACGAAATTAGCAGGCCTGGGATCGCGAAGACTTGTATTTGCCGGAGAATGGATAGAACCGACGAAATGCATATTTTCCACCAGCGTTTGCGCATCCGCTTTCGGCAATTCCCAAAAGACGTTCCAGTTTGCGGGCGCGTCACGCTTCATAGTCACACCTTCCATGCGCAATAAAACAGCCTGTGCCTGTCGCACTGGTTCAGGAACTGAGACGGAGACGATGACGGGCCGATCAACCATCAGCACCAACGCAAACAACGGAGCCGCGATGGCCCAAATCATGACTCGATCTTACTCTTCCGTCAAATAGGCGGCGCTGAAATTCAGCGGCTCACCGTTTGTTGTCCCAGTAGGCGCAAAGGTGAGCAAAGCACCAGCGCCGCCCGCGCTTTGTAGAAACGCATCTGTTGCGTTCAAAACCAAAGAACACTTCTGATCATGATGGTGTTCGCCCACAATGATGCCGATGTAGCCGAGGTAATTCGGCGCGCGAAATTGATCGGCCCCGGCGGCTGGTGGATCGCCCACAAAGACGTTATACGAACCGCTGGTCATAGGCAGTTGTACATTCTTGACAACGACAGACCGCTGCCGCGCAATCGCCGCAACAGGTGCAGGCAACTGGACTAAATGCGTGACGGAGTCATATTTCAAGCGCGTCCATTTCGGCTGCTTTTTTGTGGAAAGCTTAGCGCCTGGCCGATAACTGAAGCCCAAAGGGACAGGATCTAGAACATCTTGCACACGGATGGTAACCAACTGCTTGTTTTCATCAAAGAACTGAAAGCTGCGCGTGAGAAAATCGGGATCGCTCGGATTGGCGTGCGCAGCCGGGTTGCGGCGAACGAACTCGGCCCATAGTCGATCAATGTTGCAGTGGTGGGCATAAAACAGCGGGTCGCGTGCGGCGAGCGACAGATTTCCCATGTCCGGATAAGGAGATTGTGGCGCCCCAGCCCACATGTGGATCGCGCCATGAGGGCCGAACTCCAGCGAGCCTCCACCGTCAGAGCCGCCGCCGAACGCTTCAAAATTGGCTGAGTTCATCGGATTCTGCAGAGCAGGGAAAATGGAACCAGGCATCGACTTGCCAGCTACCGCATCAGTGGAACGGTTACCGTCGTACAACGAATTGGCCGCGGTTCCCACCTGCGCCGGACGATAAATCGTTGGCAGGCTTCGGTAGTTAGAATCGTCCCAACTCCAATATGGCAGGCGGAACGAATTGTCATTCAGCAATTTGCACAAAATGCGTTCGTGGAAATACAGGTAAGCGCGATGCCACGGAAGAAAAGTCCACGAACCGTGAATATCTCCGCCCGAACCGCCGCACATCCAGCAATGAACATGGGCTTGTTGCAGCCAGCCGCGCGGATCATCTGGGTCTGAAGTTGTGAGGTCGCGCAAGCGTTGATAGGCAAGACGAAGACGCGCGATTTCGCTGGTGGTCAGTTCAGCTACCGACTTACGAATGATATTTTGCGCCGCTGTGGGGATGACGAAATCAACGGGCGTTCCCGCGGGTGGGGCGCAATTTTCCTGGGCCTGTAGAAAGGGGCGGGATGTCGAAGCGACTGCTGCGCCTGCAAGAACCGCGCGCCCGAAATCTCGCCGCGTGAACAAAGACATATGTGTACCCCTCCTCCTAAAGAAAGTGAACCTTGCTGCGGTAGCGTTTCACTAGATTAGTCTTGATTTGTATTCAGCGTCAAGGGCTCGTCTGTGCAAGCCCAACACTCTCATACGCGAAGCGAGTGTGGCGGGGTTGAGTCCGAGCAATTCAGCCGCTCCGCCTTTGCCTGAAACGCGAAAGGCCGCCGCACGTAATGCTCTGATCAGGTTCGCGCGTTCCATCTCACGCCATTCACTTTCCGGGATCACCCGTTCTGCTGCTGAACTGAGAGGGCCTTTTGGGATCTTAGGTGCGGGTCGCGATGGTTGATCGATCAGGTCAAAGCTCAATTTGCCGCCGTGCGATACGATCACCGCCCGTTCCACGACATTCTGCAACTCGCGCACATTTCCCGGCCATTCATATTCCTGCGCACGTTCCATCTCGCGCTTTGGGACAACCGGCGGAGGTACATGAAAACGCTGGCACGCCTGCCGCACAAAATGGCCGATCAGTTCGGGAATGTCGTCCCTTCGATCGCGCAGCGGCGGCACTTCGAGCGGAAACACACTCAAGCGATAGTAAAGATCGAGCCGGAAACGACCTTCGTCTACTTCTTTGCGCAGATCGCGATTGGTAGCGGCAATCAGACGGACGTTTACGCGCCGCGTTGCTTCATCGCCAACGCGTTCAAACTCACCTTCCTGCAGCACTCGCAAAAGCTTGGATTGCAGTTCGAGCGGAATCTCGCCCACTTCATCTAAGAACAGCGTGCCGCCGTCGGCCAGTTGAAAACGGCCCACTCTGTCGCGAACTGTATCAGTGAACGATCCGCGCACGTGGCCGAAGAATTCGCTTTCGAACAATTCGCGCGGAATCGATCCGCAGTTCACCTTCACCAGCGGTTTACCCATACGCGGGCTGCGTTCATGAATCGCGCGCGCAATCAATTCCTTGCCACTGCCGCTTTCGCCCAGCACCAGAACGTTTGCGTCAGTCGGCGCCACCATTGCCACTTGTCGCAGCACGCGCTCTAACGCCGAGCTTCGACCAAGAATTGCGCCAAACGCACCGCTGACCTGCACTTCTTCGCGCAAGTAGTCGCGTTCTTGTTCGAGTTGGTGGCGGAGCGATTCGTTCTCTTCAAAAGTTCGCGCGTTGGCGATGGCTACGGCAGCAGCGTTCGCCATGGTTTGCAGCCAGGCGAAACACGCATCGTCGGCTTCGTCGCGTCGAAAGACGGCTAGCACGCCAACTGACTCGCCCCGAAACTTCAGCGCGTGGCCCGCGAAACTGACCAGCCCTTCGGCTTTCGCCCAATCCGGATAGCGCACCCACTCATGATCGTCCGCCAAGCTTTGGATCCGTATGGACTCGCCGGTCAATGCCATGTGCGCGATTTTGAGATTGCTAGCGGCAAGAGAGATTCGATGAAATGCTCCGTTGAGGTGCGACCAATCCGTGCCGGACGTAAGCGCGGTTCCGGCGCTGGCTCGCAGGTGTAGCGCCGGTCCTGAAATTCGTTCGTCAGCTTCACGGCAGATCGGGCATGCCTCGTCCTCCGGCTCTCGGAGCCAGAGGCGCGCCAAGCCAACACCGGGTTGACGCCATACCGCTTCGATAATGGTCCGCAAGACCGCTTCGAGCGACCTTTGCTCGGCCATGGCTAGGATGATTGACGGCAGTGGCTCCCAAGTGCTCACACTCGCATCATATCGTTAAATTCAACGAATGATTCATTAAAATAAATGATTCACTAACTTTAACAACAATTGGCGCTGTGGAAAATCTAATCAATACAATCACTTAGCGTTGGTTCGCTGCGTGCACCTTATTATGGCATGCAAAGACTTACCGCAGTAAACCCAACTGAGGCTACAGGAAAAGCCAAGCAGCTACTTGATGGCGTGCAAACGAAACTAGGCATGACTCCCAACCTGATGAAAACCCTCGCTAACGCCCCGGCTGCGCTGGAGGCATATCTGAATTTCGGTAGCGCCCTCGGCACTGGTCACCTTGACGCCAAGTTCCGCGAGCAGATTGCTTTGGCCGTCGCGCAAGCGAATTCGTGCGATTATTGCCTTTCGGCGCATTCGGCCATCGGCAAGATGGTTGGTCTGCAGCCCGGCGAGATCGCCGCTAGCCGTCAAGCGCATGCTGAAGATGCCAAGCGCGATGCTGGCTTGCAATTCGCCCAGTTACTCGTGGTGCAGCGAGGTGAGGTGTCTGACCAAGCGCTAGCACAGGTGAAGGCCGCCGGATTCACCGATGGCGACATTGCGGAAATTGTTGCTAACGTAGCGTTGAACACCTTCACCAACTACTTCAACCACGTTGCCCAGACCGAAGTGGATTTTCCGAAGGTCTCCGCAACTGCCGCATAAACGAGGACCAATGAATCCCATCAAACCACCCTTCACGCTGGAAACCGCCACGCAAAAGGTGCAAATGGCGGAAGACGCCTGGAATTCGCGCGACCCCGAGCGGGTCGCGCAGGCTTATAGCGAAGATTCGCAGTGGCGCAATCGCACGGAATTCCTGCGCGGGCGGGATGAAATCCGCGCCTTCCTCAAGCGCAAATGGGCGAAAGAGATCGACTACAAGCTGAAAAAGACTCTGTGGGGCTTCCGCGAAAATCGCATGGCCGTTAGTTTCGAATACGAATGGCACGACGATGCCGGCCAATGGTATCGATCCTATGGAACGGAATTGTGGGAATTCGATGACGAAGGACTAATGCGCGAACGGCGCGCCAGTATAAACGACGCGGCCATCAATGAATCAGAACGGCGCGTCTTTTGACATTCCAGAGATTGATCTGCTATTCTACCTTCAGAAGGAAGAATTCTAGTGAGTCTTAATATTAAGAATCCCAGAGCTTACGAGCTAGCTGCCCAACTCTCTGAAATGACAGGAGAAACCCTAACGGACGCCGTCATTCGCTCTTTGGAAACCCGTATCGCGCAAGAGCGCCGCCGCTTGCTGGGCGATTCCACGGCGAAGAACATTCTGGCTTTTGGCGAACGTTTTGCGCTTGGGATGAAAGCCGAAGCCCATTCTTCGGGTCCTGCCGATTTATACGGCGAAGACGGCCTGCCTAGATGATTTTGGACACTTCGGCGCTGCTGGCTATTCTGCTTCGCGAACTGGAGGCCGCCGACTTCGCCTTGGCCATCGAAAAGGCGGACATAGTGAAAATGTCGGTTGCCAGCTATTTGGAAGCCGCGATTTACGTTGATCGGAACGGCGATGAGGTGCGCCGCGCCATGCTTGACACGTTTCTCGACCAGTTTTCGATTCAGCTAGAGCCGGTGACCATTAAACAAGCCAAACTCGCCCGCGAGGCGTTCCTGCTTTTCGGCAAAGGTCGCCACGCGGCAGGATTGAACTACGGCGATTGTTTCACCTATGCGCTGGCAAAAGACACCCACGAACCGCTGTTGTTCAAAGGGCAGGATTTTGATAAGACGGATTTGGTGCCGGCTAGCTAAGAAGGACCAAGCCGATTGGTTGCGGGGGCAAGATTTGAACTTGCGACCTTTGGGTTATGAGCCCAACGAGCTACCTGACTGCTCCACCCCGCACTATGATGGTAACAACCCGCTGGGGTCTAGGTCAACCAATTGGCCGATTTACGCTGCATTTGTTTTGACGAAGGCGCTACATTAATAAATGCGCCAATACCGCCCCCAGTATGTCCGCCGAACCCAGTAAACTGCCCACCATCGTCCGTCGCGAACCGACCAGTTCGCCGCGGCTTGATTCGCCTGAACTCTATTTGAATCCGCATTTGGGGCTGCTGGCCTTCCAGCGACGCGTGCTGGAAGAAGCGCAGGACAAACACACACCGCTGCTGGAGCGGATCAAGTTCGTTTCCATCCTCGCATCCAATATCGACGAGTTCTTCATGGTTCGTGTCGCCAATCTGTGGCAGCAGTTGGAAACGCGCACCACCGAGTTAAGCATTGACGGGCGTTCGCCTTTGGAGCAGTTGGAACTCATTCGCGTGGAAATCACGAATATCACGAATGAGATTTACCGGCTTTGGTCGGAAGAACTGCTGCCGGAGCTGATCAAGGCAGGCATTCAAATCCTCAAACTAGAGGAACTGAATTCCTCCCAACGCGCTTTCGTGGACAACTACTTTGCGCGCGAAGTATATCCTGTGCTCACACCTTTGGCGGTCGATCAGGGCCGACCTTTTCCGCACATCTCCAATTTAAGCCTCAACATTGGCGCAACCGTCACAAACGGCGATGGCGTCGAGCGTTTTGCGCGTATCAAGGTTCCGGGTACTCTACCGCAATTGCTGGCCTTGCCCACCACCGAGCCTGGCGAACTTTCGTTCATTTGGTTGGAGCATGTGATTGTCGCGAATTTAGGCGCGCTCTTTCCGGAGATGGAAATCGTTAACGCCACTGTTTTTCATGTGACGCGCGATGCCGAACTTGCCATTCAGGAACTCGAAACCGAAGACCTGCTCGAATCGATTCAGGAAGCAGTCTGGCGCAGGCGTTTTCGCGATGCCGTCCGCTTGCAGATTGAATCGGGCATGCCGCAAAAGCTGGTAGATCTACTCACCAGCAATTTGGAGCTCGACCAAAACGACGTGTACCGGGTGACTGGCCCTGTCGATATTGGGCGCATAAAAGCGCTATTGAGCATTGATCGGCCCGCTTTGAACGATAAGCCCTTCATGCCCTCCACGCCGAAGGGCTTTGCCGGTCCGCGCAGCGAGATTTTCAAGACGATTCAAGAAGGCGACGTGCTGGTGCATCATCCTTTCGAATCGTTCCAGCCCGTTGTGGATTTCCTGCGTGCGGCGGCCGAGGATCCGGATGTAATGGCTATTAAGATGACCCTCTACCGGGTAGGCCGCAACTCACCTATCGTCGAAGCTCTTCTTGATGCCATCGAAAACGGCAAACAGGTAGCTGTGCTGGTGGAACTCAAAGCGCGCTTTGACGAAGAGAGCAACATTGAATGGGCGCAGAAGCTCGAACGCGAAGGCGTGCATGTCGTATACGGCTTGCCCAATGTGAAGGTGCATTGCAAGATGGCCATGGTGCTACGCAGGGAAGGGGAGCGCATTCGCCGCTATCTGCATCTCGGCACTGGCAACTACAATCCGGGCACCGCGCGCGCTTATACCGACTTGGGCCTATTCACTTGCAACGAAGAGATTGGTGCCGATGTCGGTGATTTGTTCAACCACCTCACCGGATATTCAGCCAAAAAGTCATACCGCAAACTGCTGGTTGCGCCCCACAGCATTCGCAGCGGTTTAGAAAAACTTGTTCGCGCCGAAATCGACCGCCATGCGCAACATGGCGATGGCCACATCATCTTCAAAATGAACGCGCTGGAAGATGCCGGCATGATTCGGCTGCTGTACGAAGCGTCGCGCGCTGGTGTCAGCATCGATTTGATCGTCCGAGGCGTTTGCTCATTGCGGCCGGGCGTTCCCGGCGTGAGCGAAACGATTCGCGTGCGCAGCATCATTGGCCGTTTTCTCGAACACAGCCGTATCTACTACTTCCTGAACGGCGGTGAAGAGAAGATCTACATTGGCAGCGCCGATCTGATGCCGCGTAACTTGAATCGCCGTGTGGAGGTTCTGTTTCCAATTGAAAACGCGCGCATGGTGCGGCGCATCCGCGACAAGATTCTCGAAAAATATCTGACCGATCAAGGCGCGGCACGCATCATGCAGCCTGATGGCACGTTTGTAAGACAAGTGAACAAGCCGGGCCGCAAAGTGCTCAATGCCCAAGAGTGGTTCATGAAGCACGAGGCCTAAGCGTAGGCCCTTTACATGCAAAACACGCTTGCGAAATTGCTGGGAGCCTGGTGTGTTCTTATCCTTTCGCTTCCTATTGCTTACATTTGGCTAAAGCCGGCAATCGTCCCCGGCCATGACGGAGAGGTCTTGCTCAAGCTTTTCTTGTTGCTGTCGGTGGTGGGCGCCACTGGGCTGGGGTTTACCTATGCTGTATCAAGACGTTGGGCGCAAAGAACGACGATGCTGCAGAATTTTGTCGACGCCCTGCCAAACAATCGGACCGAGCTGCCGGACGCCGGGCCCGACGAAATGCAGAGTCTGGCGAGTGCGATGCGACGAATGGCCGAACGGGTGCAGCAACTGGTCGAGAGAGCCAACCTGGAATTATCGCGCCGCGAAACCATCATGGCTTGTATGGCGGAAGGCGTTTTAGCAGTGGATAAGAATCTGCGCGTGAATTTCTGCAACTCCGCCTTTGCCGAGGCCTTCAGCACGCGCGTGCCCGAAAACGAAGGGCGTTCCCTTTATGAAGTTGTCCGCGAACCCGTGTTGCGCGACATCCTAGAGCGCGTTGCCAAAACCGGCAAACCAGAACGAGACCTTTTCCGTCTCCCAAGCGCCGCCGGCCGCTGGTTCGACGCACGCACGCTGCCGCTCGGCGAAGAGGGCCGCCGCGGTGCGGTGATTGCTCTTCACGACGTCACCGATATCGAGCGCCAAGAAGAAACTCGCAAGCAGTTCGTAGCCGACGTTTCGCACGAACTGCGGACGCCCTTGGCCGCTATACGCGGATATGCGGAAACGTTGCTCGATGGCGGTTTGGAAGATCAGGCAAACAACCGCAAGTTTGTAGAAATCATTCTCAGCCATGCCATTCGTCTCAATAACATTGCCTCCGATTTGCTGGTGATTTCGCAACTCGATTCCGCCACGGTTCCCGCCACTCCGCCTGAAAAGATCGCGCTCCACGAAGTTGTAATTAGTGCATTTCATAGCGTTGAGCGCGCCGCTGCCGCAAAGAGCATCCTCGTCGATCTCACTCAATGCCAAGATTGCTTCGTGATGGGTTATCGCTTCCGGCTTGAGCAGGTGATGGTCAACCTTTTAGACAATGCCGTGAAGTTCAATAAGAGCGAAGGGGAGGTGCTGGTAGAGTGCGCCACGCTTGCCGATGGCCGCGTTCGCCTCGCTGTCGCTGATTCTGGAATCGGCATTCCGAGCGAAGATCTGAACCGCATTTTTGAGCGCTTCTACAGAGTGGATAAAGCTCGCGCACGGCCTTCCGGCGGCACTGGTCTTGGGCTGCCCATCGTGAAGCAGGTTGTAGAGCAAATGGGCGGCACAGTAAACGTAGAGAGTACACTCGGCCGGGGTGCTAAATTCATCGTGATACTTAAGGGAGCTTGATTTGGAGCCAAGTATGCAACCGCGTGAAAAATTTTCCTCAAGCGCGAAATGGGAGGACATTGTCGGCTATAGCCGCGCGATTCGTGTTGGTTCGCGCATCTACGTAACCGGCACGACCGCGACCGACGCCAACGGCGAAGTGGTGGGCGAGAACGACGCGTATGCCCAAACCGTGCAGGTCATTCAAAACATCGAAAAGGCTCTCGCCAAGGCGGGCGCGACGCTCGAACATGTGGTCCGCACGCGCATGTTTGTTACCGATATTAAGCGCTGGGAAGAGTATGGGCGTGCGCATGGAGAGTTTTTCGGCAAGATCAAGCCTTGCGCCACCATGGTGGAGGTGAGCGCCCTTATCGACCCGCGCCTTATGATTGAGATCGAAGTGGACGCTGAGTTGTAAAGCTACCTACGATATGCTCAGACCTTGATGCGATCCATCCTTGTCTGCCTCTCGTTTGCGCTCGCCCTAAGCGCCCAGACCCCAGTTACCGTCCTTAAAGCCGCCCGCATGTTCGACGGCAAGAGTGACCAGATCATCTCGCCTGGCCTGGTGGTCATCTCGAACGGGCGTATTCAATCCGTAGGTGGCACCGCTCCCAGCGGCGCCAAGGTGATCGATCTGGGCGATGCTACGCTGCTGCCTGGTTTTATCGATTCGCACACCCACCTCACCATGGATTTCGATCTTGATTACAACGCCGCCCGCCTCAAGGCTTTGAATCGCACTACGGCGGAGAGCGCCATCCGGTCTACCGTCAATGCGCGCAAAACGCTGATGGCTGGTTTCACCACGGTGCGTGACGTGGGGTCCTCCGATTTCCTCGATATTGGTTTGCGCAACTCCATCAACAACGGCATTGTCCCCGGTCCGCGCATGCTAGTAGCAACGCATGCCCTGGGAGCTACCGGTGGCCATTGCGATGGGGGTGCAGGCATCAAGTACGGTTTCCTCAATCACGAAATGGGCCCAGAAGACGGCGTCATCAATTCTCCCGACCAGGCACGCTATGCCGTACGCTGGAACATCAAATACGGCGCAGATGTCATCAAGACCTGTGCTACCGGCGGCGTGCTGTCCCCTACCGACGCAGTCGATACCCCGCAACTCACCCAAGCCGAACTGGACGCGCTTGTGACCGCCGCCCATGAGCTTCGCCGGAAGACGGCTGCCCACGCGCACGGTTCGGAGGGTGCCCGGCGCGCGATTCTGGCCGGTATCGATTCCATTGAACATGGCACTTTTTTAGATGACGACACGTTGCGCCTCATGAAGGAGAAAGGAACCTACCTCGTGCCGACTCTTTCCGTCCGCAGCGGCATTGCTGAAGCCAAGTTTCCCCCGCTAGTACGGGAGAAAGCCGACATGGCGATGAAGGCGCAGGATTCGCTAGTCCGCCGCGCGCTGGCCATCGGCGTGAAGATTGCGCTAGGGACCGATGCCGCTGTCTATCCACACGGCGACAATGCTCTTGAATTCGTTCTCATGGCAGCGGACGGCATGCCCAATGCCCAGGCCCTGCGCGCAGGCACGTCTTCCGCGGCCGATCTCCTCGGGCTCGCCGATAAAATCGGCACCCTGGAGAACGGAAAATTCGCCGACGTCGTGGCTGTTCCGGGCAACCCACTCGACGACATCAAGCTGACGCAAAGCGTCTTTTTCGTAATGAAGGATGGTACTATTTATCGCAACGACCGCGCCAAATAGTCTTTTAGAATCAATTGATTACGTTGTGTTCACACGGTTGTAATCTAATTTTCATATCCTGTTGATGACACCTTATCGATACTAAGTGAGGTATTTACCAAGCAAAATTGGCGCAGGGCGTACGGGGGTATGGGCGCGTCTTGCTGCCAAGCGAAATTTCGATAAGGAAAAACGAATGAGATCTCAAATGGTAGGGAAGATAGTAGGCAGAGTCGGCGCTCTGGCGCTGACAAGCATGGTTGCCGTGGCGGCCACGGTGCAAATGACGGGTGCGGGTGCCACATTTCCGGCGCCTATCTACACCAAGTGGTTCAACATGTACCAGAGCATTGGCAACACGCAATTCAACTATCAGCCAATCGGGTCTGGCGGGGGAATCAAAGGCGTAACGGAAGGCACTGTTGATTTCGGCGCGAGTGACGCGATTCTTACGCAGGCGCAAATGGATGCTTTCAAAGCGAAGAACGAGGGGCACAACTTGTTGACCTTTCCTACCGTTTTGGGCGCAGTGGTTCCTAGCTACAATCTTCCTGGTGTGACGGCCGAATTGAATTTCACCGGCCCGGTGTTGGCGGACATTTTTCTAGCTAAGATTCGTAAGTGGAACGATCCGGCCATCGCGAAGCTGAATCCTGGCGTAAAGCTGCCAGATATGGATATTTTTGTGGCGCATCGCGCCGAAGGTAGTGGCACTACTTTCTGTTTCACCGATTACCTTTCGAAAGTGAGCCCCGAGTGGGCAAAAGGTCCGGGCCGCAACGCTTCAGTGAGCTGGCCGGAATGCCCATCTTGCGTTGGAGCAAAAGGCAATGACGGTGTTGCGGGGCTCTTGAAGCAGAATGCCGGAGCGCTGGGATACGTTGAGTTGGTTTACGCCGTGAAGAACCATCTCGCTTACGGCAAAGTCAAGAACCAGGCCGGCGAATTTATCAAGGCTGATCTCAAAACCGTTTCCGCAGCAGCAGGTTCCATGAAGGAAACGGCCGCCGATAGCCAAATTTCGATTACCGACGCCCCGGGCAAGGGTGTTTATCCGATCTCAACCTTCACTTGGCTGCTGGTGCCTGACAAGTTCAAAGACGCCGAAAAGGGCGCTGCCATGAAGGCGTTCGTGAAATGGGCCGTGACTAAGGGCCAGGAAGAAGTGGAATCTTTAGATTACGCTCGTCTTCCTGCATCGGTAGCAAAGCAAGTGGCTAAACGCGCAGACCTGATCGACAAAAAGTAAGTAAGTAAATTTGTGGCTACTACCACTCCCAGTTATATCGCCGAGACCCTCAAACGCCGAACGAGCCGCGGATTCTTAGCGCGGCTCCGCGGCGGTGACGAGATCTCCTATTTGATTACGCTCATTTGCACGGTCTCGATCCTGCTGATCGTTGGTCTGATTGTGTTTGAGCTCTGGTCAAACTCTCACCAGACTTTCAAGACGTTTGGGTTTTCCTTTCTAAAGAGTTCCGCCTGGGATCCGAACGCGGATAAATACGGAGCGCTGCCATTTATCTATGGCACTTGTGTCACAGCGTTTCTCGGCATGATCATCGCCGTGCCGCTTGGCGTGGCAGCGGCGATTTTCCTGGCGGAGATGGCGCCTCCCAAGCTGTCGAATTTTCTAACCTTCCTCATCGAGCTTTTGGCGGCCGTGCCCAGCGTAATCTACGGCCTTATTGGCATCTTCATTTTGGTGCCATTCCTCAAGACATATGTAGTTCCGCCGCTCCAGCACGCCTTTGGTTTCCTCCCTATTTTTGCGGGATCGTTTTACGGCCTAAGCCTCTTTTCCGCCGGCATCGTGCTTTCGGTAATGGTCGCGCCGTTTATTATTTCTGTTTCGCGCGAAGTGCTGATGGCGGTGCCGGTTGAACAGCGCGAAGCTGCCCTCGCGCTGGGAGCTACTAAGTGGGAAACCACTTGGGATATTGTTCTGCCAAACGCCAGTACCGGCATCTTTGGGTCTATTTTTCTTGCGTTAGCACGTGCTTTGGGTGAAACGATGGCCGTCACCATGGTTGTGGGCAACGCGCCCAAGATTTCGGCGTCCCTCTTGTCGCCGGGCTATTCGATCGCTGCAGTCATTGCCAATGAATTTGCCGAGGCGAGCGGAGACTTGTACATCTCGTCGCTCATCTTTATGGCGCTTGTGCTGTTCGGCTTGACCATCGTCATCAACGCCGTCGCGCGCATTTTTATCATGACTACCCAGCAGAGAGGCGCCTAATCATCATGATGATGGAAATTTCAGCAACCCGGCGCTTTGTCAACGGCTTCATGCTGACGCTTTCCGGTTTGTGTACCGTTCTAGTGGTGAGCGTTTTGTTTTTCATTCTGGGCTATCTGCTCATTCATGGCGCAGCCTCCCTCAATTGGGACTTCTTTACTAAGCTCCCTAAGCCGTCGGGCGAAACCGGCGGCGGTATGGCCAATGCCATCGTCGGAAGCGGGAAAGTTCTATTCTTGGCTTCGCTGATCGGCGTGCCGATTGGTTTTCTAACGGGTGTCTTCCTAGCCGAATATAGCGGTAAGACCTTCGCCTTTCTCATTCGCTACGTCGTCGACCTTTTGAATGGAGTGCCCTCTATTGTCATCGGAATCGTGGCGTATGCCCTCGTGGTGAAGCCCATGCGGCATTACTCGGCTCTCGCCGGCGGTGTTGCTCTCGGCATCATGATGATCCCCATTGCCGTGCGGACGACCGAGGAGTTTCTGCGGGCCGTTCCCAATTCGCTTCGCGAAGGCGCAATGGCCCTGGGCGCGACGAAGGCCACGACTATTTTCACGGTGGTCATTCCCGCGGCCATTTCGGGCCTGGCATCCGGCATGATGCTCAACTTGGCGCGCGTAGCGGGCGAAACCGCCCCCCTAATCTTTACCGCGCTTGGCAATCAGTTTTGGAGCGCCGGATGGATGGCGCCGATCGCCACTCTGCCGGTGATGATTTACAACTACGCCATTTCGCCGGAAGAAGATCTTCACCAACAAGCTTGGGCCGCTGGCTTTGTTCTGCTAAGTCTGGTCCTCATTATCAACGTGACGGCGCGCCTTATCATCTCGCGTGGACCCGCGGCGCAAAGGAGATAACAATGGCATCGCCCCAACAACAACAATCCCTGAAGGATTCAGTGACGGACACTAACGAAACGCTCGTTCCGCCTAAGGTGGACTCCGGCCTCAAGCTCACCGCTCGCAACGTCAACTTCTACTATGGTGCATTTCAGGCGTTGCATGGAATCAGTCTCGATATTCCGACTAACAAAGTCACCGCCTTTATTGGTCCATCGGGCTGCGGCAAGTCGACGTTCTTACGCACCATGAACCGCATGAACGAAACCGTTCGCAACACGCGCGTCGAAGGCGAAGTCAAACTCGATTCCGAAGACCTGTTTTCCATGGACGTCACCGACGTTCGGCGTCGCATTGGCATGGTGTTTCAAAAGTCGAATCCGTTTCCGAAAACCATTTTCGATAACGTCGCTTACGGCTTGCGTGTCAACGGTATTAAGAAGAGTTCGATTCTTTCGGAAGCGGTGGAACGCAGCCTCACGCACGCTGCGCTATGGAACGAAGTGAAAGATAAGCTGACCAAGCCGGCCTCGGCACTTTCCGGCGGTCAGCAACAGCGCCTTTGCATCGCGCGCGCTTTGGCCGTTGAACCCGAAGTGCTTCTGCTCGATGAACCCTGTTCCGCGCTCGACCCTATCGCCACCCTCAAAATCGAAGAACTGCTTTTTCAAATCAAAGATATTACGACAATCGTCATCGTCACCCACAACATGCAGCAGGCCGCTCGCTTGGCCGATTTTACCGGCTTTTTTCTGATGGGTAAATTGATCGAAATCGACGTAACGAAAAAAATCTTCCAGAACCCTGGCATGAAAGAAACAGAGGATTACGTCACGGGACGTTTTGGTTGATGCGATTATCTAAAGAAGAGTTCATGAGGAGACCGTGCGCCATTTCGAACAAGAACTAGAAAAGTTAAAAGCCAAGCTTCTCGAGATGAGTGCGCTCGTTGAGAGTGCGATCTATCGTAGCGTTCAGGGCGTGGTTGAGAAGAACGAAGAACTCGCCCAACAAGTGCTCCGCAACGAAGGCCGCATCAACGATCTGGAAATCGAGATCGACGACCTCGCCATCAGCATTCTCGCGCTGCAGGCTCCGCTCGCCGCCGACCTTCGTCTCGTTACCGCCGCCATCAAGATCAACAACGATCTGGAGCGCATGGGCGATCTTTCTGTCAGCATCGCGCAAAGCGCCATGGCACTCATGAAAGAACCGGTCATCCGCCCGCTGATCGATATTCCGCACATTGCCGGTCTCGCCCGCAGCATGGTGCGCAAAGCCCTCGATGCTTTCGTGAACCGCGATGCTGACTTGGCGCGTAGCGTGCTAGCGTCTGACGACGCTGTAGACAACATGCGCACCGCTAGCTATCACGAGCTGATCAGCTTTATGGAAAGCAACCCGCAGCAAATCGGCCAGGCGCTTTATCTGCTTTCGGTTGTGCGCAATTTGGAGCGGATCGCCGATCACTCGACGAATATCGCGGAAGACGTGTTGTTCCTGGTGAAGGGCATTGATGTCCGCCACCACAATGAAGAACGCACGCAAGCGGCGGCTAAGCAAAGTAGCAACTGACAGCGGAGGCCGGGTAATCTATCCGAGCCTCTTCTTCAAGATCTCCGTCACCACCGTCGGGTTCGCCTGCCCCCGGCTGGCCTTCATCATCTGGCCTACCAAGAATCCCAGCAGCGCTGTCTTACCGCCCTTGTACTGCTCGACTTGTTTGGGATTGGCGTCAATCACGTCATCGGCGATCTTCTCCAGCGCAGCGGTGTCCGAAATCTGCTTCAGCCCTTCACGCTCCATGATCATCGAGGGCCCGTCGCCCGTCTCGAATATCTTAGGCAAAATCTCTTTCGCCAGCTTGCCCGACAACTCGCCTTTATTGATAAGCGCCACCAATTCGCCTAAATGTGCGGCCGAAATCGGTGACTGTTCAATGTCCTTGCCGGCCGCGTTCAGCAGTCCCATCAAATCGCCCACAACCCAATTTGAGGTCGTCCGGCCGTCACCGCTCGCCTTCGCGGCAACTTCGAAGTAATCACCCGTCGCGCGCGTGAGGCTCAATACCTGCGCATCATATTCCCGCAAACCGTACTCGCTCACGAACCGGTCGCGCCGGTCTGCCGGCAATTCAGGTAGACGCGCTTTCACTTCGCCCAACCAGTGATCGCTGACCCGTAATGGCACCAAATCCGGCTCCGGGAAATAACGGTAATCGTGCGCATGTTCCTTGCTGCGCATGCCGATTGTCACGCCGCTATCCGAATCGTAAAGGCGGCTCTCCTGATCAATCGTGCCGCCGCGCTCCACAATCTCCACCTGCCGCTCGATCTCAAATTCGATCGCCTGCTTCACAAAACGGAATGAATTGACATTCTTGACTTCCACCTTCGTCCCAAACTTTGGCGCACCCTTGAGCCGCACACTCACATTGGCATCGCAGCGCAGTTGACCTTTTTCCATATCGCAATCGGAGACGCCGATATATTGAATTACTTGCTTGATTGCCGTCAGATACGCGTGGGCTTCATCGGACGACCGCATATCCGGCTCACTCACTATCTCAATCAGCGGTGTCCCAGAACGATTTAAGTCGACGTATGTAAATCGATCAGAATCCTTGAAGCCGTCGTGAATGCTTTTTCCGGCATCGTCTTCCATGTGGACCCGCGTCACGCCGATACGCTTCTTGCCGCCGCCTTCCACGCCGATATCGAGATAACCATGCTCGGCCAGCGGCTGATCGTACTGCGAAATCTGGTAACCCTTGGGCAGATCCGGATAGAAATAGTTTTTGCGCGCAAATCGCGAAAACGGATTGATCTTGCAGTGCAGCGCTAATGACGCGCTGATCGCCAGTTCCACGGCCTGTCTGCTGATCACCGGCAAGGCACCCGGCAAACCGAGACAGACCGGACAAACGTTGGTATTGGGCGCTGAACCGAATTCGACGGGACAGCTACAGAAGATCTTGGTTTTTGTACCGAGTTGAACGTGAACTTCGAGCCCGATCACCGGCTCATATTTTGCGATGACGCTCTGGTCGAGCGTACTGGCGGTCATGTATTGATTGTAGTAACCCGCGTTAGTTGGGCCGAGCTTCCATGCCGCCCTGCATGCGCGACACGATATCTATC
>Ga0209698_10003106_pt1 | contig 18608 bp, 18 predicted proteins | sample LitLauG_LLR_2012_FD_187203 | JGI IMG/M metagenome (GOLD analysis project Ga0209698, IMG submission 187203) | Freshwater sediment microbial communities from Pennsylvania, USA - Little Laurel Run_MetaG_LLR_2012 (SPAdes) (version 2) | ecosystem: Environmental > Aquatic > Freshwater > Creek >...
GTGCGACCTCGCAACGATGATGATCTTCGTCCCGGACGCGCCGATCACGGTATCGCTGGGTGCGCGTGCCTACGACGTGACGCGCCGGGCCCTGGTGATGGGCATCTTGAACCGCACGCGTGATTCCTTCTTCGCCCCGGCCGCCACCTTCGACCTCGACGCCTTCTTGGCGCGCGCCGAGCAGCTGGTCGCCGACGGGGCGGACCTGCTCGACGTCGGCGGCGTCAAGGCCGGGCCCGGTGACGAGGTCAGCGAGAGCGAGGAGCTCGACCGAGTGGTGCCCGCCGTGACCGCCTTGCGCGAGCGCTTCGACGTACCCATCAGCGTCGACACCTGGCGCGCGAGCGTCGCCGCGGCGAGTTTCGACGCGGGGGCGGTGGTGGGCAACGACATCAGTGGCTTTGGCGACCCGCAGTACCTCGCGGTCGCCGCGGCGGCCGGGGCGAGCGTGGTGGCGACCCACATCCGACTCCGGCCCCGCGTGGCCGACCCGACGCCGCACTACGACGACGTCACCGCCACGGTGCGTGATTTCCTACTCGAACGGCGCGCGCGCGCCCGCGCCGCGGGCATCGCCGCCGATCGCATCATCCTCGACGCCGGGCTGGACCTGGGCAAGACCGCGGAGCAGTCGCTGCAACTGCTGCGCGACTCAGCGGTCCTGGCCGGTGAGGGGCCGCTGCTGCTGTCGGCGTCCAACAAGACCTTCCTCGGCGTGATGTTCGACCTCGACGTCCTGCACCGGCGCGAGGCGTCGCTCGCGGCGTGTGCGCTCGGTATCAGTGCTGGCGCGCGCGTGGTGCGGGTGCACGACGTGGCCGGTTCGGTGCGCGTGCGCGACACGTTGGCGGCCGTGCTGGAGTGGGCGTGAGCGTCGCCGCGTCGACCGTCGTGGTGGGTACCGACGCCACCATGGTCTACGACGCGTTGCACCAGGCCATCGCCGAGGCCCTCGGCGACCTCGACCCGTCCTTCGCCCTGCAGGACTTCACGGTCAAGGACGTCACCAACGCCAGCGAGTCGGTGCTGTCGAGCGTGCTCGAGGCCCTCAACACCCCACCGTTCCTGGTGGACCGGCGCGTCGTCGTGGTGCGCGACGCGCAGGGGCTCTTGAGCGACGAGACGGCGGCGCTGGTGGCCTGGATGGAGCGGCCCACCCCCGGCGCGACGCTGATCTGCGCGGTCGTGGGGGCGAAATCGCACAAACTCGTCAAGGCCGCGGCGCGGGTGATCGAGGTCAACGTCGGCACCCGGATCAAGGACCGCGTGGCCTTCGTGCACGAGACCATGACGCGCTACCGGGTGAACATCGACGCGGGCTCGGCCACCACCATCGCCGAGCTGGTCGGCGACGACGTCGCGCGCGTCGACGCCCTGGCGCGCCTGCTGGCCAACGTCTACGGCACGGCCCCGCTCACCGCGGCGCACATCGCGCCCTACCTCGGTGACGCCGGCGCGGTGCCCGAGTGGGACCTCACCGACGCGCTCGACGCGGGGAACGCGACCGCCGCGATCACCGCCGCGCGGCGCATGCTCGACTCCAAGGGACGCGCCGGGGTGCAGATCATCTTCGCGCTCCAGCGCTACTACTTGCGCATGGCGCGTTTGGAGGGCGCGGGAGTGTCCTCGGGCGAGGAGGCGGCGCAGTTGCTCGGGATGAATCCCTTCGGCGCCAAAAAGTTGCTAGCGATGGCGACGCGCATGGGGGCCGAGCGCATCGCCGACGCGGTGCACCTCATTGCCAACGCCGACGTGGACTTAAAGGGCGGTGTGAGTTACGGCGGCAAGGACCTGCACACCGACATGGACGCGACCGACCTGACGGTGATCGAGGTGCTGGTGGCGCGATTGGCGCGTCTCAGTGCGGGAGCGCGCCGCGGCTAGGGGCATGAAAAAAGCCGCCCCGAAGGGCGGCTCCTTTCGACGATCCGAGCGAACTAGGCGCTGGCACCCTCGCGCAACTTGGCGATGCGCTTCATCAGGCCGCTCTTCTTGTTGGCCGCCTGGTTCTTGTGGATGATGCCCTTGGCGGCGGCCATGTCGATGCGCTTGACGGCGAGGCGCAACGCGGTCTCCTCGTTCTCGCTGCCCACGGCCGACACGGCGGTCTTGGCGCGGGTGCGGATCTCGGACTTCACGGCGCGGTTGCGCTCACGAGCGATCTCGTTGGTCCGGTTGCGCTTGATCTGGCTCTTGATGTTCGCCACAAAAAACCTCGTTCTTCAGTGCGCCGAAGGTCCTCGGCGGGCTTCACAAGGCTAGCAGAAACGCCGCGCCATCTTGCGTGGCGACCCCGGAGCGCCCGCCCAGTAGCCTTGAACGCACCGTGGTCAACATCTCTTCTCCCGTCGAGACGGCGAAAATTCGCAACTTTTCCATCATCGCCCACGTCGACCACGGCAAGTCGACCCTGTCGGACCGCATCCTCGAGATGACCGGGGCGGTCGATCCGCGATTGATGCGCGCGCAGTACCTGGACTCGATGGACATCGAGCGCGAGCGCGGCATCACCATCAAGGCCCAGAACGTGCGCGTCTTCTTCGAGGACCACGTCCTGCAGCTCATCGACACGCCCGGCCACGTGGACTTCGGCTACGAGGTGTCGCGCTCCCTGGCCGCGTGCGAGGGGGCCGTGTTGCTGGTGGACGCCAGTCAGGGTATCCAGGCGCAGACCCTGGCCAATTGCTATCAGGCCATCGAGAACGACCTCGAGATCATCGCGGTGCTGAACAAGATCGATCTGCCGGCGGCCGATCCCGAGCGCTGCAAGGAGGAGCTCGAGCGCGTGCTGGGCCTGCCCGCCGACCAGGTGCTGGCGATCTCGGCCAAGACCGGCGAGGGCGTGTCAGAACTGTTGCGCGCCATTATCGAGCGCATTCCCGCCCCCGGGGGCGACGCGAACGATCCGCTGCGCGCGCTGATCTTCGACTCGTACTACGACCAGTATCGCGGGGTCATCTCCTCGATCCGCATCATCGACGGGACGTTGCGCGACAACGTCAAGATCAAGATGATGCAGTCCGGGGCCAGCCACGAGATCGAGGAGATCGGGGTGCGCACCCCCGACATGATCGCCGTGCCACAGCTCGGGCCCGGCGAGGTGGGGTACCTGGTGGCCGGCATCAAGGACGTGGGGGGCGCGCGCTCGGGCGAGACGGTGACCGAGGCGTCGCGCCCGGCTCCCGAGGCGCTGGCCGGCTACATGGACCCCAAGCCCATGGTCTACTGCGGCATCTACCCGATCGACGGCGACGACCTCGGCGACCTGCGCGACGCGCTCGACAAACTCAAGCTCAACGACGCGTCCATCACCTACGAGCCGGAGTCCTCGCACGCGCTGGGCTTCGGATTCCGGTGCGGCTTCCTCGGCCTGTTGCACATGGAGATCGTGCGCGAACGCCTCGAACGCGAATTCAACCTCGACATCATCGCCACCGCGCCCTCGGTGGTCTACCGCGCGTACTTGACCGACGGCACCGAGGTGAAGATCGACAACCCCACCGACCTGCCCGATGCGTCGCGCCTCGATCACATCGACGAGCCGATGCTGCACATCTCGATCCTCACGCCGGCGGAGTTCCTGGGCACCGTGATGGACCTGTGCCAGTCGCGGCGCGCCGAGATGATCAAAATGGACTACCTCTCGACCGAGCGCGTGGAGTTGAAGTACTCGATCCCCCTGGCCGAAGTGGTCATCGACTTCTTCGACGCCCTGAAGAGTCGCACCAAGGGCTACGCCAGTCTGGATTACGAACAGAGCGGCTACGTCACCAGCAACCTGGTGCGCGTGGACTTGTTGATCAACCACGAACCGGTCGACGCCTTCTCGACCATCGTGCACCGCTCGAACGCCGACTTCTACGGGCGCAAGATGGCCGAGCGCTTGAAGGAGCTCATCCCGCGCCAGATGTTCGACGTGCCCATCCAAGCGGCCGTCGGCGGGCGTATCATCTCGCGCGAGACCGTCAAGGCCCGTCGCAAGGACGTGCTGGCCAAGTGTTACGGCGGCGACATCACCCGCAAGCGCAAGTTGCTGGAGAAGCAAAAAGAGGGCAAGAAGCGCATGAAGAACCTGGGGCGTGTCGAAGTGCCCCAGGAGGCGTTCGTCGCGGCCCTCAAGCTCGAGGACTGACCCACTGGCCGGTCCCGGTGGTCACTCGGCCCTGGTCGCCGCTGGTCGCACGTCACGTCCGCAACGACGTTGCTCGCTCGGCGGCGATGAGTCCTTCGCGGCTGGCACTCGGTAGAATTGACTGCTAATAAGGAGGACAGATGGTTCGTCGCGTGACCAACCCCGCATCATCGGACCTCGACGCACGCAAGGCCACGATCCTCGAGGCCGTCGTGGCCGAGCACATCGACACCGCCCAGCCGGTGGGCTCCTCCTCCGTCGCCTCGAGCGCCGACATCGGCGTCTCGCCGGCCACGGTGCGCTCCGAGATGGTCTCCCTGGAGCGCGAGGGATACCTCGCCCAGCCCCACACGTCGGCCGGGCGGATCCCCACCGACAAGGGGTACCGCTACTTCGTCGACCACCTGACGTCGGGCGAGCTCGGACCCGCGCAGCGTCACCAGGTGGTGGACTTCTTCGCCAACGTGCGCGGCGAGGTCGAGGACGTCTTGGAACAGACCTCGACACTGCTGAGCCAGATGACCAATTACACCGCCGTGGTGGTGGGTTCGACCCAGGCCCACGCGACCATCCTGTCGGCGCAACTGGTCAACCTCGACGTCCACCACCAGCTCCTGGTGACCGTCTTCTCCGACGGCTCGGTCGTCAAGCACTCCCTCACGCCCCAGTTCGAGGTGAGCTACGAGACGTGCTCGGAGGCCTCGCGCCAACTCAACGCCCTGCTCATCGGCACCACGCTCGAGACGACCGTGCAGGTGCCCGCGCGCCACGATCACGTGGCCGCGCTGGTGCGTGAGTCGGTCGCGGCCCTGCACTCCGAACAACCCACGGTGGACGGAGAGAAGGTCTTCATCGGCGGATCCTCGCGGGTGGCTGACTTCTCCGACGGCGTGGAGACCGTGCGCAAGGTGCTCTCGATCCTCGAACAGGAGCTCCTGGTCGTCTCGCTGGTGCACGACATGCTCAGTCGCGGGCTGTCGGTGGCCATCGGGGCCGAAAACGGTTTCGAGCCGCTCTCCACGTGCGCGGTCGTGGTCGCCCCGGTCACCATCGACGGGACGCCGGCCGGCGCGGTGGGTCTGCTCGGACCCACCCGCATGAAGTACCAAGAAGCGATGGCCGCCGCCGGGGCGGTCTCGCAACACCTAGCGCGCCACTTCGGTGGAGATGAGGACCATGCCCACGACTGACCTCTACGAGATTCTCGAAGTCGACCGCAACGTCTCGGCGGAGGACCTGAAGAAGGCCTACCGGCGACTCGCGCGTCAACTGCACCCCGACGCCAACCCGGGCGACGCCGCCGCCGAAGCCCGCTTCAAGGAAGTCTCCCAGGCCTACGAGATCCTCTCGGACCCCGAGCGGCGCGCCAATTACGACCGCTTCGGTCAGGACGTCGGCGCCGGCGGCAACCCGTTCGGCGGGGCGGGCTCGGTCCAGGACATCTTCGACATGTTCTTCGGGGGCATGGGGGGACGCGCCCCGCAGCGCCGCGGACCCCAACCCGGTCCCGACGCCGAAGTCGCCGTCGACATCACGCTCGACGACGCGGCCTTCGGCGCCAACCACGAGATCACCGTGACCTTGCCCCAACGTTGTTCGACGTGCTCGGGGAGCGGTTGCGCGCCCGGCACCTCGCCGGTGACCTGCGTCGAGTGCGCGGGCGTGGGCGAAGTGCGCCGCGTGCGCAATTCCATCCTGGGCCAGATGATGACCTCGAGCCCGTGCACGCGCTGCAACGGCCTGGGGTCGCGCATCGAGTCGCCCTGCACCGAGTGTCGCGGCGAAGGACGCGTCAACGCCACCTCCACCTTCACCATCCAGATTCCCGCGGGCGTGGAGGACGGCTCGACGATGCGCCTGTCCGACCGCGGACCGGCCGGCCTGCGCGGTGGGCCCAATGGCCGGCTCTTCGTGCACTTGCGCGTCGCCCCCGACGAGCGCTTCGAGCGCCACGGTGACGACCTGCACCACCAGGCGCGCATCTCCTTCACCCAGGCCGCCCTGGGCGCCACCATCGAGGTACCGACGCTGCGCGGGACCCACGAGATCACCGTGGAGCCCGGCAGTGCGCCCGGCACCGTGCAGCGCATCCGTCACGAGGGCGTCGAGCACCTGCACGGCCGGGGCCGCGGTGACCTCTACGTGCACCTCGACGTCGAGGTGCCCACCGAACTCGACGACGTCGAGCGCGACTTGTTGCGTCAGCTGGCCGAGCACCGCGGCGAGGCGGTCGCCGGACACGGCGGAGGCGGACTGTTTCGCAAACGGGCGAAGCGATGAATGAACTCTGGCCACGTCGCGTGGCCGCGTTGACCCAACTGCGGGTTGACGACATCACGGTGCCGGTGTTGGGTCGCGACGACGACCACCACCTGCGACGCGTGCTGCGCGCCAACGTCGGTGAGGAGATCGTGCTTAGTGACGGGCGCGGCGCGTGGCGTTTCGCGTCGGTGGCTCCGAGCGGACTCGAGGTCACCAGTGACGTCGCCCGCGACCCGGCGCCGACCACGACGACGCTGTACTTCGCGCCGCTCAAGGGTGAACGCGCCGAGTGGGCCATCGCCAAGGCCACCGAGGTCGGCGTGAGCCGCGTGGTGCCGCTGCTGAGCGAACGCGTGGCCATCAAGTTCCGGGGTGAGGCGCGCGACAAGATCCTCGCTCGCTGGCGACGCATCGCGGCCGAGACCTGCGGTCAGTGCCGACGGACCTACGACCTCGTCATCGATGATCCGCTCACCCCCGCCGAGGTGCCCGCCGACGCGGCGGTGGCCGACCTGGTCGGTGACGGCGCCGCGGACGTCTCGGGTGACTGGCGCGGGGTGAGCGCGGTGTGCGTGGGTCCCGAGGGTGGATGGGCGCCGGGGGAGTGGGAGGCCGCGCGGCGGCGAGTCTCGCTCGGACCCACGGTCCTACGAGGGGAAACGGCCGCGGTGGTGGCCGCCGCTCTCGTAACGTTCACCAACGGTTCATGGGGATTTACCGGGAGCGGGTCGCAAAATGGGTAATGATGAGAGCACTACATGAGTGAATGTCTCTTCTGCAAAATCGTCGCCGGCGAGATCCCCTCGACCCCGGTGGCCGAGAGCGACACGGCCCTGGCCATTCGAGACATCGACCCCCAGGCCCCCACGCACGTGCTGGTGATCCCCAAGTCCCACGTCACGAGCGCCGACCACGTCGGGTCCGACCACGGGGGCGTCGTCGATGAGCTCGTCCTGCTCGCCCAGCGCGTCGCGCAGCTCGAGGGCGTGCGCGAGAGCGGGTACCGACTGGTGATGAACGTCGGGGCGGACGCCCAGATGTCGGTACCGCACCTGCACCTGCACGTGCTCGGCGGACGAAAGATGGAGTGGCCCCCCGGATGACCTTTGATGCCACGGCCGACGAGGCCCTGCGGGCGACCACCTACGTTCCCAACACCCACCTCATGGCCGGTCTCCTCGGCCCGCGTGACGAGCACCTGCGCGTGGTGGAGCGTTCCTTCCCGCACTCCAAGATCCGCGTGCAGGGCAACCAGATCTCCGTGGCCGGACCCGACGCGGCCACCGTGCTGCGTCTCTTCGACGAACTCGTCCTCGTCCTCGAGAGCGGACAGGCCCTCGACCCGACGAAGATCGCGCGCACCATCGACATGGTGGCCGACGACCTGCGACCGAGCGAGGTCCTGCGCCACGAGGTCGTGCGCGGCGCCAAGGGCAAGGCCATCCGACCCTCGACCGCCGGCCAGAAGCGCTACACCGACGCCATCGATTCCTCCATCATCACCTTCGGTATCGGCCCGGCCGGTACCGGGAAGAGCTACCTGGCGGTGGCCGCCGCGGTCCAGGCCCTGCACCGTCGCCAGGTGCAGCGCATCGTGTTGACCCGGCCGGCCGTCGAGGCCGGCGAGCACCTGGGCTTTCTCCCCGGTGACCTGATGGCCAAGGTCGACCCCTACCTGCGGCCCCTCTACGACGCGCTCTACGACATGGTCGGCCCCGACGGTGCGCAGCGCCTCATCGCCAACGGGACCATCGAAGTGGCGCCGCTCGCCTTCATGCGCGGACGCACCCTGAACGACTCCTTCATCATCCTCGACGAGGCCCAGAACACGACGCCCGAGCAGATGAAGATGTTCCTCACGCGCATCGGCTTCAACGCCAAGGCCGTGGTCACCGGCGACGTCACCCAGGTCGACCTCAACGGCAAGCCGTCGGGACTGGCCAACATCGAGAACATCCTGGGCCGCGTGGACGACATCTCCTTCGTGCACCTAGGCGCCAAGGACGTCGTGCGCCATCGCATCGTGGCCGACATCGTCGCCGCCTACGACCGCCAGACGAACTGAGAATCGACCGCCCGTGATCGACATCTACGCCGCCGACGAGCAGAGTGACCACCCGGTGGACCTCGAACGCTGGGTCGAGCTCTGTCGTCAGGCGCTGATCGAGGAGGGCGTGCACGGACTCGCCGAGGTGTCACTCATCTTCACCTCCGAAGTGACCATGGCCGATCTCAACGAGCAGTTCATGGGTAAGAAGGGGCCGACCGACGTCTTGTCGTTCCCCATCGACGCCGACCCCGATCCCACGGGTCGCATCCCCGACGCCGGGGGCACGGGACCGGGCGAGCCCCCGATGCCCGAGATCCCCCAACTGGTGGGTGACATCGTGATCTGCCCGTCGGTGGCCGCGCGCAACGCGGTGGAGCACGAGTGCTCCCTCGACGACGAGGTGGCGTTGCTCGTGGTCCACGGCGTGCTGCACTTGCGGGGCTGGGACCACGTCGTGGACGAGGAGGCCGAGCGCATGGAGGCCCGCGAGCGCGACCTCCTCGCGCGTCACTACCGGCCCACCCCCTCGTGATGGCCAGCGTCTGGACCGGATCGGACTCCGCCCTGGCGATCGCCGTGGTCGTTCTGCTGGTGCTGTCGGGCTTCTTCGCCATGGCCGAGACGTCCCTGGTGCGCATGAACAAGTCGCGAGCGCGATCGCTCAAGGAGCAGGGCAAGCGTGGGGCGCGCTCCCTGGTGCACTTGGCCGAGGCCCCCGAGAAGTTCCTGAACCCCCTGCTCCTGCTCGTCTTAGTGTGTCAACTGGTCTCGGCGACGATGGTGGGCGTGTTGGCGTCGCGGCTCTTCGGCGCCGCCGGGCTGTTCGTGTCGACGGTCGGCGAAGTGGTGGTGATCTTCGTCATCTTCGAGGCGATCCCGAAGAACTACGCCGTCCAGCACCCCGACACGGCCGCGCTGGCCTCCGCACCCGTCGTCGAGACGCTGCTCAATTTCTGGCCGGTCAAGTGGGTGTCGCGCCTGTTGCTGGCAATCGCCCAGGGGGTCATCGGGCTCTTCGGTGACGGGGCGACCGTGGCCAAGATGACCGAGGACGAGGTCCTCGCCATGGCCGACGTGGCCCACGAGGACGAGGCCATCGAGCGCGACGAGCGCAACTTCATCCGCAGCGTGATCGAATTCGGCGACACCATCGTGCGAGAGGTCATGGTGCCGCGCATCGACATGGTCGACGTGTCGGCCGAAGCGACGGTGCGCGCCGCGCTCGACACGGCCGTGGCCACCGGTCGGTCACGGCTCCCGGTGCTCGGTGAAGGCGTCGACGACGTGGTGGGCATCGTGAACCTGCGTCACTTGGCGGGACTCCTGGCCGAGGGCAAGGGCGACGACCTGGTGGCCGAGCACATGGGCGAGGCGTCTTTCGTGCCCGAGACCAAGAAGGTGGCCTCCCTGCTCACCCAGATCCGCCAGGGCACCTCGCACCTCTTCGTGGTGGTCGACGAATACGGGGGCACCGCCGGTCTGGTGACCTTGGAGGACGTCCTCGAAGAGTTGGTGGGTGAGATCACCGACGAGTCCGACGAGCCCCAAGACGACGACGTCGAGGTCCTCGACGGCGCCGCCCTGGTGGTGAGTGGCCGGCTCAACATCGACGACGTCAACGACGAATACGAGTTATCGCTGCCCAAGGACGGGTGGGACACCGTGGGGGGCCTCGTGTTGGACCTCGCCGGGGGTGTGCCCGACCAGGGCGATGTCTTCTCCGTCGGACCCTACGTGCTCACCGTGGTGCGCATGGACGGACGGCGCATCGAAGAGGTGCTCATCGAGACCAAGGACGACCAGTGACCCGCTCGGGCTTCGCCGCCATCATCGGACGACCCAACGTGGGAAAATCCACTCTGGTCAATCAGGTGGTGGGCACCAAGGTCACCATCACCTCGGCCAGTCCCAACACCACGCGCAACGCCATCCGCGGCGTGCTCACCGAGGACGGGGTCCAGGTCATCTTCGTGGACACGCCGGGTCTGCACCGACCCAAGACCAGCCTGGGTCATCGACTGAACGAGACCGCGCGCGCGTCGGTGGACGGCGTCGAGGTCATCATCGCGGTGGTCGAGGCGGGCAAGGCCATCGGCCCGGGCGACCGCCACGTGTTGACCACCATGCTCGAGCATTGTCGACACGTGAACGGCCCCCAGGGGTGCGTGGTGGTCAACAAGGTCGACAAGACCGGACGCGACCTGGTGGCGGCGCAGTTGGTGGCGGCCCACGAGGCGCTGAGTGAGATCGCGCGCGACAAGGACCTCGTCGAGGCCGCCGCGCGCGTCGAGTTCTTCCCGGTGTCGGCCAAGACCGGCGCGGGCACCGAGGAATTAGTGCGCTTCGTGCGCACCAAGATGCCCGAGGGGGAGTACCTCTTCCCCGAGGACGAGGTCTCCGACGTCCCCGAAGCCATGTGGGTGGCCGAGTTGGTGCGCGAGCAACTGGTGCGCAAGACCAAGCAGGAGCTGCCGCACTCGATCCACTGTCGCGTGAGTGAGTTCGAATGGCCCCACATCACGGTCGAGATCCTCGTGGAGCGCGAGAGCCAGAAGGGGATGGTCATCGGTAAGGGTGGACAACTGCTCAAGGACGTGGGCATCGCCGCGCGCCGTCAGTTGCCCGAGGGGTGCTTCTTGGAGTTGAAGGTCCGCGTCGAACCGGGCTGGCAGAAGCGCGACGACGTGATGGACCGCTTCGGCCTCTAGGTCGCTACGCCCGTTCCGACTCGACGTCGAGGGCCGCGGGGTGGATCGTTCCGGTGGGCGCCTCGTCGAGGAGGTCGCCCAGCGCGATGGCGGGCGCGTCGATGGTCGGCACGTTGGCCGAGCGCACCGCGATGACGGTGGCCACCGCCAAGATGACGACGGCCGCCACCCCGAGGGCGTCGACGGGCAGACCCACGTACTTGAGCCCGCTCAGTAACGCGACGCCCCCGAGGAAGGGGCGCAGGGTCTTGGTGAAGGACCGCGCGGACAACAGTGAACCCGCGACGACGGCGGGCACGGAACCGACGATGATCGACGCGGTGACCGCGAGTTGCACGTGCCCGAACAATAAGGTGCCCAGGGTCGCGGCCGCGGTGAGGGGGATCGACTGGGCGAGGTCGGTGCCGACCAAGTGGTCGGTGCGGATGTGGGGGTAGATCAACAGCAACATCACGATGATCAAGGAGCCCGCCCCGACCGAGGTCAGGCCCACCATGAAGCCGCCGACCACGCCGACGCCGATGATGAGCGGGCGATTGACCGACAAGGGTCCGGTGACGACGCGGCGGGTGGGGAAGAAGGCCCGCGCCACCATGGCGGCGGCGCCCACGATGAGCGCGAGTCCCAAGAGGAGTTGCAGGTGCTTCTCGGCCGACGTGGTCGAACCCAGTAGGTGCATCACGTACGTGCCCGCCACCGCCGAGGGGATCGACCCGTAGCAGAGGTAGCGCACCAGTCGCGGTTGGATGGTCTTCTTGTGCCAGTGCACGGCGACGCCGAGGGGTTTCATGAAGAGCGCGGCGATCAGGTCCGACGAGATGGCCGCCGACGGCGTGATGCCGAAGATCAGCACCAGCATCGGGGTCATCAACGCCCCGCCGCCCATGCCGGTGAGTCCCACGAGGAACCCGACGAGGACGCTCCCGAGGACCAGGGCGAAATTGAGATGCACGGCGCCGACCTCACTCACTCGTCACTAAAGCACTAATTACTAGTGAAATAGTAGCAGATACCGGGCCCGGTGCGGCTCATCCCTCGCGGAGCGCGCGCAGGAAGGCGGTGACCTCACCCTGGTCGCGCGTGCGTTTCATGGGTGGCAGTTTCTTGAAGAGCGCGGACCGGTAGCGGGCCTCGGCGAGGCGCGTGTCGAGCACGGCGACCACCCCGCGGTCGTCGCGGGTGCGAATGAGACGCCCCACCCCCTGGGCCAGCAGCATGGTGGCGCGCGGCAGATCGACCTCGAAGAACGGGTTGGCGCTGCGTTCCTGACGGGCCTTGAGGAGGGGATCGTTGGGCACGCTGAAGGGCAGACGGTCGATGGTCACCAACGACAAGGAGTGACCCGGAACGTCGATCCCCTGCCAGAAGCTGGTCACCGCGAAGAGACTGGCCTCGGCGTCGTCACGGAATTTCTCGATGATCCGTTGGCGCGAGAGGGTGCCCTGCACCAGGACCGGTGTGGTGAGTCGGTCCGCCACCGCCTCGGCGACCCGGTTCATCACCGAACGATTGGTGAACAACGCCAGGGTGCGCCCGCCGGCCGCCGCGATGAGCGTGGTGAGCTCGTCGATGATGGCGCCCTCGGCGCGGGGCTCGTTGCGCCCCGGGAAACCGGCCGGCACGTAGAGCAGGGAGTGGTGCGGGTAGTCGAAGGGGCTGGCGAAGGACTCGATGCGCACGTCGGCCAGTCCGAGCTGACGCGGGAGGGAGTCGGGAATCGTGGCACTGGTGAGGACCGCGCTGACGTTGCCCCACAACTCATCGTGCAGACGCGGACCCACGTCGACGAGGTTCACCTCGAGATCGATCTCCTTATCGCGTCGTGACAGGAACAGCAGCTCTCCGGCCCCGGGGTGCGCGACGCGCGCCAAGTCGCCGGCCAGGTGCACGCCCGGCCCGAGCGTGCGGATCTTGCGAGCCTCGTCGTCGGGGCCCGAGGTCTCGAGCGTGCGCACCGCCTCGAGCAGCCGCGTCGTGAGGGCGGTGGCGGTCTCGATCTCGCGCTGCGCGTCGGCCCCGAGGCCGGATAATTCCTGGGCGTCGAATTGAAGTTCCAAGATCGCGGCCAGCCGGTCGGCACTGGCCGCCAGGTCACCGGCCACGTCGGTCTCGTGGGGACCCAGCAGCGTGCGCGCGGCGCCGGCGAAGGCGCGCAGTCGACTGGCGTTGAGGGAGGTGCCGAGCAGCGAGGCGAAGATGTCGAGCACCTCGTGGGCCTCGTCGAAGACCACGTACTCGTGCGCCGGCAACAACATGGCGCCCGACGCCAGGTGCGCGGCGTAGAGGTGGGTGTTGACGATCAGGATCGAACTCTCGGCCGCCCGGTCCTTCGCCAATTCGTGGAAACAGTTGTGGCCCTGGGGACACTGGGCGCGCCCGAGGCATTCCTGGGGGGTGACCGAGAGCGAGCGCCAGGCGCGCGCGTCGATCTCGAAGCTCAGCTCGTCGCGGTCACCGGTGGTGGTCTCGTCGGCCCAGCGCAGGACCCGGCGCATCTGATCGGCCACGCCCTTGGGCACGCTCGAGCCGTCGTCGAAGCTGAGTTGGGCGCCCCCGGCGTTGGCCTGGGCGCGGTTGCGACACAAGTAGTTACTCTTCCCCTTCAACACCGCGACCCGAGTGCGTGACGCCACGGCGGCCACCGTGGGGGCGTCCTTACTCGCCAACTGGTCCTGCAGGTTCTTGGTGGCGGTGGCGATCACCACACGTTGACCACTCAACGCCGCGGGCACCAGGTAGGCGAGGGATTTGCCCACGCCAGTCCCGGCCTCGATGATGGCGTGTTCGCGTCGGGAGAAGGCGCGGGCGACGGCGGCGACCATCTGGCGCTGTCCCTCGCGGCTCTCACCGCCACCGGGGAGGTGCGCAGTGATCTGGTCGAGCAGCGCGAGCGCCCGGTCGACGTCGATGTCCACCAAGTCGTGGTCGATCTGCACCCCGGCCTCGACGTCGGTCTCGACGAAGGGGGCATCGTCGTCGGGATCGAAGGAGCGCACGTGTCGACGTTAATTGGCTTCGCCCGACGGGCCGTGCCACGGTGGGCAGCGAGTTTCTTACGTGGGCGAAGTAAGTTCTATTCGTGCCCGACCCTCGTCCCACGCCGATTCCCGACTTCTTGGACCGGCGAATGATTCCCTACCACGTGGGCGTGGTGATGGACGGCAACGGTCGCTGGGCCACGCGTCAAGGACTGCCGCGCACCGAGGGTCACGGCGCCGGCGAGGCCGCCCTGGTGGACACCGCTTACGGGGCGCTGGCCCTGGGCGTGCGCGCCCTGACGGTCTACGCCTTCTCGACCGAGAACTGGCGTCGCCCGGTCGACGAGGTGCGTTACCTGATGAACTTCAACCGGGGCCTCCTGGAACGTCGTCAACACGAGCTACACGAGCAGGGGGTGCGCATCACCTTCTCGGGTCGTCGCGACTGGCGGGTGCCCAAGGGCGTGTTGCGCCGCATGGACGAGGCGGCCGAACTGACCCGCGACAATACCGTCATGACCCTCAACATCGCCTTCAACTACGGTGGGCGCGCCGAGATAGTCGACGCCGTCAAGCGTCTCGTCGAGGACCGCGTCCCGGCCAGCAAGATCGATGAGAAATCCATTCGCCAGCGCCTCTACCACCCCGAACTGCCCGACCCGGACCTGATGGTGCGCACCTCGGGGGAGTACCGCACGTCGAACTTCTTGCTGTGGGAGATGGCCTACGCCGAACTGGTCTTCACCGACGTGCTCTGGCCGGACTTCCGCCGCGAGGACCTGTACGCGGCCATCCACGAGTACCAGCAACGCGACCGACGTTTCGGGGGAGTTGATTCGTGACCTACACCCGGCTCACCGCGGTGCTCGTCGGACTCCTCTACCTCTTCTTGTGGGTCTTGGCCCTGAACGGCGTCTCGAGCTTGACGCCGCTGCTCGTGGTGCCGCCGGTGCTGGCCCTGCTGGTGGCCTTTGGCGTGTGGCTCAACCGGTTCATGGGGATCACGCCGCGCGCGCAACACTTCGTCGATCCCGCCGCGACGTCGGCCCCGTCCCCGTCCCCGGCCGCGTCACCGACGCCGTCCTCGACCGAGGACCCGGCGGGAGCGTCATCAACCAGCCCCGAGGCGCCGGCGCTCGACGTCGAGGACTGACGCGCGGTGCGCGAACTCGCCGACGAGGCGGTGGTGCTGCGGACGTACAAGTCCGGTGAGTCGGACCGGCTCGCGGTGCTGTGGACCCGCCACCACGGCAAGGTCCGCGTGCTGGCCAAGGGCGTGCGCAAGACCTCGAGTCGCATGGGCGGTTCGCTCGAACCCATGGGCCACGTGCGCGTGCAGTTGGTGCGCGGTCGCGGCGACCTGTGGATCACCCAGCACGTGGCGCACCTCCAACGCCACGCCACCCTGCGCAGCGACTACGCGCGCCTGACGGCGGGGCTCAGCGTCGTCGAGGTCGTCGACGCCATCCCCACCGACGAAGCAGCGGACGAGGGGATCTTCGACATGCTGGTGCGGGTGTTGATGACCTTGGACACCCCCGAGTTCCAGCCCGATCTCGTGGCGGCGGCGTTCTTCTTCAAACTCCTCGCCTACGACGGCTCCGAGCCCGTGGTCGACGCCTGCGTCACTTGTGGGTCGCCCGGTCCGCTGGTGGCCTTCAACGCCGAAGTGGGGGGCACGCTGTGCTCGAGCTGCCGCTCGGGTACCTCGATCAGCGCCGACGCGCTCCGCCTCATCCGGCGCATCCTTGGTGGCGACCTGGCCAGCGTCCTGCGCGACGTCGCTCCGCCCGGCGGGGGCGAGGTGATGGCGCTCGCGCTCGCGGCCATCGAGATCCATTTCGGAAAACGACTCAAGGTGGCGCGCTCCACCGCCACGCTGGCGCCGCGGCGCCCCGCCGCGCCCGAGGAGACCGCGCGCGACCGAGGGGTGGACGGCGCGTGAGAGACTGGGGGTCATGAGACGTCTGATCCCCCACTCCCTCCTCGCCGCGATGACCGTCCTGGCCCTCGGCGCGATGCTGCTGAGCGTGCAGAGCGCCGCGCGCATCTCGGTCTACGCCACGCCCCCCGCGGCGGACCCCGGACTGGTGGCGAGTTTCCACGCGGTGATCCAGCGCACGCTCGACGCCCCGAACTACACGTACAACCAACTCCTCGACTACCAGTCGCCCGACCGCGTTAAGGGGACCGGCACCTACAGCGGCCTGGTCATCGTGGGGCCCACGGTCTACCTCCAGTTCTCGACGACCCCCTCGGCGCACCAGTGGGGCTCCACGGCGCTCACCACCGGCGTCAACCAGTCCTTCGGCCCCGCGCTGGTGACCCGTTTGCTGCACACGCTGCTCACCTTGAACTCGGTCGTGCGCCAGGGGTCGAACTACGTGGCCGAACAGGTGGTCGCGGCCAACGACGTGGCCCCCGGCAACCCCGGCGACGTCCTGATCTCCTTTGACGTGGGCGTCAGTGGCGGGTACGCGGTGAACATCACGCCGACGCTGCACGGGTGGCTGAGCATTCCCGTGTCGGGGACGCCGGGCCACTACGTCTACCACCGCGTCTCGAGCTACACGTCCCAGACCTCCACGTTCACCAGTATCGGACGCGTGCCCGCGATCACGGCGCCCCCGGTCGCGCGCACGGTGGCGCTCGTGGCCTGCAGCGGCACCGGTGGCTTCTACCTCGCGGGCGAGCACCTGTGTCAGAGTCAGGGCTAGACCCGGCGCGAGCGCTCAGCGTCGTGGTGGACCCGACGGGGAGCGTCACGTGACCATCCCGGCGGTGATGTGGTTCCGGCGCGATTTGCGCCTCAGCGATCACCCGGCGCTGCACGCCGCCGCGACCCGCGGCGACGGTCACGTGGTCGCGGTCTTCGTGGTGGATGACGCCTTGGCCCCGGGCGGCTCACCGACGCGCAACGCGTACTTGGCCGCCACGTTGGCGGCCCTCGACGAGTCCCTGGGTGGTCGGCTCATCGTGCGCCGCGGCGAACCCGCCGAGGAACTGGCGCGCGTCTGCGCCGAGACGAACGCGCGCGAGGTCCTGGCCACCGCGGACTTCGCCCCCGCGGGTCGCGCGCGCGACGAACGCGTCGCCAACGCCCTGGCTCAACGCGATCTGACGCTCACCTTCGTCGATTCGCCCTACGTCGTGCGACCCGGGACCGTCACCACGAAGTCGGGAACGCCGTGTCGGGTGTTCACCCCGTTTCGAAAATCCTGGGAGCTCGAACCGGTTCCGGACCCGCTCGATGCGCCCACCGGCGTGCACTGGGTCGCCGGCGCCTCCCTCGACGTGGCGGAGGTGACGGCGGTCACCTACCGTCGCCCCGCGTACTTCGGTGACCTGCCCGACGAGGCACCGGACTTTGACCCGCGCGTCGGCGAACGCGGCGCGGCCGAGGCGCTGGCGCAGTTCACCTCACGCGTGGCGGCCTACGCCGAGCAGCGCAATCTCCCCGGGGTGGAGGGCACGTCGCGGCTCAGTCCCCACCTGCGCTTTGGCACCCTGCATCCGCGTCAGGCCCTGGCCGCCACCGTCGGAGCGAGCGCCGGGTCGCAGGTCTTTCGTTCGGAGATCTGCTGGCGCGAGTTCTACGCCGACGTCTTGTGGCATCAACCCGCGTCCACCTGGCGCGTCCTGCAGCCGGCGATGGAGCACCTGCGCGTCGACCGTGACGCGGCGGCCGTGGAGCGCTTCCGGCGCTGGGCCCGCGGCGAGACCGGGTATCCCTTGGTGGACGCCGGCATGCGTCAACTCCTCACTGAGGGCTGGATGCACAACCGGGTGCGGATGGTCGCGGCGTCGTTCCTCGTCAAGCACCTGCACCTCGACTGGCGCTGGGGCGCGCAGTGGTTCATGTGGCGTCTCATCGACGGTGACGTGGCGAGCAATCAGCACGGCTGGCAGTGGACCGCCGGCACCGGCACCGACGCCGCACCGTTCTATCGCGTCTTCAATCCCACGCTGCAGGCCGAACGCTTCGATCCCGAGGGCGTCTACGTGCGCCGCTACGTGAACGAGCTCGCCGACGTGGCCGCCCCGCAGTGCCTCCAGCCCGGCGGGGGCGAGGGACTGCTCGCGGTGGCGAACTACGCCCCGATGATCGACGCGGCGCGCGAGCGCGACGAGGCGCTCGCGCGCTACGCCGAGGCCCGCGCGTTGGCGCCCGCGGCGGCGACGGAGTCGGCAACGTGAGACCCTTCGGCGTCTACGTCCACGTGCCCTTTTGCGCGCACCGCTGCGACTACTGCGCCTTCGCGACCTACGACGACCGCGACGACCTGCGCGACGACTACGTCGCCGCGGTGCTCCAGGAGATCGCCTGGGCGGTGCGCGACGGGCTCGCACCCGCGACGTCGGTGTTCTTCGGGGGAGGCACGCCCTCGCGTCTGACCCCCGAACAACTGGTCACCATTTTGGCGGCGATTCCGCGCGTCGCGGACGCGGAGGTCACCGTCGAGTGCAACCCCGAGGAC
>Ga0209698_10003107_pt1 | contig 18606 bp, 14 predicted proteins | sample LitLauG_LLR_2012_FD_187203 | JGI IMG/M metagenome (GOLD analysis project Ga0209698, IMG submission 187203) | Freshwater sediment microbial communities from Pennsylvania, USA - Little Laurel Run_MetaG_LLR_2012 (SPAdes) (version 2) | ecosystem: Environmental > Aquatic > Freshwater > Creek >...
TGATGATCAACCGGGCTCTCGACATGCCCGATCCTCAACGGATCGGAGTTTCCTATGTCTTGAGACATGCGTTTCCTATGTCTTGAACTCACACACCCCCCCTTCCGCCCTGTGCGACGGATCATCCGATCGCAACGGTGAAGCCCCGGTCCCCAGTGGGGTCCGGGGCTTCACTCATTCGCCGGGTCGCGTGGACATCCCACGCCGTCGCGGTCAACCGACCGGTTCGGCCACCGGCTCGGGGATCGGGGGTGCGGTCGGTGGCTCCACGTCCACTTCGACCCCCAGGTTGGGCACGATCCGGTCGAGCCACTTCGGCATCCACCAGTTGGCGTCCCCCAGGAGCTCCATGACCGAGGGCACGAGCACCATCCGGACCAGCGTGGCGTCGATGAGGATGGCCGACGCCAGTCCGAGCCCGAACACCTTGAGCACGTGGAGCGGGTCGCCGAACACGAAGGATCCGAAGACGAAGATCATGATGGCCGCCGCCGCCGTGATCACCCGGGCCGTCTTGGCCAGCCCGTCCGCCACGGCCGTCGAGTTGTCACCGGTGAGCCGCCACTCCTCGCGGATCCGCGACAGCAGGAAGACCTCGTAGTCCATGGACAGGCCGAAGAGGATGGTGAACATCATCAGTGGGATCCACGGATCGATGGGTGAGGTCGCCCCGATGCCGAAGAACCCGCCCAGCCAGCCCCACTGGAACACGGCGACGATCACGCCGTAGGAGGCGGCGACCGACAGCAGGTTGACGATGACGGCCTTGAGCGGGATGGCCAGCGACCGGAACACGGCCATCAGGAGGAGGAACGACAACAGCAGCACGGCACCGATCACCCACGGGAGCCGGCTCGACAGGTAGGTGGCGGCGTCCACCGATCCGGCTGTCTCGCCGCCCACGTAGGCCTGCACTCCGGAGCCCGCGGTCGCCTTCGGGATCACCTCGTCGCGGAGGGTGTGCACCAGGGTCTCGGTCTGGGCCGCCTGCGGGTCGGTCGTGGGATACGCCACGATGACGGCCGCGGTGCCCGCCTGGTTCAGCTGCGCCGGCGACGAGTAGGCGACCCCGGGGGTCGCCCGCACCGCGGCATCGAGCTGCTGGACGGCCGACTGTCCGCCGGCGGGCACGGTCGCTGCGATCACCAGCGGTCCGTTGAACCCGGGGCCGAATCCGGACGCCAGGGCGTCGAAGGCCTGGCGGGTCGTAGTGGACGGCGGGTCGTTGCCGGCATCGGTGAACGCCTGGCGCATCTGGAACATCGGCAGGGCGAGGCAGAGCAGCACCAGGACGGCGGCGGAACCGGCGATGACCGGGTGCCGCTGGACGGTCCGGCTCCACCGGTACCAGAAGCCGCGCTCGGAGGGTTCCGCCCCGCTCTGGAGGAGGCCGGGGATGGCCAGCTTGTCGATGGCCCGGCCGGAGAACCCGAGCATGGCGGGCAGCAGGGTCAGTGCGGCCAACATGACCAGCACCACGGCGGCGATGGCCCCGATGGCGAGTCCCCGCATGAAGGGAAGCTGCAGCAGGAACAGCCCGAGCAGCGACAGGATCACCGTCGATCCGGCGAACACCACGGCACGACCCGAGGTGGCGAGCGACACGGCGACGGCGTCACGGGGATCGCGCCCCTCGGCCAGCCCCTGGCGGTAGCGGGTCACGACGAACAGCGCGTAGTCGATGCCGACGCCCAGACCGATCATCGCCATGATCTCGGGGGCGAAGACCGGCGTGGTCACCACGTGCGAGAGCAGGTCCAGGACGGCGAAGGCCACGGCGATGCCGAACAGGGCCGTGATGATGGGGAGGCCCATGGCCACGACCGAGCCGAAGGCCAGCAGCATGATGACGATGGCGGCCAGGATGCCGATCCCCTCGGCGGGCCCGGGCTTGGCCCCGGCCACGAGGCCGATCGCCAGGCCGCCGAGCGCCACGTGGTAGCCGGGGGCCTCGAAGGACTGGGCGGTGTCGATGACCTTCTGGATCGAGGCCGTGGGAAGGTTTCCCGCCGCCTCGTCGAAGTCCACCCGCACGAACCCGATGTGGCCACCCTGGGAGATCTGGGCTGCACCCTGGGGTGAGAACGGGCTCGTCACCTTGGCCACGTGGGGCAGCGGCGTAAGCGCCGCCACCAGCCGCTCGGTGCGGGCCTGGTTGGCCGGGTCGGTGAAGGGAGCGCTCGTCGTGATCACCACCTGGGCCGGGCTGCCGGAGAAGGCCGGGAACTGCGTGTCGAGGATCTGCTGCGCCGACTGCGTCCCGCCGGAGAGGTTGTTGGAGAAGTTGCTCCCGAGGGCCTGGGCACCGAAGTTCACCCCGACCAGGGCCACGACCCAGATCACCAGGACCCACCACCGGTGGTCGTGGCACCAGCCGGCCAGACGGGCGAGGGCGCTGTGCTGGGCCGGCTGGCCCGACTCGACCGGTCGTTCGGACGTGGGGTGCGACTGCTCGAGCGTGGTCATGGGAAGCCTCCGAAGGGTGTGCGCCGGCCGGCGCCGTCGGGCGTACACCGCCGTTCTACCGGGATCGGGCGGCGATCGGGTCGGGCGCGACCGGTGCCGACGACGATCGCCGACCCGTCGGTGGCGGTCCCGGGGTGCGCAGGAAGATGCTACCCAGTCACCACTGTCGACTGGCGTACCGATGCTCCCCTCGGGGGCCCCGATCGGCGACTGACGACTCAGTCCGCCGACTCGGGGCGCAGCATCGGAAACAGGATCACGTCCCGGATGGCGTCCACCTCGGCCAGCAGCATGATCAGCCGGTCGATGCCGATGCCGATGCCGGCGGTGGGCGGCAGTCCGTATTCGAGCGCCCGCACGAAGGCCTGGTCGGCCGGATGGGCCTCCGCGTCGCCACCCGCCTTGGCGGCGGCGCTGAACTCGAACCGTTCGGCCTGCTCCTCGGGAACGTTGAGCTCGCTGTAGCCGTTGGCGAACTCCTTGGCGACGATGCACAGCTCGAACCGGTCGGCCATGGTCGGGTCGTCCGTGGTGTGGCGGGCCAGGGGCGACACCTCCACCGGGAACCCGACCACGAACAGCGGATCGACGATATCGGGCAGGAGCACCTGGTCGTAGAGCTCGAAGACCAGCTTGCCGGGTCCCCACTCGGGGAGTGGCGTGACCCCGTGCTCCACACACACGGTGCGCAGCTCCTCCACCGGATCGGTGGGGTGGACCCGCCGGCCCAGACGCTCCTCGAGCAGGTCGAGGAGCTGGCGGCGGGGCCACGGGCCGGCCAGTTCGATCTCGGCGTCACCGGCGGCGAAGGTGGTGCGACCGGTGGCCGCCCGGGCCGCAGCCAGCACCAGGGCCTCGGTCAGGTCCATGCCGTCGGTCAGGTCGCCGAAGGCCCGGTAGGCCTCGAGTGCGGTGAACTCCGGACTGTGCCGGGTGGACACGCCCTCGTTGCGGAAGTTCCGGGCGATCTCGTAGACGCGTTCGAACCCGCCCACCACCAGTCGCTTCAGGTAGAGCTCGGGGGCGATGCGCAGGCTCAGGTCGATGTCGAGCGCGTTCGCGTGGGTGAAGAAGGGGCGGGCGATGGCCCCACCGGCCTGTGGCTGCAGGATCGGCGTCTCCACCTCGACGAAGTGCTCGGCCTCCATGTGGCGCCGCATGGCGGCGATGGCCGCGAACCGGATCTCGAACACGCGCCTGCTGTCGGGGTTGGCCAGCAGGTCGACCTCGCGCTGGCGGTAGCGGGTGTCCGTCTCGGTCAGGCCGTGCCACTTGTCCGGCAGCGGCCGCAGTGCCTTGGACAGGAGCCACAGTTCGGTGGCGTCGACCGAGAGCTCGCCGCGCCGGCTGGTGATGACCTCGCCCTCGGCTCCGATCCAGTCGCCGAGGTCGAGTGCGGCGGAGACGGCGGTCGCCTGCTCGGACAGCGCCGCCGCCTGCAGCAGCAGCTGGATCGAGCCCGAGGTGTCGGCCAGCGTGACGAACGAGAGCTTGCCATGGTCACGCACCGCGGTGACCCTGCCGGCCAGGCGCACCTGCTCACCGGTGCGGGTGTCGGGTTCGAGTCCTGCGTGGCGACCGTGGAGGTCCCCGGCCAGTGCCGTCCGGTCGAACCGGGACGGATACGGGTCGATCCCCTGGTCGGCCAGGTCCGTGCGCTTCCGACGACGCTCGGCGATGAGGGCGTCGAGCGTCGGGGCTGCGGCGTCCTCGGACACCGGGTCGGTCTGGTTGGTCACGGCTGGTTCCTCGTTCCGGGGGATCCCGCCGGCGGGGACGGAGCCCGCCGCGGAGTCGTCATCTTAGGAGAGGTCCCCACACCTACCCGGGTCCGGGCCACCCGGGGGCCCACGGGGGCTTATGCTGCCCTCGCGCCCCTAGCTCAACGGTGGAGCACCGGATTCTTAATCCGGAGGTTGGGTGGTTCGAGTCCCCCGGGGCGCACCAACGGAACCGGTGCCCGCACGGCGTCAGCGGTCCCCGGCCGCGGTGCCGTCCGTCGACGTGCGTCCGGCGAGCCAGCGCTGCAGGCCTGCGGCATTGGAGTGCACGCCGTTCATGACCTCGAGCTTCTCCCGGTGCGCCTCGGGCACCCCGTCGAGGTCCGACGAGAACGTCGACGACAGGGCGGCGGCGATGTCCTCGCCGTTGCGGAAGGCCGACTCGGCGACCGCCGCCCACCGCCGGAGTGTCCCGTCGGCCTCGTCCAGGACGTCGAGCGGGTCGCCCAGCAGCCCGTAGTGGGCCAGGGCCAGGCCCGTCGGACGCCTGGCGGCAAACCTGCCCAGGGACCCGAGGGCCAGGTCGAGGTCGAAATCCGGCGGCGGTGTCGACGGTCGGAGCACACCGCCGTCGGGCAGCTTGACGCCGACGGCGTCACCCACGAACAGGGTCCCGCTCCAGTTGTCGTGGAGCCCCAGGTGGTGTTTGGCGTGCCCGGGCGAGTCGACGGCGGTCAGGAACCGGTTGGAACTCACCCGGATCTGCTCGTTGTCTTCGAGGACGTGGATGCGCTCCGCCGGGGTCGGGTCCAGCCGACCGTAGAGGGAGTCCAGGAGTGGGCCGTACACCCGGGCCGCCGAGTCGACGAGCCGGGTGGGGTCGGCCAGGTGCCGGGCCCCCTTGGGGTGGACGTAGACGGTGGCCTTCGGGAAGGCGCGGGCCACGTCGCCCACTCCCCCGGCGTGGTCGAGGTGGATGTGGGTCACCACCACGCCGGCCAGGTCCTCGGGGCCGAGGCCCAGGCGGTCGAGGTGGGCGAGGAGGGACGGGACCGAGCTCTGACTCCCCGTTTCGACGAGGACGGGCGCGTCACCCTCGATGAGGTAGCCGGCCGTCACGCGCTCCCATCCCCCGAGGAGCGTGTCGAGTTCGAGCACCCCCTCGGCGATCCTGGTCCCGGTGGGCGGGGGGCCGGTCTCCCCCACTTCGTGGGCGTGACCCGAAGGACCGTGGTGGTGGATGCCGCTCATCGCCCGGAGCGCTTCTTGGCCGCCACCTTCTTCGGGGCCGGGTTCCCGGTCGGCGCCTTCGTGCCGGCGGCCTTCCCGCCGGTGGCCTTCCTGCCGGCAACCTTGCTCGGCACCGCCTTCTCGGCAGCCGCCTTCTTGGCGACACCCTTCTTGGCGACGGACTTCTTCGCCACCGCCTTCTTGGCCAGCGCCTTCTTCCCCACCGCCTTCTTCGGCACCGCCCTCTTGCCAGCCGACTTCTTGGCGACAGCCTTCTCGACCGCGGCCGGCGGGCCCGACGCCCCCGATCGGACGGCGCGGCTCTTGGTGGGCCGCGACGATTCCGCCCGACCCGGACCGGGAGCCGCACGCACGCCGGGTCGGCCGATCAGGTCCCGCAGGACCGGTCCGACCGCGCCCGACGTCATGTGACGCCGGACCGTTCCGGTCGGACGGGACCCACTCATCGCCTGGCGGGCCAGGCCACGGAAGACGTGGTCGGTGCTGGGCTTGCTGTGTCCGCTGATCTTGGCCGCCGAGTTGACCAGCGACACGTGGGAGAACGCCTGGGGGAAGTTTCCGACGAGTCGGCCGGCCACCGGGTCGTACTCCTCGGACAGGAGTCCGAGGTCGTTGCGCAGGTCGAGCAGGCGGTCGAGGAGTTGACGGGCATCGTGCTCACGCCCGAGCAGCGCCAGGCAGTCGGCCAGCCAGAACGAACAGGCGAGGAACGCCCCTTCGCGTCCGACCAGACCATCGACCTCGCCGGTATCGGCGGTCCGGTAGCGGAGGACGAAGTCCCCTTCGACCAGGTCCTGCTCGATCGCCTCGATGGTCGCCCGCACCCGCGGGTCGGTGGCCGGGAGGAACCCGACGAGCGGGATCATCAGCAGGCTCGCATCGAGCCGGTCGGACCCGTAGTACTGGGTGAACGACCCGGTCGCCGCGTTGAACCCCTGGTCGCACACCTGGTCGTGGATCTCCTGGCGGATCTCGCGCCAGCGGTCGACGGGGCCGGGCAGATGGTGGACCTCGACCGTCTTGACCGCACTGTCGAACGCCACCCATGCCATCACCTTGGAATGGGTGAAGTGGCGGCGCGGTCCCCGGACCTCCCAGATGCCGTCGTCCGGATCCCGCCATCCGTCCTCCAGGAACGCCAGGAGCGACAGCTGGAGCTCCCAGGCCGCGTCACCCTCGGGGTCGTCGGGCTGGACCGACTCGTACAGCGCGGACAGGACCTCGCCGTAGACGTCGAGCTGGAACTGTCCGGCGGCGGCGTTGCCGATCCGGACCGGCTGTGCACCTTCGTATCCGGGGAGCCAGTCCACCTCCCACTCATCGAGACGACGCTCGCCTGCCGCCCCGTACATGATCTGCAGCTGCGCCGGATCGCCGGCCGTGGCGCGCAGCAGCCAGCTCCGCCACGCCATCGCCTCCTGGTAGAAGCCGCCTCGCATGAGGGACTCCAGGGTGAGGGTCGCATCGCGCAGCCAGCAGTACCGGTAGTCCCAGTTCCTCCCCCCGCCGAGCGTCTCCGGGAGCGAGGTCGTCGGCGCGGCCACGATGCCGCCGGTCGGTTCGTAGGTAAGCGCCTTGAGCGTGATGAGCGAACGGACCACTGCGTCCCGGAACTCACCCTGGTAGGTGCACTGGGACACCCACTCCTCCCACCACTGCTGGGTGTCCTCGATGGCGTAGACGGCGTCGATCGGTCGGGGCGGTGACTCGTTGGCCGGGTACCACGACAACGAGAACGGAACGGTCTGACCCTCGGCGACGGTGAATTCGGCCACCGTGGACAGGTCGTTGCCGTGGGTCGGGACCGTGGTCCACAGCGACAGCGCGTCCGGACCGGCCACCGCCGTGAGCGTGCCGTCGCTCCGGCGCACCCAGGGGACCACCTGTCCGTACTCGAAGCGGATCGTCAGCCGCATCTCCATGGTGACCTTGCCCCGCACGCCCTCCACGAGGCGGACCACCTCGGGATTGCGCTGCCGGATGGGCATGCAGTCGACGACCCGGACGGTGCCCTCGTCGGTGACGAACTCGGACTCCAGCACCAGGGTGTCCCCCCGGTAGTGCCGGTGGGAGGTCCGCACCTCCCCCTTCGGGGCCAGCAGCCACGAGCCGTGGTCCTCGGTCCCGAGGAGCTGGGAGAAGCAGGCCCCCGAGTCGAACCGGGGGAGGCACAGCCAGTCGATGGAGCCGTTGCGGCCCACCAGGGCTGCCGTGTGGAGGTCGCCGATGATGCCGTAGTCCTCGATGGGGAGTGCCACGGACACAGTTCTACTCCGCCGCGCTCCGTCGGGGCCGGTTCCCCGCCCGGCGCCGCCGGCGACCCCCGTCCCGTTCCGTTCCGGTCAGGGCGCCGTGCACGAGCCGGTGCTCACCGGCGTCGTCACCGGGATCGCCTGGGACACCCTGGCCAGCACGTCCGGCGACGTGAGTGCGTAGCCGACCGTGGCATCGACCGTGGAACGGGAGAAGACGACGCCGACCACCCGGCCGTCCGGCAGCACCAGCGGACCGCCCGAGTTGCCCGGCCGGACCAGCGCGTCGAGCTCGTAGACGTTCCGGACCGTCAGCCCCCGGCCGTAGATGTCCCGACCCTGGGCCTCGAACAGGGCCATCACCCCGGCGGCGTCCACGGTGAACGGCCCACCCTCGGGGTAGCCGAGCACCGCGGCCTGCGCCCCACGGCCCACGGTCGACGGATCGAGCTGCAGCACGGGGTCCGTCAGGCCGGCGACGCGCAGCACGGCGATGTCGAAGGACGGATCGAAGAGCACGACCTGGGTGGTGCGGACCGTGGTCCCGTCCTGGACCAGCGGCTGGGCGATGCCTGCCACGACATGTGCGTTGGTCACCACCAGACCCGGGGCGGCAACGAACCCCGAGCCTTCCTGGAGGACGCCGCACCCGTAGCCCTCGACCTTCACGGTGGAGGCCTGCGCTGCCTGGACGGCGTGCTTCAGGAAGCTGTCGGGGGGCAGCGTCACCGGACGGGCCGAGGCGGGGGCGAGGGCGGCGAACACCGGAGGGAAGCCCTCCGCCGTGAGGAACCCCTGTGCCTGCGTGAACACCGACGGCGGGGCGGGCAGGACCCGGTCGAGCCCGTTGATCACCCGGGACTGCAGGATCGCCGAGTCGATGGCCACCGACGAGCTGTTGACCAGGGTGCTGGCCAGGAGCCAGAAGGTCACCAGGGCGGCGGCGACCGCCACGACCGTGCCCAGCACCGCGTCCACCGACCGCATGAGGCCGGGATGGACGCGGGTGGTCAGCATCCCCCCGAGGATGCGGCCGGTCATGCCCAGGGCGAAGGCCACCGCCACCATGGTCGACAGGGCCACGGCGGTCCGGGCCGTCGGCCCCTGGGCCCACCGGACCGTCATCGAGGCGAGGAGGGCCCCGATGTAGAGGCCGCCCAGGAATCCGACGATGGCGCAGACCTGGACCACCGCACCGACCCGTGCGCCCTGGTACGCCGCCAACAGCGCGACGACCACGAGGATGATGTCGACGACGTTCACCGGCCCGACCGTCTGGCCGGCGGCGGTCTGCCCGGAACACACGCTGCGGCCACGGGCCAACGGTAATCGGGACTCGTCCGGGGGTCCCGTCATCGCCGGCCGGGACGCTGCGTCGTGGCAGTATCTGCGGGGCCCGGGCCGCGCCACAGGCGGCGCACGCGATCGCGGGACCGGCCGGAGAGGGAAGTGCAGTGCCTGTCGCAGGAGTGCAGTCCGGACGCCGCCGGAGCCGCCGGGTCGCCGCCGCCGTTGCCCTGGTGATCGCGCTGGCCACGGCCGCATGCGGCACCGCCGCCGCTCCCACCACGGGTGGAGGCACCGGGACGCCGGTCGCGCCCCTCGCTCCCTTCCAGGGCACCTTCGCCACCGCCGCGCTGCCACCCGGGGTCCAGGCGCTCCGGAGTGTCGACTGCCCGTCGGACGCACGGTGCTGGGCGGTCGGCTCGACCGCGGCCACCGCCAAGGGACCGGCCGGAGCAGCCGTGGTGACCACCGCCGACGGTGGATCCACGTGGACCGTCCAGACGGTGCCGGCGACCGTCGGCTACCTGTCGGCGGTCGTCTGTCCGGCGCCGAGGACCTGCATCGCGGTGGGCCAGTCCGGGTCCGACGGTGCCGGCCCCGGCGCCATCCTCGGCACGCAGGACGGCGGCACCACGTGGACCGAGGAGACCGTCCCCTCCGGCACCACCGACGTGACCGCCGTTGCCTGCCGCGGCCCCAAGAGGTGCACGGCACTGGCCGAGGTGGCCGGACGGGTGACCGCCCTCGACGGCGGTGCCTCGGGCCAGGCCTGGTCGACCGGGGGGGCACTGCCGCCCACGGTGGCCTCGGCCACCGGTCTGTCGTGCACCGACGCCACCCACTGCTGGGCGACGGTGACCGTTCCCGTCGATGTCGGTCATGCCACGGGAGGGATCGCGTTCACCGCAGACGGTGGGTCCACCTGGGCGTTGCAGGCGGTCCCGGCGGGGACCGGAGTGCTCCGTGGCATCGGGTGCACTCCCGCTCCGGCGTCGTCCGGTCCGGCGACGACCACCGGGCGGACGGCACCCGACGTCGACTGCGCAGCTGTCGGGACCACGGCGACAGTGGCGGGAGCCACCCGCACGGGCCAGGGTCTGGTGCTCACCACGACCTCGGGTGGAGCAACGTGGTCGCCGGCGGCCGTCACGGTGACCAGTGCCGCGCTCCAGGGCGTGTCGTGCGAAGCCGGCCCGTGCGTGGCGGTGGGGACCACGGTGGCCACGGCGCCAGGGGCCGGACTGGTCGTGCTCACCGGATCGGCAGGTGCCGGGTCGGTCGGATGGCGCAGCGCCGCCGTGGCCGGCGTCCCGCTCCCCCTGGCCGCCGTATCCTGCAGGTCGCTGACGTCCTGCGTCGTGGTGGGCGAGTCGGTGAGCGCACACCTGACCGCCGGCTGACGTCCCCGCAGGGTGGCGGGCCCCGGCCACCCCCTCCACCCGACCTCCCATCCCCGGGCCCCGCCGGGCGCGCCGGTAGCCTCCGGTCGATGGGAGCACGCCCCGCCACCGTTCCCCTGGCGGCACCCGCCGACAACGGGTCCGGCCCGTCCGCCCGACGGCGGGCCACCACCACCTCGGCGTTCGGCGTCGGACGCCGCGAGGGCCACGACGCGTCGGACTTCTACGCCCGGTTCACGCCGCCACGGCTGTCCGACGACGCCACGGTCCGTCGGCCTGCGGCGGTCGACACCCTGTGGGTGGGCGACGCCCGGGACATGGACGCCCACGGCGCCGTCGCCGACGACTCGGTGGCACTGGTGGTGACCTCTCCCCCCTACTTCGCCGGCAAGGAGTACGAACAGGCCATGGGGGTCGGCCACGTCCCGGCCGACTTCGCCGCCTACCTCGGGATGCTGCACGACGTGTTCGCACAGTGCTTCGCCAAGCTCGAGCCGGGCGGCCGCATCGCCGTCAACGTGGCCAACCTGGGTCGGAAGCCCTACCGGTCACTGGCCGGCGACGTGATCCACCTCCTGGAGGGGCTCGGCTACCTCCTGCGTGGCGAGATCATCTGGCAGAAGAGCCACGCGGCCGGGGGCTCGTGCGCCTGGGGCACCTACCAGCGGCCCGGCAACCCGGTCCTGCGTGACGTGTCGGAGCGGGTCATCGTGGCGTCGAAGGGCCGCTTCGACCGGGCGGTGACGGCCGACGAGCGGGCCAGGGCCGGGATGCCCCACGAAGGCACCATGAGCATGGACGAGTTCGTGGACGCCACCACCGACGTCTGGGACATGCCGGCGGAGTCCGCCACCCGGGTCGGCCATCCGGCACCGTTCCCGGTGGAACTCCCCCGGCGCCTCATCGAGCTCTACACGTACCGCGGTGATCTGGTCCTCGACCCGTTCATGGGGTCCGGCTCGACCGCGCTGGCCGCGGTGCGGACCGAGCGCCACTACGTGGGCTTCGACACCGACCCCGAGTACGTGTCGCTGGCCGAGCGCCGCATCGCCGAGGCGAGGGCCGGGGCGCCGGCCGGACACCGGGTCACCGTGGCGCCCGGCAGGTCCCGGACGGTCGACGGGATCGAGGACCCCGTCGCACTGGGATGGAAGGCCAGAGACGTCGCCGAGCGGATGCTGACCGACGCCGGGTTCACCGCCATCGAGCAGGGTCCGGCCCTCGGCGACCTGGGGTTGGCGGTCGACTTCCGGGCCCGCGGTTCCGACGGGCGGACCTGGCTCTTCCTGCTGGCGGGGGCCTATTCGGCCACCCGGCCGGGGCTGCGACGGATGGACGTCCTGTGGCGGGCCCTGGGGGTGGCCGGCGTGCTCCACCAGGCCAGGGCAGCCGACCCCGGACGGGTCGACCTCGGGCCGTTGGTCCTCCTGTCGACCGACCTCCCCCTGCCGCGGAGCCCCGGAGGTCGCGCCCTGGCGGCCGTGACCTCACCGACGGGTCCCGTCCGGGACGCCTGCGCGCTCCTCGATGCGGACGCGGCGGAGCGCCTGGCCGGGCACGCCCGGGGAGCCGGGCGATGACCACCGAGGACGGTGCCGGGCCCCACGGCGCGCTCCCCGGGGAGACCGAGTGGGACGGCGAGACCTACCAGCGTCGGTTCGACGACCTGGCCCGGTCCGGGGTGGACGTCCACGGCGAGGTCGACTTCGTGATGGGGTATGCGCCGGACGCGGTGCTCGATGCCGGGTGCGGCACCGGGCGGGTGGCGGCCGAACTCGACCGCCGCGGGGTGGAGGTGGTGGGCATCGACCGGGACGCGTCGATGATCGCCACCGCGAGGGCGATGGCACCCGGCGTCGAATTCCACGTGGGCGACGTGGCGTCCACCGAGATCGGACGGACGTTCCCCCTGGTCGTCATGGCCGGCAACGTCCCGCTGTTCACCCCGGAGGGGACCCAGGCGGCACTGGTGGCCGGGTGCGCCCGTCACCTGGGTTCCGCCGGACTGCTGGTCGCCGGGTTCCAGCTGGGCCGCGGCTACCCGGTCGAGCGGTACGACGCGGACTGCAGGGCGGCCGGCCTCGAGTTCGTCGCCCGGTGGTCGACCTGGGACGGCGACCGCTTCGACCCGGCGGGTGGCTATGCCGTCTCGGTGCACCGGCTGACCACCTGACGGGGCGGCGTCCGCAGGCCGCGCACCCGCCCGCCGGCCCGGATCTCGGGGCCCGTCTGCGATCATGGGGTGTCGCCCCGACCAGAACGGACCCCCATGCGCAATCCCATGTTCGTCTACGACGAGCAGTTGACGGACCTCATCTTCGACTACTGCCGGTGGCGGCTCTCCCTCGATCCGGTCCCGCTCGACTTCGGCGGGGCCGTCAACGAGTCGCTGGCCGCCAGCCTCGAAGGACTGATGACCGAGGGCGGTGTCGACCCTGCACTGGTGATGGAGATCTTCGACAAGACCCTGGCCACCGCCGTGGTCTCGTGTGACAGCCCGAAGTTCCTGGCGTTCATTCCGGCTGCGCCGACAAAGGCGGCACTCTTGTTCGACATGGTGGTGGCCTGCTCCTCGCTGCACGGGACGTCATGGATCGAGGCGGCCGGTCCGGTGGCCGCCGAGAACCAGGCGCTCCGCGTCCTGGCCGACCTCGCCGGCCTGCCCGAGGGGGCGGGCGGGTGCTTCGTGGCCGGCGGGTCGGCCGGCAACCTGTCCGGTCTCATGGTCGGCCGGGACACCGCCGCCTACCGGATGGGTGACCGCCTACCCGAGCACCCGGTGGTCGCCATCAGCGAGGAGGCCCACTCGTCGGTGGGCAAGGCGCTGCACGTGCTCGGTGTGGAGCCGCTCCTCGTGCCCGTCGAGGACCACCGGCTCACCGGGCACGCACTGCGCGCCGCCCTCGCCACCCACCCACGGGGCGACGACGTCATCGCCGTGGTGGCGACGGCGGGCACCACCAACGCCGGGATCGTCGATGACCTGGCCGGCGTGGCCGACGTGGCCGAGGAGCGCAGGCTCTGGTTCCACGTCGACGGCGCCTACGGTGCCGCCGCACTGTTCGCACCGTCGGCACGTCCCCGGTTCGCCGGGATCGAGCGGGTCGACTCGTTCGTCGTCGACCCCCACAAGTGGCTGTTCGCCCCCTTCGACTGCGCCGCACTCCTCTACCGGGAGCCCCGCCTGGCCAAGGCCGTCCACTCCCAGGACGCCTCGTACCTCGAGGTCCTCCACACCGATGCGCCCGAGGAGTGGAACCCCAGCGACTACGCCTACCACCTGACCCGCCGTGCCCGGGGCATGCCCCTGTGGTTCTCCCTCGCCGTCAACGGGACCGACGCCTACCGCGACGCCGTCGAGGCCGTGCTCTCCGTGACCCAGGAGGTGGCCGACCTGATCGAGGCCACACCCCACCTCGAGCTCGTCCGCCGTCCTGAGCTCTCGGTGCTCCTGTTCCGCAGGACGGGCTGGGCCAAGTCGGACTACGAGGCGTGGTCGGACCGCCTGCTGGCCGAGCAGATCGGCTTCGTCGTGCACACGACCTGGGAGGACGAACCGGTCGGCCGCCTCGCGCTGCTCCACCCCGACACCACGGTGGGACTCATCGCCGACATCCTCGCCACCACCGCCTGAGCGGGCCCGGTCCGCAGCGGGCTCCGGGCAGGCCGGAGGCCCTCAGGTCCCCGGCGCGGGTGGCGGGGAGGGCGCCGGCGGCGCTGACCAGCTGAAGCCCAGCCGCGCGGCGGCAAAGTCCATGGCGATCCGCACGGCCGAAGGAGGATCCAGGGACGGGTCGCCCAGGACGAGCTGGACACTCAGGCCGTCGAGCAGCGCCGACAGCGCGGAGGCGAACTCCCTCGTGTCGACGGTGGCGAACTCCCCCGCCGACTGACCCTCGTCGACGACGTCGGACAGCACGTGGCGCCACCGGGCGTCGAACTCCTCCCGGACCCGGGCGACCTCGACATGCCGCAACGACCGGGCCCAGAGGTCGACCCACAGCGCCCCCAGGTCGGGGAATCCCACCTCCTCCGGCGGGGTGAAGTTGGTCGAGATCATCTCCTCGAGCCGGGCTGCGGCCCCGACGACGGCCGACATGCGTCGGTAGCCGTAGTCGTACCAGAGGTCCTCGGCCAGTCGAACGGCCTCGGTCAGGAGGTTGTCCTTGGTCTGGAAGTAGTAGATGACCAGGGCCGGGCTGGTCCCGGCCCGCTCGGCCACGTCGGCGATCCGGGTGTCGGCGAAGCCGCGTTCGGCGATGACGACAAGCGCGGCACGCAGCATCTCCTCCCGCCGACCGTCACCCTGTCCACCGGGACCCTCCGCACCGCTGCCGTCGTCTGCCACGAACTCCGCTCCTCCGTCCGACGGCGGGAACGCGTGCACGTCCCGGGGCGGGAACACCGTGCCCACCGCCTGGGGCGTCCCACCGATCGCCCGATCCGTCACGGTACCAGGAGGGTGCGCCACGGGCCCAGGGACGTCGGGACCGCCGGACGGACCGCCCCGCAGCCAGACGACTCGCCGCCCGGCGACTCGCGTCGGCGGCCATGGCACACTGGGCCCGGCCCGACCCGACGACAGACAGGAGTGGCACATGGCATCGGAGGTCCGAGGTGTGGTGGCGATGGCCGTGGGCGAGCCCGTCCGGGTCGTGACGATCGTGGTTCCCGACCCGGGACCCGGCGAGGCGCTGGTGCGGGTCCAGGCCTGCGGGGTGTGCCACACCGACCTCCACTACCGGGAGGGCGGCATCAACGACGAGTTCCCGTTCCTGCTCGGGCACGAGGCCGCCGGCGTCGTCGAGGCCGTGGGCCCGGGCGTCACCACCGTGGCACCGGGCGACTTCGTCGTCCTCAACTGGCGCGCCGTCTGCGGGGAGTGCCGGTCGTGCCGTCGGGGACGGCCCCAGTACTGCTTCGCCACCCACAACGCCACGCAGAAGATGACGCTGCCCGACGGAACGCCGCTGTCCCCGGCACTTGGCATCGGCGCCTTCGCCGACAAGACCCTGGTGGCGGCCGGCCAGTGCACCAAGGTCGATCCGTCGGCCCGGCCCGAGGCCGTCGGCCTGCTGGGCTGCGGGGTCATGGCAGGCCTGGGCTCGGCACTGCTCACGGGCGACGTCGGGCCGGGCGACTCGGTGGCCGTCTTCGGGTGCGGCGGCGTGGGGTGCGCGGCGGTGGCCGGGGCGGTGCTGGCCGGGGCGACGACCGTCATCGCCGTCGACCTCGACCCGCGCAAGCTGGAGCTCGCCCGTCAGTTCGGGGCCACGGCAGTGGTCGACGCCTCGGACGGCGACGTCGTGGCTGCCGTGCAGGCGCTCACGGAGGGCAACGGTGCCGATGTGTGCATCGAAGCCGTCGGGAACCCGAAGGTCCTGGAACAGGCCTTCTACGCGCGGGACCTGGCGGGCACCCTGGTGCAGGTGGGCGTGCCCACGCCGGACATGCGCATCGACCTGCCCATGATCGACTTCTTCGGCCGGGGCGGCCGCCTGAAGCCGTCCTGGTACGGGGACTGCCTCCCCAGCCGGGACTTCCCACTCCTGGTCGACCTCTACCTGCAGGGCCGGCTCGACCTCGACCGCTTCGTCACCGAGACCATCGGGCTCGACGACGTCGAGGAGGCGTTCCACCGCATGGAGCGAGGCGAGGTGCTGCGCTCGGTCGTCGTGCTCTGACGGCGGGCGGCGCCACCCGGCGGCAACCTGCCCGGCGGGCGACTGCTCAGAGGTAGCCCTTGGCGATGTCCTCGATCCACCAGGCCGGTGCGGCGTTCATCAGGGTCGACAGGTCCCAGTAGTCCCACCACCGGACGATCGACCCGCCGGACAGCTCCTGCACGGAGACGAACGGCAGGGTGACCTCCTCACCGGTGTGCCAGCGCCACGTCTCGGCGTGCTCGGTGACCACCGTGCCACCTTCGGAGACCATCAGTCGCAGCTCGTGCTCGTAGCCGGAGATCTTCTCGAGGCCGAGGCGGAGCCGGGCGACCACCTGCTCGGGACCCCTGGCGACGTCGTCCGGCGGTGAGGGGACGTCGGTGTACTCGCTGTCCGCCGTGAAGAACGAGGCGATCCCGTCCCAGTCGCGTGCGTACAGGGTCGCCCAGAATTCCTGGATCCGGGCCTTGTCGGCGGCGGGGTCGGTCGTCGTGGTGTCGTCCATGGACGCCATGTTCGCACGGACGTCCCCACCGGCACTTCCGGACGGCACCGCGGGCGCCGGTCCGCCGTGCCGTTCGGGCGGAGTGCTCCCGCTCCCCTACGATGGGACTGCGGCACTCAGCCGCCATGATGGAGGCAGCAATGACCGACGGGATCAAGCTCGACGCCCACCACCGCAGGACGGTGGAGAAGATCTTCACCCACCCGACCAGTCACAACATCCAGTGGCACGACGTGCTGTCGCTGCTCCAGGCCGTGGCCGAGGTCGACGAGGCGCACGAGGGTCGCTACAAGATCACCCTCGGCCCCGAGACCGAGACCTTCGACGCGCCGAGGGGTCCAGATATCGACGTCCAGATGGTCGTGGACCTGCGCAGGATGCTGAAGGGCGCCGGCATCGAGCCCGGCTGAGCACCGCCGAACCGGCCGGAGGTCAGCCCTGCTGGGTGGACCCCCGCTCGATGATCCCGTCCCGGCGGGCCTCGAACGACGTCGGGTCGAATCGTTCCTTCATCCACCGCCGCGACCAGCGGGCCTCATCGCGGTAGGACTCGGCGTCGCCCCGGTGGGCGAGCGCCCCGTACATGGCCCGGAGCTCGGCGACGGCCGCCGGGTCCGACTCGGCGATCGCCCCGGCCAACGCGAACGACCGGGCCAGCAGCTCGTCGTGGGGGACGACCTCGTTCACCAACCCCCAGGCGCACGCCGTGGCGGCGTCGACGAAGTTCCCCGTGAGCGACATCTGCCGGGCACGGTTGATCCCGATCAGTTCCGGAAGGCGGATGGTCATGCCGCCGGCGGGCATCACGCCGACCCGGGCATGGGTGTCGGCGAACGTGGCGCGCTCCGAGGCGATGAGGAAGTCGCAGCCCAGTGCCAGCTCGAGGCCACCCGTCACCGCCGGACCGTTGACCGCCCCGATCCGGGGCTTCGTGGTGTCCGGGGTCAGCCCGCGACGGATCTGCGGGGCGCCCTCGCCCTGGGGGCGCGAGGCCCCGGCCACGTCCTCGTAGGTGCGCGCCAGGTCCTTCAGGTCGAGGCCGGCGCAGAACGCCGGATCCCGGCCGGTCAGCACGACGGCGGCCACGTCGGGGTCGGCATCGGCGTCGACCAGCACCGAGCCGAGCTCGGCGATCATGGCGGCGGTCAGTGCGTTGCGGGACTCCGGACGGTCGAGGATGACGAGGGCTACGGGGCCGTGGCGTTCGGTGGTGATCACGCACCCCTTGCTACCACCGGGAGGCGTGCGGCGCCCCACGTGCCGGTCCCTGGCACAATGATCGGGTCATGCTGCTCCTCTGCACGTCGGTGGCCCACGCCTCGTTCGGCGACCGGCTCGACCGTCCCGGCATCGAGTGGCTCACCATGGAGGCGGACGGCTCCCTGCTCGACGGCTCCGGAGCGGTGGTGCCCTGGCCCGAGGCCCGGCCCGAGGTGGCGTGGGGGACCTCGGACCTGTTCCGGGAGGGCGCACCCGTGGCCGCCTTCTTCCGCTTCCTGGTCGAGTGCCCGTCGCTCCGCTGGTTCCAGTCACCGGCCGCCGGCTACGACAGCGAACCCTTCCGACTCCTCGCCGGGCGCGGCGTGCGCGTCTGCAACGCCCACGTCAACAGCCTTCCCATCGCCGAGTTCGTGCTCCGCTCCGTGCTCGACGAGTTCCAGGGTGCCGGGGAGTGGCGTCGCCAGCAGGACGAGTTCACGTGGCGCATCCACGACTGGCGGGAGGTCGCCGGCAGCACCTGGCTGGTGGTCGGACTCGGGCACATCGGCAGTGCCGTCGCCGTGCGGGCCCGGGCGCTGGGGGCCCACGTCATCGGCTGTCGGCGCACACCCGACGCGGACGATCCCGTCGAACGCACCGTCACCCCGGACCGCCTCGCCGATGTGGTGGGAGAGGCGGACGTGGTCGTGCTGTCCGCTCCGGCCAACGCGTCGACCGAGCAGATGGTGGACGGCGCCTTCCTGGCATCGATGAAGCCGCAGAGCGTCCTCGTCAACGTCGGCCGGGGCTCCGTGGTCGACGAGGAGGCCCTCCTGACGGCACTCGACACCGGGACAC
>Ga0209698_10003108_pt1 | contig 18603 bp, 12 predicted proteins | sample LitLauG_LLR_2012_FD_187203 | JGI IMG/M metagenome (GOLD analysis project Ga0209698, IMG submission 187203) | Freshwater sediment microbial communities from Pennsylvania, USA - Little Laurel Run_MetaG_LLR_2012 (SPAdes) (version 2) | ecosystem: Environmental > Aquatic > Freshwater > Creek >...
CTCCTTGACTGCATTTCAGCCGCGCACAGCCTCCAGTAATTCGGCGCAGCCCAATATCCGCGTCTTCGCACCGCGTCCGATCTGGCCTGTGCCGCCACCGAATACTCCCGTGTTCACCGTCGCTGATCACGCCGCCGTCAAAATCGGCGTGAATCAGGAAGGCTGGTATTCCATTCCGTTCACGCAGCTATATGCAGTTGGCCTCGATCCCAACGCCGACCCTCGCTCTTTGCGTCTGTTCGCCGAGGGCATCGAGCAGCCCATGCTTATCACCGGAAATCCTGCCAGCGCCGTCGAGTTCTACGGCACAGGAATTGACACGCCTTTCTCCAGCACGCGCGTTTACTGGCTCGTTCGCGATAGCGGTGCCCCCAGGCGCATCCAAGTTGCGCCGGCCACCAACTCCGGCAGCCCCGCGCCTTCCAGCTTCCCCTTCACCGTTATCCGCGAAGATCGCGTCAGCTATTTCACCGCGCTCCTGAATGGCGAAAATAACGACAATTTCTTCGGCCCCGTGGTCACCAGCGATCCCGTTGAGCAGGATCTCCTGGTCGCTCATCTCGACACCTCGTCTTCGCAGCCTCTTACTCTTGACGTCGCTCTCCAGGGCGTCACCGACGCACAGCAGCACCGCGTCTCTGTCCAACTCAATGGCTCCTCCATTGGTGAGCTCGACTTCTATGGCATGATTCCCGCCACGCAAACATTTTCCGTGGAAACTTCGCTCGTCACCGAGGGCGCCAACGCCGTCACCCTCACTGCACTCGAAGGCGATTTCGACGTCAGTGTCGTGAAATCCGTCGCCCTTCACTATCCGCACACCTACGCCGCCGATGCCGACTGGCTGCGCGCCCTCGCTCCTGCGGGCTCCAGCTTGGGAATTACCGGTTTTTCGAACGCACAAATCCGCGCTTTCGACATTACCGATCCCCTCAATATCACAGAGCTGTCCGGAAAAATTTCCGCCACCAACAGTTCCTATCAGATCGGGCTGACGTTGCCGGTTGCCGGCGCGCAGCAACACACCATACTTGCGTTCGCGTCCGACGCTGTCTCCTCACCCGTTTCTCTGGCGCCGCACTCGCCAACGTTCCTCGACGACCGTCGTTCCGGCGGCGACGTCGTGATGATTTCGCATCCCGATTTCGTCTCGAACCTCGCACCTCTGGTTCGCCTCCGCGAATCCCAGGGCCATCGCGTTCAACTTGTCACCACCGATCAAATTTTCGACGAATACAACTTCGGCGAACGCAGCCCCTTCGCCATCCGCGCCTTCCTCCAGGATGCTGTTTCTCATTGGAACCAGAAGCCGCAGTCTATTCTTCTTGTCGGCGACGCTTCCTTCGACCCGCGCGATTATCTTGGCTTCGGTCCGTCCGATTTCGTTCCCACGCGTATCATCGAAACTGCCGCGTTCAAAACTTCCTCCGACGATTGGTTCACAGACTTCCAGCAGACCGGTTACGCCGCCATTCCCACCGGTCGCCTCCCGGTTCGCACCACTACCGACGCAGATCTTGTCGTCTCGAAAATCGTCAGCTACGAACAGCGCTCCTATGCCGGTGCCTGGAACTCCCAGGCTGTCTTCATCGCCGATCAGAACGTGGACTCCAATTTCTCCAACGCTGCCAGCGCCGCCGCTTTGAATCTCCCTTCGGCGCTCACCGCCACTCATATCTTCACCGACGGCCTCGACTCCGCCACGGCTCACGCGCAGATTCTCTCCGCGCTCAACACCGGCGCGCTGCTCGTCAATTACGATGGCCACGGCGCCGAACAGCAGTGGTCTTTCGCCGATCTCTTCGACAACAACGATGCGCAGGCCCTCAACAATGGCGGCCGCTTGCCCGTCTACCTCCTGATGGATTGCCTCAACGGCTTCTTCCAGGACGTCTACGCGCAAAGCCTCTCCAAGGCGATCATCCTCGCTCCGAACGGCGGTGGCGTCGCCGTTTGGGCCTCTTCCGGCTTCACGGATCAGCCGCCGCAAGCCACTATGAACCAGGCGCTCCTTCGCCAGTTCCAGTTGCATCCCGCGCATTCCCTCGGAAAACTCATTCTCGACGCCAAATCCGGCACCACCGACAGCGACGTCCGCCGCACCTGGATTCTCTTCGGTGATCCGGCCATGAAACTCCAGCTCGGCGCTTCTCCCACTCCCGCTTCCTCAAATTCCACGTCATCCACCACGCAGCAGCCAGCGGCTTCCACGGGTCCTGCCGTTCCCAGATCAAAATGCAGCGGCAATCAAGTTTGTCTTCAAGGGGGGTCTCAACAATGAAAATGGGTCGTCTCGCTCTGCTTTGCGCTTTGTTTCTCGCTCTTTTCTCCACACCCGCGATGTCCACCCAGGCGCCCAGTGATGCGCTAGGCCTTGTCGGAAATACCAATTCCGCGAAGATCGGCAATTCACCGGCCTCCGAAGGCGCCACCGTCTATTCCGGCGACTATCTTTCAACCGACGATGGCGGCCAGTTGCTGGTACGCATTGGCTCGCTCTCCGTCGAACTCCAAAGCAACTCCTCCGCCCACATCTACCGCGCTCCCTATGGCGCCGTGCTGGAACTCAACCGCGGCAGCGTCGTCTATTCCACTCCAGGCAACTCCCAGAACATCGTCATCGTCGCTTCTGACGTCCGTGTGACTCCCGCGGATAACCGCCCCGATTTTGGCCGCGTCTCCGTTGACGATCCCTGCAACGTCTCCGTCCAAAGCCAGCGCGGTGAAGCCAACGTGCGCGTCGGCTCCGAAAACAAGACTGTCGAGGAAGGCAAGGGCTACCGCGTCCGCGCCGAAAACTCCATCACCTATCGCAAATATCTTTCGCCGGAAGCCACCGACTATCACGAGTACCACGAGCACGCTCCCTGCGCCGCGGCCTATCAGACTGTCAAGGGGCATCCCCCGATCGCTGGCGGCCAAAGCCGGTTCATCTACGTCGCCATAGGCAGTGTCGGTGTCATCACCACCGTCGGTATCATCAAAGCCCTCGAGAGCCCCAGCCGCCCATAGCCTCCAGTAGTACGGGCTTCAGCCTGTGCACCGTCAACTTCAATCACAATTTGTCCAGCTCCACGTACGGCCCGTCTTCTGCTTGCCTCCCGTATGGGGGCGGAGGGCCGTTTTCACGCTACGCGCAGGGGTGCCCCACACGTCGATATTGCGTGTGCGGTTTTTGTTCCAGCACCACCTCCATTTCTTGAATTCCCCCCTCCCCAAAAAAATGGCCGATCCAAAGATCGGCCATAACATTCCGTTCTTCTCCGAAAACTAGTTCTACCCGTGCCCTCCCGACAACTCCCTCACAATCGACCCCACAAAATTCTTCGCATCCCCAAACAACATCAACGTCTTATCCAGGTAATACAGCGGATTCTCGATCCCCGCGAATCCCGCGCCCATGCTGCGCTTGATCACCATCACTGTCCGCGCCTTGTCCACGTCCAGAATCGGCATCCCGTAAATCGGGCTGCTCTGATCTTCGCGCGCGGCCGGATTCGTCACGTCATTCGCCCCGATAATAAGCGCCACGTCTGTCTGCGGGAAATCCCCGTTGATGTCTTCCATCTCCAGCAAGCGGTCATAGGGAATATCCGCCTCCGCCAGCAGCACGTTCATGTGCCCCGGCATGCGTCCCGCCACCGGGTGGATGCCGAACTTCACGTCCACGCCGCGCTTCGACAGCGCATCGTAAAGTTCCCGCACCTTGTGCTGCGCCTGCGCCACGGCCATGCCATACCCCGGCACGATCACCACCTTGCTTGCCGCCGCCAGAATTCCCGCCGCCTCTTCCGGCGAAGCGCTCCGTACCGGCCTCGCCTCCGTCTTGCCCGCCACGCTCACCTGTTCCTGCCCAAACGCGCCAAACAGCACGTTCGTGAAAGACCGGTTCATCGCCTTCGACATGTTCACCGACAGGATGAACCCAGAAGCCCCGTCCAGCGCGCCCGCCACAATCAGCAGTTTGTTACCCAGCACAAAGCCCATCGCCGCCGCCGAAAGCCCGGCGTACGAATTCAATAGCGAAATCACCGTCGGCATGTCCGCGCCGCCGATCGGAATAATCATCATCACCCCAAACACCAGCGGTATCCCGATCATCAGCGGAAACAGCATCATTTTCTCGGGATGCAGCACCAGCATCACCGCGATCCCGACTGACACCGCCAGCAATCCTAGATTTACGAAGTTCTGTCCCTTATACGTAATCGGCCGCTGCGGCAGCACTTCCTGCAGCTTGCCCGCCGCCATCAAGCTCCCGGTAAACGTCAGCGCGCCCAGGATCACTTCCAGCGACAGCACGCTCATCATGAACTTCGGCACATTTGGCGCCCGCAGGTAAAATTCCGCCGTGCCCACCAGCGTCACGCACAGCGCGCCAAACGCGTGGCTCAACGCCGTCCGTTGCGGCACCGCCGTCATCGCGACGCGGCCCAGCGGCACGCCGATGATCGTTCCCAGCACCAGCGCCGAGGCGATCCACGTGTAATCCACGATGCCCTTGTGCAGCAGCGTCCCGGCCACCGCCAGCAGCATTCCTATTTCGCCCGCCAGCACGCCGCGCCGCGCCGTCACCGGCGAACTCAGCCATTTCAACGACAGCACAAACAGCGCCGTCGCAATCAGGTACGCAATTTCCAGGATATATTCGCTCGCAAACATGATCGTTACGGCTTCCTCGGGCCGCTGGCCTTAAACATCTTGAGCATCCGGTCCGTGATGATAAATCCTCCAACGATGTTGCTTGTCGCCGCGACGATCGCAATCGTTCCCAGGATCTTCGCCAGCATACTTTTCCCTTCGCCCGCCAGGATGATCGCCCCCACCACCGCGATCGCATCCAACGCGTTCGTCAGCGACATCAGCGGCGTGTGCAGCAGCGGCGACACCCGCCGGATCACTTCAAACCCGATAAACGCCGCCAGCAGGAACACGTATAAACCCGTGATTAGGTCCAGTTGCATCAGGCCCCTCCCCCTGCAGGCGCTCTCGCCAGCGTGGGCATCTGGAAAAATTCTCGCACCTTTGCGCTCGCCACTTCGCCGTCATGCGTCACCAGCGTTTCCCGCGTGATTTCATCTTGCAGATTCAGTTGCATTTTTCCGTCTTTCACAAGGTGCAGCAGAAACGAACTGATGTTTCGCGCGAACATCTGGCTCGCGTGATACGGCACCGTTCCCGCCAGGTTGTATTCCCCGATGATGGTCACGTTGTGTTCCACGATGATCTCATCTGGCTTCGTCAGTTCGCAGTTGCCGCCGCGTTCTGCCGCCAGGTCCACGATCACCGAACCCGGCGCCATCCGCGCCACCATTTCTTTCGTCACCAGCACCGGCGATTTCTTCCCGGGAATCACTGCCGCCGTAATCACTACGTCGCTTTCCGCGATCACGTTCCCCAGCAGTTCCCGCTGCTTAGCATAAAAGCTTTCATCTTGCGCCTTGGCGTAGCCGCTCTTGTCCTGCGCATCCTTCGCTTCGATCGCCAGCTCAACGAAACGTCCGCCCAGGCTCTGCACCTGTTCCTTCGACGCCGGCCGCATGTCATATGCCGAAGCCACCGCGCCAAGCCGCCGCGCCGTCGCAATCGCCTGCAATCCTGCCACGCCCGCGCCGATGATCAACACGCGCGCCGGCGCGATCGTACCCGCCGCCGTCGTCAACATGGGGCACATCCGCGGCAGCGTGTCCGCCGCCAACAGCACCGCCTTGTACCCGCAAATCGTTGCCATGGACGAAAGCACATCCATGCTCTGCGCCCGTGTTGTCCGGGGCATCAGTTCCACCGCGAACGCCGTCACCCCTCGCGCCGCGATCTCCTGCAGCGTGTTCGCAGTTCCCAACGGCCGCAAAAATCCAATCAGCGCCTGCCCTTTTCGGAACAAAGGCAGGTCCACGCTCCCATTTTTGTCGTTCGCGCCGTAGCACAGGAATTGGACAATAATGTCCGCCGTGCGGAACACCTCGGCGCGGTCCGCCGCCAGCTTTGCGCCTTTGTCCGTATAGTCTTTGTCGGGATAACCGGCCGCCAGGCCCGCGCCTGCCTCCACCAGCACTTCCATTCCGGCCTTTGTCAGGCTTGGGATCACCGCTGGCACCAGCGCCACTCGCCGCTCTTTCGGATAAATTTCTCGGGGCACACCTACGACCATGCGCCCTCCTTCCTGAACAAACCTTCTGTCCTCTTCGAATTCTCACGCGCCTTCATCGCCCGCTATTTTCCCTTCGCACGAATTCGCACTTCTCTCTCCAGCCGTCTAGTACAGCTTCACCTTCTCAAATGTGTTGCGGAACCCGGGATGGAGCGAGTGCCCCTCTTCTAGGAAAGGAGGCGGTCATGATGCAGATACAAACCACTCGAAACGCGCCACATTTCATTGACTCCGAAATTCTATCCTTAAATTCCCGCCTTGTGTAGTGGCCGGTCTTTAGACCGGCGTTTTTTCCTTTTCTGTCATCCCGACCGGAGTAGTCGGTTTATTCCTACGCGCCGCATTCTGGCTCGCCGGCTGCGGAACGGAGGGACCGTGGCAACCACCGCACTTGAATCTTCTTCCCTAATTCAATTTTTCAAATACCCCCCTTGCCTTTTTTAACTTCCCCATCACCAATCCCTTCTCCTCCGCTGAATTCCAATCCGGATATCCCCTCGTAACCTCCATCGTCCGGCCAATCCACGTCTCAAAATACTCTGCATCCTTCTTCGAATACGCCCGCTTCTCCCCAATCGTTACATACACCGGGCTCGTCGTCGCATACGCATAGTTATCCATCACCGGATATTCTGCCTTTTCGCTCCAGGCCCGCAGCACGCACCATCCGCTCTCGCCCAGTGGAATCTCCCCCGTAAAATCCCCCGTATCGCTCGCCTGCGGCACCAGCGTCTTCACCACTTTGCCGTTACACACCACTTCCAGATGCTCCACCGGCACAATCGACCGCAGCTTCGCGGTGAAGGGAACTCCCGCTTGCGCTGCATCAAATTTCAGTTCGCTCCCCACCATCTGTCCGTCCAGCGTGAAGCGAATCAGCGGCCCATTCGTCGCGAACGTCCGCCCCTGCCTTAATCCGTCCATCCATGTGCCAATATTCGCCGGCCATTCCGGCGTCCACACATACACACGGTCAAACCCGATCTGCCCGCGAATTGGCGCCGCGTAATTCGTCGTTGCATCGGTTCCGCCGCCAGCCGGCAGCCTGAACCCCAGATTCAGCAGCCTATACCACACTTCCGCCGTGGACTTGTGATCGCTGAACCCTACGATCTCCATGTAATCCAGCTTCCCCAGCGCCACGTCCACCGGCAACTCGTCCGTGATCTTCTGCGCGGGCTTCGCAAACGGATCAGGCACGCTCTCGAACGGGTGTACCGCCCCTACCAGCGCTCCCTGTGCGTGCGCCTGATCGTAAACATCCGCGTTCATCGGATACAAACTCGCTGCCGCTGTCCCCGGATACCCTGCATACCCCGGCAGCAGCAAATGTTCCTTCAAATTCAGCACCCCTCGATGCCCCCAATAGCTCGTGTGATACTCCTGCCCTTTCACCAGCAGTGCTTCCCAATCGCTCGGCGCAATCCGTGGCGGCACTACAAAATTCGCATCCGGAATCCGCTGCTCCTTGTTCACAATCAGCTCGTTGATCACTTCCAGCCCCTCGGCCTCTGCCTGTGTCCACAAATGGCTCGCATAATTCCGGTACGTCCCTGCGTAATTCATGTGTACGTGCAAATCCGAAGCCACCCAATGTCCCTCGTTGGCAGCCTCAAAATCCATCGGCTTCAACTTCGCCGTAACGCTCTGCGTCTCTCCGGCCTTTACCTCCACAATCTGCGAAAACGGCTTCTCTCCCATTCCCCGCGAAATCTGCACCTGTACTTTTCCCGGCGGCACATCCAGCGTCACCTCGCGATCACCCTCCGGATAAAAATAGTGCGCCTCAAACGACTGCTCCTTCCGGTCAAATCCGTCATCCGCAAAAATCCAGACATCTTCCGGCGCATGGAATCGCCCCTGCTCGTCTACCACCGACATACGCGAGTAATTTGAAAACAGCGCCGCCTGCGCCAGCTTGATTTCCAATTGCCCTGTCGCATGCAGCGTCTTTCGCGTCTCCACCGTCACCAGATGCCGCTCGGCTCCCGGTATCGTCTGCCAGAAAATCTCCGTCCCACCCGGTTGGTTCGATATTGCCGCAATCCTTTTCCCGTCCGGCGACCAACGCACGTTCGTCTCATCCCACTCCGCGTACGAAATCGGAAACGCTTCCCCGCCCTTCGCAGGCATCATCCACAGGTTCTGCCACTGCCTTCCCAGATACGAGCTGTACACCATCCGCGATCCATCAGGCGAAAAGTCCGGCCGCGCCTTCCAGCTCGTCTCTTCATAATGAATCTCCCGCGCCACCGCGCCCGGCTTCGCCTCCATCCGCCAGAATCCCCCGGTCCCATAAATGTGCCCGCGATTCGAAACGAACAAAATCTCCTTCCCATCCCGCGCCCACGCCGGATTGATCTCCATGTCGTATGCGCTGTAGTAATATCGGGGCAGGGAACTCTTCGTTTCCCCCGTCAGCCGCACCACATTCTCCAGCGCCCCGTCCCTCACTCCCGCTATGAACACATGAAATCGTCTGTGAAATTGCGTGGAAACCCAAACAATCTTTTTCCCATCCGGTGACCATCGTGGCTCCAAGTTCACTGCTCCGCCGCTCGTCAATTGCTGCTTCTTTCCCGTCGCCACATCCAGCAACCACAACTCCATCGCATCCTTCTGGTACGACACGTACACCACGCTCTTCCCATCCGGCGACCAGTCCGGCTGGTAGTCGTACCCCGGCCCATCCGTCAGCTGCACCGCCTCTTTCGCATCCAGCTTCTGCCGCCACAGCGATCCCGCCATCGAATAAATCAACTCATCCGATCCCGGCCCCCACGTCAACCAGCTAGGCCCGCTCGTTAGTTCCGGCAAATACAATTCCCGGTAGTAATAAGGATGCGGCTCATCAATCTGCCCCAGCACCGGCCGCCTCTGCCCATAACACGGCGTTACGATCACCGCCAACCCACCCGCAACCACCAATATTTTCCGCACCGTCTCCGCCATCCGTCCCACTGCACCCTCCATCGCCGTCTCCGTTCCCTCTGCTCTCCTCTGCTAACTCTGTGGTGAAATCTTCTCTTCGCCTCCGATTCATCGTACGGGCGGCATTAGGCCGCCTTCTTCTCTCCACGTTCTCTGCACCTCTGCGTTTAGTTATCTTCCTTGGTCGTCCTTCAACCGCTCCCGATCCCTGCCTCGCATCCTACTTCAAAAAGCAAAAGGGCGCAGCCAAGCCGCGCCCCGCTAATCCCTCTTCACTTCCAACTTCCGACTTCTGACTTCTGACTACCGACTATTCCCCCTCACGCCAACCCCACCTTCGACAACGGCATCTCCCGATACCTCTTCCCCGTCGCCGCAAAAATCGCGTTATATAGTGCGGGGGCAAACGGCGGCAATCCCGGCTCCCCGATCCCCGCCGGCGGTGCCTCGCTCGCCACGATGTGCACATTCGTCTCCCGCGGCGCCACGTTCATCCGAGCCACCTGGAACGAATCGAAGTTCGTCTGATCAATCACACCATTCGATGCGGTGATCTCCCCATACATCGCAATGCTCGTTCCCATCACCGCCGCGCCTTCAAACTGCTGTCGCACCGTCAGCGGATTCACGATCGTTCCCGCATCCAGTGCCGTGTCCACGCGGCCAATCTTCACTTGCCCGTCCTTTACCTCCGCCTGCACCACCGTCGCCACGTACGTCAGAAAGCTCCGGTGTACCGCAATCCCCATCCCGAATCCATTCCCATTCTTCTGTTTCCCCCATCCAGATTTTTCCGCGGCCAACTGCACCACCCGCCGCATCCGCGCCACGTCAATCGGATACTGCTCATACTCTCCATCGTAGTTCGTGTAATCCTTCGGCAACTCGCTCTTTGGAATAATCCGGTCCGGGCCCAACAGCGCCAGCAAATATTCCACCGGATCCTTGCCCGCTGCATGTGCCAGTTCATCCGCGAACGAATGCACACCAAACGCGTGATAAATATTCGCCACCGACCGCAGCCACCCGATCCGCGTGTGCGCCGGCGCCGGCCCGTTCTCCGCGCGATGATTCACCAGTGCAAACGGCACGTCGCTGAAGCCCAGCCCGATCTCTCCCGCGTCCGCATACTCCGTCTTGTCAAACGTGGACGCAATCGGCGGAAACACGCTGCGCTGCAGCCACGCCGTCGGCTTCCCGTCCGTTCCCAGTGTTGCCTTGAAATACATCGCCGCCACCGAATGGAACGAATCAAACTGGATATCATCCTCGCGGCTCCACACCACCTTCACGGGCTTTCCGGTCTTTTTCGAAAGCACCGCTGCTTCCACGATGAAATCCGGGAACGATTTCCTCCCGAACGCCCCACCCAGCAACGTCACATTCATCGTCACATCCTCCTTCTTGATCCCCAGCGCGCCCGCAACCGCCTCCTGCGCCCCCTGTGGACTCTGCGTCGGCGCCCACGCCTCCACTTTCCCATCCTTGTAAACCGCCAGCGCCGCCGGCGGCTCCATCGAAGCATGTGCCAGCATCGGCGCATAATACTGCGCCTCGATCACCTTTCCGCCCTTTGCAAACTCCGCGTCCACGTTCCCGTTTTCCCGCACCACTTTTCCGGGTTTCAGCGAAGTCGCTTCCAGATCCTTGCGGAACCCGTCCGAGTTCCAAACGCTGTGTTCGCTCTTTTCCCAATCCACCTTCAGTTTTTTCTTCCCCTGAAATGCCGCCCACGTGTTTTCGGCAATCACCGCCACCCCGCCCAGCGCCTGGAACAATACCGGCGGCTTGAACGTGTCAATCGTCGCCGTCTGCTTCACCCCCGCCACTTTCAGCGTCGCCGAATCATCCACGCTCTTCACCGTGCTGCCATACACCGGCGGGTGCATCACCGACGCGTACACCATCCCGTCCATCTTCGTGTCCTGCCCATATCCTGCGTGCCCACTGCACATATCCGTCAGGTCATACGCCTTCTTCGGCTTTCCGATGTACCGCCAATCACCCCGCGCCTTCAGTTGCAACTCTTCTTTCTTCGGCACTGGCTGTTTCGCCGCCGCGCCCGCCAGCTCTCCATAACTCAGCTTCTTCCCGCTGGCCTTGTGCATCACGAAGCCAAGCTCCGTGCTGCACTCCTTCTCCGGTACGCCCCATTGCACCGCCGCCGCGCGCACCAGCATCAGCCGCCCGCTTGCTCCCGATTCCCGCAGCGTGTCAAAGAAGCTCCGCACCGAGTGCGAACCGTCCGTGTCCTGGTCGCCATAATCCTTATTACCGCCGCCCTGCACCACCTTCACGCGGTTCCAATCCGCATCCAACTCGTCCGCCACGATCATCGGCAAGCCCGTCCGGTCGCCGCTACCCATCTCCGATCGGTGCGCCACAATGTAAACCGTTCCATCCTTCGCAATCGCCAGGTACACGTTCGGATGCAACGCCGCATCGGCCATGCCTTCCGCTGCGCTCGCGTTCCCCGCGCCCAGCAAGCTCTCCGGCAAATACCGCGCGCTCAGCACAAACGCGCCCGCTCCCACGATCCCCTTCAAAAACCCGCGTCGGCTCACATTCTCAATTTGGATCATGTCTTCACCCGGCTCCCGCAATATCGAAAATCACCGATAATCCGCCCACTTCCGCCCTCTATCCTACCCGCAATTCGTTTCCATGCAACCCTTCCACCTCTTCTCCGACCCTGTGTACTGGCCGACCTTTAGGTCGGCTCTTCCTTTCTTCTCCTCGATTGCGGTCATCGAACGGGTCCCGTGGGTGCCCCACACGCCGATTTTGCGTGTGGGGATTTTGCGCTCGTTCTCCTCGATCCCCCAATTGCTTCTCCCTCCCTCCGCTGGCATACTCATCTCCCCGCATCCTGGAGCCGCTCGATCATGAAACGCGAATATCACCGCTGGTATTCTCCGCGCCTCGGCCTCGAACTTGGCGTCATCATGTACGGCCATTGGGGCCCGCCTCTCCTCGGCTTTCCCACCAGTGCCGGCGACGAATGGGAGCTCGAAGGGCAAAGCATGGTCGGCGCGCTCGCGCCATTCATTGATGCTGGCCGCATAAAGTTTTACACCGTAAACTCCATCAACGGCCTCAGCTTCTACAACAAATCCGCCCATCCCTTCCATCGCAGCTACGTCCAATCCGTTTTCGACTCCTACCTTCGCGACGAAGTCGTCCCCTTCATCTGGGACACTTGCCAGTCCCGCGTCGGCATCGCCACCATGGGCGCTTCCTTCGGCGCGTATCACGCCGCCAACGCCCTCTTCAAGCATCCCGATGTTTTCAAGCGCTGCTTCGCCATGTCCGGTGTCTACGACTTGCGCAATTTCATGGACGGGCTCTACGACGACAACTTCTACTTCAACAATCCCGTGGACTACCTCTCCAACCTCTCCGACCCCTGGATATACGACCAACTCGCCTCCTGTGACATCCACCTCATCACCGGCACCGGCCCCTGGGAGCATAGCGGCCCCACCGATCGCCTCTCCGAAGTCCTCTCCAGCAAAGGCATCCGCCACTCTGTGGACAACTGGGGCCCCGAAGGCGGCCACGACTGGCCCTTCTGGAAGCACCAGATGGGCACCTACCTCGCCCAACTCTATTGAGGATTCGCGATATCACGAGCGTGTCATCCTGAGGACTGCGTTTTTTGCGGCCCGAAGGATCTCAACTTTCAAACTAGCTAGATTTCTAAAATAGGGAAATCTTCAGGAGGGCCAAACCGTTTTCTATAACAAACCGTACTACGCCAACCCCAGATGCTCCATCTGATACCGCCCCTTCGAGATCACCTGGTCCGAATCAATCCACACGTCGCATTCCCGCGTCAGCACATCCACATGCGTCCGCGACTTCCAATCCGCGTGCGTCTGGCTCCCATACGGATCGCCAAACGCAATGTGCACCCCGGGAAACTTCTCATCCTGCAGCAAATTCCCAATCATCCCGGTCAATCCCAGATTCGTCCCGAACGCCAGTTCGCCAACGCGATCGCTGTTCTCATCGGTGTGGCAATACTTCCAGAACTCTTCCTCTAAATCCTTACGCTTGCACTCCGCATGCACCAGCCGCCCGCCCTCAATCTCCAGCACCAGCGGCGTATCCTGCAAATCGCCGTACTTCCCGTTGAAGTAATCGCCCGCCGTCGCGTCGCACACAAACTTGCCATCCACGGTTCCCGGCGTCGTAAACACTTCCCCTGCCGGCAAATTCGACCAATACCTCGGGCTGATCAACCCACTCGTCTTCACCCAGTCCAGCCCGCGGTCGAAATGCGCCGAAAAGGAAGTCCCCGCCTCGGTCTTCACGGTCAGCGACTCCGCGCGCAACATCCTCTCGCGCAGCCGCTCGCTCAGCCGGTCCACCATCCGGTAATCCGCGCGCATCCCCTGCTGCATGATCTCCGGCGTCACGCCCACCATGTGCGCGTAGCGAATCTGCCGGCGCTCCACCACCTTCACGATGGACATCCGCGCTCCCAGTTCGCCCGGCTGCGGCGTCATGCACAGCACGCCCACGTCCGCTGTCTCCAGCACTTCCAGCACCAGTTCCGGCGCGCCCTTCATTGGCCTCGGCCCAAAATCTTCCAGCAGTAATGCGGTGGAAATAGCTCCGCGCTGGTCGAGCGCCTTCTCCAGGCTCGCCGCCACGCTGCGGCTCACCTCGTCCGCAATCAACGCCACATGCTCGCCCGCCCGCACCCCCAGGCACACGTCCACGGCGTTTTTGGCGCCGTCCATCAACTCAGCTGGAGCGATTCCGAAAGGCATCTTTATATTTTACCTAAAATTCTCCCCCCGCCAACATTCCGTGTTCCAATGTAGCGGTCGCTCTTCGCTTTGTGCAGTGGGGAGTCTTTAGACCGGCGGCTTGCAGCGGCCAGATTCATCCGGCCCCAACTACCAATTACCAACTACCGACTACCGACTACCGACTACCGACTCCCCTCTTCCTCTTCATCTCCACCCGGAACGCCGGCACCTGCCCGCCCCCGCTGGTCACATTCGCAAGGCTGCTCCCGCTCAATCTCGTCAAAAATCCCGCCAGCTTCCCGCGGAACAAATACGGTGCAAAATCCACCAGCATATCCTTGAACTCCACCTTCCCGTTTGCTCCGATGTACGGAAATTCCCCCCGCCGCATCGCAATCTTTTCCTGCACAATCCAGCACCCGCCATCCTTGCCCGGCAACGCCGCCTGAATCGCCTTCTCCCACGCCTGCGCATCCGTTTCCCAGCCCAGCGTCACGCCTGTGCCGCCATATTCATCACTCGGCTTCAGCACCAGATCGTTCTGGTGCTTCCGGATATGTTCCAGTAATCCGATCGGTTTCCCTGCGTAATCTGTCCTTACGTCTTCCACCACGCGCGTCCAGGGAACATGCCGCTCGATCACTTCGCGCTCCTCGCTCGAAAACAGTCGTGCGTTTTTCGCTTCCGTCAGCACCGCAAAAAATGCCTTCACGTGCGGAATCTTGCAGCGGAAATTGTTGGCAACGCACACCGCCTGCGCCTCATATGCCTTCAAAAGAGGCTCGCATTCCTTTGGCCTCGCCACAATGTCGTTGATCAACACCCGCCGGTACACTAGGTCGATTTTCTTGCCCTTCGCCGTCAGCTTCTTTCCATCCCAATCCAGTTCCCGCGGGTCCGCCAGCGCCACCGGCACGCGTAGCGCCTCAAAGCGTTCCTTCAATATCTGAAACTCGGTCCAAGTAGGCACTTCTTTCCAGTCCGTGATCAGCATCTGCGGCCGGTTCGTCTTTCCGCCCCAGTCCCGATATGTCCCGATCAGCGCATCCAGCAGCTTCGCGCTCAGCGGGTAGCTGTGCACCTCGAATTTCTTCTCGAACTGCTTCATCACCGGCAATTCGCGAAAAATCCCCGCCAGCGTTTCCGAGTAGCCAGACCCTGCCGGAGACTCCCCGTTGTATTCCGTGAATTTCAGCGATTCCGGCAGCAAAAACGCATCCACGCGCGAAGCCGTGCTCGCCGGTCCGTGCCCCGCCGGCAGCCGTACCAACCGCTCCTCCTCCGGCCGCAGGTGAAATTGCCCCAGCAGTGCCCTGTCTTCTAGCGCCAGGCTGGCCATGCGCTCGCCCAGCACCGCCAGTGTCTCCGCGGCTCGCCGCACCCGCGCTTCATCTGCCGGTGACAGAAAAAACGGACGCAGAAACGGGCAATGCACTCGTTTCCCAAACGTCAGTTTCGCCACCCGCAGTTTTTTCAGGAACTCTTTCGGAAATTCCGGCGACTCTTCCAATGCCGGCCGCAGCAGTTCATCCCAGCTCTCCACCGGGTCCATGCCGAACGCCGTTGCCGGAGCCACCTTCATCGCTTCGTGGAACCCGAAGGCGCGCTCTGCGCAGCCTGTGCCGCCTTCGGCCCCCCTGTAAATCCCGCCGCCGCTCCGATGCCCAGCATCTCTTCCCACTTCGGCCAGGTATTCGCCACATTCCCGTGCAGCGCCCGGTCAATCACCAGCCGCGCCATCTTTTCCACCACGTGCTCAAAATAAAATTCCGTGATCCGGTCACGCTCGAAATCCGGCGCCGGATTCAGGAAATCAATCGCATAAGGCACGCCGTCCCTGATCGCAAACTCAATCGTATTCATCTCGTAGCCCAGCGCCTGGTTGATCGTCTGTGCGTCCTTCACCACCCGCGCTCCCAGTTCCTTCGTCAAATAACTGTGTTCCACGTTGTACTTGCGTTCCTTCGGGTCATATGCCACCGGCAAAATATCCATCTTCCCGAACGTGAAGCACCGCACATATTGCGTGAAATCAATGAACTCCTGCAGCGTCATGCAATACGGCGCTGTCTTGTCGTAGGCCTCCCAAAGCTCTTCCTTGTTATTCACCTTGTAGACGTGTTTCCATCCGCCGCCCGAATAAGGCTTCAGAATCGCCGGCCGTCCCACGTAATCCAGCAAGCCATCCCAATCGATCGGATACGTCAGGTTGCGCAGTGACTCCGAATTAATGTCCACATCCGCCGGATAGCCCTTCTGCGGCAGCAGCACCGTCTTCGGGATCGCAATCCCCAGTCTCGAAGCCACCGAATAATTGAAATACTTGTCGTCTGCCGTCCACCAGAACGGATTGTTGATGACGTAGGTCCCCTGCAGCACCGCGTGCTTCAGATACCCGCGGTAATACTCCACCTCGTGCGAGATCCGGTCCACGATCACGCTGTATTCCGCGGCCTCGCCCATCTTCGTGCCGCCCAGCCTCACGAACTCGGCGGTCACGCCATCCTTTTCCCCAAGCTCGTTCACCCGCTCAATAAACGCCGGAGGAAAACTGAATTCTCGTCCGCACATCAATCCAACCTTTTTCATATTTCCTCCTGCGATTCGGTGTCAGGGGTGGGAGCTTTAGCTTGCCCTGAGCCACGAAGGGCTCCGGCTTACACGGCAAGCAAATCCGGGGCTTAGGCCCCAGAGGAATTGTTCGCCGCCTTTAATTAATCGCCCCCGCCGAATTCGACCTCGCATCCATCACGCTGGCCCGGGTCTCTGTCACCAGATGCCGCACCACATCCTTCAAATTCCCCGTCTGCTGATACACCCGCAACTGTCGTTCCGCGCTCGTCCCCTCATTTAGAATCGTGTGAATGTAGTCCACCGCGCTCCGGCTTCCCAGTTCATCCACCACGTCGTCCACTAGATCCAGCAGTTCGTGCATCAGTTCGCGCATCGGTACTTCCGCCTCGCGCCCGAAATCAATCAGCTTCCCCTCGATCCCGTACCGCGCCGCCCGCCACTTGTTCTCCTCGATCAGCGCCCGCCGGTAAATCCGCCAGCTCTGGTTGTGCGTGTAAAGGCGATGCAGCTTGACGATGATCGCTTGCGTCAAAGCCGCGATCGCCACCGCTTCCTCCACTCGCGTCGTCGTGTCGAACATCCGGAACTCCAGCGTTCCGTACGTCGGATGCGGCCGCACGTCCCACCAGATCTTTTTCCCCGTATCTATGCAGTTCAGTTTGATCAGCAAATTGATGAAATTTTCGTATGCGCTCCACGACTCGAAAACTTCCGGGATCCCCGTCCTCGGAAACCTCCGAAACACCGTCGTCCGGAACGACTTCAATCCTGTATTTCTTCCCATCCAGAAAGGTGAACTAGTAGAAAGAGCCAGCAAATGCGGCAGGAAATACCGCACCATGTTCATCATGTCGATCGTTGTCTGCTTGTCTGGCATGGCGATGTGGATGTGCATGCCGAAAATCAGCAGCGAGCGCGCCAACTGCCCCATCTCTTCCACAATGTGCTGGTAACGCTCGCCCGGCGAAATCACTTGGTCAATCCAGCTCGAAAATGGATGCGTCCCCGCTGCGGCCACCTGCAATCCCGTGCTCTCCGCCGCCATCACCAGTTCGCTCCGCGTCCGGTGCATCTCCAGCCGCAATTCGCTCACGTTTTCGCAGATTTTCGTCCCCGTCTCGACGATCGACTGGTGCATCTCCTGCTTCACCAGATCGCCAACCCCGCGCGCCTCCGCCGAACTGATCAGCTGCACCACGTGCGAGCGCAGTTCCAGGCTTTCCGGATCTATGATTTGGAATTCCTCTTCGACACCGATGGTGAAGCGGTGAGCCATGGCGGCCCTCCCGGCTGCGTGGTCTCTACTGGGGACGTCGGAGCCATATCATACTCCTCCCCCCTCAAAAATCACATCAACCCAACCCCCGGTAACACAGGTTTCAGCTTGTGCCACGAGTCCACGAGCGATCCTCTCTCCCTTCCATTGACACTCCCCACACTGGTGCCATACACTCCCGCGTCATCGGCTTTCGCTTCCGTATGCACTTATCCATTTCGTCGAATCGAGGCGTCCAAATGCGCAATCGTCGCTTCTTGACTCTCACTATGTTTTCATTTTCTTCGCTGCTACTCGTCGGTCTCCTCCTCGCCCCTTCTGCCCCGGCCAAATCTCCCCAGGAGCCCGACAAAAAAGCCGAAGAAGAATCCAAGGTCGCCACCGTCGAAGTCTCTCCCTCCCAATCCACCGCCGCCGTCGGCGCCAAGTTGCAATTCAAAGCCGTCGGCAAGGATGCCAACGGTCAGCCACTCCCCGACAAGGTCAAAACCTGGTTTGCCGCCCCATTTGACTCCGCCGCTGGCGACGAAAACGGCGAGTTCTCCTTTGTCCAACCCGGCGAAATCACAGTCGGCGCGCTCATCGGAAAGAAAGTAGGCTACGCCCACGTCGTCGTCTCCCGTCCGCACATCTCCCAGATCGAAGTTTCCTCTCCTCCCTCGCCTTTGGCTGCAGGTTCCGTGTATCACCTCTCCGCAACGCCCCGCAATGCCAACGGCGATCCCCGTACGGACATCGCTCTCACCTGGACCTCCGCCGACCCCTCCGTCGCCACCGTGGATGCCGCCGGTCTCGTCCACGCCCTGAAACCCGGCACCGCCAAAATTCGCGCCGCTGGCGATGGCGCCACCGGTGAAACCTCCATCAGCGTCGTCAAGAATTCCGTAGCCTTGCTTGAGATCACTCCGGCC
>Ga0209698_10003109_pt1 | contig 18596 bp, 17 predicted proteins | sample LitLauG_LLR_2012_FD_187203 | JGI IMG/M metagenome (GOLD analysis project Ga0209698, IMG submission 187203) | Freshwater sediment microbial communities from Pennsylvania, USA - Little Laurel Run_MetaG_LLR_2012 (SPAdes) (version 2) | ecosystem: Environmental > Aquatic > Freshwater > Creek >...
CTGAGATGGCGCGTGTCGCGCCCTCGAACGACGTCCACCACGACCCGATGGACGTGGTGGGGTCTCAAACCCACCTGCGGCCGCGGTGTGACTCGAGGTCATTGTCGCCATCGCACGTCGCGTGAGTAACTTGGCTCTAGTGCGGTCGTGCGATTCTCGTCGATCGCCTCGGTGTCGACGTGCGTGAAGGAGCCATCTCGTGATTCCGCTGGTCAATGTGGCGCTCATGCGACAGTGCGATGCGACAGCCGTGGCGCACCGCGGTGTCGAGGCGCTCATTCATGACGCGGGTGCGGCGGTCGCCACTGAGGCGCGCGCCTTGCTGGGGACGCTCTATGGACGACGGATCGCCGTACTCGCCGGACCGGGACTGAACGGCGCCGACGGGCGCGTCGCCGCCGGCATCTTGACCTCGCGCGGCTGCAAGGTCGACGTGATCTCGGTGTTCTCGCAGCCACAGGAGTTGCGAGGCTACGACCTGGTCATCGATGCCGCCTTCGGACTCGGATGCTCTCGGCCCTACGTGGCCCCGCGGGTCGCCGGGGGCACGCGAGTGCTCGCGGTCGACCTCGTGTCGGGGGTCAACGCCGACACCGGCGAGGTGCTCGGTCACCCCCTCGCGGCCGACGTCACGTTGGCCCTGGGCGCCCTGAAGCCCGCGCACCTCGATGGGCCGGCCGCTCGCCTCGCGGGTGAACTGCGCTTCGCGAGCTTAGGAATCGACGTGCCCCAGGGCAGTGGCCTGGTCGATGATCAGGACCTCGCGCACTACGTTCGCCGCGGCGTCGACGACCACAAGTGGACCCACGCGTTGACCATCCTCGCCGGCTCGCCCTCTATGCCCGGCGCGGCAGCATTGGCGTGTCGCGGTGCGCTGAGCGCCGGCGCGTCGATGATCCATCTCGTAAGTCGCGGCAAGGTCGCCCGGGTGTTGCACCTACCCGACGAGGTGGTGCGAGTGCGCGGTCGCGCCATTGATCCGCGCAGTGCGAGCGTGGCGGCGGGACCCGGTCTCGGCACCACGTCAACGTCGTGGCTCCTCGAGCGACTCAGTGGCGTGACGGTGCCCGTCGTCCTCGATGCCGATGCGCTCACTCTCGAGGTGGTGGGACTCAAGAGCTCGGTCCCTCGAATCCTGACTCCTCACGCCAAGGAATTCGCCCGTCTCGCGGGCGCTGTGCCCGGCGACCAGCGTTTCGACGCGGTGCGACGACTCGCGGCGCAGACCGGGTGCGTCGTCCTCTTGAAGGGACCCGTGACCGTGATCGCCTCGCCGAGCGGGGAACTGCGGGCGGTGAACGCGGGCACCAGTGCCCTGGCCACGGCGGGATCGGGCGACGTGCTGTCGGGCATGATCGCAGCGGCGATCGCCCGGGGCCATGAACCTTTTCACGCGGCGTCGTTAAGTGCCCATCTGCACGGGCGCGCGGGCGCCCTGCTCCCTCCCTTCGGGTCCGCCGGCGATCTTCCCGATGCCGTCACCCGCGCTCTCGCAGGACTGCGCGGTCGCGACCCGAGCGACGAAGCGACTACGAGTCGCCATCGTCTCAATCGTGCCGGAAGATCACGTACGTGAAGCCGTTGAACACCACGTGGAAATGCGCGACGAACCACGAATAGAGAGCCCCGGTCCAGGGAATCCCCAGTGGCGTGAGGCCCGCCAACACCACGTAGCGCACCGCGAGGAAATCCGTGCGCCACACGCGCGCGAGCGCCGCGGATTTGAAGGGATGTGCGCCACCCACGGTCATCGACAAGCCACCGCTGTCGATGATGACCGGGCACGACGACGACGCGGCGACCAGTCGATTCGCCAGAATCCCCTGGATCGCGTCGTCGAAGATGACGCAACTGCCCGGCGGGATGTAGTGGTCGATCAACGTCGGTGGATTGGGACCCGCGTCGACTTGGACGAGACGAGAGCCGCTGAAGGCACCCGCGCCCAACCCCGCGGCAATGAGGAGGCCCGCGGCCAGTCGCAGGCTCGTTCTTCGATGTCGCGCCCTCGACGCGGACCGACCCGCGCTCTCGCGTGACCTCACGGCCCGCGCGACGCGCGAGACGCTCGAGACCACCTGGCCCACCATTAAGGGAGCGAGAAAATAGCCGTAGTAGTTGTAGAACTCCTTCGAGGCCAGCAGGGCCAGCATCGTGAGCGCGGTCGCGATGAGGAAGAAGTCGTCGCTCACGCTGCGCGGTCCACCGAGGAAATAGCCGAGCACCGACACGACGAGAATGAGCCCGTAGAAGGCGAAGATCTCCACACCGTTGAGGGCGAGTGGCGTATTGCGAAGACCCGTCAGTTGGCTCAGTCGGTTCATCAAGGTGACCGTTCCCTGGGCGTTGTGCGTACGCAGCAGCTGCGCGAGGATCACTTGATTGATGAACTGCGTCGGGGCGAGGACGAAGAAGGGTCCGGCAAAGAGGGCGAAGCCCGCTCCCGTCGCGGCGACGAAGCGCAGGACCAGTGAACGCCCGATCCGCCACACGCACACCACCAACGCGAGGAACAACAACAACGCCCACAGTTTCACCGCGCCGGCCACCCCCAGCGCGACGCCGGCGGCGACGATGAGACGGCGTGTCGTACGCGGGTCGCGACCTTGTGCCTGGATGACGCCGTAGGCGCCCGCGAGGCCGAGGAGAAGGCAGTAGGGCTCGAGCTTCACCGCCGTCATCTCGAACGCGGCCGTCGGCGCGAAGGCGACCGCCAGTCCCCCGACCAGCGCTGCGCTGCGACCGTGCGGGCGCAACAGGCGGCTCACGAGGACCGCCACCGCGGCCACCACCACCACCATGAAGGCGCGCGCCAGCTCGAATCCCACCGACGTGCTGGTCCATCGACCGATGAACGCCCACGGCCACAGCAGGACCAGCGCCCCGGGGGGCTGGACAAACACGAAATCCCGATACGGCAGATGTCCGGCCGCGAATTGCGACGCCGCGCCGAAGTAGACGCCAGAGTCGAAGGCGGACATGATGCGGTTGGCGAGAAATTGGCTGATCGCGAGAGCGACACCCACCACCACAATGGCGGCGTCGATCCACCAGAGTCCCCCGCGCGGACGCGGGGACCGGGCGACGCGGTGTCGCGTACGTCGTTCGCCGTCCACCACGTGCTCTCTCCCATCGAGCGCTGAACCAGGAGTCGTCCTCAGGGCACGGCCGAAACGATTCACGCCCATTGATTGTGCCATGGGGCCGCGAGCGAGGTCACGATGCCCGTGTCGCGCACGGGCGGGTCACGCACGTACGACCGGGCCATCTCTCGTGGGCGCTGGGGGACTCGAACCCTCGACCTCAGCCGTGTGAAGGCTGCGCTCTAACCAACTGAGCTAAGCGCCCGAAGCCACCATGCTACCTGCTCGGCTCCGACAGGTTTTGCGCCGAGTTGTAGCCTTGTCAACGTGCCCGACGACGACCTCACTTCCGCTGATCCGACGCCACGGCGTTTCTCTCGCGCGGGCTCCGCGTCGAGCGAGACGCGCCAGGCCGTTCTAGGACTCAACGACCTCGAGCGCAAGTTCAGTTTCGCGGGCGCGGCGGTCACCTTGCTATTCATCGCGTTCTACATCCCCGAGCGGCTCCTCAAGAACACGTCGATCACCGTGACGAGCGCCAAGCTCAAGGACGGCTCGTGCGCGAGCGGTTATCACCTGGTCACGTCCCTCTGCTCCAAGACGACGATCTATCACCCCTCGTACTGGGTCATCCCCTTCATCTACATCGTCGCGATGGGGGCCGCGATCGGCATCTTCGCCCTACTGCGCAAGCGCGCCGGCGTCATCGTCGCCTCCTTCATGCTGGGCCTGGCCAGCGGCATCGTCGGCTCGGCGGGCTTCGTCTTTCTCGCCTTGGGGGCGTGGCTGGCCGTGCGCGCCTTTCGCATCAGCCGCTACGGCGACCCGACCTTCAGGGGGGCCAACATCAAGGCTCGCGAACGTGCCCTCGAGCGCCGGGCCAACCGTGCCAGCCCCGCAGCGCGTGCCAAGTCCAAGAAGTCGGCGGCGGCGAGCGCGACGGCGAGTCGGACTCCGGCGCCGTCGAAGCGCTACACGCCCAAGAAGACGAACCGCAGATAACCCGTGGCGCAGTTGGGGCTGGACTTTCCCACCAAATGGGGTCGGGGCTACATCGCTCGGTTCATCAGGAACCTTTATTGGACCTACTACATCACGCCGGTCATCCGACGCATGTCGTCATTGAGCGTCGAGGGTGTCGAACACCTGGAGGGACGCGGGCCCTTCATCTTCGTGGCCAACCACAACTCGCACCTCGACACCCCCCTCTTGTTAAGCGCGCTGCCCAGCCGCGTGCGCCGGCGCACCATCGTCGCTGCGGCCATGGACAATTTCTTCATGACGACGATGAAGGCCTTTCGCACGGTGTTGGTCTTCAACGCCATCCCCATCGACCGTCACAAGATCAATCGGCGAAGCTCTCAACTCGCCCTCGAACTCGTCGAGGACCACTGGAACCTGTTGCTCTATCCCGAAGGCGGACGTAGCCCCGACGGCAACCTCCAGGAGTTCAAGGGCGGGGCCGCCTACCTGGCCGAGCGCTCGAAGGCGGCGGTCATCCCGACGTACATTCATGAGGCGGGCTTCCTTCGCGGACCCAAATACGCCAAGGCTCCCCTCTACACGCGCGGGCGATCCCAGCGCCGACACCCGGTGAGCGTGACCTTCGGGGTGCCCTTGCACGCTCACGAGGGCGAGAACATCCGTCGGTTCGGGACCCGCATCGAAGAGGCGGTCGCCGAGCTAGGGCGTCGCGTCGCCCACAACCCCGAGTACGGCCTGCGACCTAGCGACGAGTACTGAGCCGCTCACAACGCTCGCGGTAGAGACGATCGGCGACGCTCGGCCAGGGTGCCAGTTCGTGGCCGACGAGTTCACCGAGGACGTCGTCGGCCAGCCAGGGATTCTGGGCCAACACCGGTCCATGGGCGTAGGTTGCCCACAGACGCTCCGCGCGGTAGCCATCGGCGTGACCATCGTTGCCCCGACCGACCACCACGTCGCCCAGCGCTCGCAGTCCGTCACCCAGTGCCGTGACGCCGCCATGATTCTCGAAACCCACCATCGTGCGTCCCCCCACGCGGGTCGCCATGTCACCCACCGCCCGCTGCTCTCCGCGCGTCGTCGTCGCATCGACCAGTCCCAATCCCGGGTATGACGCGTCACCTTCGATACTGAACGACCTGCCCAGAATCTGCAGACCCGCACAGACCGCGAAGACGTGGGCGCCGTCGCTCACCCGGTCGAGGAAGCCGCCCTCGGCGAGCAGGTCGCACGCCAGTCGTTGGGGTCCGTCCTCGCCCCCGCCCAGAAGGTAGAGCGACGCCGCGGGAATGCTCGAACCGATGTTCACGTCGATGACCTCGACGTCGATACCGCGCCCGCGAGCGCGGGCGGCGAGAGCCACGGCATTGCCACCGTCACCGTAGGTCCCCAGGAGATCGGGAAAGAGCACCGCCAACGTCAACACGGCGAGGTCCGGCCCATCCACTCGCGAAAGGCGGTGTAGTTCGCCACGAGCGACACGTCACGGTCCCCGAGTGCCAGGGCCTCGACATCGTCCACCACCTCACACGACACGTCGGCGTAACTCAAGCGCGTCGCCACATCGAGCCTCCGTTCGCCGAGGCACCAGACGTGGCGGCCTCGCAGCGACTCGAAGGGGACGTCATAGAGCCACGAGGGATCTCGCCCGTCGGCGACCTGGGAGTTGATGGCGATCCAGATGTCATCACCGGGGGCCAACGACTCGAGGAGGGCTGCGGTGCCGGCCGGATTCTTGGACAAGAGCAGCCGCACGGTGCGCCGACCGTAGCGCCGGGCACCGTAGCGCCCCTGGACGGTGCGCAGGCGCTGGATGCGCCCCAACGCCTCGCCCAGGGCGACACCGAGCTCGTCGAGGGCCGTGAGGGCGAACGCGGCGTTGGCATCGTTGAAGGCTCCCGGCAAGGTCAGATCGAGATCATAGGTTTCGCCCGCCAGTTCGAGACGAGTCGTCAGCGCGGCCCTCAGGTCGGTGGGCTTGGCGAAGCCGCACTCACAGGACCAGTCACGCCCCGCGAACACGATGGGCCGGGTGCAGTGGGGACACGACGCCGCGTCGCCGTGCCAGGAGTGCGGGATGTCGACCCATCGCACGTCGCGCGCGCACTCGGCGGCGTAGACCACCAACGGATCGGCGGCATTGGCGACGACGACGCCGGCGAAACCGGCGACGTCGAGACTCTCGCGCCACCGTAGGGCCATCTGGCGCACCTCATTGGCCCGATCGAGCTGATCGCGCGACAGATTGAGCAAGAGAACCACGGCGGGCCTGGTCGCGGTCACCACCGTGGGCAGCCAGGCCTCATCGGTCTCCAGCACCACCCGTGGCTGGGCGGACGCACACAGGGCCGCCACGTGGCCCTCGGGCATATTGGCGCCCGTCACGTTGCCGGCGACGTCGCCTCCCCAGCCCTCGCGGACCATGGCCGACGTCGTGGTCTTGCCATTAGTGCCCGACACCAGGACAATCGTGCGCCCGCGCGACAGTAGATCCAGCAGATGCGGCTCCAGTCGCACACCGGCGCGCCCGCCCGCGACCGTGCCGGCGCCACGCCCGAGTCGCCGCGACGCGACATTGACCAGCCGTACGACGCCCACCGCCATCTTCGCGCGCCAGGCAAGTCGTTGATCCATTGGCTCCACGCTAACAATCCTCGCCCGGCCACAAGGTCCCCGGAAATAGCAGAAGGGCCATCCGGGGGGGTGGATGGCCCTTCTGCAAAACTTCTGCCTCACCCTGGGGGGGTTGGGTGAAGCAGGCTGATACCAGTATGCAGGTTCGATATGTATCAATCAAGCGCATACATCGAATAGTTCTCATCTGTATACTTGATACATGGAGATACGACAACTCGAGGCGCTGGTAGGGATTGCCGAACACGGAACCTTTTCGAGCGCCGCGGAGGCCCTCGGCACCGTCCAGTCCAACATCTCGAATCGCATCGCGCGACTGGAAGCGGAGCTGGGTTCAGAGTTGATCGATCGCGCTTCGGGTGCCCTCACCGAGTCCGGTGCCGTCGTGGTCGAGCGCGCGCGACGCATCCTGGGCGAAGTTAGCGCCATCGCCGCCGACGTGTCCGAATTGAACGCCGATATTCGTGGTCGCGTGTCGCTGGGCATGATTGGCACCGCGGGGCGGTGGATCGTCCCACTCCTGCTGGCGGCACAGCGCGAGTTGTATCCCCACATCCAATTGCGCATCACCGAGGGGACCAATTCGGTCATCGAGCCCCAATTGGTCTCGGGTGTGCTCGACCTCGCGGTCCTCGCCTGGCCGATCGATGCGCCCGAACTCTCCGAGGTGGACCTCTATAGCGAGGACCTGGTCTTGATCGCCGAGAAGACCCACCCTCTCGCCGAGCGCGCCTCGGTCTCCTTCGCCGACATCGAGCCTTTCGAGATCCTTCTGCCGTTCCCGGGAACGCCGATTCGCCGCGAGATCGACGACGCCGCGCACGCCCAGGGCATCGACTTGCGACCCCTCATCGAACTCGACGGTCTGCGAACCATCGCCTCGCTGACCTTCGACGGCCACGGCCCTTCGATCCTCCCGTCCACCATGCTCTCCTCGCACTTGCGCGCCAACTTCCGCGCGGTGCCGATCGAAGGCATTGCGCTGCGACGCGTGTGTCTCGTGCGGCGCCGCTTCGGCTTCCCGGCCGCTCCCGTGCGTGCCGTGCACGCACTGCTCTCGACCGTGGTGCGTGAGGCCCGACAAGTCCCTCAAGGCGTCGTCATCCCCGCGATCACCGAGCGTCTGCCATAGTTCTAGGGTGAGCCTGCGTCGCGACATCGCACGAGAGATCGTCCGCCGCGACCCCGCCTTCGAACACGTCGTCGCGCTCGCGGGACTTCCTCCCGGTCGTCGCCCCTCCCCCGTCGCCGAACGCTTCCCCTCACTGATCCGTTCGATCTCCTACCAACTCCTCGCCACCGCCGCGGCCAACACCATCCACGCCCGTGTCGTGGAGGCCTGCGGCGGTGAGGTGAGCGTCGACGCCGTCCTGCTCGCCGGACCCGATCGTCTGCGCGGCGCCGGGCTCTCGCGCACGAAGGCCGCGGCGATGATGGACCTGGCCGCGCACGTGGCCGACCGTCGCGTCGACGTGTCACGCCATGGTCGTATGTCCGATGACCAGGTCGTCACTGAAGTGACGTCGGTCCACGGCATCGGACCCTGGACGACGCACATGTACCTGATGCACACGCTGGGGCGCCGCGACATCTGGCCGGTCGGCGATTACGGCGTGCGACTGGGCTGGAGCCTGCTGCACGGCCTCGACGAGACCGTGTCACCGCAGGAACTTCAGCGCGGTGGCGACGTCCTCGAAGGGCTGCGTTCGGACGTGGCGTGGTACTGCTGGCAGGCGGTGCACTTCGACCGGCGTAGCCGGTAACCTCGCTTCGTGCCCCTCACCCTGAGCGATTTCGAACGCGACGCCTTGCCCGCCCTGAGCACCTACGCCACCATCGAGTGCCTCTCGCCCGCCTTCGACGACCAGTGGAAGGAGCATCACCATATCGATGACGCGGTGGAACTCTTGGCGCAGTGGGCCCGCGAACGTGATCTCGGCAACTTCGACGTCAGGGTCGTGCGACTACCTGAGCGCACCCCGTTGTTGGTGGTGACCGTCGAAGCGACCAATGACGATGACGTCACCGTGATCCTCTACGGTCACCTCGACAAGCAGCCCCCCTTGGGTGAGTGGTCCGAGGGCCTCGCGCCCTATCAACCAGTGCGTCGCGGCGATCGCCTCTTCGCCCGTGGAGTGGCCGATGATGGCTACTCCACGTTCTCGGCGCTCCTCGCCCTCGAACAACTTCACGCCCAGGGCATCGTGCACAGCCGCTGCGTGGTCCTGATCGAGGCGAGCGAGGAGAGCGGGAGTCCCGACCTCGACGCCTACCTCGACCATTTGAGCGAGCACCTCGGTCGGGTCGAATTGATGGTGTGCCTCGACTCGGGGGCCCTCACCTACGACCGACTGTGGGTGACCACCTCCCTGCGCGGCCTCGCGAGCGTCGACATCACCGTCGAGGTCCTTACCCGCGGACAGCACAGCGGTTCGGTGAGTGGCGTGGTGCCCTCCTCGTTTCGCATCTTGCGCCAGTTGATCGACCGCGTCGAGGACGCCACCACCGGCAGGGTCCTGCTCGAGGAACTTCATGGTCCCATTCCTGACGAGGCCCGGCGTGCCGCGCGTGACTTGGCGCGAGAATTCGGCGATCAGGTCACTGACGGATTGCCGATCGTCGACGGCCTGGAACTGATGGGTGAGAACGTGGCCGAGCGAATCCTCAATCAGACGTGGCGGCCCACGTTGTCGGTGGTCGGCATGGCGGGCATTCCCTCTCCCGAAGTGGCCGGCAACGTCTTGCGGCCCTTCACCACCGCCACACTCTCTTTTCGCTTGCCGCCCAACGTCGACAGCCGCGTGGCCTGTGCCGCGCTCGAACGGGTGCTCAGCCACGACGTGCCGTCGGGCGCGCGGGTCACCCTGCGCACCCACGGCGCCGATGGTTGGTCGACACCGCCGCTCGCCCCCTGGTTGGCGGCCGCGTTGGACCAGGCATCACTGGACACCTTCGGACAGCGGGTCGGCTACACCGCCGAGGGTGGGACCATTCCCTTCCTGGCTTCGCTGGGTCGGCGCTACCCGGGTGTGCAGTTCGTGGCGACCGGGGTTCTCGGTCCGGAGTCCAATGCCCACGGCATCGACGAGATGCTGGACTTACCCACCGCCGTCGCCGTCACCAATGCCGTCACCGCTATTGTGGCGGCCTTCGCGTCACGACCAGGAGATTCATGACTCAGACCGTTGATCTGTGGGTCGATCCGATCTGCCCTTGGGCCTGGATCACCTCACGCTGGCTGCTCGAGACGCGCAACGTCCGTGACGTCGACGTGCGTTTTCACACCATGAGCCTGGCCGTCTTGAACGATGGTCGCGACTTGCCCCCGGAGTACCTCGAGATGATGACCAAGGCGTGGGGACCCGTGCGCGTGATGATCGCGCTCGAGCAGCGCTACGGCAACGACACGCTCGAATCCTTCTACAGCGCCTTCGGCGAGCGATTCCACGTCCGCGGCGAGCAGACGGACCTGTTGGCCACCGCCGAGGCCGCTCTTGTCGACGCCGGACTGGATGCTTCCTTGATCGACGCCGCGGTCAGTGATGAATTCGACGACGACCTGCGCACCAGTCACTTCGCCGGGATGGACCCGGTGGGCTTCGACGTGGGCACGCCGGTCGTGCACGTCGGCGATGTGGCGTTCTTCGGCCCCGTCGTCACTCCGGCCCCCAAGGGTGAGGCCGCCGGCACGTTATTCGACGGGGTGCTCGCCGTGGCCAGCACCCCCGGCTTCTACGAACTCAAGCGAACCCGGAGCGAAGGACCGACCTTTCTATGACCACCCGACAAGAATTTCACGGCGTCCCTCTCGCTGTCGCCGGCGACCCCGCCTCGGCTCGCGCCATCATCGTCATCCAAGAGGCGTTCGGGGTGAACGATCACATTCGTGAGGTGACCGACCGCTTCGCCGCCGCGGGCTACTACGCGGTCGCACCCGAACTCTTCCATCGCGTGGGCTCACCTGAGGTGCCCTACGACAACTTCCCCGAGGCCATGACGGCGATGGCAACGCTGGACGCGGACGGGTTGAGCAGCGACGTGGGCGCCGCGGCCGAGTTTCTCGCCGCGGCCGGCTTTCCTTCGACGTCGATCGGCATCGTCGGCTACTGCATGGGCGGCACCGTGACCTTCTACGCGGCCACGCTGGGCATCGTGGGTGCGGCGGCCAGTTTCTATGGCGGCGGCATCGAGGCCGGCCGATTCGGCTTCGCGCCGCTCCTCGAGCTGGCACCACGACTGCGTGCGCCGTGGATCGGTCTCTACGGTGACCTCGATAAGGGCATCCCGGTGGAGCACGTCGAAGCACTGCGCGCGGCCGCGGCACAGACCGCGTTCGACACCGAGGTCGTGCGCTACGCCGACGCCGAGCACGGCTTTCACTGCGATGGCCGGCCGGCGGTGTTCAACCCGGTGGCCGCCGCCGACGCCCATCAGCGCACCCTCGCGTTCTTCACCTCTCACCTCCGCGACAAGTAACCGTGTCACCGATCCGCCGCATCCTGGCCACGTCGGGAGGTTTCGTCCCGGGTCCGGTACAGCAGAGCGCACGCTTGGGTGAGATGTTGGTGGGCGCATTGGGCGCGACGGGGGCGACGCGGCCGCGAGTCTGCCTGGTACTGACCGCGTCCGGAGATGACGCGTCGTATTACGCGCTGGCCTACGACGCCTTCAACGCCGCCGGCTGCGACGTCACGTCCTTGAAGCTCTTCCCCCAGCCCTCGGCGGACCCCGAGGAACGGCTGCTGTCGGCGGACCTCATCTGGGTGGGCGGCGGATCGGTGGCCAACCTCCTCGCCCTCTGGCGACTGCACGGCGTGGACCACGCCATGCGCGCGGCGTGGGAGAGCGGCGTGATCCTCGGGGGCGTCTCAGCCGGCAGTATCTGCTGGCACGCGGGAGGCACGACCGACTCCTTCGGACCGACGTTGCGCCCGGTGAGCGCCGCTCTGGGATTCCTGCCCTACGCCAACGGGGTCCACTACGACTCGGAGTCGCAGCGACGTCCGCTGCTGCACCGCCTGATGCGTGACGCCAGCCTGTCGCCCGTGGCCTACGCCACCGACGACCACGTCGGCATTTGGTACGAGGGCACCGAGCCGACCCGCGTCGTGGCCGACACCGCGCAAGTGGCCTTCCTCGGACCGGGGGCCTACGAGATCACCCTCAGCGATGGCGAGGTCCGCGAGCGACGGGTGGGCGTCGGAGAGAGCTTCTAGCGAGGGGTCGCGGGTGCTGGCAGCGACCGTCGTATCGACTCGCTCACCTCGACGAGCTCCTCGGCTCGCTCACGCGCCGTCGTCGAGCCACAGGTCACGAGCCAATTGGCGAGCAATCGATAGCCGTGCTGGGTGAGCACCGACTCGGGATGGAACTGCACGCCCTCGAGTGGCAACGTGCGGTGACGCATCCCCATGATGAGGTCACCGCTGGTCGCCGTGACCTCGAAACAGTCGGGCAGGTTCGTCGAGGACACCACCAGGGAGTGATAGCGACCCGCGATCATCGGCTCGGGCAGTCCCTCGAACACGCCACGGCCCCCGTGGTGCACCACACTGGAGCGACCGTGCAACAACTCGGGGGCTGACACCACGTCCGCGCCAAAAGCCTCGCCGAGGGCCTGGTGCCCGAGGCAGATGCCGAGCATGGGTATCGCGAGCTCGCCGCAGTGTCGAATGATGTCGAGACAGTTGCCCGCGTCGCGAGGGTGGCCCGGACCCGGTGACACCATGACGCCGTCGAAGCTCGTCCGATCGATCTGCGCGGCGTCTATCTTGTCATTGCGCACGACGTCGACGCTGGCGCCCAGTTCACCCGCGTACTGCACCAAGTTGTAGACGAATGAGTCGTAATTATCGATCACCAGGAGATGTGGCGGGCGCGACATAAGTGCATTCTACGTGGTCGGCCTTACTAACCTTGCTACGTGACGTTGACATTGCCTGACTTTGAAGCTCTCGTTCGCGATGGATTCAATACCATCGCCCTCACCGAGACGCTCCAGCTCGACCGCGACACTCCCGTGTCGATCTACCAGCGCTTCGCGGACGGGCGGGCCTTCTGCCTGCTCGAAAGCGCGGCCCTGGGAGACGACACCGGTCGTTACTCCTTCATCGGGCTCGACCGACTCTGGCGCCTGCACTCCTACGGCGACGAGACGGTTCTCAGCGGTCGTGACGACCCGGTGAACCCCGAGGGTCCGCTCGCCACCTTGCGCGACGTACTTGGTACCTACCGGACCTACGCCCCCGCGGATCTGCCGGCCTTCTTTGGCGGCGCCGTGGGATTCGTCACGTACGACTACGTGCGTCGACTCGAGTATCTGCCACGCCCGGACGAGGACCTTCTCTGGCCCGACGTCGATTTCTCCTTCCCGGGCAGCGTGTTGATTTGCGACCACTTGCGCCACTCGACCACGGTGGTGGTGCTCGCCGACGTCACGACGCAGACACCGAGCGAGGTCTACCAGAATGCTCGCGCCCGCCTGGAGTCGATCGTCGCGACGCTCCTCTCCCCCGCTCCCGCCGGGGATCCGATCGTGGAGCGACTGGTCGCCACCGCCCCGAGTCAACGCGGTGCCATCAACGTGCGCGAACTCGCCGCGAGCTTGTCGAACTTCACCCTCGAGAGCTACGGCGACGTGGTGCGACGTGCGCGCGAGTACATCTTCGCCGGGGACATCTTCCAGGTCGTTCCCTCCCAGCAATTCACGCGACCCACCGACGTCGCCCCGCTCACCTTGTACCGGGTCCTACGCGCGCTGAATCCCTCGCCCTACATGTACCTCGTCGACACGGGCGACATTCAAATCGTGGGGGCGTCCCCGGAGATGCTGGTGCGCGTCGCCGCGGGCGAGGTGACGACTCGTCCCATCGCGGGCACCCGCCCGCGCGGTGCGACCGACGCGGCCGACGCAGCTCTCGAAGCCGAGATCCTTCGCGACGAGAAGGAGATCGCCGAGCACGTCATGTTGGTGGACTTGGGACGCAACGACGTGGGCCGAGTGAGCGTCCCCGGCACGGTCCGCGTGGAGCGGCTCGCACACGTGGAGAGATTCAGCCACCTCATGCACCTGGTGTCCCAAGTCACTGGTCGACTCCGCGAGGGGCTCGATGCGTTTGACGCGTTTGACGCACTCTTTCCGGCGGGCACGTTGAGCGGCGCCCCCAAGGTTCGCGCGATGGAGATCATCGACGAGTTCGAACCGGTGCGGCGAGGACCTTACGGCGGCGCTCTCGGCTACTTCTCGCTGCGCGGCGACGCCGACTTCGCCATCACCATCCGCACCGTGTCGCTACGCCACGGAACGGCCACCGTCCAAGCGGGCGGGGGCATCGTCGCCGATTCCCAACCGGACTTCGAATATCAAGAGTGCATCTCCAAAGCGTCGGCGCCACTACTGGCGCTGGAGATCGTGGACCCCCTGCGAACCCACAGCCCACATCGCTCCTCGCGCGAGGTGTGAGATAGTCGGCGCGTCACCCCGTCTCGTGGTGAGGGTGCGCCGTGGGTAACACCCGTCGTGCGCTGCACGCCGCCTTCGACGTGAATCTACGATCGCTGGCGCCCGTGCGCGGACTCATCACGGCGATTCCGGTCGCGGCCGTCTTCGCGATCGGTCTGGCGCTCCACAATCCTCGCGCCGCGGTCACTATGGCCGTCGGCGCGAATCTGGTGGCGGTGGTGTCCCTGGTCGGCGCCCCGAAATTGCCGCTGCGCCTGGCCATGCTCGACGCCGTGGCGCTGGGGCTGTCGGTCTTCTTCGGCACCCTGACCGGGCCCCTGCCCTGGCTGCACACCGCACTGCTCGTGCCCTGGTGCTTCCTCGCCGGTATGGCCGTCATCTACGGCCAGACCCAGGCGGTGCTCGGATCACAAGCGATCGTGGCTTACGTCGTCCTGGGCCGGTTCTCGGGTTCCCCCCTCACCGCTCTGCACTTGGGCCTCCTCGTGACGTGGGGAGCGGTCGTCGAGATTGGCGCGCTCCTCGTCCTTCGCCTTCCTCCCACGCTGCGATACCAGCGAGCCCTCGTCGCGACGGCACTATCAAACCTGGCCCTCTACGCGACCACGCCCGCGGAAGAATCCGCCATGAGCGTCCTGGCCAGCATCGACGCCGCCCAACGTGTCTTGTCACCCCTGTCGCTCTTCGGCCGCAGTGATGACCGCGACCTACGCGCCATCGTGGAGCAAACCCGACGCGCTCGCCTCGACCTCACCACCTTGGCGGGGCTGCGCACGCGTCTGGCCGAGATCAACGCGGCGCCCCTCGCACTCGTGAACGACGCACTCTCCGCCATGGCCGACGGAGTGACGCAACTCGCGCTGGGCGTGCGCCGACCGGGCCACGCAACACCTTGGAGAAGCCACGCGGAGCGCGTGCGCCGCGCTCTCGACGACTTACATGAAAGGACCGACGCCCTGGAGCACACGGACGACACGTACGCAGTGTTGATCCAGGTTCTCGCGCAACTCGACGCGTTGGGCGGACAATTGCGTTCGATCGGCCTTCTGGTGGAGCGCGAGTCCCTAGACGCCGAGCAGGGTGCCTGGCGCCTCGACGTGCGCTGGGGCGGTCTCAGTGGCACCCACCTGCATGACAACGTCGCCCTCTTTCGCGACAATCTCAACCGCGATTCCAGGGCCTACCGCCACGCCGTGCGCCTGGTGGCGGCCGTCCTCGTCGCGACCGCCCTGAGTTACTGGCTCAACTTGCCGCGCGGCTACTGGGTGGCCTTCGCTGTCGCGGTGATCTTGAAGCCCGATTTCAGCACCCTGCTGCGCCGCGGCGTCGGCCGCGTGATCGGTACGGCCGCGGGTGCGTCGTTGGCGGCAATCCTGGTCAGCGAGTTGCATCCGACGTTCGCGACCACGTCAGTGCTGGTGGCTCTCACGGCCTCACTGGCCTACAGCGCCTGGCCGGCCAGTTTCTCCGTCGCCATCGGACTCGTGACCTCCCTCGTCTTGATCATGCTCTCGGTGGGTTCAACCAACTCCGTCGGCACCGCACTCGATCGCCTGATCGACGTCATCTTGGGCGCCCTCATCGCAGCGGCTACCTATCTCGTCTGGCCCTCATCACCCGCGCGCGACGTGCGCCAGAGCGAGGCCGCCCTCTTCAGTGCTCTCGCGCGCTACGTCGACGCGGTCCTCGCCCACGTCCTTGAGATCTCGCGCGATCCCGCGGTCATCTCGTCGAGTTCGCGTACGGCGCACTTCCGTTTCGCGGCGGCCGAGGCGTCCGTCGCCCAACTGCTCGAGGAGCCCGCCGCCACGCGCGGGGACCCCCACGTGGAGCGCGGACTCCTGTCGAGCGGCCTTCGCATCCTTCGCGCCACCCACGCCTTGCGATTCGAGGCCGAACGCGGAGCCACCCTCGCCGCGACGCCCTCTCTCCTGGCACTGCGCCAGACCCTGGTGAGCGCCCTCGACAACCTTGGCGACAGCGCATCGGAGCCACTGGCCACCTCGCCGCGAGCGGCCTATCGCGGGGCCCGTCACGACCTCAGCGACCATGAGGCGCCCGCGAGCCTCTCGTCGAACCTCGACGAGATCGTCAACGCCATCAACACCGCCACGCATCTCCTTGATTCGTCATCGTGATCGGGTGACGCTGCGCGTCCGCCACGAGGGACCTCGAGACAGCGAGCGCCGTCGAGTTGGAGTAAGAATGGGACCGAGGTGCTCGAAGGCGCAGTCGCTCCTGGGCGCGTCGGAGGTCAACGTGGACCAGGAGAGCAGTCGGGCCAAGTGGCGAGACGCCTACGACCAGAGCACGTCAGCCCACTCGCGGGGGCGCACCCAGTCCGGCGTCGACGTGGATCCGGTCTACGGGCCATCGGACGCGGAGTTCCCCGGTGTCTTTCCCTACACGCGGGGCATCCATCCCGCCATGTACCGTTCGCGCCTGTGGACCATGCGCATGTTCGCCGGCTTCGCGACCGCTCCCGAGACCAATCAGCGCTTCCGCGAGATCATCGCGGCCGGCGGCACGGGCATCTCGACGGCGTTCGACATGCCCACCTTGCTCGGTCTCGACTCCGATGACCCGCGCTCACGCGGCGAGGTCGGTCGATGTGGCGTGGCGATCGACACGATCGAGGACGTGGCCGACCTCTATGACGGCATCGACCTGAGCTCGATCACCACGTCCATGACCATCAATGCTCCCGCCGCCGCGCTCATGGCGATGTTCGTCGCCAACGCCGAGGAGCACGGCACGCACCGCTCACTACTGGGCGGCACGCTGCAGAACGACATCTTGAAGGAGTACCAGGCCCAGCACGAGTACGTCTTCCCCCCTCGGCCCTCCCTTCGCCTGGTTCGCGACACCATGGTCTTCGCGACGAACGAGATGCCCCGTTGGCACCCGTTGTCCGTCTCGGGCTACCACATCAGAGAAGCCGGATCGACGGCAGCCCAGGAGGTCGCCTTCACACTGGCCAACGGCTTGGCCTACGTCGAATTGGCCCGACGCGCGGGCTTGGCGATCGACAGTTTCGCGCCCAAGCTCTCGTTCTTCTTCAACGCCCATATCGATTTCTTCGAAGAGGTGGCCAAGTACCGATGCGCCCGACGCCTCTGGGCGACCTGGATGCGCGACTTCTACGGCGCGCACGACGAGAAATCCTGGCAACTGCGCTTCCACGCCCAGACGGCCGGGGTCTCGTTGACCGCCCAACAGCCCGAGAACAACCACGCGCGCACCGCCATCGAGGCGCTCGCGGCCGTCCTGGGTGGTGCGCAGTCGCTGCACACCAATTCCTTCGACGAAGCCTGGTCGCTGCCCTCGGCGGACGCCGCCAGGGTCGCCTTGCGCACCCAGCAGGTCATCGCCCACGAGACCAACGTGACCCAGGTCGCTGACCCCTTGGGCGGCAGTTGGTACGTCGAGGAATTGACATCCCAGCTCCAGCGCGACGCCGGGCAACTTCTCGAGGAGCTCCTCGAGATCGGTCAGGGTTCGATGCTCGACGGCTGCCTGAGCGCCATCGACAGTGGATGGTTCGAGGGGCACATCGCCGACGCCGCCTACGAGCACGAACGCCTGGTCCAGTCCGGCGAACGCATCGTGGTGGGGGTGAACGCATACCTCGATGATGCTCCCGGTTCGTCCCCCACCACGGCGCACGCGAGTGGTGAGGACTCTCAGGTGGCGCGTCTGGCCGAGGTGCGCCGCCATCGCAATAGCGAGAACGTCGCCCACACGCTGGCATCGCTGCGCGCCGACGCACTCGACCCCTCGATCAACTTGATGGACGCGCTCTTGGCCGCCTCGCGGGCCCGCGTCACCCTTGGAGAGATGATGGACACGCTCGCAGAGGTCTTCGGCCGCCATCAGGTTCGCGCGAGATGACCATCCGCGTGTTGGTCGCCAAAGTCGGCCTCGACGGGCACGACCGCGGCGTCAACGTCATCACTCGGATGTTGCGTGACGCCGGCATGGAGGTGATCTACACCGGGCTCTTCCAGACCCCCGACTCCGTCGCACGCAGTGCGGTCGACGAGGACGTCGATGTGGTGGGACTGTCGATATTGTCCGGGGCGCATCTCACGCTGGTGCCGCTGGTACTCGAGGCCCTGCGCACCAAGGGCTCGGACGTACCCGTCGTGGTCGGAGGCATCATCCCCGACGAGGATGCGGACGAATTAGCCACCATGGGCGTGGCCGCCACGTTCGGTCCGGGCGCCTCCCTGGAGCGCATCGTCGCCACGCTCGAAGAATTGGTCACGCGTCGCTAACGTCGGACGTCACGACGCCGGTCGCGGTGCTACGGCGACGTCAGAAGTTCGAGCCACCCAATCGAGTGAGGCCGAAGCCGATCTCCATCGCCATGTCCTCGAGCACGGTGAGGACGTCGGGCGTGAAGGCTCGCGGCTCCATCGCGTAAACCTGCCAGG
>Ga0209698_10003111_pt1 | contig 18595 bp, 14 predicted proteins | sample LitLauG_LLR_2012_FD_187203 | JGI IMG/M metagenome (GOLD analysis project Ga0209698, IMG submission 187203) | Freshwater sediment microbial communities from Pennsylvania, USA - Little Laurel Run_MetaG_LLR_2012 (SPAdes) (version 2) | ecosystem: Environmental > Aquatic > Freshwater > Creek >...
GCTCTCGTCTTCGACGAGAGTCAACAGACGACAGCCGACAGCCGACAGAGGCGCCGGGTGGTGGGGTTAAAGCTGCGGGATGGGCGCCGATTGCTGGCGGGAGCCACCATCATCACCACCGGCACGTTTTTGAATGGCCTGATTCACTGCGGCGAGGAGCGCTATCCGGCGGGACGGAGCGGCGAACCGGCCTCGGTATTGCTCGGCGAGGCGCTGCGGGCATTGGGCCTGCGGACTTGCCGGCTCAAGACCGGAACGCCGCCGCGGCTCGATGGGCGGACGATCAAGTGGGAGACCTTCGAAGAGCAGCCAGGCGATGTGGATCCAACGCCATTCAGCTTCAGGACGAAGAAAATTGTGCAGCCACAGGTGAGCTGCCACATTGCGTTCACCACGCCGGAGACGCTCAGGATTATTCGCGAAAATGTGCACCGCTCGGCGATGTACTCGGGGAGGATCGAGGGGATCGGACCGCGTTACTGCCCGTCGATCGAGGACAAAATCGTCAAGTTTCCGGACAAGACGCAGCACCAGTTTTTCCTCGAGCCGGAAGGGCTCAATACACACGAAGTGTATGTGAACGGGATGTCGACATCGTTGCCCATGGAGGTGCAGTGGCAAATCGTGCACTCGATCCCCGGCCTCGACCAGGCTGAAATGTTGCGGCCCGGCTACGCCATTGAATACGACAGCGTGGATGCGACCGAGTTGGACCGAACCCTGCGCGTGAAGGCCTTCGAAGGGCTTTATCTCGCTGGACAGATTAACGGGACGAGCGGCTACGAAGAGGCAGCGTGCCAGGGGATCATGGCCGGCATCAACGCCGCACTCTGGATCAAGGGCGAGCCGCCATTCACCATGGACCGCAGCGAAGGCTACACCGGCATCCTTATCGACGATCTCATCTCGAAAGGGACGAATGAACCCTATCGGATGTTCACCTCGCGGGCGGAGTTCCGGCTGCACCTGCGCATCGACAATGCCGACCAGCGGCTGACTCCCTATGGCCGGCGGCTGGGTCTAATCGGCGACGCGGCCTGGGCGGAATACGAGCAGAAGCAGCAGCGCATGGCGGCGCTCGAACGGTTACTGACCAACGGCAAGGTGGACACGGCCCGATTGGAGGCCGCAGGGTTTGCCAGGTTGACGGCGACCGCGGGACTTACCTGGGCGCAACTTCTGAAGCGGCCTGAGGTGACGATTGAACCGGTGCTCGGCGCGCTGAAGGAAGCGATGGCCGGAGATCCATTGCTTACGGAGATGGCGGCCGCGGTCGATGGGGATCTCGGTGAGCTGGATCATGTGGCGCGCGCGGTGCTTCGCAACGAAGTGCGGGCGGTTGAGACCGAAATCAAGTTCGCCGGCTATCTTGAGCAGCAGAAGAGGTCGATCGCCAAGCTGAAGGCCGCCGAGGCGCTGGCAATTCCGGAATGGATCGAATACGGCGTCATCAGTGGGCTTTCGCGCGAGATGCGGGAGACTTTGGAGCGTGTACGGCCGATTACCATTGGTCAGGCGAGCCGGATTCCGGGAGTGACGCCGGCGGCGCTCAGCCTGGTGCACGTGTCGATCAAAATGCAGGAGTCGCGAAGGGTGCAGCAGGCGCGGCGGCTGGTGAGTTAAGAAGCCCGTTTCCCAACTGAAAATTCGAGCGTCGTCCTACGGGTTGCTCTTGTCGCCCCTGGAGAACAGCGGGATGTGAAAAGGCATTTCCGCCGTTGAGGACTTCTTTGGCTTCGCATTCGAGTCTTCGCGAAGAGCGGTGCGCTGGGAATTGACGCAGACCCAGCCTCCGCGGAGGCGCTCGAAGACATGGGTAAAGACGCCCTTTTCGTCCACCTGGGCGGTGTTGATCTTGTGGTGCAGCGTGTATGTGCCATTCGCGACGGCGATGTCGCCCAGCATGCGCACGGTGATCACTTTTTGGGTGAGATAGAGAGTCTTGTCCTCTCCAGTCATCACCTGAACCAACTGCTGATTTCGGGTGGTAATGTCTCCACTTGCCGCTACATCCACAAACAGAGGCGATAGCACCAGTTCCAGGCCATATTGGTCGTGCCGATTGACGGCGTCGGCCCAGGAGTCCTCGATCTTCTGGAACTGCGTAACCTCAGGGCTTTGAGCGGATGTGACAGCGGACTGTGCCGGGCCGGGAGCCGGTGTTTGAGCGATTACTGAACAGCAGATGAGAAGAAGAAGAGCAGCAAGACAAGCGGAAAAACGGGTCATGTGCGGAATTTACTCCCACCTAATATGATAACGCCCTGCCACAGGTTGTTTGACTCCAAAAAGCGGCCGGGGCGAGCGGAGAAAGGGCCGGGCCAATTTGAGTCAACAGGGCCTAGAGCAGCGCTTGCAGGCGGTCGGGATGGTGGAGAGTCACCAGTGAATCTTCGATCGAGATCCAACCGTCTTTGCGAAACTGACCCAGAGTGCGGGTGACCGTCTCGCGAGTGGTGCAGGTCATTGAGGCCATCTCTTCGTGGGTGAGCAGGAGCGGAAAGCGGAATTCTCCTGCTTCGAGGTGCTCGCCGATCTGATTGGCCAACTCCAGCAGCAGCCGTCCCAGGCGGGCAGCCACGGTCTCAGAGAGAGCGATACGGCACGCGTCCTGCAGAGCAAAGCGATATTCCTGGCAGATGCACTGGACGGCGCGCATCTGGGCTTCCTTGTGGCTGCGGAGAAAGTTAAGAAACCGTTCCCGCTCGACGGGCCGCAACTGGGCGGTGGTCAAAGACTCCGCCGAAACCTCGTAGAGCCCATGGGAGAGAACCGCATACAAGCCAAGCATTGAGCCAGGTCCTGCGACGCGAACAATCATCTGCTTGTCTTCCGCGCGTCCTGTGGTGAGCTTGAGATAGCCGCTGCAGATGAGATAAAGGCAGCGGGCATCCTCTCCCTGGGTGAATAGTGAGGCCTGAGCAGGCAGCGAGATGGTGCTGGTGGCCAGTTCAAGATCCGCCAATACCGCGCTGCCGAGGGAGCAGAACCAGCCTGGGCGGCGATTGGAACAAGCCGCGCAACCTGCCGGAACCTGCCGGGCCGCGTGCCTTTGCCGGGTATGCGCTTCCACCGTAATCTGAGATTCCGCCATGGTCTTGCCCGTCCGATTCCGATCCAACCCTCGCTCCCGTCAACTCCTGCACCCCGCACATTCCTGGAAGGGCGGGGGTTAGGGTGGAAAACACTGCGGGCCCACGGAATTGAGGCTTCTGCTCTACGGAGAGTCTGCCGCAGCGGGCTTGGTAATGGATGTGATGGGCCTCACGTCACTAGGGGCGCGTGGTCACTGGGGGAGTTCGCCGAGGCGCGTCGCAGAGTCTTGGCCCAATACTGTTTCATGCAACCAGGTAGTGATCTGGATCGCACCCCATGGCGATCCCGAAGCGCAGCTCAAAACGAAGACTGGGTCCAAGCGATGGAAGGACGTGATCACAATTGCACAACTTTGCATCAGCGAGGGCGATAGGTTGCAGGGTCCTTCTCTTCTCGTTTCGGGGATAATCGTCCATTCCAGGCCGTTTGAAGCGCATGTTTATCAATGAGCCTGCGAAGTCGATCAGCGATGGGTGATATCGGTCACTCCTGATCGCTCCGTCACAGCAAATCCGAGTTGAAACTGGGGGTCTTATCGTGTGTGACGAACATCACCGCTCACACATATGACAAGAACGTAATCTTCACGGCATGTAGTGATGCTCCGCACAAGCGCAGCTTCCGTATGAATGAGGTCCAGCGAATCTGATACGGTACCGGCGGTCCGAATGGGAATCGCCAAGAAGAAAACAGAAACGCAGGAACAACAATTCAAGGACGACGCGATGAGAGCACCAAAGGCGGTATTTTTCATGCATAAAGATAGGCCTGTAGCGCGATTGCCAATCAGTGCGGCCCCAGGAACGACACCGGGACTGCGAGCTTGTTTGATGTTGATGCTGGGCGCAAGCATCCTGTGCGCGACTGCGCTGGGAGCTCCGCCAGCGAAGGCGAAACCGGCCGACACCCAGACAAAGGCCCCCGTTGCAACGGACTTTGTTGGCACCGATACCTGCGTCACCTGCCATGAAGAAGTGGGCAAGAAATTTGCTGACAACCCGCACACCAAGATGGCCGAGATGCACGGCAGCACCGGCATCACCTGCGAGAACTGCCACGGAGCGGGCAAGGCACACGTGGATGGTGGCGGCGACACCACCAAGATATTCAATCCCGCGAAGGCTTCGAACAAGGAAGTGGATGAGAAGTGCCTGAGCTGCCACGCAGGGGCGCATCCCAACTTCGAGCGCTCTCCGCACGCCAGGGCCAACGTAGGTTGCGTCAGCTGCCACAGCATCCACGGAAGCACGGAAAAGGAGCACCTGCTGAAGGCCTCCCAGCCTGCGCTTTGCTACCAGTGCCATGCCGACCAGAAGGCTCAGTTCAACATGCCTATACACCACAAGGTGAATGAAGGCCTGGTGAAGTGCACCGATTGCCACGATGTGCACGGAACGTTCCTGGCCAACAATCAGAGGTCTACTGAAGACCAGAACGCGGTCTGCACCAAGTGCCACACCGATGTGCGCGGGCCGTTCGTGTTCGAGCATGCCCCGGTCAGGGCCGAGGGCTGCACTACCTGCCATACGCCTCATGGAACGCAGAACCCGCGGCTGCTGAATATGCCGTCGATCGCGACTCTGTGCAATCAGTGCCACAGCCCGCTTTCCGCAGGTGGGGTACACGGTCTGGACGCGGGTTCAACGACTGTCACGCCCTGCGTCACTTGCCATACGTTCATCCACGGCTCGAATGCAAGTCAGGCATTCGTCAGGTAGCAGGGCTACGCCGCGTCTCCGTGAGGGGGCGCGGCGCAAATTCAAAATACGCACCAACGTTAAGGATTTTTAGGTAAGCGAGTTTTTTCAAGCGAGGCTTCATATGAAAAATAACGGTTGGATTTCAGGGCTTCTCAATCAACAGCCAAATTCCGTGAGAGTTCGCCGCGCTTCAGGCGCCATGGCAGTCATCATGCTCCTCGCCACGGCAACCGCCGCAGTCGCGCAGGTCACCAGTCCTGTCGCCCCGGCTCCGGAGACAAGGTTGACGACGCCCGCTGGATATACGAGTCATCACACAATCGACATGGGCGGCCGCATGGCCAACCGTTCCGGCAGCGGCGCGATGTATGACACACTCGTCAATCTACGGAGCGGTCCGCGTGTGCAGGGTGAGACCTTCGAGTTGCATGCGCTCCCCGGCAATAAACACAGCCTGGTTGATGATCTCTCCGCATTCGGCACAGGGTTCGGCGGCGATCCGAACATCATGGCCAAGGTGAGTGCCTCCAAGACCAGAATCTACGAGTTCTCGGGCGTCTTTCGGCGCGGCCGGCTCTACTCGAATTACGATCTGCTGGCAAACCCGAACATTCCCAGCGGACTGTCCATTCCCATTGGACCGTCCAATGCGCCCACTTCGACGCTTACCTGGCCGCAAGTGAACAAGTCGCCGGTGATGTTCAACATCGTGCGCCGGATGACGGACACCAATCTTACCCTCAGGCCGTTTGATGAGATTTCATTTCGTTTTGGGTACTCTCACAGCACCATGGAGGGTCCGACCCTCAGCCCATCCTACACAATCATGAAGTACAACGCGCTGCTCCAGCAGTATGAGCGCAACGGCAGCGACGACTTTCTTGGCGCTGCCGACTGGAAGCCTTCACAGGCAACCAAGATCAGCTTCGAGATGCAGGCGAATCACTACAAATCCGACACGTCCTTCACGCTGGATCCGAACGGATTCCTGGTCCAGGAGGCGGACGGAACGCCCGCTTACCTGGGCAACTTCACCAGCTTTACGCCGTACGGAGGCGCGGGCCTTTCGGGGGTCTGCAATACCACCAGCATGGGAAGCGCGTACAGCGCCGGCCCGCCAGTCGTTTACACCATCCTCTCGCCTGCAAACAAGCCCGGCGGCATGCCGATCATCAACCCGGCTTGCGCGGTTGTGACCAGCTACGTGCGTTCGCAGCCTACCCGGAACTGGACACCGACCGGAACGATTCGTTTCCAAACCTCGGCGGTCAAAGACGTGAGCATGAACGGGAATATCCACTACACGCGCGGCATTTCGGACATGCCACATTACAACGAAAGCGCCCAGGGCCTCAACGGGGCAGTTCGCTCGGTCGTCTGGTCGGGTGGGCATGCAACGGCGCAGCGGTCCGTAATAGGGGCAGACTACGGCTTTGTTTGGCGCGTGGCTCCGACAGTGAGCCTTGCCGACCAAGCAACTTACTCCAGCGTTCACGAGCCCAGCAACTCGATCATTCCTCCGCAGGTCACACTGTTGACGGCCGCCGCGCCCAACCAGACCATCAACTACTCGGGTCCCCTGACGACCGGTGTCGGCTCACTGCCGCACGGCATCAATGGCACGCTGACTTACAACTATTACGGCCAGGAGTATCTCATCAATAATGCGACGGTAAACTGGGATGCGTCAGCGCGCGCGCGGTTTGCGCTCACATACCGATACAGTAACCGCAACATTGGGCAAGGTGTTCCGCATCAGGGCCCGATTCCGATCGTGACCAGCGACCCGGTGAGTGGAACGATCGCCATCACAGAGCATGCCGGAGTCTTCAATGCCGGGCTGCATCTCGCCAAGGAATGGGATCTGAACGGCACGGCTGAGATCGGCTACGCCGATAACGCCTTCACCGCGGTGGGCCAGCGGCAGTTCAGGACATACAGAGTGCACACGCTGTACAAGCCGAAGAGCTGGGCGACCATCTCCGGATCGTACAGCGATCGCGAGCGGCACAACAACACCAACAACAACCAGGCAGTCGTGGGTGCGGGCGATGCGAATTACAGCGGCCCGATCAACCACGTCGATTACTCCCGCGTCGGCAGCGCGGGCCTGTCGCTTACGCCGAGCGAGCTCTGGGGGGTGAACGTGAACTACTCCTACAGCGATGTGTACGCGGCAACCAACATCTGCTACAGCAGCGGCGCGGCAGCAGCTACGGCCACGGTCCCCGCCTTCGCCGGCGCTGCCACAGTGACCAGTTCAGGCGCGCCCAACCTTTGCGTTGGCAACACGACATGGCTGGCCAGGGACTTCATGAGTGCACCCACCCAATTCATATCGGCGTCGGTCTCCTATAACCCGATCGACAAGGTTCACTCGAATGTGGGCTACACGACCAGCAACGTGAGCGGCAGCCGCTTCTTCAACGACGCTCGCGATGTGAACGGCTCGATGGTCTCAAAATACCTGACCCCGTTTGTCAACGTGGCGTATACCATGCACCCTGGGCTGATATGGAAGTTCCAGTACAACTATTACGGCTACGGTGAGGGCGGACCCTCCGGCTCGCCGTTGTGCAGCACCGCAACGTCTCCGACGGCGACCATCACCCCCTGCGCTACAATCGGGGTTCCGACAGGCATGACGGAAGGAACAGCGGGCGCCACGGCGCCGCGCGTCTTCCACGCCAACAACGTCACGCTCGGGGTGCATTACGAGTTCTGATCGCGGGGCCCCCAGGCCCTGCGCCAGATACAACGACTTCAAAGAACGAGGGAATTGAGAATGAAGATCAGAACTGGAATTTTGCTAATCGCCATCACGGCTGCAACAATGGCCACGGCGTTTGCGCAAAGCGCCGATGTCTACAAGGCGAAGTGCCAAAGTTGTCATGGCGCCGCAGGCATTCCAAGCCCCGCGCTTGCCAAGGCAATGGGCGTAAAGCCGGCTACCGATCCTTCGGTGAAGAGCAAGACTGAAGCGCAGATGATTGCGGACACGACCAACGGCATGGGCAAGATGCAGCCGTTCAAAGGCAAGATCACAAACGCGCAGATCAAGGAAGCAGTGGAGTACTTCCGCACCTTCGCCAGGTAAGTCGAGAACCTTCGCAATGCCAACAACTAACCGGCTGGCGCCGGGTCCAGTAAGATAGATTCTGTTTCAATGAAGATTACGACTCCATCGGCCGCAGGTTTTGGGCGGTTGGACTTGCAACAGAAGGAAATCACCCGGCCGGCGCTGGATGTCGCGAACAGGCCGCGAAAGAATTCAAGGAGTCTCATAATGACCAAGTCAATTCGTTCCCTTTTGGTGCTGACCGCAGCGGTATCCCTGGCCAGCGCTCTTGCCTTTGCCGATTCCGGCGAAGCGACCTACAAAGCAAAATGCGTCAGCTGCCATGGCGCCGCCGGCACTCCCAACCCCGGGATTGCCAAGATGCTCGGCGTCAAGCCGGTCTCCGATCCGGCAGTCAAGGCGATGAGCGTGGCCGACATGACTGCCGCCGTGAAGAGCGGCAAGAACAAGATGAAGCCGGTCGCCGGCCTCACCGATGCGCAGATCAAGGATGTCGTCACGTACTTCCGCTCCCTGAAGTAAGCAGTACGATCAAGGCCGGGATGCGCAACAAGGCCCGCCCCAGGGCGAAAAACACAAGTGAGATACTCTTGGGCAAATCGCCGGGTGTTGATTCCTTGAAGAATCAACACCCAGTGCATACCCTGGAGTGCGCGCCAATTGTGTTCCGCTCTCTTCGGCGGGTTGTCTGTTTACATGCGGAGGGAAATAGGTGGCTGGGTTTCAAAAATTCCGTGAACACTGGGTGCGGCCGGCGTTATTCTTCGGCAACAACCCGATAAGCCTTGCCGGCGGCGCAATTACCACTGCCTCCGGCATTACCATGATCGGCTATTGGCTGGTAGAGCTATTCGGCCGCTTCAACGACAATCCTTACGTCGGCATCATCTTCTTCCTGCTTCTACCAGGATTGTTTATCGCCGGGCTGTTGTTGATTCCGGTGGGCGTGTTTGTGCGCCACAGAAAGCTGCAGAAAGCCGGGCAGATTCCCGCCGAGTTCCCCAAGATCGATCTCAACGACCGGATGTTTCGCCACGGCCTGGACATTGTGCTGGTGGCGACCATCATGAACCTGCTGGTGGTTGCGATGGCGAGCTACCGGGGCGCGTCCTACATGGATTCGCCGCAGTTCTGCGGACAGTCCTGCCATGTGATGCATCCGGAATACGCAGCCTACAGAATCTCCGCGCATTCGCATGTGCCATGCGTGGAATGCCACATCGGATCGGGCGCCCAGGCCTACTTCAGTGCCAAGGTAAACGGCACCAAGCAGCTTCTCGAAGTCTCATTCGATCGCTATCCCACACCGATTCCATCGCCGGTGACGAGTCTGCGCCCGGCACGCGTGATCTGCGAGGGCTGCCATACGCCGGCCAAGTTTGTAGGCGAGAAGCTGCTCGTCAGGTCCAGCTTCGCCGACGATGAACAGAACACCGAGTCCCAGACCGTGCTGGTTCTGCACCTCGGTGGAGAGGATTCGCTCTCGCGGCTTTCCGGCATTCACGGCGTTCACTTGAACCAGATGGAATATATTGCCGCGGATTCGACGCGCAGCACAATCCCCTGGGTGCAGCGGCAGAACGCCGACGGCACAGAGACGGTGTTTGCGGCGTCCGCGCTGAACGGTGCAATGCCTCAGGGTGAGCGGCGAACGATGGATTGCATCGATTGCCACAACCGCGCGTCGCACACTTTCTCTACACCGGAAGAAGCCATCAATCGGGCCATGGCCGATGGCGCCATCAGCAGCGAACTGCCCTTTGTTCACAAGGAGGGACTCGAGCTGTTGAAGGCTACCTACGCCAGCCAGGATGAAGCACGGGCCAGGATCCCGGCCCAGCTTCAGGCCTTCTACCAGTCGTCGAAGCCAGAGGTGCTGACCGCGAAGGCTGAGCTGGTGAAAGCCGCCGGCGCGGAGCTGGCAACGCTCTACAGCCAAAACGTATTTCCAGATATGAAAGTTACCTGGGGAACGCACCCGAACAATATTGGGCATATGAGTTATCCCGGCTGTTTCCGCTGCCACGACGGCGACCATATTTCGAAAGGCGGAAAGACCATTACGCAGGATTGCGCGAACTGCCACAACCTGCTGGCCGTGGAAGAGGCCAAGCCAAAGGTGCTTTCCGACCTGGGCATCTCACAATAACAATCTCCGGCCCGATGTCCCAGCAGCTCCAGCGCGCCGGGATATCGGGACTCGGTTATCGGATCATCCCCAGGAAGCTCCTGCGTTGTGCAAGCCTGCGTGCCCTGAAGTGTTAGGCTGACATGTCGCACTCAAGGAGCCTATTTCGCATGTCCAACGGCCGTTCGAATCACTTCAATCTTGTTGCCGCGGCTCACGCCTCGATGATCGAGCATGGCTTTCAGCCGGATTTCCCGGCCGGATCCGACAAAGAGTTAGCCGCGATCCAGGCTCATCCTGAAACGCCGGCCGCACCGGGCGCGCAGGATCTGCGCAACCTGCTCTGGTCGTCGATCGATAACGACACCTCGAAGGATCTTGACCAGATCGAGTGGGCCGAGCAATTGCCCGATGGCGGCATTCGCGTGCTTGTGGGCGTGGCCGACGTGGATGCGCGCGTCAACAAGGGAACCATCCTCGATAATCATGCGCAAAGCGAGACGACCTCGGTCTATACCGGAGTCAAGGTCTTTCCCATGCTGCCCACCGAGCTCTCCGAAGGAATCACCTCGCTGAATGAAAACCAGGACCGCGTCGCGATTGTGGTTGAGTATTCCGTGGACGCTACGGGCACGATTGCGGATGGCAAGGCTTATCGCGCGCTAGTGCGCAACCGCGCGCAACTGGCCTACCCGAGCGTGGGTGCGTGGCTGGAGGGAACGGGACCCGCACCGGCGAAGGTGGCGGCGAGTGCGGATCTGGCTGCGCAGTTGAAGCTTCAGGATGCGGCGGCACAGCGGATGCTTGGAGGGCGCTTCCAACATGGAGCGCTCGATCTGGAGACGATCGAAACTCGTCCGGTGATGCTGAAAGACGAGGCTGTGGAGATTAAGAGTCTCGAGAAGAATCGGGCCACTTCGCTGATTGAAGAGTTCATGGTGGCGGCGAATGGTGTGGTAGCGCGGGCGTTTGAGCAGGATGGGGTTGCCAGCATTCGAAGGATTGTGCGGACACCGAAACGGTGGGATCGCATTGTGGAAGTGGCAGCGGGGCTGGGAACCACGTTGCCGGCCGAGCCGGACTCGAAGGCGCTCAACGATTTTCTGCTGGCGCAAAGGAAGAAGGATCCCGACCACTTTCCGGATCTTTCGCTGACGGTGGTGAAACTGATGGGGCCGGGAGAGTACGTGCTTGTGAAACCGAATGAGGTTTCGGAGGGACACTTTGGGTTGGCTGTTCAGGACTACACGCACTCAACCGCTCCGAATAGACGGTTCCCTGATGTAGTCGGGCAGCGGATTCTTAAAGCTTTTATTGCGAAAGCGGCGCAGCCTTACTCGACCGACGAACTTAGCGCGATTGCAGCGCGATGCACGCTGATGGAAGACAATGCACGCAAGGTGGAGCGCGATATGCAGAAGCGGATCGCCGCGGTGGTGCTGCAATCGCACATCGGCCAGACTTACCAGGCCATCGTCACCGGCGTGAATAACTACGGGACGTTTGTGAGGACACTCGATCCGCACGTCGATGGAATGCTGGTTCAGGGTGGCAAGGGCCTGGATGTGGGTGACAAGGTAACCGTGAAGCTGATCTCTACCAATCCCGAAAAAGGGTTTATCGACTTCGCGGCGTGACAGGATCAGGCATTCTTTATCTAATGGCTCTTAGGCGGGCGCTGGCCCATACGGAGAATCTCCAAATAATCAATCGGATTGGGCAGGATAACTGACTATTGTTATCGGACATACCCGCACTCTTTGCTGCTATTAATTGGCGGTTTAGGCGAATCTTTGGCGAATAAATAGCTCTCGGGCAATCTGCCCTATTCGTGGTACACAATCATTTCATCTATGCTGCCGGAATTTCGTCTAACTAGAGAGAACCTTGTGTCCTCAACTGTTGTCCCTGGGGCATCGCCAAAAAGAGAGGAAGCCTCCTTCAGGAGTGAGCCATCCCAACGGAAGGCCCGGTCCAATTTGTCATTCCAACGAAACTGAATTCCACGCCCACCGGAGATTGGGTAAAAGAATGTTCGTAGGCTCCCAACTTGTTGCTCTCACTATCTTTTCAGGCATGACTCTGATGGGACAGCCCTTGCACGTATCTGCCCAGCAACCGGCGCAGGATACGCCGATTGCCTCCGTCCTCGAGCTTCCGGACGCGCCCGTCCCGCAAGTCGACGTTTCCGCAATCGGCTCTTTGTCCCAGCAAATCCCTCTTGAACAAGACCAAACTGCGCAGCCGCCTGCAATCGCCTCCGGACCGGCTCCAGGCGCCGCCGCATCGGGTAGTTCCAGCTCAGAGCCGCCTGCAACACAGCCCTTAACCGAAGAGAACAAGCGTCAGACGGCAGAGGAACAAATCAAGCAGCAGGAGCATCAGCGGGTGCTTGGCATCATTCCCAGCTTCAATACCTCCTATGTCAGCGATGCAGTCTCCCTGACTGCAAACCAGAAACTCAACCTCGCACTGCGCTCGTCTGTCGATCCCTATACCTACGCGATTGCCTTCATTGTTGCCGGCCTGGGCGAGGTCAAGGGAGAAGATCCCCGATTCGGCTGGGGCCCCAAGGGATATTTCAGGCGTTCCGGAGCCGCTTATCTTGACGCATTCGACGGCACAATGATCGGCAACGCATTTCTCCCCATCATCCTTCATCAGGATCCGCGCTACTTCCGGCTTGGCCACGGTCGCCCGAGTCACAGGCTGTTCTATGCCGTGGCTACCAGCTTTATCTGCAAACACGACAACACAGGCAAGTGGGAGCCCAACTACTCCAACGTAGGGGGGAACATCGTCTCCGGCGCGATCTCCAATCTCTATTATCCCAACAGCAAGAGCGGCATCGTGCAGACCTTCGAAGCAGGAATTACCGTGACCCTCGAGGGCACATTTGGCGCGGCCCTCCAGGAGTTCTGGCCGGATATTTCGCGGAAGCTCTTCCACAAGGATCCGACGGGTGGTCTCGATGCCCAGGCCCGTGCGGCCGACGAGGCAAAGAAAGAAGCCAAAACCAGCCGCCAGTAATGCTGCCCCAATCAGCAAGGTCCGTGAGCGCGGATTATCTGTGCCTTGAACTTGGTATCCGCCGACCATCGGTCTGTGCGGTGCTGGGTTTGGGATCCGGTAGCGTGCGCTATGCCGCGCATCCTGTATTATTTACACTTATTTCTGCTACAACGAGATCGGAAATCATGCCTGATCCTCAAATCAAGTTTGGCACTGATGGCTGGCGTGGCCTTATTGCCGACGACTTCACCTTTGCCAATGTACGCATCGCTGCCGAGGCCATTGCCGCGTACATTCACGCAAAGGAAGACCCGGCGAAGGGACTCTGCATCGGTTACGACACGCGCTTCGGTTCGAAAGCTTTCGCATGCGCCTGTGCCGAAGTTGCATCGGCCGCCGGCATTCCCATCATGCTTGCCAACGCTGTCACGCCCACACCTGCCCTCAGTTGGGGCGTGCGCGAGCGCGGCGCTGCCGGCGGCATCATGATCACCTCTTCGCACAATCCAGCGCAGTGGAACGGCGTGAAGTACAAGGCGTGGTACGGCGGCTCAGGCAAGCCCTCGATAATTGCGGAGATCGAGTCGTATCTCGGCAAGCCGGTTGCCCGCCCCGCCACGCCGGCGGCAATTGAAGAGGTGGATTTCCTTCCCACGTATCTCAAGGCCATCGAGGACTTCGCGGACCTCGACCTGATTGCGAAGGCTGGCATGAAGTGTGCCATCGACTCCATGTACGGCGCCGGCGGCACCATAATTGCCGACATCTTTAAGCGCATCGGCGTTGCCCACGTGCAGATTCGCTCCAACCCTGACCCGCTCTTTCCCGGCATCAACCCCGAGCCCATCGAGCCGAACATCCGCGCACTTGGCGAGGCGGCGGTAGCCAACGGCTGCCAGGCAGGGCTGTGCACCGACGGCGATGCAGACCGGATTGGCGCAACGGACGAGTTCGGGAACTTCGTCGATCCGCACAAGATTTATTCGATCCTGCTGAGCTGGGTGCTGCGGCGCAAGGGCTGGCCGGGTGCGGTGACGCGGGCGTTCAACACGACCAAGATGCTGGACCGCATCGCGGCAAAACATGGCCGAGAGCTGATCGAGCACGGCATCGGCTTCAAGTACGTTTGCGACCTCATGCTCGAGCGCGAAATCCTAATGGGCGGCGAGGAGTCGGGGGGCATCGGCTTTCAGCGGCATCTGCCTGAGCGCGACGGACTGCTGAATGCGCTGCTCCTGGCCAACGCGATGGCCGAAGAAGGCAAGACGATGGGACAGCTTGTCGCCGATCTTCAGGCCGAGTATGGCGAACACCAGTACGGGCGGATCGACCTGACGATTCCCGACGACATGAAGAGCGGAGCGATTGCGCGGGCGCGGGCGTTGAAGACGGGCGATCCGGTTCTCGCGGGAATGCCGATCTTGCGCCAGGAAAATCTGGACGGGGTGAAGTTCTTTCTCGACAACCCGGAGTCGAAGATCAAGCCGAACGCGGCGGAGACCTGGATTCTGCTGCGCGCGAGCGGGACTGAGCCGCTGCTGCGCATTTACACCGAGTCGTGCTCGAAGGAATCGGTCGCCAAACTTCTCGCTTCCGCACGCCAATTCGCCCTGGCAAACTAAGCCGTAAAAGGAGACCCGCATGTTCGTTCACATCTTTGGATTTCGCTGGAAGCCAGAAGCGACCGACGCCGACCAGGCCCGCGCTGAGAAGGAGATTCGCGCATTCAAGGGCGTGATTCCAGGACTGATCGAGGTATGCGTGGGACCCAATCTCTCGAAGCGCGGGCAGGGGTATACCTTCGCCGGCTTCATGAAGTTCGTCGATAAGGAAGCGGCCGATTTTTACCTGATCCACCCGGCGCACATGGCGCTGCTCCGGTGGTTGGCGCCGTTAATCGATCCGGTCGAGCTGGATTTTGAGGCCTGATTCCCCCGCAAATCGAGGTTGCAGATTTCGTTGCTCGTCACGTCAGAATTTGCCTGTTGGAGGTGAGAGACGAATCCCCTATCGAAACATGCGCGCGTCAAAATGAAAAGCCTGCGGCTCCTCGATTCCGATTTCTGGAGTCTTTGGATGCAGCGGATTCACGAGCACATTCCACTCCGTGCGCATCGCTGCCGAAGGGACCTCGATAGCCAGTGAGCTCTTCTCCCGAATCCACCGGTCTCCAATCGACCGCAACGGCGCGAAGTCGTCCGTCCACCAGTTCGCCGGCAGCTCATCCGGCCCAAGCCGTCGTGCCGGCTCGCCCGTTGGCAGCGTGGCGGCAATCGAGACCAGGTCGTCCGGCTGCAAATTCGGCTCCAGGTGGACAAATAATTCAATGGCTGCCAGAGCCAGCGAAGTGGACGCATAAACCATGGGAACCCCGGGCGTGTTCCAGCGTCCGCCGAAGCGCCGTGCCCCAAGACCGGAGAACGCTTCGCCGGCGAATCGCGCCCGGCAGATACGCCAGATTTGCATTAGCTGTAAACGCCGAAGGAGATGCGGCCCAGTACGTCTTCCACTTCGCGGACTCCGGGATCGGTGTCCAACTGGTCGAGTGGCCGCCCTCCGCGCAGTGCGCGATTCGGTGTCTTGAGCCACGCAGCCGCTTTATCTCCATCGCCCAGCGTTTCAGCCGCCGTGGAGTAAACCTGCGCCAGCCGCACGGCGCGATCGGACTCGGCCGCCGTCAGCCGAGAATGCTGCGTGAGCCGCCGCGTGAGTGTGCGCTTGGGGATCCCAATTTTCTCAGAGATCTCGGCCTGGCGGATGTCCAGACGTTCGGCCAAGAGGAGGAGCGCCTTCACCGGAAGCCCCTCGCGTACGAGCTCCGCAAGAACTCCGCTTTTGTTCATCGGTCTGCCGAGAACAGTCTCACCGCCCAGCACATCGGTTACCGAATGGGTCGCCATGATTGGCCTCCATTTCGAGTATACGCCATTTGGCCAATTTCAGAGAGCCATTTTACCCTATTCGGGCAACCTTAGCCCGCTTGCCCAATCGAACAACAATCCGCGCCGGCAGCGGCGCGACAGGAACCAGCACACCCTCTGCCAACTCGCCATCCAGTTTCACGGCCTTTTCGGCGATCTTGCGGTTGGCTTCGGCTCCCGAGGTTGCTAAACCCATCAGCACCAGCAACTTCGGCAACCGAATCTGCTGCAGGCACTCTGAGCCTGGCGGCCCTGCAATCTCGGAAAACGCAACCGCGACTTCTTCGAGATCCTCGGCGGCTTCCTTCTGCTGGAACATGCGCGCCCAGTTTTCGTCGGCGGCTGCGGCGGCTGCCTCGCCGTGGAAGCCGGCGGTGATCGTGCGGGCCAGGCGCTTCTTGACTTCCATGGGATGCAGCTTGCCGGCCTTCACATCGGCAGCGATGCCGTCGATCTCCGATTGCTTGAGGTCTGTCAGGAAGACCCAGTACTTCCACATCAAATCGTCGCTGATGCTCATCAGCTTGCCGTACATCTCCGCCGGCGGCTCGTTAATACCGATTGCATTGCCCAACGACTTCGACATCTTCTGCACGCCGTCGAGGCCTTCGAGGATCGGTGTCATGAGGACGATTTGCGGCATTTGTCCGTAGTCGCGCTGCAGCTCCCGGCCCATCAGGAGATTGAATTTTTGGTCGGTGCCGCCAAGTTCGACATCGCTGTTCAAGGCGACGGAATCGTAGCCCTGCGCGAGCGGATAAAGAAGTTCGTGGAGCCTGATGTCCTGCTCGGCACGGAAGCGAGTGAGAAACTCTTTGCGGTCGAGCATCTGCGAGAGAGTGACCTTTGCGGAGAGGCCGATCAGGCCGGCATAACCGAGCTTGTCCAGCCACTCGCTGTTGTACCGCACCTCGGTCACCTTCTCGTCCAGGATGCGGAACACTTGTTGCTTGTAAGTCTCGGCGTTCTTGTCGATCTCCTCCCGCGTCAGTGGTTTGCGGGTCACGTTGCGGCCCGTTGGGTCGCCGATAAGCGCGGTCGAGTCGCCGATGAGAAAAATCACCGTGTGCCCCAGCTGCTGAAAATGCCGCAACTTCCGCATCAGCACCGTATGTCCCAGGTGCAGGTCAGGGGCCGTCGGATCGAAGCCGGCCTTCACTCGCAGCGGCCTTCGGCTCTTGCGGCTCTCTTCAAGGCGCTCCCGCAGGTCGCTTTCGCGGATAATCTCCGCCGCGCCCTTCTGGAGCAGGTCCATCTGTTCGTCTACGGGCGGGAAAGGGGTGGATAAAGACGTGCTCATGCCGTCTTCAGTATACGGGGCGGCCTTTGAATCCCGGCGAATCAGACTAGAGCAATCGGCGAACGCGCCTGCAAACACGCTATAATCCGATCAATGCAGCCTCTTGCCCGCTATCGAGTTATTCACATCGCGCGCTCACTCGGCGCCCGCGCGGCACGCGCAGCGGCTCCGGCCGCCTAGTCACCTGCTTCACCTCATCCCAAATCTCAGTGCGCTGTTTCCGTTTCAGGGTCCTCAGGTCCCAGCGCCACAGCCGCTGCTCCCTCAACACCTTTACACTGGAGTCATCATGGAAGAGTTTTCCCGCATTCAGCGCCTGCCCGCCTACGTCTTCAACATCACCGGCGAAATGAAGATGACCGCCCGCCGCCGCGGAGAAGACATCATCGACTTCGGCATGGGCAACCCCGATGGAGCCACGCCCAAACACATCGTCGACAAGCTGGTCGAGTCGGTTCTCAAGCCACCCACCCATCGCTATTCCGTCTCCCGCGGCATTCCGCGCCTGCGCAAGGCAATTTGCAATTGGTACAAGACGCGCTACGATGTCGATCTCAACCCCGACACTGAGGCCATCGTCACTATCGGCTCCAAAGAGGGAATCGCGCACCTCTGCCTGGCCATTCTCGACTCGCGCGACACAGTGCTGGTGCCCAATCCCAGTTACCCCATCCATATCTACGGCCCGGTCATTGCCGGCGCACACATCGTCAGCGTCCCGGTGTACGACCAGGAGCAGTTCCTCAAGCAGCTTGAAGACCTCATCCCGCGCATGACCCCGCGCCCCAAGGCACTCATCGTCAACTTCCCTTCGAACCCGACGACTGAGTGCGTCGATCTGCCCTTTCTGGCCAGACTGGTCGAACTGGCCCGCGAATACGGATTCCATCTCATCCACGACCTGGCCTACGCCGACATTGCCTTCGACGGCTACAAGCCTCCCAGCGTTTTGCAGGTTCCGGGCGCCAAGGAGGTCGCGGTCGAATTCTTTACCCTGTCGAAGAGCTACAACATGCCGGGGTGGCGCGTCGGCTTCATGGTGGGCAACCCCAAGCTGGTGGCCGCGCTGGCGCGACTGAAGAGCTACTTCGACTACGGTACCTTCACTCCAATCCAGGTAGCCTCCATCGCCGCCCTCGAAGGCCCGCAGGAGTGCGTCCACGAAATCTGCGACAACTACCGCAAGCGCCGCGATGTGCTTGTCGAAGGACTCAACAAGATGGGCTGGCCGGTGGCGTCGCCAAAGGCAACAATGTTTGTCTGGGCGCAGATCCCTGAGCAGTACCGGAAGCTCGGCTCGCTCGAGTTTTCGAAGCTGTTGCTGACGGAAGCGAAGACGGCTGTGTCACCGGGAATAGG
>Ga0209698_10003112_pt1 | contig 18594 bp, 15 predicted proteins | sample LitLauG_LLR_2012_FD_187203 | JGI IMG/M metagenome (GOLD analysis project Ga0209698, IMG submission 187203) | Freshwater sediment microbial communities from Pennsylvania, USA - Little Laurel Run_MetaG_LLR_2012 (SPAdes) (version 2) | ecosystem: Environmental > Aquatic > Freshwater > Creek >...
GAATATGGTGGAAAAGATGGGGTGGTCGGAGAAGAAGGCAATGATGATTAGCGGCCACAAGACGAATGCGATGCTAGGGCGGTACGACATCATTCCGACCAGCGACATAAAGGAAAGCGGTCAGCAAGCCGATATCTGGTGGAAGAAACAGCGCCAGAAACGCACGAAACCGCTGAAAGTTGTCCGCAAAGGGAAAGTGGCTTAGACACCGCATTCCGTCACACATCATGGCCGCTGGCGTTGGGGAGTTTGACCCCGGCCAGCGGCTTTTCTGTTTGCAGCGTACTTCCCCGGTTTGGCATCCCAAACGGTCAGGAGCGGTCCCGCTGGTTCCCAAGACTGCCCCCAAACCCACTGGAAAGGAATAATGAGGTTCTACGGACGGTTGGCGTCCTGGAACAAAGAGACCAACTTGCCGGCTTCTTCCGGCGAGGCATCCTTGACGCGCTTGCCGATCACCAGGACCAGTTCGCCCTCGTACTGCACGTCGGTGGCGTCGCGCGGGATGACGATGGACCCTCCGGGATCTTGCAGCGCCGTCAGCGGCTTGTAGAAGATCTCCGGATGTTGCGGGTAGGTCCGGTTGCCCAGGTGGCTTTTGTAGTTCCGGCCCACGGCCAGGACCTTGGTGGGCTGGCAGGGGTTCAGAAGCTCGAGATCGGCGAGCCGGCGGGTGACACCGGTGGCCGAGTGCCCGCCCAGGAGGTCGCCCTCTAACTCGCGGACGGCCGCGCCGTCCACCATGCCGAAAGACGAGGAGGAGCCGTTGCGATAGCGGATGTATTGGGTCACGTCTTCGACATTGTAGCGCTGCTCAGCCCACTCCCATCATTTTTTCGTCCTGGCGAATTTCCGGAACCACGCCGCGGAAGGCTACTTTGAGGAGCGGCGGAGCGAGCAGGGTAGTGGCCATCGACATAAACACGATGACCCCGTACACGCTTTGTGCCATCACGCCAAGGCTCAGGCCGATCTGCGCGACCACCATTCCGACTTCGCCGTGGGGAATCATCCCCACTCCTATGCGAATCGCATCCGCCCGGCCCATTCGGAACGAGGCGAGGCTGCAAGCGACGAATTTGGAAAACACGGCGGCCACCACGACGGTTCCGGCCAGCGCCAGGACCGCCTTTGTGGCGAAGACGGAAAGATCGAAACGAAGGCCGATCCCCACCAGAAAGAAGGGGACCAGGAGTTCGGTGACGCCGCGAGTGAGCTCGTGGACGCGATGATCGACGGTCTCCCCCAAGGCCATCCCGGCCAGGAAGGCGCCGACGATGGCGGCGACTCCGGCGTAAACGGCCACGAGCGCCAGCGCGAACAACAGCGCCATGCCCAAGGCGAACTCTCCTTCCGCGAGGCGGACCCGCGCAAACACGTGCGGCATTACCTTCTTCACCGCGCGCCTGCCGAGCGTAGCCACGAACCAGGTGAAACCGAGGGCGATAGCGCCGGTCAACGCGATGTCGAGGTAGTTGACCGGGCCTCGCCCAAGGCTGCTGACGAGCGCCAGCACGATTAAACCGAGTACATCATCGATCACCGCGGCCGCCAGAATGACCTGGGCAGCGCGGGAATTGAGCAGCTTTCGTGTGGCCAGCACCTGGGCCGTGATGCCCACGCTGGTGGCCACCATGGCGGCTCCGGTGAACATGCTCTGGGTGTGCGGAGCCCCCCACAGCGTGGAGACTCCCCAGCCACAAAAAAAGGAGAACGCGACGCCGGCCACGGCCACGGCCATCGCCGTGCCTCCCAACCGCAACAACTCGGAGGCTTTCACCTCCAGTCCGACACCAAACAGAAGGAACATCGCCCCGAGATCGGACAGCACCCGCAGCGCGTCGTTGGGCGCCATCCATCCGAGCACGTATGGGCCGATCACAATTCCCGCCAGGATCTCGCCCACGATGCCCGGCTGTCCCAGCCTTTCGAAGATCTCCGAAAACAGTTTGGCGGAGGCGAACACCACCAGCATGGAAAGCGGAATCTGCGAGCCGGCGGGCATGCCTTCATTATGCGGCAGCACCTGCGGCACGGCCGCCGGCGCTACCGGGGTGCGGGTCCCCGGGGCGGAATGGCCGCGACGATCAGCGGCTGAGAAGTGGGTTGCGGGGCGCCGCCTTCGTTTTCCACCGTGACCGCCACCGCGCCCGTGGCGTCCACATCCACGGGACCGCGCTGAACGTGCAGGGCCGTGCCGTCGCCGGCGGATTGGAACAGCCCCGCGGGCACCGGCATACGGCCCTTGGGAATGATCCACATCTCGTAAATCTTGCCGGTGCGCGCGGGCGGCAGGTTGGAAGCGACGAGTAAGACACCTTGCGAAGGATTCACAAAAACCTTCCCTTTGGGCGGCTGGGGCTGCCCCTGCCCGAAGGAGGCTTCGGTGGTATCGGGGCCATTGACGATGGCGAACGCTTCGTTGAGTTTCGTCAGTTCAATGGCCTGATCGCGAGCCTGCTGGCGCGCGCTGGCGAGCAGTGCGGCAAAGTCGCGCTCTCTGCCGTTGAAATAGAGCGCCGCAAACAGCCCCATGACTGCGGCCACACCCCAGAACGGCGCCCACCACCGCAAGCGCTGCCGCTCGACGCCCACGGAAGCCAGGATGCGCCGCCGTAGCTGGAGAGAAGGCTCCGCCGGCTCCGCCGACCCGCTGACGATCGCCGACAGCGCCCGGGCCCGCTTGAGTTCCGCCATACACACCTCACATCCGCGATCCAGGTGCTCCCGGATCTCACTCCGTTCGGGCTCCTCGGCCAATCCCATGGCGTAGAGTTCGTAGTGGCCCTGCAATTCTTCGCAACTCATGCCGCCATCACCGTGCCCAGCTCGTCGCGCAGGTTCTTTAACGCGGTACGAACCCAAGTCTTTACCGTTCCCAAGGGCTGGCCCATGCGCTCGGCCATCTCCGTTTGCGAGAGGCCCTCAAAGTACGCCAGCTCGATCACTTCGCGCTGGTGGGGTGAAAGCTTTTGCATGGCCGCCTTGATGTGCCGGGCCTTGTCCGACGCCAGCAGGTCCCTTTCCATGTCGGTATACAGCGCGGGGTGTTCGGTGGTCTCCAGTTCCAGCGAGCTGCGGGCGCGGCCGGTGGTGGAGCGCAGGTAATCGATGGCGCGGTTGCGCGCCACCGCCAGCAGCCATGGGCCGATCGAGCCCTTCTCGGCGTCGAACCCCTGCACCCGGTTCCAGACGCGCAAGTAAGTTTCCTGAACCAGGTCTTCGGCGACCCCGGTATCCCGCACCACGCGGAGAATCAGCGAGTATACGAGCCGGCCGTAGCGATCGTAGAGTTCCGCGAGGGCCTCTGGATCGCGGCGCTGCAAGCGGCCGATGAGGTCGGCATCGCTTTCCGTCCGCAGCGCGAGAATGAGCGGCAACAAAGTCATCGCAACCCGGGGTCTATTGTATATACGCGGCAACGCCTCGAGCAAGATGTGCGGCTCCGCAAAAAAATTTCTCGTGCTCGCGGCGCGATGCAACCCGAAACACATCGAAAGGTAGTGCGCGATGCATTTTTTTCTTGACTTTCAACCAGAACAACCTTATATATGAATCACATTGCGATTTTTGAATCGCAAAATTTGATGTTAGGGAGAATCAATCGATGAAGAGCGCAACTAAGAAGGCTGCCCCGAAGAAGAAAGCTGCTCCGAAGAAAAAGAAGTAGCTTGGGGATGCCCTGAACAAGGGCAACAGGTTCACTCCGAGGCCCCGGTTTTCGGGGCCTTTTTCATTATTACGGGCTTTTCCCTCCGATTCTTCTACTCCTCCCGATGCTGCCACAGGACGCGGAACGTCTCTCCCATTCCCACGAGCAGGGTCTTGAGCTGCAGCCGGCGGCGCACGTCCTCGGCGGGGCTGCCGGAAGTTAACGCCGCGCGAAACTCCTCTTCCCCGGCGCCGAGCAGTGCCGCAGCCAGGGTCTCCAACCGCACACTGCGCAACCCGCAGGCGGCCCCATGCTCCTCGAGCGCCGTGAAATGCGCGTGAGCGGTGATGTCGCGCACGCCCGGATCCCGCAAGACGTCTTCGGCCGCCGCGTGGCCGCGGTAGCTCATCAGAGTCCCGCGCGGAAACCGGAGCGCCTCGGCGCGTGTATAGCCGTAATCGATGGTGCAAACCCAGCCGGAACGGAGCGAGCGCGCGATACGCTCCATCCAACGGAGCGCTTCCAGATTGGCTTCATAGAAGCGGCCTTCCTCCGGCGGGGGAAAGAAGCGGTGCAGGTACTCGACGACTTCCTGGCTCGCCACGTCCCCTTCCATCCAGAAGAAGCGATCCTGTTTCAGTCCGATGAGCCGCTGCCGAAACGCGCCCTTATGGTAGGCCGCCGCCTCGATGGGCAGAGCATCGAAAAACTCGTTGGAGAAGACTACGCCTTGCAATTGGCCCGGCAGGACGCCGCTATCGATCTCGACGGGCAGGTAGGGCCATTCCGCGAAAGCCTGCGCCATCTCCCGGCGACCCGCGCCCAGTTCCACTACCTGGAAATCCGCCGGGGCGCCCATGTCGCGCCAAAGCTGCCGAATCCGTCCGGCGAGGAGCGCGCCAAAGACCGGCTGGATCTGTTCCGCGGTATAGAAGTCGCCGGTTTTTCCGAAGGGGTCGCGGGGCCGGCGGTAGTAGCCGTGCTCCGGATGGTACAGGGCCACCTCCATGAAGCGGCGAAATGGGATGGGACCACTGCGCCGGATCTCCTCAGCCAGCAACTCGCCGGCGGGAGTCATGCCTGCGATTCCCAGGTCTGCGGGGTGCGTAGGAACATTTCGACGATGTAATCGTGCAAGCAATCGTAGAGGTAGCGCTGAAAGGTCCACGGGAATTGGGGATGTTCGATATCATGCACGTGAATGGGGGCGTAATAGGGAGCGAGGCCGCCGTCCCTGGGCTGAATCACGAGTTCGATGGCGCCTTGCCGATTGCGGGCCGAGAAGGTAAACAGCGGGTGTTCATAGCGGGCCGTCTCCGCCTGCACCTTCTCCAGCAGCGTCACGCCGCTATGGTAGCGTGAAATCAGCCATGCCGTTACCCGGAACGGTTCGGGTGAAACTCAGTTCGGAAGCCGCCGGCGCGGTCTCCTTCACTCCCGTGGTGGTGCAGGAACTTCCTGTGCGCGAACTGCTGGAGCAGGTGCTCGGGGTCGTGGGAAAGAATGAACCGCGCGTCCGCGAGATTTTGTTGCGTGGAACGCTGGTAAGCGGAGCCTCGCGATTCCGGTGGACCGGATGGGAGCCCGACCCTGCCGGCCTGCGCCAGGTATTGGACAGCTTCCCCGATCCCGATCCGTCACGCGCTTTTGAGAAGGACCGCTGTGTGCGCGCGATCCTCCGCGGTGGCCGCCAGCCGATCGAAATTCCCCGCGAAGGGCTATTTTGGGAACTTTTGATGGAGGTGGCCCGGGACGCCGGCATGCAGTATGGCGGCTACTCCTACCGCCACCGTGCGGACCGTTACCTTCGGCCCTTCAGCGCCGGAGAAACCGCGCGTTTGTGCGCCGGTTCCGGGACGGTGCGGTACAGCATGCTGCGCGAGCAGATTCGCTCGGCGGGTTTTCGCGAGGCCGAGTTGTATGTGACGCGCTGAGGATATTCTCGCGGCTGCCGCAGGCCGCCCTACACCGCCGCGAGCAGGTTTTCCGCGAAGGGCCATTGGTGGTCGATCCACTGTTCTTCGAGGCGGAAGCCGCTGGTCCGGGCTAACGTGGCGAGTTGCTCGGGACGGAACTTGTGGCTGGCTTCGGTACAGATGGTTTCGTTCGGGACGAAATCGACAATGAGGTCGGCCTGGCGGATGCTGACGATCTGGTACACACGCGAGCGCAGGTGCATTTCGATGCGCTGGGCGTCTTCGATGTAGCGCACGGCGTGCTCGAACTGGCGCAGGTCGAAATCGGCGTCCAGCTCGCGATTGATGCGGCCGAGCAGGTTGAGATTGAAGGCCGCGGTGACGCCCGTGGGATCGTCGTAGGCCACCAGCAACTGTTCGACCGGCTTGACGAGGTCGGTGCCGAGTAACAGCACATCACCGGGAGCTAGGCAGTGGCGGACGGCCAGCAAAAAATCGATCGCGGCTTCCGGCTCGAAATTGCCGATGGTGCTGCCCAGGAACAGGACCAGCAATGTCTGGCCGGAGACGCGCCGGGCGGCGACCTCGCGTAAGCCTTCGAGGTAACTGGACTCCAAGGGGGTCACCAGGCCAAGCGGACCCAACTCGCGCGCGCAGCGCGCCAGCGCGACCGGAGAGACGTCGATGGGGTAATAGACCACCGTCTGCCGCCGCTTCAACTGTTCCAGAATCAGCCGCGTCTTGCTGCCGGTTCCACTGCCGAGCTCGGCCACGACCAGATCGCCGGGAAGTCCCGAAATCAGCTCGCGGGAGTGGGTCTGAATGATGCGGGCGTCGGCGCGTGTGAGCCCGTATTCGGGAAGATAGGTGATCGCATCGAACAGCGCCGAACCGACGTCGTCGTAAAGATAGCGGCAGGAGAGGGTCTTCTGGCCGGCGCGCGTGAGGCCCGCTCTCACGTCGCGTGCGAATTCGTTAGCAAGCGCCCGCGCGTACATCAGGACTGAACCATCCGGAACGTGGCGTAAATGTAAGGATACGACGGACGGAACCAGTTGCGGAACGAGGGGCGCAGAAAACAGGCGGCCGTGCGCGGCGATGCGCCTTTGAGCACATAATGCTGGCCGTCGAAAAAAGGCGCGGAGTAATTGGAATACCAGGGCAAAGGTTGAAAGCCGGGGAAGGGCGCGAAGACCGTGCTGGTCCATTCCCACCCGTTGCCGGTCATTTGCGAAGGCGCATGATCGGCCGTATCGTCGTCGGCGGTGACGGGGAGCGGGTCCCAATACCGGAAGTCCACGTTGCGCGAGGGCGGCAGACCGGCCGACGCGCGGTGAAACTGGGCTTCCGTGGGGAGAGCGCCGCCATGCCATTGCGCGTAGGCTTCGGCCTGGCACTTCGTCAGATACACGGGAGCATCGAGAGACAGCGGAACTTCACGGAACATGGCGCGGTAATACATCTCCCCTTTGCGCTCCACCCAGAAGAACGGCGGCGGACCGCCGGCGCGGACAAATTCCAGGTATTCGCCATTGGTGACTTTATATTTGGAAATCGAAAAGGGCGGCACGGCTACTGCGTGAGCTTGGTATTCGTTGTCCCAGGCGAAGCCCTCACCGGCGGCACGGCCCAGTTGCGCGTCCCCAGCGGGAATTTCGATCATCCGCGGTTCGGGAACGCAGCCTGGCGTGGAGGTCGCATCAGAAGGGGCGAGTTTCCGGTCGTAGGGGAGGTGGTGAAGGATGTAGGCGAGCGTCTCGGCGTGCATGAGGCGGTGTTCGATCGCGGCGTCGAGCATCCCGGCCGGAATATTGGGCAGCACCCGATCGATGGCTTCGCGCGTCCGCTGGTTGTAGACCTCCACCTCCGCGACGGCGGGCCAATCGGAGGGCCGATCGTTGGGCAACTCGCCTTCGGGAGGATCGATGCCGAAAGCGAAGAGTCGATCGAAGGTGGGGTGGAACGCCGGCAGATCGAGGGCGTAGCGCGCTAACAGATTCCAGTCGAACGCTTCGAGGTGTCCGAGGTAGAACACGATGCGGTGGCGCTCGGGGATGGGCCGGTCATACAGCGAATCGGCGCGGATGATTCGGAACAGTTCATCGGTCTGCCGTCGCGCTTCCTGGAGGGGGCGTTCCAGAGGCGTATTCATCTCTCCACAAGTCTACCGGATTTGATCCGGGCGGCAGGCCCGGCGTCCTGCCCGGCTTCTAGAATGGAGAGGATGAACGAACTGCGCTGGCATCCGCTGTTGCGCGAGTGGGTCGTGGTGGCCGACCATCGCCAGGACCGGCCCCAGATGCCGGCGGACTGGTGTCCCTTTTGCCCTGGCTCCGGCCGCGTGCCGGAAAATTACGATGTTTTTCTCTATCCCAACGACTTCGCCGCCTTCCGGCTCGACAATCCACCCTTTGCTCCGGAACCCGGCCTGTTCGCCCACACGGGCGCCCGCGGCGCGACCGATGTCGTGCTCTATCACCCCGATCACCACCTGACTCCCGCGCAACTCACGGCGGCGCACTGGGGCAAGATCGTTCGCCTGTGGACCCAGCGATACCAGGAATTGGCGGCCCATCCGGACATTCGGTACATTTACATTTTTGAAAACACCGGATCGGCGATTGGCGTGACCATGCCGCACCCGCACGGGCAGATCTATTCGTTTCCCTACCTCCCGCCTTTGGTGGAGCGGGAGCTGGACGCGGCCTCGCAATACCATGGACGCAAAGGCGAGTGCCTATACTGCCGGTTGTTGCGGGAGGAACTGGCGGACGGGCGGCGCATCGTGAAGGAGAACGACAGCTTCGTGGCGTTCGTTCCCTACGCTGCGCGATTTCCAGCGGAAATGCAGATTTACGCACGGCGGCACTTTGCCGCGCTTCCCCAGCTGCAAGAAAAGGAAGCGGGCGACTTGGCGGCGCTGATCAACCTGGTGCGCATGAAATACGACAACCTGTTCGGGTTTCCGATGCCGCTGATGATGATTCTGCGGCACCCGCCGGCGAAAGGCCAACACCCGTACTGCCATTTTCATATCGACTTTTTCCCGATCCAGCGCAGCGCGACGAAACTGAAATACCTGGCGGGAGTGGAAACCGGGGCGGGCACCTTTCTGAACGATACCGTGGCGGAGGACCAGGCCAAAGAATTACGCGAGGCGCACCCAGTCTCGTAATAAGGGCGCACAGGGTTGACAGCAGCCCTTCCTTTTGTTAACGGGTATAAGGGGGGTTTGGGCGATGAAGCACGGAACAGGCGGCACACTGGTGGTTCTGGCGTTGCTGTGGGCCGCGATGCCTGCACCGGCACATCATTCGGTACAGGCGGAATTCGACCTCGACAAGCCGTTCACAATAACGGGGGTGATCACCAAGGTGGAGTGGATCAATCCCCACTCATACCTGTACCTCGAGGTGAAAGACGATGGCGGGAAAGTGAAACGCTGGTCCTTCGAGATGGCAGGACCGGGCGCGCTCCGCAGAGCGGGCCTGAGCCGCGCGGACCGGGGGGGCATGAAGGCCGGCGACACGGTCACCGTTCATGGGGTGCTGGCCAAGGACGGTACGGATTTCGGGTTGATCAAGGACGTGAAGCTTGCCGATGGCCGCGTGTTCACGATCTGGACGGGCGATCCCAATGGCCAATAGACGAGTTGGCCGGGCGGCACTGCTGGTGGCCAGCGTGTGCCTGGTTTCCCTGCGCGTCTCCGCCCAACCGGCGCCACGAACGGCGGATGGACATCCGGACCTGAGCGGCGTCTGGAATGGCAACGCTGTCGGCGGTTTGTATATTAAGGCAGAGGATGAACGCGCGGCCCTGCTGCCGGCCCGGGATGGCACCTTGCTGAACTTCGAGCGCGATAACACGCTCATCCGCAGGTCGGATCCCAACAAGCCGCTGTACAAGCCGGAATTCTGGGAAAAGGTCCAAAGGCTGGACCAGAATGGGAACACCGAAGATCCCTCGTACGGATGTGTGCCGGGCGGAGTTCCCCGTATGGGTCCTCCGGCGAAGATCGTGCAAACGCCCACCGAGTTGATCTTCCTTTACGTCAGCGGCGGTGCGCAGGGGTGGGGCGACCAATATCGGGTCATTCCCACCGACGGCCGCCCTCATACTCCATTAAATGACCTGGATGGAACGTGGAAAGGGGAGTCGCTCGGCCACTGGGATGGAGACACCATGGTCATCGACTCGATCGGGTTCACCGACACGAGTTGGCTGGACATCGGCGGCTATTTCCATAGCGAGAACCTGCATGTGATCGAACGGCTCCACCGCGAGGGCCCCTCGCTGACATGGCAGGCGACGGTGGAAGACCCGGACGTCCTGCTGAAACCCTGGGTGATGAATCCTCGTGTTCAGAAGCTCAATCCCGACCCCAAAGCGGTGCTCCCGGAAACCCTGCCCTGTATCGAGAGAGATTTGTCGCACCTGGTAACCAAGGAACACCACTAGAGTGGACATGAAACGGCCGCATCTCATCTCCGGCGCGATGCTGGCGCTGGCCTCCCTTGCGATTCCCCCCGCCCGCGCGCAGGATGTCGGGGCCACGATCAAAGCTGCCGAATACGCTCTCGGGATGATCCGCGGTCCCAGGCGCATCGACGCCATCAATACGCTGGAATATTGGGGCGCCGGTTACAGCTATGCCTTTGGCCAGTCCTACCGGCCCGGCGGGCCCTGGCCCGCATTCCAGGTTACGTATCACGCCAGCCTGAGCTACGCAGTTCCGGCCATGCGCGTGGATATTACGCGGAGTAATCCGGACGGCTTGGTACAGGGCGGCGGAGGGCTTCCGCTGGCGGCGCCGCAGCGCCAGATCCAGGTAGTGAGCGGCGAGTTCGCTTGGAACGAGCCCACGCCGGGCGCCGGTTTGATCGCGGGCACGACTGCTACCCCGGCGCCCGGATCTGCGGGCGATCGGCTCCTCCAATTATGGACCACGCCGTTCGGGGTCCTGAAGGCTGCCGAACGGGCCGGCGCGAGCGCCAAGGTCAGCCTGGAGGGCAGCGCCACGGTGATTTCTTTCCCGCTGGCGGGTACCCCGGTTAAAGTGACCCTGAATGCCAACAAGCAGGTGGAACGCGTGGAGACGCGCGCGGAAAATCCGGTGCTGGGCGACACGATCACCGAAACGACCTATACGGACTACAAGGATTTGGGTGAAATCGCCAGCGACGTCCTGTTTCCCTCCCGAATCGTGCAGAAGCAGGGTGGCTTTCCCGTGCTGGAACTGACGATCACCAAGACCGACCCCAATAACCCGTACCTTGTCTTTCCCGTGCCGGAAATGGTGGAGAAGGCCCCCCAGCGTCCCGCGCCGGTGAAAGTCGAGAGCCTCAAGATCGCCGACGGTGTCTGGTATCTCACCGGCGGCACTCATCATAGCGTGGCGGTAGAGTTCAAGGATTATATTGCGCTGGTGGAGTGCCCACAAAACGACGAGCGCGCCTTAGCGGTGATCGACACGGTCAAAAAGACCATCCCGAAAAAGCCGGTCCGGTACGTGATCAACACGCATCACCACTTCGATCACGCGGGCGGCTTGCGAGCCTGCGCGGCGCAAGGAGCCACCCTCATCACCGAGGCCGAAAACCAGCCGTACTACGAGAAGATCTGGGCTCCCGAGAAGCCGGCGATCGAGGCGGTCACCGGCAAGCGCGTGCTCACCGACGGCACGCGGACCCTGGAACTCCATCACCTCCAGGGCAGCAACCACGCCGCCGCCATGCTGGTGGGCTATCTGCCCAAAGAGAAGGTGCTCATCGAAGCGGATGTGTACAATCCCGCGGCAGCCGATGCCCCATCGGGACCCGTCGTGAAAGAAAGCGTGAATCTGTACGACAACATCAAGCGACTAAAGCTGGATGTGCGGCGGATCGCGCCTTTGCACGGGCGCCTGGTGACGATCGACGACCTGCAGCGCGCGATCGGGCAATAGAGCTTTCAGCGGTCGGCTGCGTCCGCCGCCGGCCGGATGTTCTGATTCACCCGGAAGAAATTTTCGGGATCGTACTTCGCTTTGACGGCCGCCAGCCGGGCGTAATTTCCCCGGTACGTCGCCCGAATGCGGTCCTCACCCTCTTCCATCATGAAATTCAGATAACCGCCGCCGGTGCCGAACGGATGCAGGGCATCGTAATACGTCTTGGCCCATTCGGTGATCTTCCGCCCGTTCGCCGGATCAGAATCCACTCCGACAATCACTCCGCTCCAGACGGCATCGCGATGGCCGAACGCCGTGTCGGCCTCGCAAACGCGATTCACCTTTCCATTTACTGGATACAGGTGCATGGTCGATTGCCAGGTTGGCAGCAGCGACCCGTGTTCCATGTGCTTCTCAATCGCCGCGTCGCTGAGTTCCTTGAAGAAATCGGCTTTCCAATACCACTGCAAGCCGCTCGGGTAAATCCCATCGAACATCCCCTGTAGCATCGGATACGGCATGGGCACAAAGAACTCGAACGCCGGCGGACGGTAGCTGCGAATCGGTTCCAGAATCGTATTCGCCTGCTCCATCGAGCCCTGATAGCACCACACCATCGCGCACATTTTGCGCAGGTGTAACTCTTCGGGGAAGGGCGGTCCCGGCGGCACCGTCATCATCGCGAAGAAGCCATTCATTTCTTCCGGCGCCTGCGTGATGAACTCCCGATACCACTTCATCACGTCCGCCGCATCGTCCAGATTCCAGAGCATCGGGCCGGCGCAAACGGTGCTGACCGGATGGGCCTCGAACAGGAATGAGGTCACGACGCCAAAGTTCCCCCCGCCGCCGCGCACCGCCCAGAACAGATCGGCATTCTCCTCGGCGCTCGCGACCACGAAGCGGCCGTCTGCCAGCACCAGATCTACCGCGAGCAGGTTGTCGATCGTCAGCCCGTACTTTCGCGTCAGGTGGCCCATTCCTCCGCCCAACGTCAGCCCGGCAACACCGGTGCTCGAAATGATGCCGGACGGCACAGCCAGCCCGAATGCGTGCGTCGCGTGGTCCACATCAGCCCACTTGCAGCCCGCCCCCACCAACACGGTGCGCGAGGAGGGATCCACCCTCACGTAATGAATCGGCGTCAGGTCAATCACCAGGCCGTCATCGCACACGCCCAGACCCGCCGCATTGTGCCCACCACCACGGATCGAAACCCGCAAGCCATTGGTTTTCGCCATGCGCACGGCGGCGATTACATCAGCCACATCGGTGCACCTGGCGATCAGCCTTGGCTTACGATCGATCATCCCGTTGTAAACTTTCCTCGCCTCCTCGTACGCCGTATCCTGGGGTTCGATCACGGCGCCGCGAAACTGGCTGCGAAATTCCGTAACTGCTTGCTCTAATGACATGGCCACCCTCCAATGGGGACGCGGAGTTCCTTTTCCCGCGCCGGATATATATCCACTTTGCCGGAGAAGGCGTTCTAGAAGCGTTCCGTGGAGGTGGATGCGGCCGTTCCGCCGGCTAGAATTAACAATCTTTGCTCGAATGCCAGCGAACCGGACCGCCGGGCGGCCTCGATACCCCGCCGGTAGCTTGCCCGTGCCGGTTCCGCCTTTCCTTCGGCGGCCAGTAGATTTCCCTGGACTCGATGCAACTCCGCCACCGCCCAGGCCTCGCCGTTCTTGGTCGCGAACCCAAAGCCGGTCGAGAGACTTGCCAAGGCCTCGCCCACTCGTCCGGCGCGCCCGAACGTCTCCGCCAGCAGCGCACAATAGTACGGCAGGCGAAGTTCGGCGTGTAAGGCGCGCAGCGACTCCAGACCCTCCCGAAGTTGTGCCAGGCCCGCGGCTACATCGATTTCCGCAGCTTTCGCCCAACCGGTGAGGACGTTCGCTATGGCGAGATAGTAGGCAAAGCCGTGCCGGCTGCACACCTCCACGGCTTCCTGCCCGCGTTCGAGCGCCGCGCGACTCTCGCCGCGGAACGAGTGCAGCATCGCGGCGTAGTCGAGCGCGATCGCCTGGCTAAACGGGTGCCGCATCCCGTTCGCCACCGCGATCGCTTCCGCGGCGTGATGATCCGCGCGTTCCCCGTCCTCGCGATGCCACGCCAGATGGGCCAGGTAAGAGCGGCAGAAGACGCCAAGGTCTGGCCCCGCGAACAACGCCAGGACGGATTCCGCGGCGTCGCCCTGTGCGCCGATTGCCGCGGTCATATGTTTCAGCGATGTTTCCAGGTGGCCCAGGTGAAACAGACAGCTTCCCAGCAGGAAGTTCCCCGCCAGCGTCAGCCCCGGGGTGGGCTCACGGTCCGCCGCTTTCAGAAAATCGAGGCTGAACCCCCGCGCTTTCTCCAGATCGCCGCGCACCGCGTGAAAAACCCAGGCCCCGCTGAGAATCGCGAAAATATTCCGGTCCTCGAGCCGTTTCGAAAGCTCCAGCGCGCGGTGGTACGTTTCGCCCACTTCTGCCGCGGAGTAGCCCTCCGTCGTCACCAGCGCGGTGCCGAGCGTCACCAGTAGATCCAATTCCTGTTTCAGCCTCCGGTCCGACTCGGAAAATCCCCGGCACAGCCCCAGGGCCCGCCTCAGCAGGTCCGCCGCTTCCTTGTACGCATATCGCTGGCGGGCATAAACAGCGGCCCGCCAGTAATGTTCGAGCGCCTCTTCCGCCATACCGGCCTGCTCGAAATGCGAGGCGATCTCACCGTTCCGGCTCTCGATGTCCGCCCCATACACCTCGCCCAGCGCCCGCGCCACGCGCCGATGCAGAAAACGCCGCCGCACCAGGGTCAGTTCCGCGCAGGCCACTTCCCGCAGACGGTCGTGTGTGAAGTCGTACTCGGAAGTCCCGCGGCTTTCGATAATGCGCCGGCGCCACAGTTCGTCCAGCGCCTCGGAAACACTGGCTTCGTCCCAATCCGTAGCTTTCTCCAGCAATTCGAAAGAGAAGGGCCGCCCAATCACACTCGCTAGTCCGGCGAGCTCGTAAGAAGCTGCTGTGAGTTGCGTCAGGCGCGCCACGATGACCCCATACACTCGCGTGCTTTGCAGTCCCGCGCGTACACTCTCCACCACAAACAGCGGATTGCCCCGCGTGGCCCGAAAGATCTCTCCCAGGTTCCCGCTTTCCAGCGGCTTGGCGGCTTCGATCCGCGCCAGGTCGGCGGTCTCCTCGGCGTTCAACGGCCCCAGCGGAATTTCCAAAAGCATCCCCGACTGCCGCAGCCCCGCCACAAACCGGGTGTACGGATGTTCGCGGCCGGTTTCTTCTGCGCGCACCGTTCCCAGCAAGAGAACTCCCGCCGCGGCGGGCGAGGTCAATAGAACGTTCAGCCACTCAAACGAGTCGGGGTCGCACCATTGGAGGTCGTCCAGGTACAGCAGCAGCGGCTTCCGGCTGTGCCCGAAGGCCGCGCTCAGTGATTCATAGAAATAGAGCCGCTGCCAATTTTCGGCGAGCGGCGCCGCTCCGGACCGAAGCAGTTCGAGATCGGGAAACTGCTCGCGGATCTCCGGAGCCAGCCGCGCCAGTTCAGCCACTTGCTGGGGTTTGAGGCTGGTCCAGCCGGCGCGAACTGCATCGGCTCGGAGCCACTCCGCCACCGGCCCATAGGCCACTTGTCCCTGTCCGGCGTAACTCCGGCTGCGCGCCGCCGCATGACCCTGGCGCAGGCATGCTTGATATAACTCGTCCGCGAGCCTTGTCTTGCCGATCCCCGGTTCACCCGAGATCACAGCCACTTGCGGGCCTTCCTCCACAGCGGACTGCCACGCCGATGTTAATTGATGCCATTCCATCGAGCGGCCGATCAGTGCCCGCACTTTCTGCAAACGCGGTACCGGCTTCGCCACGGGAGCCTTGGTTGCCGGATCGCGCGGAGCTCCTGGCTCTGCCTTCAAGATTCGTTCAAATAACTCCCGCGTCGCCGGACCCGGCTCCACACCCATTTCGCGCCGCAGAATGCGCATGCATTGGTGGTACGCGCGCAGCGCGCTCGAGCGGTCGTGATTGGCGGCGTGCAACCGGATCAGCAATTGATGGTGCGACTCGCTCAGCGGATCGAGTGCGACCAGCCGCTCGGCTCGCGGGATCGCCTCTGGGTATTCCTTCTGCTCTTCGAAAAGCGAGGCGAGCCGCTGCAGCACCTCGGAAATCCGCTTCCGGTACTCTTCGCGGAGTGGCATGAGCCAGTCGTCGTAGAGGCCGGGCAGAAGGTCGTCTTCATAGAGTTGCGCGGCGCTTGTGAGGGATTGGATCTCCCGCGCCCGATCGTTCTCCTTTCGTGCGGAAGCAGCCTCGGCAATGGCCGCCTGGAAATCCACAACATCGATGCAACAGCGAGCGTCTTGCCGCCATCGAACCGCATGGTGCGTAATCTCTAGCAAATCGCATTCCGCCGGCAATGCCCGCTTCAGATGATGCACAAGCTGCCGCAGATTCGTTCGCGCCTGCGATTCGCTCGAGGCAGGCCACAGTACGAAGGCCAACCGCTCTCGCGGTTGCGGCGCATCACCGGGAAGGATCAGGTAGGCGATCAGGGACTGCAAACGGTTCGTGTTCACAGCCGTGACGGGACTCCCTGCCAGGCTGATCCGCAGGTTCCCGAACAGGTTAATCCGTATGGCGCTGATGTACGTAGTTTACGACGCTCAGGTACCACACAGCCGGCGCGCCCAGCTACCTTTCCTTAATCCGGGATTGCGGCCGAAGTGGGCACTCTCGGTGGGAGCCGTGGGATTGAGCACGACCGTCGTTTGCGATATGATTCACCCCCGGGTTGTTACCCACCATCAATTACGGCTGGGGCGCCCTTGAATTGTGCGCCGGAACTTGTAAGAGAGAGGGAGGCATATCGTGCGAATCGTTTGGTCTCTGGGGTTCGTCGTCTATTTGGCCGCCAATGGGCTGACGGCTTTCGGACAAGGTGTGAACGGAACCATTACGGGTGCAGTTACCGATCCGGCTGGCTTGGTAGTTCCCGGCGCGGCCGTGGAAGCTACCAATGTCGAGACAGGAGCTCTTTACACCGCGGCATCCACGAACACGGGAAACTATGCGATCCCCAATCTGCCGGTGGGTACCTACACGTTTAGCGCGAAAGCAGGGGGGTTCAAGACGTACACTCACACCAATCTGGCCATCGCGGCAGGACAAATCTTGAGGGAAGACGTCGCGTTGCAAGTAGGTTCCGCCACTGAGGCAGTGACCGTATCGGCCGAAGCGTCTCTGCTCAAGACGGAGAGCGGCGAAACGGCGCACAACGTCACGCTCAAGGAAATGGACGAGTTGCCTCTCCTCGTCATCACGGGAGGCTACCGGAATCCTTACGCTACGCTCACCACACTTCCGGGGAGTGCCGGTCCGGGCACCGGCGGCGGCGTCGTCGTGAATGGATTGGGTGGGAATGGCACCAACGCAGCCTATCGCATTGAAGGTCAGGACTCCAGCAACCGCGTCTTCAATTTGACCGAGTACCCGGGCATGTCGCAGCCTAATGTGGATGCGATTCAGGAAATCAGCTACCAGACCAGTAACTATGCCCCCGAGTTCGGACAGGGAGGGGGCATGGTCGTCAACATGACGATGAAGTCGGGGACGAATCAATTTCACGGCACCGGGTTCGAGTATTTCGTCAATGAGGATTTGAACGCGGGATACCCGTTCAGCATCAGCGGCGGCCAAGGCAGTATCACCGGCGGGAGCGGGAGCAAATTCCGCCCGCGTTACCGGCGCAACGACTTCGGCGGCACCTTGGGCGGTCCGGTCATCATACCCAAGCTATATAACGGAAAAGACAGGACTTTCTTTCAGTGGAGTTATGAGCAATTTGGTTACAACCAGCTCTTCACGTTCAACGATACCGTGCCCACGCCGGCGTTTCGCGCCGGGGACTTTTCAGCGATCTCGCCGGCCGGCAATTGCAGTCTGTGCGCCGCTTATCAGATACCGACCGGGCCCTTGGGAGGGTCGGGCTCTGTGGATGCTTTGAACCGCCCGATGTACGCGAATGAAATCTACGATCCTCTGACGCGCGGCACCCTTGCCAACGGTTTGCAGTACGCCAATCCTTTTCCGAACAACATGATCCCGGCAAGCCGTTTCAATCGGACTGCTCTCGCCATGCAAGCCTTGTTTCCGAACCCGAATCCGGGCAATACCAATCTGGCCGGCAATTATGCCGGCAGCATTAGCGGCGGCCAATACTCAGCCATCCCGACACTAAAGATCGATGAATTCATCAGTAGCAAGGACAAGCTCTCGTTTTACTGGTCGAGAAATAATGTCGAAACCCAGATCAATACAGGTCCATTCGCCGCGGATGGCTTACCGTTGGAGATCGGACAGTATCGCGGCGGCTTGATTCCCACCAACACCTGGAGGCTGAACTACGACCGTACACTGACTCCCACGCTGCTGTTCCACTTCGGGGCCGGTTACATGGACACCATTTTCAACGACCAGGCGCCTTTTCTGAGTTTCAATCCGGATGAATTCGGACTCACGGGTTTTATCCAGCATCGTCAATTTCCGAGCGTGACAGGAATGCAGGCCGCGGCGCCCCTGGGTGGCGCGACGCCGCCGGGGGCCGCTTATGGCGGAATGCAGAACATCGGCACGTCCGGCCAGTTGCAGTCCTGGATCCATGAGCAAAGGCCTACGCTCAACGCCAATGCAACGTGGGTGAAGGGCGCCCACAGGTTTAAAGTGGGCGCGGAATATGAAATCGAGGGCGTGATCGGCTACAACGCGGACCTGTCGGGCGTAACCCTGGCCACCGGCGTGGGTCCCACTTCCCAACCATTCCAACCCGCGGTCAGCTTCAACGGGTACACGCAGGGCTTCGGCTACGCCAGTTTCCTGCTGGGTGATTTTACTACCATTAATCAGACTCCCAATTTTGTGGGTGTGAGGAATGGATATCAGCAGTGGGGCCTGTTCGTGCAAGACTCCTGGAAGGTGACCCGCAAGCTGACGGTGGATTATGGCGTGCGCTGGGATTACGCCACAGCCCAGCGGGAGGAACACGGGCGGCTGGGGCAGATCGACCCGACGCTGGCGAATCCTAATGCCGGCGGGCGCCTGGGG
>Ga0209698_10003113_pt1 | contig 18594 bp, 28 predicted proteins | sample LitLauG_LLR_2012_FD_187203 | JGI IMG/M metagenome (GOLD analysis project Ga0209698, IMG submission 187203) | Freshwater sediment microbial communities from Pennsylvania, USA - Little Laurel Run_MetaG_LLR_2012 (SPAdes) (version 2) | ecosystem: Environmental > Aquatic > Freshwater > Creek >...
CTGCGTTGCCGTTTTCGTCGATCTTCATGCCCAGCGAAAGTCCCATCTGGGCAAGGATCTCCTTGATCTCGTTCAAGCTCTTGCGGCCGAAGTTCTTGGTCTTGAGCATCTCGGCTTCGGTCTTCTGGACCAACTCGCCGATCGACTGAATGTTGGCGTTCTTCAGGCAGTTGTAGCTGCGGACCGAGAGCTCAAGCTCTTCAACGCTTCGGTTGAGATTGTCGTTACGAAGCAGAATGCGGCCTTCTTCGCCGCGGGCTTCCGCTTCGATCTCCTCCTCGAAGTTGATGAAGATGTTCATGTGGTCCTTGAGCAGCTTGGCGGCCAGTCCGACGGCATCGGCAGGCAGAACGGCTCCGTTGGTCCACACCTCGAGCGTCAGCTTGTCGTAGTCGGTGATCTGGCCCAGACGAGCGGCTTCCACCACGTAGTTGACGCGGCGAACGGGCGAGTGAACCGAATCCACGGGGATGAAGCCCAGGCCCAGGTCGGCGTCGAAGTTCTTGTCGGCTGAGATGTAACCGCGCCCACGCTTGAGGCGCATTTCCATGTCGAGCCTGCCGCCTTCGGAGAGCGTTGCCAGATAAATGTTCTTGTCCAGAATCTCGACGTCGCCGTCGGCCTCGATCATGCCGGAGGTGACTACGCCAGGCTGGTCGGCGCGCAGATAGAGCGCCTTGGGGCCTTCGCCCGCCAGCTTGAAAGGAACCTGTTTCAGATTCAGGATGATGTCGGTCGCGTCTTCGACCACGCCGGTGATTGACTGGAACTCGTGCAGCACGCCCTCGATGCGAATCGCGGTGACCGCTGCGCCCTCGATGGAGCTGAGCAGTGTGCGGCGCAAGGCGTTGCCGATGGTGGTGCCGAATCCGCGCTCAAACGGCTGCGCGCTGAACTTGCCAAATGTGTCGGTAAGCGTTTCGGCATCGACTGCCAGGCGCTTCGGTTTTTGAAATCCTCTCCACAACATATAGGTCTCTCGTTTCCCGCGCGGCATGTACGTCGCGATGCATTTTGCGGCGGCCGCGCAAGTTCTCCTTCGGTTGGAAATTCAGCTTTCACCTTTTAGCTATCAGCTTTCAGCTCGTTCTCGTGGCAGGCGATGAATTGCGTTCCCTTGAGAAAAAGCTGAAAGCTGACGGCTGGGAGCTAATAGCTGCTACTTGCTGTACAGTTCGACGATCAGCTGCTCGTTGATGGGCAGGTTGACGTCGACACGCTTGGGCAGATGCAGGACGCGGCCCGACAAGTTTTCAAAATTCGCCTCGAGCCATACTGGCACGGGGTTCTGCGCGGCATATTGAGCGCCCTGTTCGACAATTATCAGTTTCTTGGCGCTGTCGCGGATGGCAATCTCGTCGCCAACGTTCACCTGGTAAGAAGGAATGTTCACCTTGCGGCCGTTAACCGTGACATGGCCATGACGAACAACCTGGCGAGCCTGGCGCCGCGAGATGGCAAAGCCGAGGCGGAAGGCAACGTTGTCCAGGCGGCGCTCCAGTTGCTGGATGAGCAGTTCGCCGGTGACGCCCGCTGCGCGATTAGCTTTTTCGTAGTACTCGCGGAACTGGCCCTCCAGCGTGAAGTACATACGCTTGGCCTTCTGCTTTTCGTGCAATTGCAGGCCGTAGCCCACGATCTTGGCCTTGCGGTCCTTGCCGTGCTGGCCGGGAGGAAAGTTGCGCTTCTCGATCGGGCAACGATCCGACAGGCACTTGGTGCCTTTGAGGAATAACTTGGTGCCTTCGCGACGGCAAAGGCGGCAGACTGGTCCGGTGTAACGTGCCATTTCTTCTTCTTCTCCTGACTTCGGATGACGGCCGGTTTACGCGCAGTGCGCTTCGTCCCGGCCCTGTTGGATATGAAAGCGTGAGTGCGAAGTGTGCGTGTGGCTGCTTCTCACACTCACACTTCACACTCACACTGTTCTCAGACTCTCCGCCGCTTCGGCGGCCGGCAGCCATTGTGCGGCACCGGCGTTACGTCGCGGATGGAACGCACTTCGATTCCGGCGGCTGCCAGGGCGCGAATCGCGGACTCGCGGCCTGAACCCGGTCCGGCTACTCTTACGTCGACCGAACGCAGCCCATGATCGCGGGCCATGCTGGCTGCATTCGAGGCCGCTTGCTGCGCCGCGAACGGCGTGCCCTTGCGCGATCCCCTGAAGCCCAGCGAGCCGGAGCTCTTCCAGCTCAGCGTGTTGCCCACCTGGTCGGTGATGGTGACGATCGTGTTGTTGAACGAGGCCTGAATGTGGCAAATGCCGAACGGCACATTCTTGCGCTCGCGCTTCTTGAACTTCTTGTTCTTGCCTGCCTTGCCGGCGGCGGCTTTCTGCTCTGGTTTCGCCATTAGGTTTTACCCGTCGCTTTCTTCTTGCCGGCAACTGTGCCCTTGCGCGGGCCCTTGCGGGTGCGGGCATTGGTGTGGGTACGCTGGCCGCGCACCGGCAGCGAACGCCGGTGACGATTGCCGCGATAGCTTTGAATGTCGATCAGGCGCTTGATGTGCATTTGGACATCTTTGCGAAGGTCGCCCTCGACCTCCCCTTCGTCCTCGATCACCTGACGGATGCGGTTAACCTCTTCCTCGCCCAGATCCTGGATCTTCTTGAAGGCGTCCACGTTCGCCTTTTCCAGAATCTTGAGCGCGCGCGGGTTGCCGATCCCGAAGATGTATGTGAGCGCGATCCGTGCCTGCTTGTTGCGAGGCAGATCGACGCCAGCAATGCGTGCCATTTGAATTCCTCTGCTGCTACAGGTTGTGTGCCCCCGGCCTTAACCGGTTCGCACGGGTTATGCGTTCTGCCTCCTGGGGTTCATCGCAAGCCTTGACTCAGGCTAACTAGCCCCGTACCGAGTTCTTAGTGATCAGTTGTCAGTGATCAGTTCCCGATGCCCATGCTGGCGTGCTCTTAACTGACTACTGACCACTGAAAACTGACTACTGTCGTGGAGGTTTCCGCGTGTGCCAGGCCAACTTAGCCCTGGCGCTGCTTGTGCTTTGCGTTCTCGCAGATCACCCTCACCACACCGCGGCGGGTAATGACCTTGCACTTCACGCAAATCTTTTTTACCGATGCTCGAACTTTCATTGCTGTTGCCCTTCCTTCGAAGCTTTTCCTGCGAGCTTCCAGTTCGCTCTTCTGCTACCAAGCTCAATGTGCCAACGCACAGGCTAGAGGCTAGAAGCTGAAAGCTATTTGTAGCGGTACACGATCCGGCCGCGATTCAGGTCATAGGGGCTTAGTTCAACCGCCACGCGGTCGCCGGGCAAAATGCGGATAAAGTTCTTGCGCATCCGGCCCGAGACATGGGTCAAGACCTCGTGATTGTTCTCGAGCTTGACCTTGAACATGGCATTCGGCAGCGTCTCTGTGACCACCGCCATTACCTCAATCGCGTCTTCCTTCGACAAACCGCATCCCGCTTCTGGCGGCGCTTCCGCGCTGCCTTGCTCTTGGACCGAGGATCTCTACTCGGTCAGAATTCTCGATCCGGTGTCCGTCACCGCCACCGTGTGCTCAAAATGAGCGCTCATGCTTCCGTCTTTGGCCACTGCCGTCCAGCCGTCGTCCAACACTCTCACGTCGGGCCTTCCGGCATTCACCATGGGCTCGATGGCGATGACCATCCCAGCTTTCAGCTTCATGCCCCGGCCTGCTTCGCCGAAGTTCGGTACCTGCGGATCTTCGTGCATGTGAACCCCGATGCCATGTCCCACAAAATCCCTCACCACGGAAAAGCCTTCGCCCTCAACAACGCCCTGGACTGCCGCGCCAACATCGCCCAAAGTCGCCCCGGGCTTGACTGCCGCAATGCCCGCCTTCAACGATGCTTCTGTGACCTTCAACAGCCGGGCTGAATCCGCATCGATAGATCCCACCGGGACCGTGATGGCCGCGTCTCCGTAAAAACCATCCACAACCACGCCGAAGTCGACCGAAACAATGTCTCCTTCTTTCAAGACCCTCTTCGGCGACGGAATACCGTGCACAACCTCGCTGTTTACCGAGGTGCAGAGCACGCACGGAAACCCATGGTATCCCTTGAACGCCGCTTTCACGCCCAGCTCGGCCAGTCGCGCTTCTGCGGCTCTCTCCAAATCGAAAGTTGTGGCGCCCGGTTTGACCTTGCTGCGCACCAACTCGAGAACCTCACGGACCACCTGGCCCGCACGGCGCATCTTCTCGATCTCCTGGGACGACTTGAGCACGACTGCCAAACCAATACCAGCTTTCAGCTCTCAGTTTGCTGCCGGACCCATTAAGGTTCGCGGCCGCAAGCTGCTTGCAAACAGTTGCATCAAACGCACAAACTCGCCGTGCAGTTACGCTACTGGCGTAACCGCTCCACGGCGGCAACGATACCGGCCGCGATCGCTGCTATCGGCCGGTCTCCATCTACTTCCGCGAAACGTCCCAGTGCCCGATAGTGCTCGACAACCGGCGCGGTCAGGGCTCCATAGGCGCGCATGCGCTCCTTGAAGACCTCTTCCGTGTCATCGGCTCGCTGGGTCAGCGCCGCACCCTCTATATCGCAGAATCCATCCTTCTTGGGCGGATTTACGTAGACGTTATAGATGGTCTGGCAAACGGGGCAGTTCCGGCGCCCGGTAATTCGGCGCAAGAGTTGATTATAGTTCACTTGAATGCTTACAGCAACCACCGGCAGGCTATCCGGCTGCGCCGCCAGACGTCCGTCGAGCCACCCCGCCTGGCCAAGAGTGCGCGGAAACCCGTCCAGAATGTATCCGTCTGCCGTGTCGGGCTGCTGGAGCCTGACCGCGACCATCTCGTCAACCAGGGAGTCTGGAACGAGTTCCCCCCGGCCCATAATCTCCTTCGCCACCCGGCCCAGCTGAGTGCCTTGGGCCACATTGCCGCGCAACAAGTCCCCGGTTGAAATCTGCGGAATCCCCCACAGCTTGACCAGTTCCTTTGCCTGGGTTCCCTTGCCCACGCCCGGCGCGCCCAATAAAAGAATCGGGCCGGGAATAGTCTTTCGACTCGCTTCCCGGCCCTGTTCGACTGCAGTCATAGATGAAGACATTACCAGGTTTTCCTTCCGCGTATGCGACCGGAGCGCGGGGAAAAGCCGTCATAATGACGCATGATCAGCTGCGATTCGATCTGGTTAACTGTGTCCATGGCCACACCCACGACGATCAGAAGTGAAGTGCCGCCAAAGTAGAAGTTGACCCCCATACCGTGAATCGCCCAGGTCGGCAGGCTCTCAAATGCCCGGCCAACGAGCCACAACTTGTCAAAGCGGATGCCTGAAATGAGGAAGGTTGGCACCAGCGAGATGACGATAAGATAGAGCGCACCCACAAGAGTAATGCGGGTGAGAATGTCGTTGATGAAATCCGACGTGCGCTTGCCGGGGCGAATGCCGGGGATGAACGAGCCTGACTTGCGGAAATTGTCCGCGATGTCGTCAGGCTTCATGATGATGGACACGTAGAAGTAGGCGAAGAAGATAATGCCCAGCATGTCCAACAGTTCATACCAGGGATAGCCGGGCGCGAGCGCCTGCATGATCGGCTGAAGAAACTTGCTGTTCTGCACCCACTCCACCTGGCCGAACAGCATGGGCGCCGAGAGGATGGAACTGGCGAAGATGACCGGCATAACACCGCCCGAGTTCACCTTCAGAGGCAAGTGGCTGGATTGTCCGCCCATCATGCGCCGTCCGATGATGCGCCGCGCGCTCTGGATGGGAATGCGGCGCTCGCTCCGCTCAACGAAAACGATAAAGGCAACCACGGCGATCATGCCCGCAACCAGCGCCAAAACCACCAGGAAAGACATCGAGCCCCAGGCATCGGTCTGCACCTTCTGCACCAGTTCAACCACGCCGCGGGGCAGCCCCGCCACGATGCCGGCAAAGATCAGCAGACTCATGCCATTGCCGATGCCGCGATCGGTGATCTGCTCGCCCAGCCACATGATGAAGGCTGTGCCGGTGGTCAGCGTAATCACGGTCATCAGCACAAAGCCGGCGCCGGGATTCAGGACCAGTCCCTGGCGGGTAAGAATGGCGGCAATGCCGATCGACTGCAGCGCTCCGAGAATCACGGTGAGATAGCGGGTCCACTGCGTGATCTTGCGCCGGCCCAGCTCGCCTTCCTTCTGGATACGCGCCAATGGCTCATACACGACGGTAAGAAGCTGAAAGATGATGGAGGCGGTGATGTAGGGCATGATGCCCAGGGCGAAGATGGTCATGCGGCGCAGGTTTCCGCCGCCGAACAGGTCCATCAGCCCAAGTGCCGAGCCGTTCTGCTGATTGAAGAGCAGTTCGAGCTGGTGGGTGTTGACGCCCGGCGTGGGAATCCACGCACCCAGCCGATAGACGGCAAGAATGCCGAGGGTGAAGAGCACACGCTTGCGCAGATCGGGAATCCGGAAGATATTGAGAAATTTTTCAAGCATCTTTGCTTTTCCGCTTCAGGCGTTTGCCGCCAATTCAATCGTTGTCCTGCTCCACCATTTTAAGGCATTTCCGGATTCCAGATGAGCTTACGGGAATGCGGTGAATGCTGCCTATGCGGGCCGTCACACATCCTGCCAGATGTCCCGCATCCCGGATCAATGCCCCAGGATGCAAAGAATCCGGTGAACTTAGGCCGTTGCCGGCGCCACCGCGCCACCCAGAACCACGGCCTTCCCCCCGGCCTTTTCGATCTTCTCTACGGCCGACTTCGAAAACTTGTGCGCATGGATGGTAATGGCCGAGGCCAACTCGCCGGAGCCGAGAATCTTGATCAGGGCCTTCTTGCTCGAGGCCAGACCCAACTTCTTATAGTCGTCGAGGCCGATCTCGGTGACCTTGAGGTCCGCGATGGTTTCCGCAATCCGATCCAGGTTTACCACCGTGTATTCGGTACGGAAGATATTGGTGAAGCCGCGCTTGGGCAGACGGCGGTGCAGCGGCATCTGGCCGCCCTCAAAGCCGCGCATCAGGCTGAAGCCGGACCGCGACCCCTGGCCCTTGTGGCCGCGAGCCGAAGTCTTGCCCATGCCGGATCCCATGCCCCGGCCCACACGCTTGCGCCCGGTGTTGGCATTCTTGGGCGAGCGCAGATTTGAAAGATTCTTAGCCATTTTTTCCTCGCTGTAACGCCGGAAGGGTTGGTCCCTGCCGACTCGCGTTTGTGGGTGAGACAGTGAAGAAGTGAAAAAGTGAAGAAGTGAAAGGTCAAACAAAAATGCGCAATTGCAGGTTCGGCTTCACTCGTTCACTTTTTCACTCTTTCACTGCTTCACTTTTTCACTCGTTCACTCATTCTCGAGAATCCGAACCAGGTGCGGAACAGCTTTCACCATGCCGCGGGTAGATTCAGTGTCGACGCGCTCGACGATCTGGTTGAGGCGCGTAAAGCCCAGTCCCTTGACGACAGCTTTGTGCTTGAACGGCGTCGAGTTCTTGGAGCGGTAGTACTGGATGCGGATCATTTTGACCTTTGTCGCAGTCTTGGCTGTCGGCTTGGCAGCTTTCTTTGGTGCGGCCTTGGGCTCGCTTGCAGCGGCGGTCTTCGTCTTGGTCTCTGCCATGGCTTACATCTCCTCCGCAGTCTTGCCGCGCATGGTCGCCACATCGCCTTTGTCGCGCAACTGCACCAGCGCGTTAAACGTGGCCTTGACCACGTTGTGCGGGTTGGGAGAACCAAGGCTCTTGGTCAGCACATTCTGCACCCCGGCCGAAGTCATCACCGCGCGCACAGCGCCGCCTGCGATCACGCCCGTACCTTCCGGAGCCGGCTTCAGCAACACTTGTCCAGCGCCGTAGCGGCCCAGTACCAGGTGCGGAATCGAGGTTTGGGTCAGGTTCACCCGGATCAGGTTCTTCTTGGCCGCTTCGATCCCCTTGCGAATCGCCTGGGGAACTTCCTTGGCTTTGCCGGAACCATGGCCCACTACGCCGGAGGCTGCGTCGCCCACCACAACCAGCGCGGCAAACGACATGTTCTTGCCGCCCTTTACCACTTTGGTCACGCGGTTGATGGCCACCACCTGATCCTTCAGGTTGTACTGGTTGGCATCGAGTTTCTTCTTCAAGATCGTCATTGCTCTCTCGTCTCTTTTTCCAGTGGTTAGCGGTTAGTGATCAGTCGTCAGTTTCTGCTTGATTTGTAACGCGATGCGCTGTTCACTATTTCACTTCTTCACTGTTTCACTGCTTCTAGAACTCCAGCCCTGCTTCGCGGGCCGCGTCGGCCAATGCCTTCACACGCCCGTGATATAGGTAGCCGCCGCGATCGAAGACCACCTTCTTGATCCCCTGCTTCACTGCCAATTCGGCGACTGCCTTGCCGATCTCCTTGGCCGTGGCCACGTTCCCGCCGGTCTTCAACTTCAGTGAAAGCGACGAGGCCGAAACCAGCGTCTCGCCCTTCTGGTCGTCGATGACCTGCGCGTAAATGTGATTCAGCGAGCGGTAAACATTCAGCCGCGGCCGCTCCTCGGTTCCTGACAACTTGGCGCGGATGCGATTGTGAATGCGCTGCCGGATTGCGTTTCTCTTGGTCTCGGTAATCATCGGTCTCTCATTCCTATCAGCGGTGCCGCCCTGCGGCCCCGTTCGGGTTAAATACAGCTCCTAGCTTCTAGCCGCCAGCTTTTAGCTACCCTTGCTTCGGCCAGCCTGTCCCTCTCAGCGGGAATGGCTAGTAGCTAAAAGCTAGTGGCTAAAAGCTGCCTCTCTTACTTCGCGCCAGTCTTGCCGGCCTTCTTCTTCAGCTTCTCGTCCGAGTAGCGCACGCCCTTGTTCTTGTAGGGATCGGGCTTGCGCAGTGAACGCATATCCGCAGCCACCTGGCCCACCTTTTGCCGGTCGATGCCGGTGATGGACAGGTGCGTCTGCTTGGGGTCGATCGCCACTTCAATACCGCTCGGAAGCGGAAATTCGATCGGGTGCGAGTAGCCCAGCGTGAACACCACGGTTCCCTTACCCTTCAACTCGGCGCGGTACCCGATGCCCACGATATCGAGATCGCGGGTCCAGCCCTTGGTAACACCCTGGACCGCATTGAATACCAGCGCCCGCGTCAGCCCGTGCAGCGCGGCGTTCTTGTCGCTGTCGCGATTCACGTTCAGGATCCCGTCCTTGGTTTCGAGTGTGATGCCCTCGGCGATCAGCGCCGATACTTTGCCCTTGGGGCCCTCGACCAGAACGGTGTTGCCCTCGATCTTGTACTTGACGCCCGCGGGCAGCGGGATCGGCTTCTTTCCAATGCGCGACATCGTTTCAATCCTTTGCTGGCTTGCGAGTCCCGAAATTCAGCTTTTAGCTATCAGCTGGCGTTTTCGTTCCACTGCAGCCGGAAACAGTGAATAAGTGAATGAGCGAAGAAGTGAAAGACTTCTTTTCAACCACCGGCAACACCGTCCCTCTTCTTTACTCTTTTTACTTCTTCACTCATTCACTGCCCTTACCACACTTCACAGAGCAACTCGCCGCCTACGCCTTCGCGGCGCGCCTGGCGGCCCGTCATTACGCCCTTCGGCGTGGTCATGATGGAGATGCCGAGCCCGCCCTGGACACGCTTGATCTCGTCGCGGCCGATGTATACACGGCAGCCGGGACGCGAAACACGTGCCAGATCGCGGATAGCCGCCTCGGTGCCGCCGTACTTCAGATACACGCGGAGCACCAGCTTGCCATCCTCTTCCTGGGTCTTGTAGTTCGAGATGTAACCCTCCTCCTTGAGGATGCGGGCGATCTCGGTCTTCAGCTTCGAAGCTGGAACATCCAGTTTCTGATGGCGCGCCCGGATCGCATTCCGGATCCGCGCCAGAAAATCTGCTACTGGGTCGGTCAGACTCATTCCTTCTCCTTCATTCCCCGTTCGCCCGTCCGCCGCAGCGGACGAGAACCAGCGGAAATGCCTTGAAAACAGCCTTTAGTCACTAGCTCCTAGCTTCTAGCCCGCTTTCGCTCGATGAAGCTCTTCAATCTGCCATGAAGAGCTTGGAGCTAGCGGCTAAGAGCTAGTAGCTGCTTCTTTACCAGCTCGACTTCACGACGCCGGGGATTTCGCCCTTGAGCGCCAACGACCGGAAACACAAGCGGCACACGCCAAACTTGCGCAAAAAACCTCGCGGCCGTCCGCAGAGCTGGCACCGATTGTGCTTGCGGCAGCTGAACTTCGGCTTCCGCGCGTCCTTCACTCGTTTTGCAGTAGTTGCCATATTTCCTCTTAATACAGCTACTAGCTTCTAGCTACTAGCTTTTAGCTCGTTCCTTGCTCAGTTTGATTCCAAGCGTCTGGAACAAACCTAAACTCGTTTTGCCTCTGTCGCCGATTCCACCTCAATCGAGCTAGAGGCTAGAAGCTAGCAGCTAGAAGCTGTTCTTACGCCCCTTGCCGGAAGGGCATGCCAAAGTGCCTGAGCAGCGCGCGCGCTCCGTTGTCGTCCCGGGCAGTGGTTACGATCGTGATGTTCATGCCCTTCAGCTTCTCCACCTTCGAGTAATCGATCTCCGGAAAGATCAGCTGGTCGCGCAACCCGAGCGTGTAGTTGCCGCGCCCGTCAAAGCTCTTCGTCGACACGCCGCGAAAATCGCGTACCCTCGGCAGCGCCGTCGAAATCAGGCGATCGAGAAATTCGTAGGCCTTGTCGGAACGCAGCGTGACCATGGCGCCGATCGACATGCCGGCACGTACCTTGAACGCCGCAATCGACTTCTTTGCCTTGGTGGTCACCGGCTTCTGCCCGGCAATCATCGTCAGATCGGCCACCAGCGGGTCCAGCAGCTTGGTGTTCTGCGTGGCTTCGCCCAGTCCCATGTTGATGACGACCTTCTTGAGAGCCGGCACCGCCATCGGGTTCTCGAGACCCAGCTCCTTTTGAAGAGCCTGCTTGATCTCCTTGTGATACTTCTCTTTCAACCTTGCTGCCATTTCTCTGCTCTCTTTCTTCCGTTGCTCGGATTGGCCCGCCTGCGGCCGTTTACCGTTGCGGAAGGTGCTCGCCGCACGGGCGCAATCTCGCTTGTTCCGTGCCGCTCCGATTCCTCTGTGAACGATTCACTTCTTCACTCGTTCACTCGTTCACTGCAGTTCCTACTTCTTCGTAGGCAACGTCTGCCCGCACTTCTTGCACACGCGGACGCGCATGTCGCCTTCCAATTTGTGTCCAACCCGCGAGGGCCCGCAGTTGGGGCAGACCAGCATGACGTTCGACACGTTGATCGGCGACTCCTGCTCCGCAATGCCGCCCTTGGTTCGCTTGCCGGTCTTGCCGGAAACCGTCTTCTTGACTACCCGCACATGCTCCACAAGAACAGTGCCCTTGTCGGGAAACACACGCAGCACGCGGCCCGTCTTGCCGCGGTCCGAGCCCGTCAGCACCTTGACCGTATCATTCCGATGAATATTCAAACTCGGCATTTCTTCTCCATACAGGGGTCAGAGATCAGAGAACAGAGCTCAGCAAAGCCATAAACTCGTTCTCGTCAAAAACTGATCTCTGATCTCTGAAACCTGATCTCTGTTAAACCACTTCCGGGGCCAGCGAAACAATCTTCAGAAACTTCTTTTCGCGCAGTTCGCGGGCCACCGGCCCGAAGACGCGCGTCCCTACCGGCTCGTGCGCGTCGTCGATCACCACCGCCGCATTCTCGTCGAAGCGAATGTAGGTGCCGTCGCGCCGGCGATGCTCCTTGCGCGTGCGAACGATGACCGCCTTCACAACCTTGCCCTTCTTGATCGTGCCGTCCGGCGAGGCTTCTTTCACCGCCGCGGTCACGATGTCGCCGAGTCCGGCCTTCTTGCCCAAACCGCCGCCCAGCGGCAGGATCACCTGCAACTTGCGAGCGCCCGAGTTGTCGGCCACCGCGAGCATGGTTCTCATTTGCACAGCCATCGGTTCTTCTCCTTACCAGCCGCTAGCCTCTAGCTGCCAGCGTTCAACTCATCCAACACATTCCGACTTTCCCAACAAATCCGCCAAGGGCCAGAAGCTGAAACCTGGCGCCTTGTTTCCACCTACTTGACGTCCAACTGCGCTGCATCTTCAATCTGGCCGAGCGACGAACGCCGGACAATCTCTTCCAGAGACCAGCGCTTCAGCTTGCTTAACGGGCGGGTTTCGCGAATTCGCACTACATCGCCCATCCGCGCCGAACTCTGCTCATCGTGCGCATAAAACTTCTTGGTGGTGCGCATGATCTTTTTGTACTTGGTGTGCGGCTTACGCATCTCGACCTCGACCACAATGGTCTTCTGCATCTTGGTCGAAACCACCTGGCCAACCTTCTCGTTACGCCGCGCGCCGATAGCCGGTGCCTGCACTGCTTCTTTTGTCGCCGTCATTTAGCGGGCTCCCTTTTTTGCATCCGCGGCTTCAGCGGCAACGCCGCCAACGCCAAGCTCGCGCTCGCGGGCCACGGTCTTGATCTGTGCGATCTCCTTGCGCAGCTGGCGGAGCTTCTTGACTCCATCGTTCTGCCCCAGCGAGACCTGAAAGCGAAGCCGGAAAAGCTGTTCAGCAGTTGTCTTTTCCTGGTGCGCCAGTTCCTCGTCGCTCAAATTGCGTATCTTTGCGAGTTCCATCTTCTTCTTAGCTCCTAGCCCCTAGCTCTTAGCCTCTAGCTTCTTCTTGCCCATGCGTAACTCTTCGATTCAACGCCAAGAAAAAGAAGCGAGAGGCTGGAAGCTGAAAGCTGCATCTCTACTTCGCCTCGGCGACAACTTTCTCGGCGCCGGGCCGCATCACAAACTTGGTCCTGAGCGGCAGCTTGTTCGACGCCAGCCGCATTGCCTCTTCGGCCACGGACGGGGTTACCCCCTCCATCTCGAAGAGAATCTTGCCGGGCCGCACCACGGCGACCCAATGGTCCAGCGCGCCCTTGCCCGAGCCCATGCGGACTTCGGCCGGCTTCTTGGTAATCGGCTTGTCCGGGAACAGGCGCAGCCAGATCTTGCCGCCGCGCTTGATGAACCGCGTCATCGCGATACGGCTTGCCTCGATCTGCCGGTCGGTTATGTAACCGCACTCCAGCACCTTCAGCCCGTATTCCCCGAACGACAGCGAAGAGCCGCGCCACGCCTTGCCCCGGCGCTTGCCCTTCTGCTGCTTGCGAAACTTCACCTTCTTTGGCATCAACATGACGAAAACCTCGAAAACCAGGGACTAGGGAATAGGGACTAGGGACTAGTTCCGTCCCGTCGCAATTCGCTTCCCGGCCAACTTATTACATCCTCAAATAACCAAAACCATCGAGGCTAGAAACTGGAACCACCATTCGCTCAGTCCCTATGTCCCTAGTCCCTTAGTCCCTGCTTCTAGAACACGCTCGTTCCCACCGGCGGCGCCTGACGGCGCTTCTGCTCGTAGATATCGCCGCGATAGATCCACGTCTTCACGCCGATTACGCCGTAGGTGGTGTTGGCCTCGGTAAACCCGTAGTCGATATCGGCTCTCAGCGTATGCAGCGGCAGACGGCCCTGCAAATACCACTCCGAACGCGCGATTTCGTTGCCGTTCAACCGGCCGGAAACCCTGACCTTGATCCCCTTGCAGCCGAAGCGCAGGGCCGAATCCACACTTTTTCTCATGGCGCGGCGGAAGCTGACTCTCTTTTCCAACTGCAGCGCGATGTTCTCCGACACCAGCTGCGCGTCTAGCTCCGGCTTGTTCACCTCAATAATGTCGATGAACACCTCGCGGCTGGTGCGCTTGCCCAGTTCCGTCTTGAGCTTTTCGATCTCGGCGCCCTTGCGGCCGATCACGATGCCCGGACGGGCGGTGCGGATAAGGAAGCGCAGCTTGTTGCCCGGCCGTTCGATCTCAACCGAGCTGACGCCCGCCGCTTTCAGCTTCTCGCGAAGTTCCGCTTTCAGCTTCACGTCCTCGACCAGGAGCTTGTCAAACTCGCGCTCTGAGAACCAGCGCGAACGCCACGGCTTGTTCACTCCCAGCCGGAATCCGTAAGGATGGACTTTCTGTCCCATGCTTTCCTCTCAAAACCTCTTCGGTGTGGCAATTCCTGCCCGCCACTCCCAAAACCTTTGTCTTGCTGAGCGAATCGGAAGGTGGCCTGCGCCGCCTGCGATCACCCGCTCAGCTCTACTTCTCGTCCTTCTTCGCGCTCTTCTTCGGAGCGGGCTTCTTGGCTGCCGGCTTCTTGGCTTCAGCTTTGGGCGCTGCCTTCGGCTTTGCTGCCGCCTTGGCCTTGCCGGTCTTTGCGGCCTTCGACGGCACTTCTACCGCTGCCGCAGGTTCTTCAACCTTGGTGACCAGGCTCGCGGACCCTCCGCGCTCGGCAACTGAAAGCACGATGTGCGTCAGCCTGCGCTGATAGCGATAAGCTCGTCCCATGGGAGCCGGGCGGATGCGCTTCATGCGCGGTCCGTCGTTGGCCACCGCCGTCTTGACGTAAAGATTGTCCACGTCCAGATCGGTGCCCTGTTCGCCGGACACGTACTTCGCGTTATCCACCGCCGACGTCAACAACTTGAAAATCACCGGAGCGATGCGCTTCTTGGTAAAGGCCGCCGTCTCCAGCGCCTCCTGGACTCCCCGGCCCTTGATCAGCTCCAGCACTAGCCGCGCCTTCTGCGGCGATACCCGCTGAAACCTGGCCTCGGCCCGATATTCCTTTGTCTCGACTGCCATGATTCTGCCTTCCTCAACTCCGAGCTTTCAGCTTCTTCCCGCTAAAAGCTGCCTTTCATCTACCGCGGCTTCGCAGTGGCCTCGGCTGCCTTGCTTGCGCCGCCGGTGTGTCCCTTGAACGTACGCGTCGGCGCGAACTCGCCCAGCTTGTGTCCCACCATGTTCTCGGTCACGTAAACCGGAACGAATTTCTTGCCGTTGTGAACGGCGATCGTGTGGCCCACAAACTCAGGAAAGATCGTCGAGCGCCGCGACCAGGTCTTGACCACCTTCTTGTCGTTGGCCTGGTTCAGCACCTCAATCTTTACCGTCAGGTGCGCATCCACGAACGGGCCCTTCTTTGTCGAACGTGCCATAAAACTTAGCTCCTAGCTCTTAGCTTCTAGCTCTTAGCTTTGCGCTTATTCCCGCCCAAGCTAACCGCCGGCTATCGCCTGAAATCTTGTCGTCCGCAACCATTAGCTAGAAGCTAAAAGCTAGTAGCTAGAAGCTGCTTTTCTACTTCGCCCGGCGGCTGACAATAAACGTGTCGGTCCGCTTGTTGTTGCGTGTCTTGTAGCCGCGTGTCGGCTGGCCCCACGGAGTTACCGGATGACGGCCGCCCGAGGTCTTGCCCTCGCCGCCGCCGTGCGGATGGTCGACCGGGTTCATCGTGACGCCACGGTTAGTGGGCCGAATGCCCAGCCAGCGGTTGCGTCCCGCCTTGCCGATGGCCACATTTTCGTGATCGGTATTGCCCACCTGGCCAATCGTCGCCATGCAGTCGGCCAGCACCTTGCGGGTCTCGCCCGAAGGCAGCTTCAGCAGCGCGTAATCGCCCTCCTTGGCCACCAACTGTGCCTGCGTCCCGGCCGAACGCGCCATCTGCGCGCCCTTGCCCGGCTTCAGTTCGATCGCGTGCACGGTGGTGCCGGACGGAATGTTCTTCAACGGCAGCGCGTTGCCTATCAGAATGTCGGCGTCCGGACCCGAACTCACCGTCGCGCCCACCTTCAACCCAACCGGCTGCAGGATGTAGCGCTTCTCGCCGTCCGCGTAGTGCACCAGCGCAATACGCGCCGAACGGCCCGGATCGTATTCGATCGTCGCCACTTTTCCCGGTACGCCAAACTTTTCGCGCTTGAAGTCGATCAAACGCAGTTTCTGTTTATGCCCGCCACCGTGGTGGCGAATGGTCAGATCGCCCGTGTTGCGGCGTCCGCCCGTACGCTTGCGGACCGTCAACAGCGGCTTGTGCGGCGTATCCGTCGTCAGGTCGTCGTTGACCAGCGAGGTCTGGAAGCGCAGTGTCGGCGTTATCGGTCTGTATGTCTTGATTGCCATCGTCTTTGTCCTTGACGAGCTACTAGCTTCTAGCTGCCAGTTCCTAGCCCATCCATCTCAAACGCACTCTCGTACTTGTTGCTCACTCCTAACTTGGCTTCAGCACTTCCGAAGCTAAAAGCTAGAAGCTAGCAGCTAAAAGCTGCTCTTAAAGATTGCTCACGTATTCCGGCAGTTTTTCGCCGGCCTTCAGCTTGACGTAAGCCTTCTTCCAATCCGGACGGAAGCCCGCGAACTTCCCGCGGCGGCGCTCCTTGCCCACAACATTTGCGGTCCGAACCGCTGAAACCTTGACCTTGAACAGCGCTTCGACCGCCTGCTTGACTTCGGTCTTCGAGGCGTTGGGAGCAACTTCAAACACCAATGTCCCTTCGGTCTCTTTCACGCCCAGCCCTTTTTCGGTAATCAGCGGGCGGCGAATTACGGTATAGAGAGTCGGCATTATGCGGCCTCCGTCTGCGCGGCGGCGAGCTTGCGCGCGGCAGCGCTGCGTTTCGATACGGACTTCTCAAGCGCCTCGGTCAACTGCTCGATGGCGGCCTTGGAAAAGATGGCCCGCTCGTACCGCAGCAGATCGTAAGGATGCACTTCATTGTTCAGCACCAGTTCCACGCCCTCAAGATTGCGCGCGCCCAGAATCAAACCCTGAGACAGCGTCTTGCCGTTCTCGACCAATAGAGCCGTGCGCGTCACATTCAGCTTGTCGAGGGCCTGGCGGTAGAGCTTGGTTTTGGCTTCCTTGATCTCCAGTGAATCAACCACCGTCAGCGTTCCGTCGGCGAGTTTGGAAGCCAGTGCGGCGCGCAATGCGCCCAGCAGCTTCTTGCGCGGAAACGCGTAATCGTAGCTGCGCGGCTGAGGGCCGTGCACCGTGTAGCCGTGACGCCACAGAGGCGAGCGCACCGAACCGATACGAGCCCGGCCCGTGCCCTTCTGCTTCCACAGCTTCTTGCCCGAACCGGCAACTTCGGTGCGGCTCTTGGTCTTGTGTGTGCCCTGGCGCAATGAAGCGCGATAGTGCTTGACCGCTTCCCACAGCAGACCCTCGTTCACCTGGTCCGCCGCAAACACCGCATCGGCCAACTCGATCGAGCCTACCTTTTCGCCGTTCATGTTCACTACATCCACTTTTGCCATCGTCTTCTTCCTGTTAGCTTCTAGCCGCTAGCTTCTAGCCTTTAGCTCGCCACGGGTGAAGCAAAATTCCTTATTCCTGCAACCACAAAGCAAGGGGCGAGGAGCTAGAAGCTTGCTATTTCCTCTTGCCCAGCTTCTTGGAGGCCTTCAACGGATCGACCGTGCCGGATCCGGCAAAACCACGGCGCTCCCGCGGCGGCGTCTTGGCCTTCGATATCAACACATATCCTTCGCGTGATCCGGGCACCGCGCCTTCGACCATCAGGAGATTCTCCTCAAGATCGATGCCGCGAATGCGCAGATTGCGCACTGTTACTTGCTCGGCGCCCATGTGCCCGGGCATGCGCTGGCCGGGAAACACGCGCGACGGAAAGCTCGAGGCGCCGATCGAACCTTGCACCTGGAACATGTGCCCGTGCGACTTGGGTCCGCCGCCGAATCCGTGCCTGCGCACCACGCCCGCAAAGCCACGCCCCTTCGAAGTGCCGATCACGTCCACAAACCGCGACTCGGAGAAAATGTCCACCAGAACCCGGTCGCCCGCCTTGACCGCAACCGCGCCCTCGGCGTCCAACTGGAGCGCCACTTCCTTGATGACCTTCACCGGCGGCGCTTCGGTCTTGGCGAAGTGACCCGCCTGCGGCTTGGTCACATTCTTCGTCTTGACGAACTCCACCAGTCCGATCTGTGCCGCCTCATAGCCGTCTTTCGCCATCGTCTTCAATTGCGTAATCACGCAAGGGCCTGCCTGCAGCACCGTAATCGGGTGCACATCGCCCTTTTCATCGAAGACCTGCGTCATGCCGATCTTTTTACCTAAGATTCCTGTAACTGCCATGTCTTCCTCGCCTCATCATGCGGTGTTGAACTCGCCGCACTGCCGGAGCCCTTCGCGGGCTACGAACGTTCCTTCGTTCTGTGCTGATAACAGCCTTCTGCGCAGCAAGGCGCGTGGCCGCACCGCGGGTGCCTACTTCTCAAACGCCTTGATCTCGACATCCACGCCGGCCGGCAGATCGAGCTTCATCAGCGCGTCCACCGTCTGCTGCGTCGGTTCGAGAATGTCGATCAGCCGCTTGTGGGTGCGAATCTCGAACGCCTCGCGCGACTTCTTGTCCACGTGCGGCGAACGCAGCACGCAATACTTGTTCTTGATCGTAGGCAAGGGAATGGGACCCGCCACCGTTGCCCCGGTGCGCTTGGCCGTCTCCACAATCTCGCCCGTCGAGGTATCCAGCACACGATAGTCATATGCCTTCAACCGGATTCGAATTCTCTGTCCTACCATTGGCTTCCCTTCGGGAAAGCAGTGAAGAATCAGTGAATCAGTGAAAGAGTGAACAACCAGTGCTTCAATTCACTCTTTTTCACTCACTCACTTATTCACTTGTTCACTCTTTCACTCGTTCACTTCTTCACTGTCTTCCGTTACTTCACAATCTCCGCAACCGTACCCGCGCCCACCGTGCGTCCGCCTTCGCGGATCGCGAACCGAAGGCCCTTCTCCA
>Ga0209698_10003114_pt1 | contig 18593 bp, 14 predicted proteins | sample LitLauG_LLR_2012_FD_187203 | JGI IMG/M metagenome (GOLD analysis project Ga0209698, IMG submission 187203) | Freshwater sediment microbial communities from Pennsylvania, USA - Little Laurel Run_MetaG_LLR_2012 (SPAdes) (version 2) | ecosystem: Environmental > Aquatic > Freshwater > Creek >...
ACGCAACCGCATAGAGCGACAAAAGCAGTAGAAATCGCTGCGACACAAAGAGACCGGAACTTCCTTCTCGAAGCCATTCCCTATACTCCTGAAATCTATGTGGATCGAACGACTACGTTGGATGATCTTTTGCGAATCGGCGTTGATACATACAACCCCGTAGAAGCCCAGAGGGGAGGCTGTAAGGAATTGACAGAAAGCGAGTTACAGGAAGGCGACGGAAGACGCGGGTCCGCCCTCCGCCGTGTTTTCTTGGAAAACGAAAACAAAGAGCAGATTGGTCGGTTCCCGAATTGATCCTGCGTTGCAATCATTCGACCCAGTAGTACAGAGACCCTTGAGACCATGCAATGCACAATAAACGGGGATAAGCTCGTCGCGTTCCCAGACAGAAAGTCGCAAGTCGTTTCAAAGCAAGTCCCGTAAGACCCAGCAAGCTCCCGGCAAGACGCAAGACATCGATTCCAGGAATTTACAGGCGGGCGTGCCTCACCCGGTTTCGGTGAAGAAAACAAGAAGATCCTCGGTCTTCCTCCGCTCCTGAGGACATATGCGTGTGTGCGCACGGGGTGTTGCCGTTCTGCTCTTGTGCGCGGCTACCGCGGCCGCGTCAACCTCAACCAACTTTGTAGTTCCGACCACAACACTGGCGATCCAGACTGGAAACAACACCAGTACCGCTAACGGATTCGCCAGTCAGACCAATGGCAACATTGGCGCCGGCAATGTGAGCAAGGTGGATGTTCATTCCCTGCTCTATTCCGGCGCCACAACCAGGGTCTACGCTCATCTCCTGCTGTGGTTCGGAGGATCGAACCACATGAACGTGGGCTACAGCTCAACCGACCCAACGCAGATTCACAAACAGATCACGGACATGATCAGCCGAGGAATCGATGGGGTGGTGATCGACTGGTACGGGCCGGGCACGACCATCGATCAGGCCACGAAACTGGTGATGACGGAGGTTGAGCAACATCCGGGCTTCACGTTCGCGATCATGGTGGACCAAGGGGCCATCAAATGGGATTCCTGCAAAGGCTGCACGCCGACGCAAGCGCTGATCGCTGACCTGCAATACGTAGAGCAAACCTATTTTCCATCAAAGTCGTATATGACCCTGCAGGGCCAGCCGGTCGTCACGAATTTTGGTATCGATGATTCGTACACGATCGACTGGAACGCGGTGAACTCTGCGCTCGCTACGAAACCGCTGTATCTGTTCCAGAACAATGGCGGCTTCACGCACGTGCTGACCGACGGCAGCTATTCCTGGGTGATGCCCACGACCACCGACTACGGAATGGGTTATCTGACGAGCTTCTACGATACGGGCATCCCTTTGCCAAAGCAGACGGTCGGCGCGACCTATAAGGGATTCAACGATACGCTTGCCTCTTGGGGATCGAACCGCATCATGGGGCAGCAGTGCGGGCACACCTGGCTGAAGACTTTTTCCAAGATCAACAGCCTCTATAACTCGAGTAAACAGCTGCCGTTCATGCAGTTGGTGACGTGGAACGATTATGAAGAAGGAACGGAGATTGAGTCCGGCATTGGCAATTGCATGGCGATCTCGGCCGAGGTATCGGGGAACGCGCTGAACTGGTCGATTGCAGGCGATGGCTCGACGGTCGATCACTACGTTGCCTATATCAGCACCGATGGAAAGAGCCTGATGCCGCTGACGAACTCTGCCGCGGGCACGAATTCACTGAACTTGTGCAGCTTTGGAGTGCCGAACGGAAATTACGTTCTCTACATGCAGGCGGTCGGAAAGCCGACTCTGACGAACCAGATGTCGGCGGCGGTGAACTACACGTCGACGTGTGGAGCGGCGGGAGGAAGCGGGGGCCTGACGTTCACGGCCAGTCCGTCGGCTGTAACGGTTTCGTCAACGGCATCAGGCAAGATCACGATTGCTGCGACGCCGCAGTCCGGCTCCTTCAACAGTGCAATCGATCTCGCCTGCACCGGGTTGCCCGGCAATCTCATGTGTTCCTTCGCTCCGGCTTCCATTGTTCCCGGCAACGGGACGGCCCGATCCGTTCTCACCATTAGCGCCGTTGCCGTTGCTGCCGAGCGGAATGAACGCAGGATTCACTTCACGCTCGCCACTTCCGTGTCGGGCATGGGGATATTCGGCTTCATGCTGGTCGGAGGCATCCGGCGGAAGCGACGGTTTCAACTCGTCGGAGCTTGCGTCCTGGCTTTGCTGGTCGTTGGCGGAACGTCGTGCGGCGGAAGGTCCGCTGTCACTTCCAACACTCTCGCCACTCCCTCCAGCTATGCCGTGACCGTGAGCGGGAGCGGGAACGGAGCTCAGCTGTCCACTTCCATTACCGTGACCGTACAGTAGGCGAAGGTCATCGCGGCCGTTCCACGACGTGTTGATGATGGCGGAGCGGCGCGCCCAGCTCATGGAGTTGCGCGTCAACAATCGCAACAGCAAAGACTTCGAGGGCACCCATCCGGGAAGGCGGCGAACACGCGACACGTGCTTCAGCGCCTGCGTTCGCTGTTGCAGTTCGAATTGCCGTAGATATTTCTGAACGACATTGGGCATTGTCATGCGCAGGGCGGCCGAGAAATTTTGCGCGGCCATCGTCTGCTGCCTAGCTTGGTCTTGCAGCAATTTCTGAAGACAGTCTGCCAGCCCTTGGGCATTTCCCGGAGGATAGAAGTCGATAGCGATCTCTTCGCCTTGTGCCATCTGGCGGAAGTCGGGGAGATCGGCGGAAACGATGGGCACTCCATAGGCGCAGGCGAGGTGAGCAACGCCGCTGCAGCCTGTGGATGACGTGTAAGGCATCACCGCGACGCTCGAACCTTGGAATAGTTCCTCCAAATTCTCCTCGGGAACGTAACCGCGGAACTCAATCCTCGGATCGTCGGCGCACAGGCGTCGAATTAAATCGGTGTATCCGTGCGCCTGAGGATGGTCCCCGCCACCGACGACGAGTTTCACGTTCGGCATCTTCTCGGCGAGTAGCTGGAAGGCTTCGATCATCAACTCGAGCCGCTTGTATGTACCCCACTTGCCGAAGGCGAGAATTCGATGAGGATTGCCGCGCCGGGAGAAATCGGGAAATTCGGGCCGCCGCGCGAGAATGCCGTGTGAGCGCAGATGAACATTGTCGCGCCCGTACTTGTCGTTGAGAATTTTTCGATAGCCCGGCATTAGTACCGATACGGAGTTGGCTAACAACACCATGCGCGTCGCGACGGCTCCGCCAGAGCGATAGAGCCACTCGTGCCGAATGCCAATGTCCTTGAGATCGACGGTATCCATCAAGTGGTGCAGGGTGACGTGGGTGTAGCGTCCACTGAGTCGCGCGAGCAAAGGCGTCATCAAGCCGCTGAAGGCGACCATAGGTCGACGTCCGAATGTGCTGAACAGGAGATTGAACCAGACGACGTCCGGCTTGAGGCGGTTAATGGCGCGGATGATGCGAATGGAACTGCGTGGGTCATCGAACGACCAGCAGCGCAGGACCGAGAAACCCGCAGGCTCGACATGATCAGCGGGCAATTCGTCGGCCAGCACGGTCAAGCTCAGAAGGGGATTACGTTGCAATTCCTCCGCGATGTGGAACCCATATTCACTTAATCCACCCGTACTCGGGGGAAAAGTGGTCACCAGACAGATTTTCATTCGCCTCCCGCTTCCAGCAGCCTAAGGGTTCGATGAGTTTTCAATTCAAGATGTTGGCAATCAAGACAGGGCGAGAGTGTCAGGAAACGACAGACGTTGCATCCTCCCCCCTCGCTGAACGCGGCAATGGTGGTTCAAGAGCACGGGTGTTAAGACCGGAAGTGTGCTGGGAGAGCGAGTGAAGAATCGTTAAGGTCATCGCGTCGATTGAATCTGGACCGACGACCTCCATAGGGGGGATGAAGCGGCTTATGGAAAGATACGCGGTGCGGTTCTGCCACAAGAATTCCAGAGGGTATTCAGGCTTACGCGTATAGGCGGCGTCGGGATCGGCGTCGATCAAATAGGCGGCAGTGGGGCGCGGGCTGATGGCGAGCACAAGCTTCACGTAGAACCGGAGCAGCGCATGGCGAGGCGGGAGGTTCGCGAGTTCGTCATAGATGTAGCGATCAAAGATGACGAACTCGACCTGCGGTGAGACTTGCCAAAGAGTCCAGCGCAGGCTGATGGCATCGAGCAGATAGAAGAGCAGTCGGGCGGCAATCGTGTACCAGGAAATGACATTTTTGTCGCGACGCTCAATCGGCTTGTCGGGACTGCCGACTCCCTCGTCCCCTTTAAATGCCTTCAGGCTCATAAATTCGCGGAAGTGGGGAAAGACGACGACGTCGTCCCAGAAAGCGAGCAGGAGAGTACGAAAACCCTGCTCGTGCAAATGTGCTTGCAAGGCCTGAATTTGAGTGCTTTTCCCGGCGCCGTCAATGCCGGAGAAGCTCACAACTTTTCGACTGGATATCTGCATGAAGAGTGCGCCCGGCCTGGCGAATGCTAGTGCGCTCCAGGAGGCTTGCTCGGCGTAGCCATGGTCAGAGCCAGCGTCGTGCCCAGCGCCACGGCGACTCCTGCGATTGCACCAACTTTGATGACAAGCGTACGAGTACGATGCTGCTTGGCCGGGGCGACGGCAAATCCGGCAGGTTGCGCTGCAGTGGTGCCGCTCACCATCGGCGTTTCGGCGGCGGCAGTTCCGACGGGGCGCTGCTGTTTTATTTCTGGTGAACCTGGCGCCGGTGCTGCGGGTTCCTGAGATCGAGGCGCTAGCGTTATCGATGAACCAGTCTCCGATTGCTGCGGCGGTTGAGCGGTTGAAGGGGAGTTTATTTGCTGTTGCGGAGGATTTTCCGCCTGCGAACGAACAGCTCCGGGGCTGTCGGGAAGTTCGGCGGACGCGGTCTCCTCAGTCGCAGCCGCAGAGGGCGGCTGGTTGGCCGCATCTGCCGCTACGATTGAGGAAGTCTGAGCGTCCGCAACGGCCTGTTGTCCGCTTTGCGCGAGGAGACTTAAGGGAAAGCTCAGGACGAATAGCCCGCATACCGCGTACAAAAACTTTCTGTGCAACAGCATGGTTCCTCCTCACTGAACACAAATATCTAACTCGCCTGTTTGAGGTAGCCGAGATCACCGAACACGCTCGAATACCAGGGAGCGTCTTGAGGAACAGCCTCCACGGGGATGGCGTTGAAGCTGCGCACAGCCTCCTCGCACGTGGGGAGCATCTCAAAGACACGATCAACGCGCATGAATTCGAGAATGACCTGGGCCTCTTTGGAAACGTCGGCCAACTTCAAATCTCCATCGCGCTTCATCGCTTCTTCGAGGCAGTTGAGCAGCATTTCGATCCCGGTACTATCAATGCCGCGCACATGGGAGCAGTCCAGCACAATTCGTGGACGATGAAGTTCCAAGAGCGGCTCCAACTCCTGAAAAAAAACGGGAACCTGAGAATGATTCAAGTATTCCGGGACTTGCATCACGACTACGGGCCTATTGCTTGACATCTTTGATCCCCTTTAGAAGTAAGAAATATATTTCAACTATCACTCACCACCGCCGCGTGCTATTGCGTACCTGCCATGCGCAAAGCCGATTGTGGCTGACTGTACTGCTCCCGGCGCAAAACACGATTGGACCGGATGACTCCGTGGTCGGAGATCTGCAAGGTCACCTCGCGCTCCAGGCTCAGGAGGGTATCTCCATGGACAATAGAGTGCGAGATGTCGAGGCCGATCCCGACATAGGTGTTCGGAAGAACCGAACTGTCTTCGATGACCGTTCCGTAGTCGACGTGGCAATTCGCTTCTACATTGCTGCAGCGCGTGATGAGACACTGCTGTTCAATGCGTGATCCGCGGCCGAGGAATGCCGGAGCTACAATGCGCGCGCCCCGGTGAACATCCACTCCCTCGTTCATCCACACACCGGGCCGGACTTCCTGCCCTTCGGGGCGAAGACGGCACGTATTGTTAAAGCAATCGACCACGAGCCGCCGCAAATCCCGAGGGTGATCGAGAAAGTTAACGTAACCACTCACCGGATAGGCAGTGCATTCGTCCGACAGGAGCCGCGGAACCAGATCTTCGGAGGAATCGAGCCGCGATGCATCGACGACCCAAACATCCAGTGGTCGCTTATCCAAAAAGGCACGAGTGATCGGAGCGTTCTCGTCGCGATGACATTGGAGCAGGTCGGCAACATTGATCTCGGCGTAGGCGCTAGGACGGATCAGAACAACTGTGTCAATTCCGGCGGCTTTGCAGCTTTGCAACTCGACTGCGACGGCGCCCCAAGGATCCTGCACCAAATGGGGGGCGCGCCTGTCGTGATTCATCTCAACGGGCCAGGCGTTGGCTTTATCCGCCAGCACGACGACTCGACCAAAAGCGGATCGGTGAAGGGCATCGAGAATTCGGTCGACGACGGAGCGTCCGAGAACTTCGACACATCCCAACGGAAGGGCCGCGTGAGTGGGATCGGACGCCGGTAGAGCAGGGGGTACCGTTGACTGCGGAACCTCTGCTCCGACGATGATGATTGCGCCTGTCACTTCCAGCCCTTTCCGGTGATGGATTCGTTTCATTTGCCACAACGCCAGCGGTTAACGGCCTTGTGAATTTGCAAGACGCAGCATTCTCGGTGCAGCCGGATCACTGACAGTAGCCGGCGGCTTGGGCATGGTCACGACGCGATCGACGGACTTGGCGACTTTCCGGCGGATCTTCGTTTTCGGAAAGAGCAGCGCCCGCATTTTCAGTTTTGCTTTGTGCAGCTGCGACTTGGAGTTTCCAATGGAGCATTCGAGGAGTTGTGCAATTTCATGGTGCTGATAACCCTGGACCTCGTGCAGCGCGAAGATGGTACGGCAACCTTCGGGCAGTTCCTGCAAAGCACGGCGCAGCGCGATGCGATCAACTACGCCGGAGAGTTCAGGATCAGCCTTGCCGAAGTCCCGGTGAAGCGAAGGCGATTCCGCGTTGACAGGTTCATCGAGTGAAACAGTGGGCGGCGATTTGCGACGGCGCAGCTTCATCAACACCGTGTTCACGGCCACGCGATAAAGCCACGTCGAAAATGCCGCATCGCCGCGGAATGAACCGACGGTCCGGAACACCTGGAGGAATGCTTCCTGGGTGAGATCTTCTGCTTCAGCGACGTCCTTGGTCATCAGGAGGCAGACCGAGTAGACGCGGTTTTTGTGCTGCTGGAATAAAGTGGCGAACGCTTGTTCATCGCCCGCCTGGGCACGCCGCACCAGACTGAGTTGAGACTCATCGCGGCCTTTGGTCACGGTCGCAGGAAAAACATTCGCTTCTGTCGCAGTGATTGCACAAGTCGCCACGGTGATCCTCCACTTACGCGAAAATTAGTGCACGCGATACGACGCGAGCATGGATTAAGCATAGGAAAATGCGGGCGAGAGCCCCATCGGGTCACACCTGTAAATGGGGGTCGGAGAGTATGTAAGCACTAGGTTTTTCTATGAGGTGCAGAAGTTTGGACACGACAAAATAATTGACACAGAAGTTCATCGGGCGTTGACTGCAGAAAAAGCGAACGCCAATCGGTGGCTGGAAAAGGCCGATCGGCGTGCTTTTTGAGACTGCGTATTGAAATTTACGAACGCGACTATCAGCTTTATTTCTCGATGTTACGAATCAGTACAGATGGAACGCAACTTCAACACTGATCTGCACGTCAACGGGTTTGCCATCCTTCAGCGAGGGTTGGAACTGCCAACTCTTCACCGCTTCGACGGCTTTGGCATCCAGGCCATAACCTAGACCGCGCGCCACACGGATGTCGCGTGGATGTCCGGAAGAATCCACGATCAACCAAAGAACGCAGGTCCCCTGAGCCTTCGCACGACGGGCTTCCTCGGTATATTCGGGATCTGGCGCAGAGATCGCCTTGGGCGCAGAGATACCGCCGCCAACGTGATATACGCCACCACCGATCCCGCCGCCGGAACCGGCGCCAACGCCGGCGCCGTGCCCGGCACCGATGCCACCACCGGAACCCGACCCAATTCCTGCTCCGCTTCCGGTACCGTTCGATGGAGGAGCTGAAGGCATCACGTTCGACGTGGGCAGGCCAATCGTGGGTGCGTGGTTGGACGCAACCTTCACGGTGGGCGGAATCACCACGGTAGGCTCCACTGCCAGCTTGGGATGTTCATTGCGAAGAATGATCGCGGGCGGCGTAATCTGCTGCGTCGCGAATTTCGGCAGACGTCCTTTCGGTGCAGGAAGAGGGTCACGATCCCCGCCGCCGCCACCGCCGCTGATGACTTTCTTTGCCGCGGGCAGTGCGTAGGTTTCGGGCGAAGGTGCGATCAGCGTGACATTCTGCCGCGTAATTTTCCGCGCGACTTCGTGACTGACAAAAATTCCGCTGAGCAGAAGTCCGAGAATGGCGATGTGCACGATCGTGGAGATAACCAAGCCGTTGCTACGGTAATTGTTGTAATGTCCCCAAATCTGATCGTGCGTTCGGGAGACTGGCCTGACCGGTGGACGAACGGGATGCGGCGCCCGGCGAGGCACATATACAGAAGTGGCGTGAAAGGCAGGATTTTGATGGCTCGACATCACAGGTCCTCAAAAGAGAGTTCGTCTCGCTACATAGATGCGTGCCTGCGCCACATGGTTTGCGTTTCGAATGCGAGTCGCAAACCACGAGATGCAGAGTTGATTGACGAACTTGATATACCAACAGCGTCTGGCTACATATCTCGATACAGGGTTGTAAAGCTGTTGCAGGTTTAGTTTCTGTTTACGCGTTTTCGAACGTGAGCGAAAAAACATGTCAACGCGAGTTTCTTAAAAGAATGGTGGGACTTTGATCCCACCATTCTGCGATTCTCCAGCGCGATCACAATCTGCCCGCGAGAACCAAAACCAACAGCACAACCACAACCAGGCCCAAGCCGCCGCTCGGGTAGTAACCCCAGGAGCGGCTATACGGCCATGTCGGCAATGCACCAAGTAACAACAGCACAAGAACGATCAAGAGAATGGTGGACATTTGTCCTCCTTAGGTTCCGTTTCTCAATAACTGCGTTCGACGTGTGGCGCGTGTCAAAAAGCGTATTACTTTGTTCCAGGTCCGTTCTCTGACGTCGTGGTTTCCTTCCCTTCGCGGCTCTGCAACGAGTACTTGCGAACGGTGCTCAGAAAGGCCTCGCTGTTGGAAGTGGGTCGAACTTTTCCGTTCAGGAGGTCGCTGAAAGGTTCGAACTTTCCGTAAAGCAGACGAGTCTCATCTTTGTCTTGGGTAACGACGGCACCGCTTAAATCGATGCCGGCGAAAACGCCGCGAGCGCGAGAGTAGGTCAGGAGTTCGGCTCTCATCTTGATGTCGGTGTCAGCGGCGGCATCGCGTCCCACCGGACCCGCGGCAGCCGACGCATCAGCGCCAACCTTGAATTTGCTGGAAAGCAAATGATCCATGCCTTGCTGATTCATGATCACCATGACGAGATCGACAGCTTGACCGCCAAGCTGCAGACCCCAACTCCCCCCGGTGATCGTGATAGGAGCAAGGGCGCTCCAGCCCTCCGCCGTGCGGCAGGTGGCAACGCCCTTGCCATGGTTCCCGCCGAATCCGATCGCGATTTTCACCATGGAAGGAACGACGGCGATGCATTTGGCTCCGCTCATGACTTTGTCAGGGATGGCCTTGTCCTTGACGGCCATGATTTCGTCCAAAACTTTTGCGGAATTGTCGATCCGCTTCTCGATGTCAGATTGATTCTTGCTGTCGTCGCTTTTGTCGTCAGCCGACCAGCCGATGCTGGTAACCGCTAGACACACAGTCGGCACTAGGAGAAGTTTGGGTATTACCGAGCCCATCCGTAGCATATGAAAGTCCCCTTCTGTGCTCATGATGAGCACGACACCTGTCCCTCGATACAACACCCTAGCGACTGGCGGTCTGGGCTTCCATCCGGCATTGGCCTTATTGGGGCCAAGAAGGGGCATGAGGAAAGGCATACCCCTAAATCACGCCTTACAGAGGATTTCCGGAGCCATATACAGCTTCCACCGTATTGCGAGTTATAAAGGCCACGGCTAATCTGCAAACCTACTCGACAAAACGCCCCCAAAGCGGGTGCCGGTCCACTGGGAGCGACCGGCACCTGCCTCCTCTAATAAGGAAAATCAATTGATGGTTCCAGATGCGTGACGATTTCGTGGCGCGCGAAACTGTTTCGCGGCCGAGCAATCCGGCCAATTGTTAAGGATGTGTTAAAAATTGTGACTTTTCAGTCTGCCGCATGCGCCCCATGAAAGGTATTAACGTGAGGGTGGCTCGGAATGATGGCTTGGACCACGGATCCGCCGCTCGAGGACTGGACATTGATGATCCCACCAAATTCGGCCAGGCGCTCCCGCATGCCCCCAAGCCCGATGCCTGGGGCCGATCCATCGTGGAATCGCGACAGGATCTCAAGTGGAATACCCTTGCCGTCATCTGCGATCGTCAGCGTCACGCGCTCACGGCGACAAGTAAGGCGCACATCGACCGACCTCGCGGCAGCATGACGGTATACGTTGGTTAAGGACTCCTGCAGCACGCGAAAAAGGGCGATCTCCACCTCTCGGGGCAGTCGCTCCATTGGCCCATCGACCGTGAGCGCGACCTTCACCTGGCTGCGCTTGCCGTATTCGTCTACATACCAGCGGGCAGCCGACAGAAATCCCAACTCATCCAGCAACGGGGGATGGAGCAAGTGCGAAATGGTCCGGACTTCCTGGAGAGCACAGTCGGTGAGTGCAATCGTCTCGTTCACCAAAACCGCAGGATCGACGCGCCCACCCGGCTTCATTTGCGACAAATTGATTTTCAACCCGGCGAGGTACTGCCCGACGCTGTCGTGAAGTTCGCGGGCGATGCGGCGGCGCTCGAGATCTTGCAATTCTAGAATCTTGGCGCTCATCAGGCGGTAAGAGTCGGCATTTTTGCGAATGCGCCTTTCGGTGTCCTTGGTCTGTTTTACTTCGGCGAGAAGTTCGCGGAAGTTGTAGGCGAGCATGATGCCAATGACGGCGAATGCGAAACCGAGCATCAACGCATTCCGCTTGAACAGATAGTCCCAGTCATGCAATCTCTGCTGGAGCAGGGACTCCTCACGATCCTGCAAGGTGCGGACGATGGCGTCCATCTGCTTTTGCCGTTCGGAGGCCTGCTGGCGAGCTCGCGCGAGGGTAGCCTGGCCATTGCCTTTGGAACCCGAACTCGTCCGGCCTGCGGCTAAGATCCGTCCAGATTGGTCGACCAATTTCTGCTGACTCGGATCGTCCGCCGTCAAGCGATGCAGTTGTTCGATTTGTTGCGCTACGACATCGGATCCTGCGCTTGCTGGCGGAACCGGATGCTTGCCTTGCGGTGAAACATATCGGCTCTCAGCGGCTTCGGAGCGCGCGATTTCCAGCTGTAAGTCATTCAGCTCCGCTCGTACACGATAGGAGTGCACGACCTGATCGCGACTAGCCTCGATGCCGCGCTGTGTGAAATAGGCGATCGCCCCGACGGCGATCATGGTGACGAAGAGCAACGCGAGCGACGCAAAGCGAATCACGGCGGACGACGGACGAATTGTCGTTCGCAAGCGATTCGCATTCGGTGGCATGCTACTCTCCTGACCCGCGCCGCATCGCGCAGGTTAGCGTCAGGCTCAACCTTGCGTCTGCCCACCGTAATTCGCAATCAACTGGATGCCGTAGGGCCGAGGAGAACGGGGAGTAAAGGTAGCTAAGACGAATTGGCCGGCGGGCAAGGATGACTTCCAAGCCGGTCAAACTGCAAAGGCCCGGCGAGGGCCACCGTGTGCAGTCACTCCCCACACGAGGTGTAAGGACATGCCAGCCGGCATTCTTGCAAATCACGATACCCAGGGACCCGGTCGAGAAAGAATCAGGGAATGTACTGAGCCGCTAGCAGAAGAGTTTGTGCAGGCTACCAGACAATGGCCGCCGGAGCTTTTCACACTGCGTCAACAGCAGTTGTGAAATTCTTGCGGCCGTGGAGTTCGGCTAAAATTCCGCGGGAAACACCTTTCACTGGCTGGTTGCGCCTAAGATGGGGCACACCTGTGGAGGCGTTATCCATCGTGAGTCTGCTCAACTACCGTCAGGTTCGTGCAACCTGTGGCTCACCGGCAGGAGGATGCACCAGAGGTTCGGGACGGCGCGAGGGGACGACAACTTCTACCAGCGTTCCAGGATTCGCATTGGCGAGGCGCAAACGACCACCCAACTCGGCAACACGCTGCCTCATTCCCCCGATCCCAACCCCTACGCTTTCCGGTTTCAGCTGTATCACTTGCTCGTCAATGCCCTTGCCGTCATCGCGAACGGTAACGAGCACGCGGCCGTCGCGCTCGCTGATCGCGACCCGACCGTGTTGTGCCCCGGAGTGGCGGAACATGTTGGTAAGAGCCTCCTGGATGATGCGGAAGATTGCCGTCTCCAACTCTGGCTTGAGCCGGGCCAAGTCCGGAGGATCCACGGCGAGATCGACTTCAATCCCGCTGCGCTCCGATAGGCCTTCGAGATACCAGCGCAAGGCCGATACGAGGCCAACCTCGTCAAGCAGCGGAGGATGCAACAGATGGGAGATGGTCCGCACTTGCTTGATGGCGCGGTCCACCATTTGACTAGCGTCGACAGCAGCTTGTCGCATGCCCGGCGTTGTGTCTTTCATCAGGATGCCATCCAGAATCATCTTGGATGCAGCAAGCTCCTGACCGAGACCGTCGTGAATCTCTCGGGCGATGCGGCGGCGTTCCTCATCCTGAAGCGTCATCAGGCGACTGGACAGACGCCTGAGTTCCACGGTGCGGATGTCGACCATCCTCTCAAGTTCGCTGGCGCTCTCGCGAATCGACTGTTCGAGCAACTTGCTGTCATGAATGTCGGAACACGTGCCATACCACTTGAGGATTGTTCCATCAGGAGAGCGAAGCGGAACGGCGCGAGCACGGAACCAGCGATACTCCCCATCCGCGCGACGAAGGCGATATTCCGATTCGTAGTCCTCGCCCGACTGAGCGCAATTCATCCAGCGGTCCATGCTTTGTTTGCGATCATCGGCGTGCATGTACTCCAGCCAGCCAGTACCGACCGCGCTCCCCAAGGGTGCTCCGGTGTATTCGTAGAAACGACTGCTGATGTAATCGCGCGCGCCATCGACCTGACGGCTGAAGATGATGTCGGGTGCGGTATGGATGATCGCGTCGAGTTCCTGATTTCGCTGCGCGAGATCGCGATTGAGTTGTTCGAGGACAACAGCTTTGCGCTCAAGTTCCTGTGTGCGTTCGACCACCCGCTGTTCCAGTTCGCTATTGAGCCGCGCCAGTTGCAGATTCTTGCGGTGCAACTCCGCAAATACCTTTACCTTGGCCCGCAGGACTTCAGGAACAATGGGAACCGAAAGGTAGTCGACGGCGCCGTGCTGATAGCCTTTCAGTCGATCGAGATCGGTGAGGTGCACAGCGGAGACGAAAATAATGGCGGTCTTTTGGAAACGGGGATGCTGCCGAATAATTTCGGCGAGTTCGAAGCCGTCAATCTCCGGCATGCTAACGTCCATCAGCACGATGGCGACGTCCACTTTGAGGAGCTTCTCAAGGGCTTCTTTAGCAGAAGTAGCCTTGATGAGGTTCTCGCCCAATTCAGACAGGACCGCTTCGTAGCTGAGAAGCTTCCCCGGCTGATCGTCGACCATCAGGATGTTGACTTTTTCAGGCCCACTCATGTTCGTAAAGAAACCCTACACTCATCCGTCGTACTTGCGGTCTGGTTCGGTGCCCTTAGCGGTGCAACCACATGCGCAGAGCCGAAAGCAACTGTTCTGTGTTTACAGGCTTGGCCAGATATTCGGACGCGCCCGCCTCCAGGCACTTCTCGCGATCACCCTTCATGGCCTTTGCTGTCAGCGCAATGATCGGCAATCTGCGGAAGGATGGATTCTGACGAATTACCTGCATCGTCGCGTATCCGTCCATTTCCGGCATCATGATGTCCATAAGAACGATCGCCACATCCGGCGTGGATTCCAGCATCGAGATGGCTTCTCGCCCAGTACCCGCGGTGAGCACACTCATGCCTCGGCGCTCTAAGACGCTACTAAGGGCAAAGATGTTGCGCATGTCGTCATCGACGACCAACACTTTCTTGCCGACCAGGGCTTCGTCAGACCGATGCAGGCGATCGAGCATCTTCTGCTTCTCGACCGGCAGATCGGAGACGACGCGATGGAGGAATAGCGCGGTTTCATCGAGTAACCGCTCGGGGGATTCGACGCCCTTGACCACGACGCTACGAGCCAGCGTGTGAAGGCGGGCGTCCTCCTCGGGCGACAATTCCTTGCCAGTGAAGACCACGACGGGCAAATCGCGAACCTCGGGGACATCGCGCATCCGCTCGAGGATGTCGAAGCCAGACATGTCGGGCAACCGCAGATCGAGCACAACGCAATCAAAGGCTTCGCGGGCTACCACATCCAACGCTTCGGCCCCGGTGGAGGCAACCGTCACGTCGATATCGCTGTAGCCCAATAGTTCGCGGATACTCAGTTGTTCGGCAGGATTATCTTCCACCACCAGCAACCGCTTGCGACGTGGGGTTGCGTAGAGCTTGATGCGCGCCAGAGCCGAATCCAGTTCCTCGGTGGTTGTGGGCTTAGTGACGAAGGCAAAGGCGCCACGCGCAAGACCGTGATGCCGGTCTTCGTCGAGGGTCAGCATTTGCACCGGGATGTGACGGGTCGCCGGGTCCTGTTTCAAGTGATTGAGCACCGTCCAACCCAGCATGTCGGGCAGAAAGACGTCCAACGAAACGGCAGTCGGATGGTACTCGCGAGCCAAGGCCAAGGCTTCGGCGCCGCGGAGTGCAACAAGAACCTTGAAGCCCTTGTCGCGGGAAAGATCCCGAAGCACTCGAGCATAGTGAGGGTCATCCTCGACGATAAGCAGGATGGCGTCATCGGGGTTCAGTACCTCGCGGTCGTCCTCGATGTGTTCGACAGGACGCTCGGGAACCACCATGCTCGAAATTTGCAGAGACGAAGACGTGGCTGCGCTGGCGTCGCCCGGCGAAACCTTCGCGGCCGACGGCCCGACGTACGTCTGAGGCAGGAAGAGGGTAAATGTGCTGCCTTGTCCCGGAGTGCTGCGCAACTGGATTTCACCGCCCAGCAGGCTGGCCAACTCGCGGCTGATGGCCAGACCGAGTCCCGTCCCGCCGTACTTACGGCTGGTGCTGGCATCTGCCTGCTGGAAGGCCTCGAAGATGATGCGTTGTTTGTCGGGCGCGATTCCAATTCCGGAGTCTGCTACTTCGAACGCCACCACCGACGCTGCTTTGCTGAGGATCGGATGATCTTCGCTCCATCCTTTGGGGGCAAGCGAAACCGACAGGCGTACCGATCCGTGCTCGGTGAACTTGAAGGCGTTCGACAACAGGTTCTTGAGAACCTGCTGCAAGCGCTTGGAGTCCGTCACCAGGCTGCGGCTGAGATGCGGGTCGTGGTGCACTTCGAAAGCCAGCCTGCGGTTCTCAGCCTCATGGCGGAAGGGCCGCCCCACCATCTCGAGGAGATTGGAGAAGAAGACTTCCTCGGCCTCGACGGATACCGTTCCAGATTCGATCTTCGACAGGTCGAGAATGTCGCTGATCAGGTTGAGCAAGTCGGTTCCGGCGCCGTGAATCGTACGCGCAAATTCAACCTGCTTCGGAGTCAGGTTGTGGTCGGGGTTTTCGCTGAGCTGCTGGCCCAGAACTAGGATGCTGTTCAGCGGCGTGCGCAACTCGTGCGACATGTTCGCCAGGAATTCCGACTTGTACTTGGAGGTGAGAGCGAGCTCCTTTGCCTTCTCTTCCAGCGCCCGGCGGGCTTGCTCGATTTCCTGGTTCTTGCGTTCCACTTCGACGTTCTGTTCGGCGAGCTGTTGCGCTTTCTGCGCCAGCTGCTCGTTGGTCTGCTGCAGTTCTTTCTGTTGCGCCTGCAATTCGGCAGCGAGCTGTTGCGATTGCTTAAGGAGGCCTTCTGTCTGCATCGTGGCTTCGATACTGTTGAGCACGATGCCGATGCTGGCGGTGAGCTGCTCGAGGAAGGCGAGGTGCGATGCCGTAAACGCGTTTAGCGAGGCCAGTTCAATCACGGCCTTCACCCGGTCTTCGAAGAGCACGGGAAGAACAATCACATTTTTCGGAACCGCCTTGAACAATCCGGAACGGATGGGAACCGTTTTGTCTGGTGGAAGATTGCTGATCAACATCCGTCGCTTCTCGGACGCAACCTGACCAACCAGTCCTTCGCCAATCTTCACCCGCTTTAGATGGCCGCTTTCTCCATCGTCAGCAAACGCGGACAGCAACACCATGCTCGCCGAATCTTCCGTCTCCATCTGATAGATGACGCCTTGTTGCGCGCTCACGAGCGGGGCCAATTCAGAGAGCAACATGCGGCCGACCGTCGCCAGGTCGCGCTGACCTTGCAACATCCCGGTAAACCGCGCCAGGTTGGTCTTGAGCCAGTCCTGCTCGGTGTTGCGGTCGGTGGTAAGGCGCAGGTTGTCGATCATGGTGTTGATGTTGTCTTTCAACTCCGCAACTTCGCCGCTGGCTTCCACTTGAATGGATCGGGTCAGGTCGCCCTTGGTCACAGCCGTTGCGACTTCGGCGATGGCTCGCACCTGGTTGGTGAGGTTATCGGCAAGCAAGTTGACGTTGCCGGTGAGATCCTTCCATGTGCCGGCAGCGCCGGGCACGTTGGCTTGTCCGCCGAGTCGGCCTTCCACACCGACTTCGCGGGCTACAGTCGTCACCTGGTCGGCGAACGTGGCGAGCGTTCCGGTCATGTTGTTGATGGTTTCAGCGAGTGCGGCGATTTCGCCCTTCGCGTTCACCGTTAGCTTTTGGGTAAGATCACCGTTCGCCACAGCTGTCACGACTTTGGCGATACCGCGAACCTGTTCCGTAAGGTTCACAGCCATGACGTTGACGTTGTCGGTAAGATCCTTCCAAATTCCGGCGACGCCCGGTACTTGTGCCTGGCCGCCGAGTTTTCCGTCGGTGCCGACTTCTCGGCCCACGCGCGTCACTTCGGCTGCGAATGCGTTGAGCTGGTCGACCATCGTATTGATCGTGTTCTTGAGTTCGAGAATTTCGCCCTTCACGTCGACTGTGATTTTGCGGGACAGGTCGCCGCGGGCCACGGCGGTCGTCACTTCCGCGATATTTCGGACCTGAGCCGTCAGGTTGCCGGCCATGGCGTTCACCGAGTCCGTCAAATCCTTCCACGTTCCGGCGACGCCGGGGACGTTCGCCTGACCGCCGAGACGGCCTTCGGAACCGACTTCGCGGGCCACGCGCGTCACTTCGGCAGCGAACGAACGTAGCTGCTCGACCATCGTGTTCAGCGTTTCTTTAAGCTGCAGAATCTCCCCGCGCACGTCTACCGTGATTTTGCGCGACAGATCGCCGCTGGCAATGGCGGTCGCAACTTCGGCGATATTTCGCACCTGACCCGTCAGGTTGCTGGCCATGAAGTTAACGTTGTCGGTAAGGTCTTTCCACGTGCCAGCCACACCAGGGACGTTTGCCTGTCCGCCGAGTCGGCCTTCGGTGCCGACTTCGCGGGCCACGCGGGTGACTTCGCCGGCGAAGGCGTTAAGCTGGTCCACCATTGTGTTGATGGTGTTCTTGAGTTCGAGAATTTCTCCTTTTACGTCGACCGTAATTTTGCGGGAGAGGTCGCCACGGGCCACAGCGGTCGTCACTTCGGCAATGTTTCGGACCTGGGCTGTGAGGTTGCCTGCCATCGAGTTGACCGAGTCCGTGAGATCCTTCCACGTGCCGGCGACTCCGGGAACCTGCGCTTGCCCGCCGAGCTTCCCTTCCGTGCCGACTTCGCGGGCCACGCGCGTTACTTCGGCGGCGAACGCGTTGAGTTGATCCACCATGGTGTTGATGGTTTCCTTCAGCAGCAAGATTTCGCCGCTGACGTTAACCGTGATTTTCTTCGACAAGTCGCCGCTGGCGATGGCCGTTGAAACTTCGGCGATGTTTCGCACCTGGTTGGTGAGGTTGCTGGCCATCGAGTTCACGGAGTCGGTCAAGTCCTTCCAGGTGCCGCCGACTCCTGGAACAACAGCCTGTCCACCGAGTTTTCCATCGGTACCGACTTCGCGAGCCACGCGCGTCACTTCCGACGCGAACGAACGCAGCTGATCCACCATCGTGTTGATGGTGTCTTTCAATTCAAGAATTTCGCCTTTGACGTCGACGGTAATCTTGCGAGAGAGATCACCGCGGGCAACGGCAGTTGCAACCTCGGCGATGTTACGGACTTGGCCCGTGAGGTTGCTGGCCATGAAGTTGACGTTGTCGGTAAGGTCTTTCCACGTGCCAGCGACGCCCGGGACCTGCGCCTGGCCGCCGAGTTTTCCTTCGGTACCGACTTCGCGGGCTACGCGCGTGACTTCGCCGGCGAAGGCGTTGAGCTGATCCACCATCGTGTTGATGGTGTTCTTGAGTTCGAGAATTTCGCCTTTGACGTCGACGGTGATCTTGCGGGACAAATCGCCACGGGCGAC
>Ga0209698_10003115_pt1 | contig 18590 bp, 17 predicted proteins | sample LitLauG_LLR_2012_FD_187203 | JGI IMG/M metagenome (GOLD analysis project Ga0209698, IMG submission 187203) | Freshwater sediment microbial communities from Pennsylvania, USA - Little Laurel Run_MetaG_LLR_2012 (SPAdes) (version 2) | ecosystem: Environmental > Aquatic > Freshwater > Creek >...
AAATTCAGATGAAAAACACATCGCCCCCGGTACCGAGACGATCCGCGAACTGTTCGGCAACGAACCAACCCTGATCCTCATGGACGAAGTCTCCGTCTACCTGCGAAAAGTCGAGAAGACCTTTCCTGGCATGAGCGAACAGTTCACCGCGTTTGTCCACGCCCTGTTCATGGCGGTGTCATCAAGTCCGAACGTGGCGCTCGTGTACACCCTCGCAGTCGGCAGCGACGACGTCGGTAAAGATGCATACAAAGAAGAGAACGAGCGTGCGGCGGCCGCAATGGCCGAGGCGGAGAAGGTCGCCGCTCGCAGCAGCACGAATCTGAACCCCACCGAGGAAGACGAAACTGCGAACGTCCAGTCACTGTGGGACTCCTTCCTCTGCCACAGACTTCACGAGTTTGGCGAAGAATTCATCGCCGTCGTGCGGCGCGTATATCTGAAACAGTGGTAAATACTGACGGGTCCAATATGCACAGGTCCGAGACGAAATCGGAAAGCGGATTGGATTTCTTCTTGTAATCACTGGTTTTGCCGTGGAATCCGATGAAGGTAGAACAGCGTTGTCATATCTTCCTTTTTAGTGTTCATCGTCCAGAATTGCGGTACTGCTGCCGATCCCCCGCAGCAACAGGAAATCCCGAAGCTGCGATGTCAACTCTCTTTTTCGACGGTGCAGGGCGAACAGCGTGGTGTTGTATTGGGTGACAAGGCGAGTCATCGGCCAGCCGTCAAGCGTGTGGTCTAGAACTGACTTGTCGATTTCTGAGAGCGATTGGTTCTCGCAGAACTCCGAGATGAGTGCGTCGAAGCGCAGGCGGGCTGATGTCGTCATAGAGTCGTCCTTCGATTGCCTGGGGTCGGCACCGTCGCCTTTGGTACCAGTTCCGGGGCAGGGCGATTCAGCAGTTCCATGATCCCGACGAGATAGCCAACGGAGTAGACGGCGTGCAGGTTGTCTTCGCAGTCGGTTCTATACGGGCCAGCCTCCTCCCACTCCGGGTCGCACACGTAGCAGCGATTACGGCAGACTGCGAACACTCGCATTCCGGCCTGAGCGTTGATGTCAGGCATATCGGAAAGCCGTCCATGAGTTTCCCGCGCTGTGCGGAGTCCATCGCTGTATGCTGTGAAGGTTTTAGAGTTTTGTCCTGCTTATCTTTGGGAATCTTGTTCTCAAATGGCAGTCGCAACAGCCGACGCCACAGAGCGTCGTCATCATGGGCAACGACAGGCGCGTGGTTGCACACCAGCCACATTGCGAACTGAGGACGGAACTCGAAGGAATCGCGGTACAGATGTCGGGCGCGGATCATGTCGCCGCCGGTGAGTTGCTTCACGAGCGCCTGCGCCAACTGCTTGCCCTCATCGACCTCGATGCTGGCAACCAGGCGCGATCCCGCGAGATTTGCGATATCGTCAGACGGTCCGCCGTTCACCCTATCTTTCTTCAGAAACGTTGTGAAATCGGCCGTTGTTGCGTAAGGGCCAAGCACTGCCATGACTGCTGCAATGAACGTGGACTTGCCGGTTCCGCCGGGACCGTGAACCAGCATGATGACCTGTTCTCGAGGATCGCCGTATAGGGTATAACCAACTGCACGTTGCAGGAAGCTCTGCATGGCGGCGTCCGAGAGCGAACAGTCCCGCAAGAAGCGCTCCCATGCCTCTGATCTGGCGTTCAAATCGAAAGCAACCGGACATTGCTTGGTGATAAGGTCTTCGCGGCGGTGAGGCAGGAGTTCTCCCGTGCGAAGGTCGATTGTCCCGTTTGTGCAGTTGAGCAGATCTACCTGCGAGTCAAAAGCCGTTGCGCTGACGGCAATGGCTGGATGGGTCCTGGCGAGACTCACCAGCGCATTGAGGGATCGTTCGCTCTCGGATTTCTGAATGAACCGGAACATGGCCTTGCGCTTATCATCATCTGATTCTTCAGCCAGTTCGGTATACATGGCCTTTACTGTGGCCTTTGCGAGTTGATGTATCTGCCTTAGGTTGTCGGGCTGCCACCGAGTCCCGTTCCAGATGTGCCACGTGCTCGATTCGACGCAATACCGTAGGTCGCGACCATGCTGCCGGATAAAGCGCTCGGAATTGCCGAGATCGGTCTGACCGTATCTGAAGTCTTCAAACCTGGAAGAGGAAGTTGCCGGTTCTTCAACATTCGAATGTTGATGTTCCCCCGCGTTCTGCCGGGTGCTCGCGGCCGGGACCGTACGTTGGGTGCCTTTGGCCGCGAGCACCTTGTACAGCCTCTCAGCCCGCTCCGTGCTGGAGATCGTGTACACCTTGCCTGTATTGTTGATGGCGGTGGCGAGCGTCTCGCTACGGTAATCTTCGCGCTCCCACTTATTTCGATACAGCCCGGACTGGCGGAATAGTGAGTCCATCTGGCCCAATTCCTTTCCGGTCCAGAACGCAAGCTCAAAGCACAGAGCTTGATCTGCTTCTGATTGCGAATCGTACATTCCATGCCATTGCCCGGTCCAGAGTCTCCTGAACTTCTCTCCGTTCGCAGCCTTGGAAGCCCTCTCAATTATTTCCGAGTCGGAGAGAAGGTCGACGCCGTTCTGTGCCAAGGTCACAGGCATTTCGATGTCCTTGTTTTCTGTTTGAAACAGGGCCTTATGCACTTCAGCGATTTCTGAGGACCGATCTTCAATACCGCTGGGCGTGCCTGGAACGTGATCGCCAGTCATGGTGAAGAACCTCCCGGTGGCGTACATCTCTATCGGTCCCTGACGGCGGCGACCGGGTGGCAACGATCCCCTGATGATGATGTGAATGCCCGTGCCTGACGGGCTGACCTCCGTGAAGGAGTGGAGATGGGCAATGATGTCTGCCGCCCATTCATCGATCTCCCCTGTGGCCGCGTCGCGGCAGTGGTCGAGGTCCACGCCGACGTATGGTGTTGCAAATTCAAATCCGATCCCGGCGTAAGCTCCCTGTTCGACTGCGGCCACGCAGGTCTCGTAGTCGGTCCAGGTGGATGGGTCATTTGCTTTTGCCTTTTCGCCCGTCAGTGGGCTGTACGGTATCTTCGTCGGCTTTGGTTCACCGGATCGGTGCTCCATCCGGTAGCAAACCCAGTTCGGGTGGGCCTTCAATTCTTCTGGTATGCGGTGTAAATCTTTATGGAGAATCCTTTCTACGCTGCTCATAGCGATTGTTCGATTCCTGGCCGCCGGGTTGCGGCGGTTCGAGTAGATTGGCCTAAAGACAGGCGATCATGCGACACGACCTTCGTTGCACTTGTCGAGAAACGCCCTTAAATCTCCAGCGGCAATGCGGACGCCCTTTTGTCCGACCCGTTGAATATTCAGGCGCTTGCTCGTGTACCACTGGCGCACGGTCATCTCGTGGACGCTCAGAAGCTCTGCAATTTCTGCGATGGTGTAATGTTGATCAACTGTCACCGGCTTACTCTGACTCATGGAAATATATAGACGCCCTCGTTTGAGACTGTCGCCGCGACATCTGATCGGGCGCTTCGCCGGTACGGTGCTCCGGGAGGGGATCAATCACGCGCGGGTTCCAGAGCACAACATAAATACTGGTGCTCAAAGCGGTTCCGATGAGGGCAGGTTGCTCCTTTCGCACCTGTCCTCCCCCTCCCCCCATCAACACAGCTAAGAGCAGCCTCGTTGACACAACTACAAAACTCGGGTCATTTCCCGTAGACCCCTCTCACGTAAGCAATGTCTTGGAAGGTTTGCGGAAACAAACTAGAGTTATGTCAACAAGACCGTTGGTGACAAGGAACTGCCCCCGTTTCAATCGGTTAGCGACAGCCTCGGGAAGAAGACTTGTGTCAACGATAAACGCTTGTAGGCGGCGAGGGCGACAGCTTCCGGGAAAGATGCACCGCGTCAACGCGGGTGATGGATTGTGGGCGTGTTTGCATCGCACTGATCTCAAGTCGCGGAACTGACGGATCTGATTCGGTATTGTCTTCTATCTGTTTTCGAACGATAATGGCTTATGAGAATGTAGATTCTCGACAGGAATAATGTCAACCCAAATTGCTGTGATCCACCAGTCCGAGCCGTTCGCTGTTCTGAGCCAAACGTTCTCCCCGGATCAGCATCCGGCACTCGTGTATCTGGCTGGTCTCGGCAAGGGTTCCCGCCGCACGATGAAGGAAGCCCTCAACACCGTCGCAGGAATGCTGACCTTTGGACGAGCGGACCTTTCGACGTTTCCTTGGTCTGAATTGCGATTCAGCCACACGACGGCGATCCGCGCCGCTCTGATGGATAGGTATCGGCCATCTACGGCAAACAAGATTCTGGCGGCGCTTCGCGGTGTGTTGAAGGCAGCATGGCGGCTCGGCCAGATGACTGGTGACGACTACCGCGTGGCAGTTGATATACAGACCATCAAGGCTCAAACGCTGCCACGTGGCCGTGCGTTGGCGGCTGGCGAGATTGCCGCCCTGATGCGCTCGTGTGCTGCTGATGCTTCCCCTGCCGGGGTTCGCGACGCTGCTCTAATAGCCTGTCTGTATGGTGCGGGACTTCGGCGGTCGGAGGCCGTAAGCCTCGACATTTCGAGCCACAACGCGGAGAACGGAGAACTCAGGATCACAGGGGCAAAAGGGCGAAAAGACCGTTTAGGATATGCGACGAATGGCTCTGCGGATGCCCTTGCCGATTGGCTTGCGATTCGCGGCGGTGACGCGGGTCCACTCTTCTGCCCGGTAAACAAAGCCGGAAAGATCGTCATCCGCCGAATGACCGATCAGTCCGTCCTGCACATCCTTCGCAAACGTGGAGCCGAAGCGGGAGTGGCAGCGTTCTCGCCGCATGATCTGAGGCGAACCTTTATCTCCGACTTGCTGGACGCGGGAGCCGACATCTCCACCGTTCAGCAGTTGGCGAATCACGCGAATGTGCAGACGACTGTTCGGTATGACCGGCGTGGCGAAGTGGCGAAGCAAAAGGCGGCGCGACTTCTGCACGTCCCTTACAAGAAATGCGTGACAGATTAGAATCTTCACCGCCCCGCTTTTCGGTGACACAAACAGTGTGCCTATCGAACAGAGTCCAGCGACGTACTCAACCTCCACCATCAGTCATAAATACTTTGGCAACACTGGAGAATTCTGTAAATGAAACAAGCACCGAAGAAACGAAACGAACTGCCGGTCACCATACCACTCTCAAAAAGCCTATCTGCCGAATTGGATCGCCACGCATCGAGGATCGGCTTCAACAGAGACGATTTTCTGCGTTGCAGCTTGGCGTGTGCGATTACTGTCCTGCGTCGTTATAAAGAGCCGCAGCAAAACTGAACCAAACCATCCGAACAATGGTGCCGTTCGTCGAGATTCGACCTCATGCGATTTGCCCGACAGTGAAATCTGGAAAAGGGTACCCATCGAAAAGGGTCTATAGACAGGCGGGGCTGGTTGTCAGGGCCGAAGAAAGTTCCCTTCAACCGAGAGCGACGAGGGTTTCAGCATTAGTCGAAACGCCTTCCTGATTGTAGGGAGCCACGGGCATCTCATCCCACGTGCGACCGTCCAGCGTTCGGCCTGTCTTCTTTTTCATTACACCGCCCCACTGCTTGAAGAAAAACGGCACGTTCGCTCGAAGGCACTGATCTCGAATCCCGGTGACCCACGCCGGATCGACTGGCCGCGCTCCCGGCCCCGATTCGCCGCCGACAATCACCCAATCGATTCCTCGCAGCTTTATTTTGCGTAATGGCCCAAGTAGCGGCTCCAGCGAAAGAAACTTCACGTGAGCGGCGGTTCCTCGAAGGCAGTCGATTCGATCCAGATAGTTTTCATTCTCAACGCTCACGCCCATCCAGATTTGGGGTTGCCAGTGAAGTTGAGGGCTGAGTTCCAATAGCCTCTCTGAGCGCTTTGTCAGGATTTGGTACTGGTGCCAGTGAGCACGAGACATCACCGAGAAAACTCGCTGTATATAAGAGAGAGGCACGTCGTCGTGGAACAGATCGCTCATCGAGTTTACGAAGATTCTCTTCGGCGTTTTCCATCGAAGAGGAAGCTCCAGCATTTGCGGCTGGAGTGTGACCTCAAACCCGTTCCGATAATTCCCCTGCCCCATCGCTTGCAACCGCTTCGATAGACGCTCCGCGTAACAAAACTTGCAACCGGGACTGATCTTCGAGCAGCCCGTCACGGGGTTCCACGTTGCGTCCGTCCACTCAATCTGTGAATTCGTCGCCATGTCACAGCCCTTGTTGTCGTCGATACTTGTTGAAAATGTCGTCCACGATACTCGTTGCCACCGGCTTTTGGGAGGCGAAATAGAGATAGTAGATGACCGAATTATTTTTCGTCTTCATCGGCATCGGTTTAGAAACGAACTTGAAACTGGCTTTGGTTTGAAGGCGCTGCCTGAAGGCTTCCGCGAATGTTTCGTTCGATACCTTTTCGGGTTCGCCGAAGAGGTTGCCGGTGGTGTCGTAACCCACATCCTTCCACGTCTCATCACCCCAAAGCCGCGTGAGTTGGTCCATCTTGCTTTGGATCGACTTGTCGGGGTTCTTTCGCATGGCGTTCCGATTGATGTCCATAATCATCAGGTTCAGGAACACGTCCACTGACCTCATCTTACCCGCCGTCTCGATCACCTTCCAAGTTAAGTTGATGTTGTACGGGTCCAGTAGACAGAGAGCGCGGCGGTAGTCCTCATACTTCGCCCTCGGGAATACTTTTTCCAGAAGTACCTCGTTGCAATCGTCGCTGTAGGTGAAAACGTCCGCTCGTTCCCCGGTCAGCTTTCGCAGTTGTTCGACGCGACGGGGTTCAGAATCGATGAAGTGGTATTCGCAGAATGGAGGAGTCGTATTGAGCGCGATCAGTGGGCTTCCCTCGACGGCTTGGCCCGTCGTTCTGGACAAGTGAATGCCCGGTCCAGCGTAAGCGTCAATGTACAGCCAACGAAGCGAGGGAATCTTGTCTCGGCGGGTGCCATCCAAAATCTTGGCGTAGGCAGACGCGTAGTCCTTGATGATCGCCAGCTTTACCTCGGACCAAATCCCGATTTCGTCATACTCTACCATCGTCAGGTACCAAACAAAACTCTATCAGAATGTTTTTCTGGCGCACAGCCCGACCCGACGCAACTGCCTAACGGCGTATCCGCAAGCGCTTGATTGAAGATGAATCGAGCGTCAGGATCGGGGGAGTGTTACCAAACTCTTTCTCGGCGACGGGCCTTAGATCGTCCGATGAAGCGAAGATGACGAAGTTCTTCCCTTTCGGAACACGGGCGCTCGGAAAAATGATCCCGTCAAGTTGCTTGCCTTCGTCGGTTCGGTAGACGTGGCGGAAGTACTCGGTGACGATCTGCGACGGAACATAGTCGATGTGCTCTCTGCCATCGTGAGTGACTGGCTGTGAAATGCTCTCCGCGAAGGCTTTCAAAAAGAGAACTCTGTCGCGACCAGAACGATGCGAGAACCAGAAACTCGGAGTTTCCCGCATATCGCACAGGTTCAGAAGGAGTAGTGAGCGTGACGGAGACCACGTGGCGGCGGTTAGCGCAGTCGAAGCCTCGTCGCGAATCGTTGAACGCGCTTCGGCCTTCGCCGTTTCTATGGTCTCGCTGCAATAGAACATGCTGATTCCGGCAGGACTCATCCGATTGCTCGGCGCGACGTTCGGGGGGGGAGACCCCAACGACTTCCAGTCCGAACATTTTTCCTCTCGCTTGTGCGCCCGAATCCGAACGAATTTTGCGCTTTGGTCCACTGATTCGATCAACTCCTCGCGTTCCAGATGAGAACTTAGTTCACCGAGCATCTTCGAGACAGGCGTGAGGTCGGAATCTTCGTCGCGAGAATTTGGTTGGGTGAAGAAGTATCGGGTGTGGTGCTTGACCGCCTCGCAAAATTGATCCCAACTGGATTTGTACGCATCGAAGCCAATCGTCGAGTACGGGCTTTTGTCGCACCACTCTTCGTCACTCAGAGATTCGGTTATTGCGCTGAGAACCCGGTCGTTTTCGCTGATCTCACAGAACGGACTATGCCCGTGGATGATGTGGTAAGAAGCATAGGTCGTACCGAGGTAGCCGCCTTCAGCACTGCAAAAGCCCAACTCGTTCACCGCTCTGTCGAAGTACTGCGTCAGGGTTGAACCGATAATCTCCATGAGCGAATCAAATTCGATGCTCATCGGGCGCTTTCGGGCGACCCGATCACAAAAGTCGCACTTGTATTCGGTTGCGTTTTCTTCGACATGTTGAGCCAGTTCGGGATCGTCGATGCAATGGTGGCAGATGTAGACGCCCGGAGAGAATGACCATCCTTGCTCCCACTGCTCAATCTGCAAGTCTTTCGCTCTGCCCATTCCTGCCCCCAATATATCGACGACGAACTCGCCGCACAGTGAAAGACGGAAGAACGTGACCTGACGCGGAAACATCGGGCAGTTCGACCGCGTTCACGTGTCTATTTGCCGACAGTGAAATTTCAAAAAGGGTACCCATCCGAAAGGGTCTATAGAGTAGGGGGTGGGATTTTCACGGAGGGGAATTCCGGCAAAGCGACTCCCGGCCCGATATTCGGATGACTTGAACGCGAGTGCGCTGGCAGTGGCATCGGTGGGGTCACACCGGGGTCACACCACGCCCAATCAGCGGACTTTCGGAGGAAAGGTCGGGTACCGGGTTGCACGTAGATTCAACAAGTTGAACCGCAGTGAACCAAGGCGAACTAGGGTTTAACCCGTTCGATTCCCGTTAGCGCTACCAATTTTTCAACAACTTACGGCACGTGTCACTCACCACCTTTGATATAAACCCAGCCAGCCTCCTGCTTGCGAACCAGTTCGGCAACGCCGGAATCGACCTCGGTCGAGAACGGGAAGAGGTCTTCGCTCTTTACGTTTTGCACTCGCATCGAATTCTGACACGCGGCAAGAATCACGCCTTTGTCAGCAGCCTGCTTTAGTCGTTCCGCATAAGCAGCGTTGGTCTTCAGCAGCATGGGAAGACCTTTCCCGAAGAAAACGATCTCCACTTGCACCCCGTCGGCTTTGAAGATCTGCTGAATATTCAGCACGTTATTAAAGATCTGGTCCCATCCCGAGGGCGCAGGGGCGTTGAGCTGGAAAACAACTTTGTGCTTGGCCGGAGCAGGTTTCGCCTGTTGGGAGAAGGCCGGCGACAAGGCATACATGCCGCAGAGGGCGGTTGCGGCGACCAGAGAGTACACAGTCTTTTTCATAACCCTTCCTTTTGTTTGTTGGCGTCGTGCTTCGGTTGCCAGTATGATCAATGTTATCAATTTGCGCTATGCCTGAACGCTCGGAATCCGCTGCCCCGCCCACCGTCGAAACGCTGCTCGTCTACTCGCATGGGCTCGCCGCGTTGGTGGCATTGCTGGTTTCCGCCACTTTTGGATTCCTGGCGGCAACCGAGCTTCTGGTGCCGGAAGTGGCCGGCAACTCGCCGTGGTTGACCTGGGGACGGCTCCGCTATGACCACACGCAGGGCATCATGCTCGGGTGGCTTGGCAACGCGTTTTTCGCCTTCCTGTACCACGCCGTTCCGGTGCTCACGGGGCGGCGCATAACCAGCCCGAAGCTTGGCCAGTGGATTTTCGGCATCTGGAACTTTGCTGTCGTCCTGCCGGGATGGATTCTGGTCTTAGCCGGTTACAGCCAGCCGCTGGAGTGGGCGGAATTCCCGCTCGTGATCGACGCATTTGTAGTGCTGGCGCTCCTGCTGGCTGCGGTGCAGTTTCTGCCGCCATTCTTCTGGCGCGGCCTCGAAGACCTTTACGTATCGAGCTGGTACATCATCGGCGGCCTGGTCTTCACGCTGTTTTCGTATCCGATGGGGAACTTTGTCCCGGAACTCGTGCCTGGCGCGCGCGGGGCCGCATTCAGCGGGTTATGGATTCACGATGCCGTCGGTCTCTTCGTCACGCCGTTGGCTCTCGCCATCATTTATTTTGTGATTCCGGCAGCGACACGGAGGCCCATTTACAGCCACTTCCTTTCCATGCTGGGCTTCTGGCTCCTGTTTTTTCTTTACCCCCTCAATGGTACGCATCATTATGTCTTCTCAGTGATCCCCATGAGCGCGCAGATCGGGGCCATTACGGCTTCGACCCTGCTGGGTGTGGATGTCGTCATTGTGGTGACTAACCTGTTGCTGTCCCTGCGAGGCACCGGCTGGTTTCCGCGCGATCCCGCGCTCCGCTTCGTGAGCACAGGAACCATGTTCTATCTGATCGTGAGCATTCAGGGTTCGGTGCAGGCGCAGATGTCGGTGAACCAGAGTGTGCATTTTTCCGACTGGGTGGTTGGCCACTCTCACATGGCGATGCTGGGATTTGCGAGTTTCGCGGCGCTCGGCGGTCTGGTTCACGCGTGGCAGCGGATCCCGTGGGCCCGTTATCACGCGGGCATGATCAACGTCGGCTACTGGCTGCTGCTGGCCGGCGTGGCCCTGATGGTGTCCGATCTGACGATCGCCGGGCTGGTGGAGGCGAGCACGTGGAAGTCGGCAGCGCCCTGGATTGAATCGGTGCGCGCGGCGAAACCCTATTGGCTCGTTCGAATGCTGACTTATCTGCCGATCGCGGCAGGGTTCTTCATCGTGATGATCGGATTGTTCGCAGGAAAGCCAGGCGACGGCTTGAAAGCGATTCAGCAGGATATAGGCCTGGAGCCGATTCAGGAAATTGCCCCCCGGTTTGCGGAGCAACTCCGATGAAGCGTTTGCTCCGAATGTCGTATCTGGTGGCTGGCCTCTGCGGCGTAGGCTTCTTCGCCATGTCGGTCCTTTTGCTCGGTGTGTGGCCGGGCCAAGTACTGGAAGAGCAAATTCGCCGGACGCAACCGGAACATCCCCCGGCCCTGACTGCGAGCGAGCAGCGGGGGCGCATCATCTATGGGCGTGAAGGCTGCGCTTACTGCCACACGCAGCAGATCCGCTATCTCGAAAATGACGTGAAGCGCTTCGGCAAGGCGACGCTGGCATGGGAAACGATCTTCGACTATCCGCACCTGTGGGGCACGCGGCGCATCGGGCCGGACCTGTCGCGCGAAGCAGGCACGCGGTCGGGCGACTGGCAGCTTTCGCATCTGTACGCGCCCCGGACGGTAGTAGCGGATTCGGTGATGCCCGCGTTCACCTGGCTGTTCGACGGCGCGCCGGATCGGCCGAATCAGGAAGCGCGCGACCTGCTGGATTATCTGGAAACACTGGGGCGCGACCGTGCGCTGGCCGGTCCTGAGGGCGAAGCTCATGCGCGCGCGGCCTGCAACTGTTCGGACGACGAGAGGCGGTTCGCGTTCGGACCGGGGGCTCTGAACGCCAGTCCCGCAATGACGCGTCGCACCGGGGAGGTTCCGAAGCTGGCCGCTGGCGATGTAACCCGCGGGCGTCCTCTTTACGCCCGCTATTGCGCCGGTTGCCACGGTGCCACGGGCGAGGGCGACGGCAAGGGCGCTGCCGGGCTGCATCCGAAACCGGCGAACTTTGCCGAGCAGGAATACGCGGCGAACCGACTGGGCTTTGCGCTTTGGAATGGCGGCGCGGGAACGGCGATGCCCGCCTGGCGGGATCTCGATACCGTCGATCTGGCATCCCTTGTCGCAGTAGTTCGCGGCTTCCATACTGCCCAAACGGAACCGCAGATTCCGAAAGAAGTGCTCGACCTCGGCGCGCACGTTTACACCGATCGCTGCGCTCAATGTCATGGCTTGAACGGCGCCGGCGATGGGTCGGCAGCCGGACAGTTTCCGATCGCGCCAACCAATTTCCACACGCAGCGGCCGGATATCGCAGCCAGCCTGCGCGTGTTGCGCAACGGAACTGAAGGAACGCCCATGGCGCCCTGGTCGGGCGAGTTGTCCGAAGCGGAGTTGTCAGCCGTCGCATATTACGTGCGCACGTTCTACCAAGGAGGCGCGCAATGAACGACATGCCTGCCGCGCCTGTCGTGGATGTTACCGCGATGAACATCATCGTCGCGCTGGCCCTGCTGTTCGCCGCTGTATTTCTCTTAGTCTGGGCAGCCTCGCCGCGTCTGCGCGCCTGGATCGAGCAGCCGAACTACCGGTTCCGCGAAAATGCGCGAACATATGATGAGAGCCTCAGTGTAAAGAATTGGCACGAAAGGAGTCGGTTATGAATCCGCAATCCACGCGCGGCATGGGAATGGTGATGGCGCTGTGCGCGCTAGTTGGCCTGATCACTGTGGCTGTTACGCTGGCGTTTGGCCGTATCAACGTGCCACCGCAGCGGGTGCCGGCGGCGGTGGGCGGCATCGGCGCCACGGAAGAGTACGGCAGGCGTTTGATCTCGCAGACCTCGGAGTACCTCGGGCCGGATGTGGCCGACCCGAAGATGCGCCACATGAACAACCGTCTCGCCTGCGCCTCCTGCCACATCGGGGCGGGTGTGGAACCGGGCAATTTGAGCCTCGCCACAGCGTTCAGCAAGTATCCGCGTATCTCTCCCCGCAGCGGCGGCAATGAAACGATTCAGGAACGCATCAACGGCTGCATGATGCGCAGCATGAACGGCCGCGCGCTGGAAGAGAAAAGTCCGGAGATGGCCGCGATGGTGGCTTATCTGAAATTCCTGGCGGATCAGGATGCCGGAACCGGAGCGGCGCAGAAGAAGGCGCATGAGTCGGCCACGTTCCAGACGCCGAAGCGCGCGGCGGATCTGAAGAACGGCGAACAGGTTTTCGGGAAACGCTGTGCCGCATGCCACGGCAAGGATGGCGCCGGTCTGGCGGCCGCAAAAGATCTGCTCCACGGGTTCGTTTTTCCTCCGCTCTGGGGACCGAACAGCTTCAACGACGGTGCGGGAATGCATCGTGTCCTGACCGCCGCGAAATTCGTGAAGGCACGGATGCCGCTCGGGAATGCGGATCTGGACGACGATCAGGCGTTCGACGTCGCGGCGTATTTCAATTCACGTCCGCGCCCGCATATGGAAGGCCTGGAGAAGGACTATCCTGACCGGAAGAAGAAACCCGTCGATACAGGCTACGGCCCCTACGCCGATTCGTTTAGTCCGGAGCAGCACAGCTTTGGGCCGTTCGCGCCGATCGAAGCATTTTATAAGGCCGTCGCGAAGCCTGCGAAGTGACCGCCAGTGCGTTCGGCGCCGATGATCTGCCCGCTGGCGGACACCAACCCGGGGTTGCTGCCGCGTGGTAGGATGTCAGCAGTTTCCCGGCGCAAAACACGATCCGAGGTGCACATGCATAAACAATCTAGGTCAACTTCCGAGCGGCGTTCCTTTCTCAGTTCGTTCAACGCCGGGATAGCGTCTCTTGCAGCCCTGGCAGTCGGCGGCGTCGCGATGGCCCAGGATAAACCGGCGGCAAACACGCGGTGGGAACCTGCCCGTCATGACAAAGACGACTGGCTGGACAAAGTGCCTGGGAGACATCGGCTGGTAGTCGACACGACAAGCGCCGATGGTTTTGGGGCAGGGCTCGCCTTCGCGTCCAATTTCATTCGCGCAAACCGGACCGACTATGGCCTGCAAAGCAATGACCTGGCGGTCGTTATCGTGGCACGCCACCAGTCCACGCCGTTTGCTTTCAGCGATGCCATCTGGGCAAAATACGGCGTCACCATTGCGGCGCAAAGCAGGTTTGTCGATCCAAAGAGTAAGCTGCCGGCTAAAGCCAACGTTTACAGTTCCGGAGATTACGGCAGCCTCTTGAACAATCTTGGCGTGACGCTGGACTCGCTCGCCAAACAGGGCGTCCAGATGGCCGTCTGCGCCATGGCCACGCGCCGTTTTGCAGGAGCAATAGCCGAAGCCGCTGGCTCGAATGTCGACACCGTCTACAACGAGTTGACTGCGAATTTGGTCGCTAATTCCCATATGGCGCCGGCAGGAATCGTCGCCGTGAGCCGCGCGCAGGAGCGCGGATATACATTCGTCAGCGCTTAAATTTGTCTGATTGGGAGATAGATTATGAAACGAGTACTTCTGAGTCTTGCGGTCGTCACATTTGGAGTTTCCGTTGCGTCTGCGCAATCCCAGGTTAAAAAGTCGAACCTCGACGGAGTCACAAACTTCGCTCAGGTTGAGACTACCGTCGCATGTGCCGGCGCCGTAAAGTCCGGCTCTGTAGCCGGGATCAAGAAGTTGGGCTTCGCGTCCATCATCAACCTGCGGCTGGCGAACGAACCGGGCGCGGAGATCGAGGCCGAGACGGCTGCGGCCAAAGCCGCCGGCATCAACTTCGTGCATCTTCCGTTCAACGGGACATCTCCCGACCCCGCCGTCGCCGATCAATTCCTCAAAATCGTCACAGAACCGGGCAATCAACCTGCGTTCATTCATTGCGCCAGTGGAAACCGCGCCGCTGCAATGTGGCTGATCAAACGCGTCCTCATCGACAAGTGGGACAATGACCGAGCACTGGAAGAGGCCACACAGCTCGGCATGACCAGCCCGGCCCTGAAGACCTTCGCGCTGGATTACATCCAGACGCACAAAAAGTAAGACGCCGCGGAATCGGCGCAAGGAAGGAAGCGGCGCGGAATCGTGCCATCGATGCTGACCAGTAGCGGCGGGATGAACAACTGCGCCTGTCCCGTGACGCACGCTTTGCGCGTGCAAACGCATCAACCGACTTCCGGTGAATCGACGTCACCTGCTCAGTTTGAGCAACAGGCTGCGCTCGGAGTCAGCTTCATTAAAAACGATTCGCCGTCGCGGCCGGATTGACGAACGCCCGGCGCGTTGATCGCCCCTTTGGATTCCGTCGGGCAGCAAGATTGAGCCCTCATTCACCTTCGCTGACGCTGGCAGATGCCAGGGCGATGGTGCGGCTTTTCGGTAACTGCAGGGACAGCGCCGCTGCCGTCAGGACCAAAGCGGCTGAGGTCCAAAGGCAACCTGCAAAACCCGCAAGCTGGAACACAACGCCGGAGGCGAGCGTGCCAAGCAGCCGACCGCCCGCGTTCGCAATCGAGACAGCGTTGTAGCCGAGCCGGTAGAAATGCAACATCACCCGCATCCGCAAACCGCCGTCGGTGATCGTAAAGCCCCAGTAGGCTCCGGTTACGAGGGCATAGATGCGAAGGCTGGTCAGGATCATGATTACGCGGGTTCAGTTACGGGTGGCAACGCTGCCGCGACCTTTTGAGCCAGTTCGACAAGCCGGTTCGCATGGCCCCATTCGTTGTCGTACCACGCGAGGATTTTGACCTGCGTGCCGTCGATCACCATCGTCGACAATGCGTCCACTATTGCCGACCGGGGGGCGTTGAGGTAGTCGACCGAGACCAGCGGACGCTCTTCGTAGCCTCTTCGATACTCCCACGGCTCCCATTTTCTTGCGTCCGGGATGGAACTGACGGCGGTGTCGGAACGACCGGGAGATGAAGGCAGTGCCGTCCACGCAATCTGACCAGCGCAAGGGGAGGACTTCGCCCCGTCGTGCTCCTGTAGCGGCGGAAAGCTCAAGAAACGGGGCAAGGCACCAGCAACCGGATACAGCCGCAAAAAGCAACTGTTGTTGTTGCGGCTTGAGAGAAGTTCCCTTGCGCTTCTTTGGCGTGGGAGGGTCACTTGCGGGAACAGGATTGACAGCGACCAACCCCCAACTTTATTGCCCGGATGAATGCGGACGAGACAACGCTGGCGATGTTGCCGACCGTCTTTTTAGAAAGAGGAGGAGGTCCTTCGTGCGTCTGTGGCGACCACCGCTTTCCAGTAAAGGCGGTCCCATTCCCGGCTCAGATGAAGCGGAGTGATGCGGGTGATTGGCAAAGCTCTCAGTTCGCCTGAGAGGTACGGGATCCAGCGCAGTTCTCGCGCAGCGTTTCCTCGTCTAGCCTCCCGCGTTGAGTCCTTTGCCTCAGGATGCGCCACTGCGAACGCGTCATTTCACGCTGCCGCGGGCCCCAATTGTCCCAATGCTCTTTGAAAAAGCATCTTTGTTTATCTTTAGCAGGGCGTCACCGACGCGAGTTTCTGGCCCCGAACTTGCCCTAGTTCTTCAAACAAGTCACGAGGAATCAGGAGATAAGCGATGAAAGTGGATACGTTTCAGCGGACTGTGGTGAAATCCGTGGCTGCATTGATAATTCCCGGATTCCTGTTCTTTCTGCTGCCCCAAAAGGGAACTGCGATTCCCGCCTTCTCGCGCATGTACTCGACCTCTTGCATGACCTGCCATATTGACTTTCCGAAGCTTAACGATTTCGGCAAAGCCTTTAAAGACGCCGGGTTTAAATTCCCGAAAGATGACGAAGATCAGCTCAAAGTGGCGCCGGTGATGCTGGGCGCCGAGGCGCAGAAGCAGAATTTCCCGAACTCAGTCTGGCCCGGGTCGATTCCGGGCATGCCGCCCATAGGCCTCCGCTTCAATACTTTCTTCCAGCTGACGGGACCCAATCGGAACAACTTCAATTCCCTTACTCCGGCCGGCAGTCTCCCTCAGGTGATACCCGGCGCCGACTTCTCCAGTGGTCTTTTCAGTATCTTTACCGCAGGCAACTTCGGCAGCGGAATCGCGTTCTGGGTCGATGACGACATCAGCGTGGGCGGTAATAACGGCGCCGGGGGCCTTGGCGACGCCTATCTGAAATTCGTGAACGTCAGCCGCTTCCTGAAGCTGCCGACCGATTCACTCTCCGTTCGTGTCGGTCAGTTCGAACTCGATCTGCCAATTACCCAGGCGCGCAGTTACAACCTTAGCCCGTACGACATCTACACGCAGGCGAACGTCGGTGCCGTCAATTCGCTGGTTTCTCTGCAGCAGAACGTGAACAACCAGTTCACCTTCGCGAGTCCGGCGAAGGGTATTGAGTTCAGCGGCGGGCATCAGTACGGCGGGTATCACTACTCTGTCGCTGTAGTGGATCAGAACACCAGCAGTCTCGATCAATCCGCCAACACCAGCCCCTACGTGCCGTCGGCGACAGGCGGCGCGAACGGCGGCGTCGGTTTCGGCTCCGATTCGCCTTTCAAAACATTCTACGGACGGCTGGCGTACCGCTTCAATCTGGAGCGCGATGCGGAAAGCCGTCACGCCGTGCAGGCGGCGGGTACCACCGGTCCCCACGATCACACGGCGCTGACGTTCGGGTCTTTTTATCTGTACGGAAAATCGTTGCAAAGGTATCAGGGCGTCGCCTCGGCGGCGGGAGGCAGTCTTGTCCTGAGTGCGCAGGAGCCCTACTATCGCGCCGGTGGTGACATCAATTTCAACACCCGCCGCCTCAATATTTTCGGAGTTTACATGTATGGCCGCGATCAGAACCTGCTTCCCATAGATGCCAGCGGAAACCTGATTCCGTTGCCGCTGGCCTCTCAGGGTCCGCTGCCGGCCGGTTTCATCCGGAGCGTTCCGGCAAGGTTCAACGGCGGCTTTCTCCAGGGAGACCTCATGATCCTGCCATGGTTCATGGCCATCGGCCGCTGGGATGTTGTCAATTCCACGGCTGACCGCATCAACGGGCTGGCGCTCTCCACCGCGACGCCGTTTTTCGGACCGCTGCACTCGGCGCGGCAGCGCTATACGCCCGGCCTGCAGGTCCTGATACACCCCAACATCAAGTTCTCTTTTGAATATCAGTTCCGGCCGAAGCAGGCCACCATTATCGAACCGGATCCGAAGTCAGGCGACTTAGTCGCCGTCAATCCGTTCCGCCTCAACACGGCGCTGTTTGGTCTCGAGTTTGTTTACTAGATTTGTTTACCAGAAAGGTACTAATTTCACAATGAAGAAACTGATCGCATACGCTTTGTGTCTCCCGACGGTCTGCGTGGTGCTGACCGCAGGCGAGATCACAGGGAAAGTGACCGCCGGCAAAGGCGCCTCTGTTGTCTACCTCGAAGCGGTTGCGGGCAAGACTTTTCCGGCGCCGGAAAAGCCCCTCGAGATGGACCAGAAATCGCTTCTGTTCCAGCCGCACATTCTTGTTGCGCCGGTTGGCGCGACGGTGGAATTTCTGAACAGCGACAAAGTTGCGCATAATATTTTCTGGCCCGCACTCAACGGAAATAAAAAGCTCGGCCACAATATGGGCACCTGGCCGACCGGCGAGAAGCGCGCATTCAAGTTTGAAACACCCGGTATCGTTCCGTTGCTGTGCAACGTTCATCCCGAGATGTCCGGTTACATCATCGTGACCCCGACCCCGTATTATGCCGAAACCGACGCTGCCGGAAGCTTTAAAATCCCGAACGTGCCGGATGGCAGTTACACAGTCACCGCGTGGCACGAAGGCTTCAAGTCTCAGTCCAAACCCGTTTCGGTTGCCGGTGCGGCGACGGCTGAATTCACGCTGGCAAAGTAAGTCCCGGGCAGTTCGGGAAAATCCACCGTGCTCAATCGCTTCGAGAACAAGAGAGTCGACCAGGATTGGCTCGAAAGCAACTTCCCTTGCATGATGGCCTGCCCGGCCGGCACCAACGCCGGCCGGTACGTAGCTCTCATCGCCGAGGGCCGGTTCGAGGAAGCCTACCGCTACGCCCGCGATCCTAACCCGATGGCGAGCATTTGCGGACGCGTCTGCGCGCATCCGTGTGAAACAGCGTGCCGCCGCGGAGCCATCGACGAACCCATCTCCATCCGCGCGCTGAAGCGGTTTCTCACCGAGCGATACGGCC
>Ga0209698_10003116_pt1 | contig 18576 bp, 15 predicted proteins | sample LitLauG_LLR_2012_FD_187203 | JGI IMG/M metagenome (GOLD analysis project Ga0209698, IMG submission 187203) | Freshwater sediment microbial communities from Pennsylvania, USA - Little Laurel Run_MetaG_LLR_2012 (SPAdes) (version 2) | ecosystem: Environmental > Aquatic > Freshwater > Creek >...
CGTCCCCGGGAGGCGGCCGAGCGGGCCGCGTAGGCCGCGAGCGCGGCCTCGGATTCCCCGATCAAACAAATCCCCCGTCGCGCAAGGTCGCTTCGACCAGCCCGTCCTCGACCTGGCGCCGCACCGCCTGACCGATTCGTTCCAGCAATACGAAGTCGATCTTCCCGGCAAACGCCTTCTTGTCAGCGCGCATGGCAGAAAATGTCCGTGCGAGATCCAAGCCGGGAATGCGCACGGGCAGACCTGCACTGGCCACGGCGGCGCGCACGGCTTCGAGCGCATCGGGGCCGATCAGCCGCAGGCGCGCCGAAAGATCGGCGGCCAGGCAAAGGCCGCAGCCGACCGCTTCGCCGTGCAGCCACTGCGCGTACCCGGTCACGGATTCGATCGCGTGTCCGAAGGTGTGTCCCAGATTGAGAAGGGCGCGTTCGCCGTTTTCGCGCTCGTCCCGACCCACCACCTGGGCCTTGATCTCGCAAGAGCCGGCGATGGTCTGTGCAAGTGCATCGGGCTCGAGCGCCAGTAACTGGGGCATCAGGGCCACAGACCGCTCGAAGTATTCGCGGTCGGCGAGCAAGCCGTGCTTGATGATCTCCGCCAGCCCGGCGCGCACTTCGCGCAGGGGCAGGCTGCGCAGAGAGGCCGTATCGGAAACAACCACACTGGGTTGGTGGAACGAGCCAATGAGATTCTTGCCGCCGGGATGATTGACGCCGGTCTTGCCGCCCACCGAGGAATCCACTTGCGCGAGCAGCGTTGTCGGTACCTGGACAAAGCGTATGCCACGCATGTAGATCGAAGCGGCAAAGCCGGCGATGTCGCCGAGCACGCCGCCACCCAGGGCAATCAGGACGCTGCGCCGGTCGGCGTGATTGTGCACCAACGCATCCAAGACCGTGGACGCCGCCGCCAGGTTCTTGATCGCCTCGCCGTCGGCAATGGTGCAAAGATGGGTCGGGGCAACGCTCGCGCACGCGTCAACCGCCTGCTGCGCATATAGGGGCGCAACGACATCCGTGCAAACGACGTGAATCGACGTTGGCGCCAGCGGTCCGACAAATTCCCCGAGCCGGGCGATCAGCCCCGGTCCAATCAGAATTTCGTAGGAACGTCCGGAAAGACGGACGGTAATTTGGCGCATCCGCCCATTTTACGTGTCCGGCTCGGCCGGCGGAAATGACGCGCTGTCCTTGGCCGTTTCTTCCTTCCCGGCGGCCTGCGCCGGGGGATGAAACTCGGCCAAGGCCGGATGGGCGGCGATCACCGCGGCCAGCCGGCGCGGATTGCGGGCCGGCGAGCGAAAACGCAGGTGGGCCGTGTCGTGGTACAGCGGCAGGCGCTGCGCAAGCAATTCCTGGATCCGGGCAAACCGGTCCGGGGCGTTGAGCAAGGGCCGGCTCGTATCGTGCTGGGTGCGCCGGGCGATTTCCTCGACACTGGCGTCCAGGAAGATCACGATGCCCCGCTCGCGCAGCAACGCCCGGTTGTCTGCGCGCAACACGGCGCCTCCGCCGGTAGCCAGGACAATCTCCGGGCGCGCCGTGAGTTCCTGGAGGATCTGCGCCTCGCGCTCGCGAAACGCTGCCTCGCCCTCGACCTCGAACAAGGTAGCAATGCGCACGCCCGTGCGCCGCTCCAGCTCGGCGTCGCTATCGACAAATGCCAGGCCCAGCGCGCCGGCCAGCAAGCGACCGACCGTGGTCTTCCCCGAGCCCATCATGCCGACCAGGAAAAGGCGGCGGCTGCCGCTCCCGGCCGACATTCGGGCCTCCTCGCAATTACTGGTACGTCACCAGGACCGACGTGCGCAAACAGGAACCCTGGGATTGCGGGGGATCAATGCCTTCGTAGAACACGCACGCACTATTCTGCGCCCCGTGCGGCGACGCAACGTTGATCTGGAACTCGGCCGTGCTGCCGCTCTGACAGGTGCCGGATCCGGAAATGTTCACGCCATGGCCGGAATAAAACAGCGTCGGGTCTGTGCTGACTAGGATCGATTTTTTCGGAACGTTGGCAAAATTTGCGGCAAGACCGAGGGGCCCGCCGGTCCACGTTGCGTTGTTGTCCTGCACCGGATTGGGCGTATGCGGGCCGACCAGCGGAACCGTGCCTTCACCGGTGACAATGGCCGAAGCCACGTTCGCCGCGGTTGTGGTAATCGTCGTTCCCGCCGCCATCGGGTTGCCATAGCCATCCATCAGCGCAAACGGGATGGTTGTGGTGAGCGCCGGCGAGGGGCAGGTAGCCGTCGTTGCCGGAGGAATCGGAACGGCGCCGGGCAGCGTGAAGCCCTTGGCCAACGTGAATCCGGCAGCCTGCAAGAAGCCCTGCGGGATGACGATCGTCGGCCGGTCGCCCGAGCTACCGCTGAAAAACACCACCAGGGAGCGGCGCAGGTACACAGGGGCAAAACCGGTGGTTGCCTGCGGCGCAGCCCCGTTGGGCGGCAACTGGTTCCAGGGAAGCGTATTGCCGGAGCTGCATTGCGTGCCGTTGACAAAGGGGAAGCACTTGTCAATTTCCCCGTTGAAGCCCAAGCCGTTGTTGATGTTATACGTCCCGGTCTTTGCGGCATCGAGATAGGCGTTTTCCAGGACGTCGTACGTGTCCTGCAATAGCGCTGGTGTCGTCGCCGTTGCGGGCGCCGCATTGGTGAACACGAAGTTGTTGTTCAAGTCGACGAAATCCGGCAGGCCAATGGCGTAGGCCATCACGACGACGCGCCCGTCTTTCGGCCGAAAGTCCTGGGAAACGAGCGTGCAACTGCAAGCGCCATTGACGGTCGTGCAACCGCCCAGGGTCGATGTGCATATCGCACCGCCGGATGTGACGAAATTGACCTGCGTGCCATCGGCAACGGGATTGCCGAAAAGGTCGGCCAGCCGCACCGTCAGGTTTGCGGTGGACCCGGTGTAATCGCGGCCCTCGATATTTGGCGTATCAACCGACAGATCCATGTTCTTATCCGTTGGCAGCCCTGTCGAAATGATGAGGACATTCGATAGAGTCTCCAACAGTGGGTTGTTACCCGTGGGCGGATACTGCGTGCGCGCACGCACGCGCACCGGCGTCGGCAGCGTCCCGGCATTCACCTGGACGACGATATTGCCGCTTGCATCCGTGTTCTTGACGTAGCCCAGCGTATTGTCCGAACCGCATTGCGCCGCAGGGTTGACCACGTAACCCGTGCCCGCGGGGGGCGAGGGATTGATGGTCACGCCCGGTGGCCAATTGGCCTGGACGTTGTTATAGCTATCGATCGTCAGGCCGCCGGCGTAGGTGGTCGCGTCAAGGCAAACCGGGAAGTTGGGAACCGGATTACCAGCCACGTCGACCAGCGCGAATGTCATGGTGGCATAGGACTGGCGACCTGCGCCACCCTGGCCTTTGATTGTGATCGAGGTGCCCGAGGGCGACACGGAAACGAATTTCAAGCTTCCCGTAGTGGGCGCATTGATGGTCACGGCGATGGACTTGGACGCGGCGCTTGAGCCGTGCACCTGTGCCGTGATGGAAACAGGGACCGCTTGCCCGGCGGCACTCGCGCAACCGTTATCGGTGAAGGTCGCAAGCGCCGTGGCCGCGCCGTTAATCACGCTCGTGACGGCGCTTTGGGTTACGGTTGCCGTGCCTGCCGAGCACGGGCCATTCAATGCGAAATCCACCTGGGTGGCCGGAACCGATCCGGAGCTCGTGGTAACGGTTGCCGCCAAGGTGGCCGTTCCGTAGGATCCGATGGTTGCGGCGGTCGCAGAACTTCCATACACGGTAAACGCCGAAAGTGCGAGACCCGGCGGCGGGGGCGCGGAACCCACGGTAAACGCGAGCGTCTGGTTTACCGTTGTGGACCCGACGGCTGCGGCCGCGCCCAGCGAAACACCACCGCCCCCGAGTCCCGTGGAAACGATCGTGAATTGCGCAGAACCGGTGTTGTCGGTAACGAGCTGACCGTTGAGCGGATTGGTGATGTTGACGAGTGGCGTCGCTCCGGAACTTTGCGACAAGGTCACCAGGGCTCCGGATACCGCAGCGCCATTATTCGTGACCTTCACATTGACGTAGGCCGACGCTCCCGACGGGAGGGTGGACAAAGTGGCGCCGGTGGACGTATTCACCAAAGTCATGGTCATTGCGGCGCCACTGCCACTGCCGCCCGATCCGCCGGGTCCACCTGACCCGGTGGAGCTCGAAGCCCCGCTCGCGGCGCCGCCACAGGCGGCCACTAGCAAGGCGGCGATGGCCGCGGCACCCGCCGCCAGCAAGACCGACCAGCGCCCATCCCCAGGGCTTGTACGATTGCGCATGCCTTGTTCCATCGATGACCCCGAATCTAGCGAGCGATGAGCTGGGAAGTGACGACGCGCGGCGTGATGAAGATCATCAGTTCCGAACGGTTCTTGACTGTGGCCGTGTTGCGGAACAGCGCGCCGAGGTAGGGCACGTCGCCCAGCAACGGCACTTTCGTGACGGTCTCCGTGGCGGTCTCTTCGAAAATGCCGCCCAGCACGATGGTGCCGCCGTTTTCGACCAGCACTTGCGTAGACACAGCCTTGGTATCGATCGCCACGCCGGCATTGGTGCTCACCGTAGTGCTGGGCGTGTCCTTGTTCACATTGACGTTAAGGAAAATAGCGCCCTCGGGTGTGATTTGCGGCGTCACCTCCAGCTTGAGCACCGCCTTGCGGAATTGCACCTGGCCGATACCGCCCGCCGCCGAAGCGCTCTGGTACGGAATTTCCGTGCCCTGCTCGATCAATGCCTTGACCTTGTCCGCGGTAATAACGCGCGGACTCGAAATGACCTTGCCGCGGCCATCGAGCTCGAGCGCATCGATTTCCAGGTTAAGGAACTTGGAGAGGTCGGAGCTGAACAAGGACAGCGAAAAGCCGGCGGTGCTGAATCCGTTCAGGCCGTTGACGGGCAAATTCACGAACGGCGCGGACGACGATGCCGTGGGCGTGGAAATGAAGTTATTCGAGGAGCTACTGCCGGTACTCCCGCTGCTCCCGCTGCTCCCGCCGCTCGCGCTGCCCGAACTGTTGACACCCACCGTCACGTTGCCCGTGGTCGTAGCGCCACCGGCGCCGGTCACCGTTCCGTAGACGCCGGTATTGCCGACTGCCCGCGGCGCACCGCTGCTGCCGCCCAGGCGCACACCCAGATCGCGGCTGAAGTTCTGGTCCGCCTCAACGATGCGCGCCTCGATCATGACCTGGGGCACCGGTATGTCAATGCGGGCAAGCAAGCGCCGCACATCCTCGATCCGCGCCGCAATGTCCTGCACGAACATCTGGTTGGTGCGCACGTCGATAGCGACGCTGCCGCGCTTGGAAAGTATTGTCTGCGTTTGAGCCGTCCCCGCGCCAGCGCCCACGCCGCCGCCCGTGAGCAGCTTCTTGATGTCTTCGACCTTCTGGTAATTGACGACGAAATTCTCGGTATGCAAAGGCTCGAGCTCGGCCATCTGGCTGCGCGCCTCCAGGTCCAGCTTTTCCTTGGTCGCCAGCTCATCTCGCGGCGCAACCAGGATGACATTGCCGTTCTTGCGCATGTCCAGGCCCTTGCTCTGCAAGATGATGTCCAGCGCCTGGTCCCAGGGCACATCCTTGAGGCGCAAGGTGATCGAACCCTGCACCGAATCGCTGGTGATGATGTTCAGGTTGGTGAAATCGGCGATCACCTGCAGCAAGGAGCGAACGTCGACGTTCTGGAAGTTCAGGGACAGTCGCTCCCCCTGATAGCCCTTGCGCGAGCCCTGGAACAGGCGGGTCGGATCCTCCTTGACGGGCTTGACCTCGACCACGAATCGATTGTCGCTTTGATAGGCGTTCTGCTCCCACTGACCGCGCGGCTCGATGACCAGGTGGGCATTGGCTCCGACCTGGCTGCCGGTCACCTGCGCGACGGGCGTTCCAAAATCAGTGACGTCCAGGCGCTTGCGCAGGGAGTCGGGAAGGTTGGTGGCGGCAAAATCAACAATGACCGTCTGGCCGACCTGGTGCACATCGACACTGGTGTTGGGATCGCTCAGGTCGATGACGACGCGCCCTTCGCCGTCGGCGCCACGGCGAAAATCGAGCGCGCGTATGCTGCGCGCCTTCATCACAGGTGCGCTGGGCGCGGCCGGCGCCGCTGCGACAGCCGTTGCAGGTGCCGCAGCCGGCGCTGGCGCCGCTGCAGTAGCCGCGGGTGCCGCTTCCACTGGCGCAGGGGCCGCGGCGGCGGGTGCTGCGCTCGCAAGCGTTGGTGCGGGCTGGGCCGCGGGGCTCGGCGCTGCCGGCGGCGCGGCCGCTTCGGCGGCGGCCGTGCTGGCCGGGAATGTCGGCGCATCCGCGTTGGCGCCCAGCGCCACGAGCAGGGAGTTGCCCTTGATGCTCATGGTGTAGGTGAGCGGTTTGCGCAGGTTCAGGACGATGCGCGAACGCCCTTGCGCCTGGACCACGTTCACCGAGCGCAGATCACCTTGGTTAATTTCTATGGCGCTGCGACCCAGGCTGTTGACCGTCGAGGGCAGGTCCAGCGCGATGCGCGCGGGATTGGTCACGGAAAAGCTGTTGGGGACGGCAAAGATCGGGCCCTTGAGTTCGATGGTCAGGAAAACGCCTACGCCGGTCTGCGTGGCATCAATGCGCTCAATGCTGTTGCCTCCCACCGCGTCGTCCGCGTTTTGCGCACGGGCCGCGCCAGACATCAGCAGGGCCGCGCCCGCAGCCAGGATGGCCGCGCGTACCAAACGCTTGCTGGAAGAAATCATCGTTTGCTCCCTTGCCCAGAGCCGGCCTGGCTCTCTTGCAATTCTAGTTTTTGGGGCCGTTCGACCCATTCGCCGGCGGCGTCCTGGTAAATTTCCTTGAGCACCACCTCGGTCTCCGAAATGCGCGTCACCAGACCAAAATTCTGTCCGGCGTAATTGCCAACCCGGACCATGTGTGTGGTGCCATTGGTTTCGAGCAAAGCGACATTGTTGCCACCCTGCCGCATCATTCCCACCATCCGGATTTGGTCCAGCGGGAATCCCTCCAGGACCTCGCGCCTGCGCTCCAGGTCCGGCTTGATTGCACTGGCACTGCCACGCTCGTCCCGCTGGCGTGCAACCACCATCAGAATCTTTTGCGGATCAAAGGGGTCCACCTGGCCGTGCGGCTCGTAGGCGTACGGCGTGAATTCCTTGGGCTCCTCGACCTTTTGCGCGGTGGGCTTCATCGCCGCGCGCTGATCGGTCATCCACTGCTGGATCTCCCCTTCGTCGGAAAGACCACAGGCAGTCAGTAGCAAGGCCATTACGCCGGCCCCGGCCGCAGCCAAGCCGCGCAGCGCGCGCCGATGGCGCCGAATCGAGCCTTCTGAGGGGGAATGGTTTCGCGCGATACTCATTTCTTTGCAGCCTTTGCGGCCTCGCGAGCGCGCCGTTGCGCGGCCATCTCATCCTCGTCGAAATAGCGGAACGTCTTGGCCGTTGCCTCGAGCGTGAGATTCAAATCCTTGGTGGCCTGGATGCTCAGGTTGTTGAGGGTGACGATGCGCGGCAGGTTGGCAATGTCGCTGGCGAAGGAACCGAGGTCGTGATACCGGCCGGACACCTTCACCGTGATGGGCAATTCGGCGTAGTAATCGCGCAGATTCACCGCACCCGGGCGAAAGAGCTCGAACTGCAGCCCGCGGCCGATTCCCGCCTGGTTGATGTCCGACAGCAATGCATCCATCTCCGCCTTGCTCGGCAGTTGCTTTTCTAGGGTCAGCACATACTGGTTGACCTGCTCCTTCTGACGCCGCAACTCCTCCAGATTGATCGACTGCTGCAACTTGGATCGGTACTGGTCCTTGAGGGTCACTTCCTGCTGACGCAGGCCGTCGAGCTCCTCCATCTGGCCACGCCAGACCACGAAATAGCCGATCACCGCACAGATCACGATCAGCGCACCCCACAGGGTCATGCGCGGCAACAGCGGCCACGTGCCGACGTTTTCGAGCGAGAGGCCGCGGAACTTCGCGGTGAAGTCGTTAAGGTTCGCCATGATTGCGGTGCGGGGCCCCTGGTTGCCTGTCTACGCCTTCTTGGCGCCCGATCCCGCCGCGGCGGGGGTCTTTGCAGCGTTGATAGGCCGGTCCGGATTCTGTTTGATCCAGAAATTGAGTGAAAACTCGAACAGGCGCCGCTGGATATTCTGCGGGCCTTGCCCGGCGATCTTGATCTCGATCAGTTCGGGCCGCTCGACGTAGCGACCGTTGTTTTGCAGGTTGCGCAGAAATTCGGAGACCCGTTCGTTGGATGCGGCCCACCCGGCCACGTTGACCTTGCGGTCCTCCTGGCGGATCGACTTGAGATAGATCCCTTCGGGCGTCTGGCGCGTAAGCTCGTCCAGCAGGTAGACCGGCTGATTGCGGTCCGATTGCAGGTCCTCCACCGCCTTTTGCCGCGCGCGCAGCGCATCGATTTCCTGGCGCAGGGACGCGATTTCCTTGATTTGGATATCGAGCTTGGCGTTCTCGCGCGTGATCAGGTCATTGCGATCCCGCTGATTGCCCAGGTAGCCCTCCAGCACCGACCAGACCAGCAGCACCAGGGCGCCACCGACGACCACGCTTAGCCCGGTAAGGACGAAAAATGCGTTTTTCTGTCGCTTGCGCCGTGCCTCGCGGTGCGGCAGCAGATTGATGCGGATGGTCATTTGTCGAATCTCCGCATCGCCAGGCCGCAGGGGGTAAGCAAGGCCGGGGCATCCAGACGCAGTTGGCGCTCGCGCAAGTTGGCCGCCAGCTCCATGCCCTTGAAGGGCGAAATCACCGAAGTCGGCACTTGCGCGCGCTCCATCAGAGCCTCGGGAAGGCCGGTCAGTACGGAGGAACCCCCGGCAAGCATGATCTGGTCGACGCGGGTGTAGGGCGTGGACGTGAAGAAGAACTGCAGCGCGCGCGTGATCTCGGTCGTCGTCGAATCAATGAAGGGCTTGAGTACGTCGGTTTCGTAGTTGGCGGGCAGATCGCCGCTGCGCTTTTTCTGCTCGGCATCCTCCGCCGAAATGGCGTAGGTGCGAGCGATATCGCCCGTGAGCTGCTGCCCGCCAAAGGGCTGCTCGCGTTCGTAGATCGCCTCGCCATCGAGCAGGACCGTCACGCTCGTGGTATTTGCGCCGACGTAAAAGACGGCAATGACCAGGCCCTCGCCCCGGTTGGGCAACTGCCCCACGAGGCGCCCGAGCGCAGCCCGCGCGGCAAACGATTCCACGTCGACCACCAGCGGGTTAAGGCCAGAGGATTGGGCCACCGCCATGCGGTCCTCGACCTTTTCCTTGCGCGAGGCCGCGATCAGCACCTCGACATCGTCGGGCGCGTTGGGAATGGAGCCCAGGACCTGGAAATCCAGGCTCACCTCATCGAGCGCAAAGGGGATGTACTGGTTGGCCTCGCTCTCTACCTGCATCTCCATCTCTTCCTCGCGCAGGTTTCCCGGCAAGGCGATGCGCTTGGTGATGACGGCCGAGGCGGGCAGGGCCAGGGCAACATTTTTGATGCGGGTACCGGTACGGCGCCAGGCGCGCTTGACGGCCTCGGCAACAACTTCGATCTTGTCGATATTGCCATCGACCACGGCGCCGCGCGGGATGGGCTCGATGGCATAGCGCTCCAAACGCAGCGTGCCGCCACCGGCATCGCCGAGCTCGACGATCTTCACGCTCGAAGACCCGATATCCAGGCCCAGCAGCGGCGGCGTCTTGGAAGAAAAAAACGGCAATTCGAAGGCCAAATCGGCACTCCTTCTCAGCCCGGCAATTCCGGACAATTCCTCTGTCGGGCCCTTGGGGTGGCACCCCCACGCCGCGGGACGGTCGACTGCGCGCCATGCCAGACACGGCCGCGCAACATCGCCAAATCCCTTACATTTCGCGAATTTACCGCGACATTATCCAGCACTACGCGAAATCGTAGCAAGAGCCCATCGCCCAGCCAAGCCCAACGAACGGTTGAGCAGTGGCAGTTTTCCGGTACTTAAGGAGCTCTTGCTGCGCCGAATCAAGGAAATTAGGTCCGCCCTCGCATCGCGCGTGACCACCGTAGCCAAGGGGCCCGGCGACCCTGCCATAATCCGCGGCCACCCCGCAAAGTGCGCAATTCGAGAGTCCATTGGCCATTGCCGCCGCGAATTTTTTTACCAAAGTGCGCCGATCCTTGACCGCCTGGGTGCGCACGCGGCCGGCGCAGATTGCCGGTTTTGCGCTCGCGCTCCTGGTCGCGGCGCTTGCCAGCGCAGTATTGCTGGGGATATTTGTCTTTTCGATCGCCTACCACCAGCTGCCGCCCATCGACGCGCTTACGGATTATCGGCCAAAAGTGCCGCTGCGGGTCTGGAGCGCCGATGGCGTCTTGCTGGGCGAATTTGGCGAAGAACGGCGCAGCCTGGTCGCCATCCAGGATGTTCCCGAAAGGCTCAAACAAGCAATCCTGGCGGCCGAAGATACGAATTTCTACCATCACGGCGGCGTCGACCTGCTGGGAATCGCCCGCGCCACGGTTGCCAACCTGCTCTCGGGACATCGGTCCCAGGGCGCCAGCACGATCACCATGCAGGTAGCCCGCAACTTCTTCCTGAGTTCGGAACGCAGCTACCTGCGCAAGGTGTACGAGATCGCACTGGCCGTCAAGATCGAATCAACGCTGTCCAAGGACCGCATCCTTGAGGTGTACATCAACCAGATCTATCTGGGGCAGCGAGCCTATGGCTTTGCCTCGGCGGCGCAGATCTACTTTGGCAAGGCACTGGGCGACCTGACGCTGGCCGAATGCGCCATGCTGGCGGAGCTTCCCAAGGCGCCCAGCACGGGCAATCCGCTGATCAATCCCAAGGCGGCGCGTGCCCGCCAGCACTATGTGCTGGGGCGCATGCTCGCCAACAAGTTCATCGACCGCAAAACCTACGATTCGGCAATCGCCGAGGACGTGTACGTGCGCAGCGAAAGTACGGCGATTGCCAACATGACGCACTCGCGGGTGCGCGCCGAGTACGTCGCAGAACTGGCGCGCGCGCTGGTCGCCGACGTGTTCCACGAGGAAGCGTACACGCGCGGCCTCAATGTTTACACCACGATTTCCAGCGGCGACCAGCAGCTGGCGTACGAGGCGCTGCGGGCCCAGGTGTTGGCCTACGATCAGCGCTATGGGTATCGCGGGCCCGAGCGCCAGATTGACATGAGCGGCGATGCGGCCAAGCGAGCGCGCCGCATCAGCGATGCGCTGGCCAATGCGCCCGATGCCAGTGGCTTTCCCGCCGCCGTAGTGCTCGAGGCCGGGTCGCGCCTGGTGCGCGCGCAGTTGGGCGATGGCGCCACGGTGCGCATCGAGGGCGAGGGGCTGCGGTTTGCCGCTGCGGCACTGAGCAGCAAAACGCCCGCCGCCCATCGGGTAATGGCCGGCTCTCTCATCCGCGTGGCCCGCGGCGCCAAGGACGCCTGGAGCATCGTGCAGTTGCCCCAGGTCGAGGCGGCATTCGTTTCGGCCGATTCGCGCGACGGCGCCGTGCGCGCGCTCGTCGGCGGATTTGACTTTAACGTCAACAAGTTCAACCATGTATTGCAGGCTTGGCGCCAGCCCGGATCGAGCTTGAAGCCGTTCATTTACGCGGCGGCCCTGGAGAAGGGCATCATGACGAGCACGCTCGTCAATGACGGCCCGATCAGCGTTCCGCCAGAGCAAACCGGCGGCCAGCTCTGGGAGCCGAAGAATTACGAGGCCGGTTTCGAGGGGCCGATGCGGCTGCGCCAGGGTCTGGCCAAGTCCAAGAACATGGTGTCGATCCGCGTGTTGCAGGCGATCGGGCCCGCCTACGCGCAGCAGTACATAACGCGATTTGGGTTCGAGGCGGAAAAGCACCCGCCGTACCTCACCATGGCACTGGGCGCAGGTTCGGTGACACCCTGGCAGGAGCTCACGGCCTACGCGATCCTGGCCAATGGCGGTTTTGGTGTTCATCCCTACGTGATTCGGCGCGTGGTCGATGGCAATGGCAAGGTGCTGATGGAAGCCTCGCCGCAGCTCGCCGGGGACACGGCGCCGCGCGTCCTGGATGCACGCACGGATTACATCATCGACAGCATGCTCAAGGACGTCGCCCGCTATGGCACCGCCGCGCGCGCCACATCCTTGAACCGCTCGGATGTAGCGGGCAAGACCGGCACCACCAACGAATCGCACGACGCCTGGTTTTCCGGTTACGCCGGCGGCCTGGTTGCGGTGGGCTGGGTGGGTTTTGACCAGCCGCGGCCCCTGGGCGTGCGCGAAACCGGCGGCGGCCTGGCGCTGCCCATTTGGATCGACTACATGAAAGGCGCTCTGCAGGGCGTTCCGGAAGTGGAGCGCGACATGCCGCAAGGTGTGGTCGAGATCAATGGCGAGGACTACCTTGAGGAATTCCAACCGGGACAGGGTGTTGCCAGCCTCGGTATCGACGAGCACGCACCCGACGAGAGCAAACCCGCTGGCCCGGTGCCGGCAAAACCCGCCGGGGATCAGGTCTTTTAGGCTTGTCCGAGCACCACATCGGTACCGGTCAGTTGCGCCAGCACCGCGCGCAGCGTCTCGAAATATTCCGCGCCGCTGCGCAGATCGCGCCAGTGGGCGCCATCAAACGAAAAATGCATCGCCCCAAGCCGGGAGGCGAACCACAGCTGGCGCATCGGTGTTTGTGCGTTGATGACGACGCGCGCACCATCCTCGAGTTCAACGGTAAGCACCAAACCGCTCATTGAACAGTCGGCGCCGATCTGCGCGCCGTCGATAGCCGCTTCGGTACGCGCCAGGACTTCCTCTACCGACTGCAGGAACTGCGATTCGCTCATGTTAGATTGGCGCCATGACTTGCCACTCCTCGGCGCGCCGCGCCGTCTTTGCTCGCCCGGCGAGGGCCGCCTTGGCCCTTGGGGCGCTTCTCGCCCTGGCCGCATGTGGCCAGAAGGGGCCACTGGTCGTGCCGGGACATGCCAAGGATACTGCTTGGCCAATGCGCCCGGGGCCCGCGCCGGCGAATGACGCGAACCGTGCCGCAGGCGCCGCCCAAGCTCCTGGGCCTCAGCAAGGCACGCGTGACGCTGCGGCGGATACGAATACCGCAGCCCCAGAGGCGCGGCCATGAGGCCATGCCCATGAAAACGGAGGGCATGGCCCCGTTTGCGTACGTCGACGCCGTGTTGCATTGCGAGGGCGTATCGTTGGAAAGCCTTGCGCAAGCCCATCGCACGCCTACCTACGTCTATTCGCGCCGCGCCATTTTGCAGGCGTACCAGCGTTACGCCGCCTGCCTGGCAGGTCGCCCGGCGCTGCTCTGTTACGCGGTGAAGGCCAATTCCAACTTGGGGGTGCTTGGTCTGCTAGCGGCCGCCGGCAGCGGATTCGATATCGTCTCGGAGGGGGAACTCGCCCGCACCTTGGCGGCCGGGGCCGTGCCCGATCGCATCGTGTTCTCCGGGGTGGGCAAGACCGAGTCCGAGATCCAGGCCGCCCTGCGCGCGGGCATCGCCTGCTTTAACGTGGAATCGGCCCCGGAGCTTGAACGCATCGACCGAATCGCCCGCGCGGCGGGTCTGCGTGCGCCGATTTCCCTGCGCATCAATCCGGATGTCGATCCGGGCACCCACGAATACATTTCCACCGGCTTGAAGACCAATAAATTCGGCATTCCGGCGGCACAAGCCGAGGAGTTGTATTTGCGGGCTCGCACAATGGCGGGAATCGAGATCGTCGGCATCGATTGCCACATCGGCTCGCAAATTACCAACATCGCGCCGTATATCGAGGCGGCCGAGCGCGTCTTGGATCTTGTCGATCGCCTGCAAGCGCACGGGGTCGAACTGCGTCACATCGATTTTGGCGGCGGTCTGGGCATTGCCTACGGTTCGGAGACCACGCCAAGCGTGGAGGACTTCCTGGCCGCCCTGCTCGAGTGCGTTGACCGGCGCGGACATTCCGGCAAGACCCTGATCCTCGAACCGGGCCGTTCCATCGTCGGCAATGCCGGCGTGCTGCTTACGCGCATTCAGTATCTCAAGGACGGCGCGACCAAGAATTTTGCCATCGTCGATGCGGCCATGAATGACCTGTTGCGTCCAGCGCTCTACGATGCCTGGATGGACGTCTGGCCGGTACATGCTCGCACAGAGGAACGACGGACCTACGACATCGTCGGTCCGGTCTGCGAGAGCGCCGACTGGCTGGCGCGCGAAAGGTCGCTGGCCCTGCGCCCTGGGGACTTGCTGGCGATCCGCTCCGCGGGCGCGTACGGCATGAGCATGGCCAGCAACTACAACAGCCGCGGCCGCCCTGCCGAGGTAATCGTCGATGGCGGCAACAGCCATCTTGTGCGGCAACGCGAAAGCGCCGCCGACCTGTTCGCCGGCGAAACGCTCCTACCCTGAGCCGCCGCCTGTGCGCCGCTACTCAGCGCGCAGACCGGCGATGAATTCGGACAGCGCCTTGATTTCCGGATCCGAGAGGCGGAAAGCAATTTGTGCCATGGGTTCGTTATTGCGCCGCGAACCCTCGCGAAATGCGCGCAGCTGGGCCTCGATGTAGTCACTGTGCTGGCCGCCAATTCGAGGGAAGCGCACGGGCAGGCCATCGCCCGAGGGCCCATGGCAACCGGCACACGCCGGGACGGCTTTCTCGGGCAGACCCGCGCGGTACAGGCGCTGTCCGAGGTGCGAGGAATCGCTGCCCGGTGCAATGGGTTCGCGATTCGGAGTGCGCGAGGAAAACCAGGCGGCAAGATTGACGCGATCCTGCGGCGACAGCGATGCGGCAAAGCCGCCCATTACAGGATTTTCCCGCCCGGTCTTGTCGCCGGCGGGCTTGGCCAGGTCAGTGAGCTGCTTTACAAGGTAATCGGCGCCCTGACCGGCCAGGCGCGGATTGGTGGAAATCGTTGAATTGCCGTCGGCGTTGTGGCACGGTGCGCACACCTCCGCGGCGATCTGTTTGCCCTTGGCCGGGTCCGGGTGCAATGGCGCGGCCGGCGCGCTTGCAGCCCAGCATGCGGTGCTGAACGCGGCCTGTACCAGCAATGCTGCCCATGCCGATGCGTGGACGGTAATGACCAACTGTTTTGCCTTCATCGTGCTCGCTTTGCCTTTCCCTGGGTCTGCTGGAACACGCCCCCGTATCCCCGCTGGGTTGACCCGCTATGCTGCGCATTTTACCGAGGAGCGGCGCAGGACGCACAACGATCGCGCCGGATCGAACTTGACCCCGACCGTGTCCCCGTCCCCCCGATTCGAGACTGCCGAATTCGCCACCTCGGTTGCCGAGCTGAGCGCGCTCCCGGCCGCGCCCCTGGCAGCGCTGCCAGAACTGGCCTTCGTGGGCCGTTCCAACGCCGGAAAATCGACGGCGATCAACCTGCTTACCCAAAAGAAACGGCTTGCCTTCTCCTCCAAGACCCCGGGGCGCACGCAGCTGCTCAACTTTTTCGTCGTACAGGACGACGCGCCTGCCGCTTTGCGCCGGCCGTGTGCCTACCTCGTGGATCTGCCCGGCTACGGCTTTGCCAAGACCGACGCCATGACGCGCGAGCGCTGGGATGCGCTGGTGGGTGGGTATTTGCTGGGGCGCGAACGTCTGCGCGGCGTGGTTCTGGTCATGGACGCCCGCCGGCCCTGCCTGCCGGCCGACGAGGAGCTGATGGAATGGATCTGCCGGCGCGACGATCTGGAGCAGTTTCGCCTGCACTTGCTGCTCAGCAAGGCCGACCAGGTCGGCACAATGGAACGGCGCAACGCCCTGGCCCGGGCTGAGGAACGCGCCCAGGATCTGCCCATTGCCACCTCGGTGCAAGTCTATTCGGCACTGGATCGGAGCGGCGTTGAGGAGTTGCGCGAAGCCGCGGCGCAGATTTTGGAAGGGGCGACGAACGACCTTGACTAGCCCGTGCCGGCCGGCGCGATGAGGCTGCCGGTAAAATCCTGGTCGAGCTAGCCCTGGGCTTTGGCCCAAACATCCTGGCGACGTGGCTCGCCTTGGAGAAATGCAATGTCCGCCCCAAACGCATCCTTCGCCTCGTTTCCGCTGACGCGCATGCGCCGCATGCGCCGCAACGATTTTTCGCGCCGTATGGTGCGCGAGAACCGGCTTACCAGCGACGACCTGATCTATCCCGTCTTTGTCATCGACGGACCGACCCGGCGCGAACCCGTAGCCTCGATGCCGGGCGTCGAGCGCCTGACGCTCGAGCCGCTGTTGGCGGTCGCGGAAGAGACGTTGCAGCTCGGGATCCCCGTATTGGCCCTGTTTCCCGTGCTGGCGGCCGACAAAAAGAGCGCCGATGGGCGCGAAGCGACCAATGCAGAGGGCCTTGTGCCGCGCACGGTGCGCGCCCTCAAACAACGCTTCCCCGAGCTGGGGATACTCACCGACGTTGCCCTCGACCCGTTCACCACCCACGGGCAGGATGGCCTGATCGACGACGCGGGGTACGTCCTCAATGACGAAACGATCGAGGTGCTGGTTGCCCAGGCGCTGGTGCAGGCGCAGGCGGGCGTGGATATCATTGCACCCAGCGACATGATGGATGGTCGCATCGGAGCGATCCGCCGACATCTGGAATCGGCGGGCTTCATCCATACGCGAATCATGGCGTATTCGGCAAAGTATGCCAGTGCGTTTTATGGTCCATTTCGGGAAGCGGTCGGCTCCAAGGCGAACCTGGGAAAATCGAGCAAGGCCGTCTACCAGATGGACCCGGCCAATGGGGACGAGGCCTTGCGCGAGGTCGGGCTGGACCTGCAGGAAGGCGCCGACATGGTGATGGTCAAGCCCGGCATGCCGTACCTGGACATCGTGCGCAGGGTCAAGGACACGTATCGCGTGCCGACTTTCGCCTACCAGGTCAGCGGCGAATACGCCATGCTCAAAGCGGCTTTTGCCAATGGCTGGCTTGATGAAAAGGCGGCGGTGCTCGAGGCGCTGACGGCGTTCAAGCGCGCCGGCGCGGACGGCGTGCTCAGCTATTTCTCGTTGCAGGTTGCGCGCTGGCTTCGTGCCGAGGCGCGCTAGCAACGCCACAATCGGCTGCCGCGGGCGCCTGGGACGCGAGGAACTGCTGCGTTGCTGCGCGCCAGGAGAAGCGCTCGGCGTAGGTGCGGCAAAGGCTGCGGTGGATGTGCAGCGCCGCCAGGGCGGCCCTGCGCAGGTCTTCATCCAGCACGGCAACGCCCGAGCCGCCGACGACGTCCAGGGGGCCTTGCACGGGAAAGGCGGCCACCGGGGTGCCGCAGGCAAGGGCCTCCAGCATGACCAGGCCGAAGGTGTCCGTGCGACTGGGAAACACGAACGCGTCCACCGAGGAGTAGAGCTGGGCGAGCTCGGAACGATTCAAAACGCCCAGAAAACAAACTTCCGGATGGCGCCGCTTGAGCGTTTCGAGCTCCGGGCCGATGCCGGCCACGATCTTGCTTCCCGGCAGGTCCAGATCGAGAAAGGCCTCGATGTTCTTCTCTACCGAAACGCGCCCTACGCACAGGAACATGGGCCGTGGCCGCCCCAGGACCAATGGCGAGTCCGGCGCGCCCGGGACAAAACTATCCAGATCGACGCCACGGCTCCAGCGCGCAATGTTGCTGATACCCCATTGCGCGAGTTCACGCTCGACGTGCCCCGTGGGTGTCAGGAGCCGGTACGCGGGCGCGTGGAACCAGCGCAAGAAACGATATACCCAAGCCTCGGGTACGCCGTACATCGCCTGCAGGTACTGGGGGAAACGGGTGTGGTACGCGGTCGTGAACGGCCGGCCATGCGCGCGACAATATCGACGCGCCGCCAGTCCCAGCGGGCCCTCGGTGGCAATATGCACGGCATCGGGCCGCGCCCGCTCGATCAAGCGTGCGAGTCTGCGATACGGCAGCAGGGACAAGCGGATTTCGCTATACCCGGGGCAGGCAATGGTCGTGAAGGACAGCGGCGTGATCACCTCGGTTTCGTGCCCGAGCAAAGCAAGCTCACGATTCGTCGCCTCGATCGTGCGTACGACGCCGTTGACCTGCGGGTGCCAGGCATCCGTTACCGTGAGAACTTTCATCGTATTGGCGCTCCATCAATCGCATTGGCCATTTGCGCAGGCGCCATTTCGATCGGATTGGCGTGCGGCTCCTCTTCGCTCCAGTGCTGCCGAGGCTGATCAGGGCTCAGGATCTTGTCCCACACCAGGACGCGCAATTGACCCTCGTGGGTTTCGACCAGGGCAGTCAGGCTTTCCACCCAATCCCCGGTGTTGACATACAGGGCGCCGTCAACCTCGCGAATTTGGGCGTGGTGGATATGGCCGCAAATCACCCCGTCAAAGCCGCGCCGGCGCGCTTCCCGCATGAGCACGTGCTCGAAATCGCTGATGAAACTCACGGCGTTCTTGACTTTGTACTTGACGTACTGGGAGAGCGACCAGTAACCAAAGCCAAGACGCGCACGAAGATTATTGAGGTGCCGATTGAGCCACAGCAGCCAATCGTACAAGGCGTCGCCCAGGTGGGCGAGCCATTTGACATGACGGATGACGCCGTCGGCGACATCGCCGTGCACCACCCAAAGCGTGCGCCCGTC
>Ga0209698_10003117_pt1 | contig 18576 bp, 9 predicted proteins | sample LitLauG_LLR_2012_FD_187203 | JGI IMG/M metagenome (GOLD analysis project Ga0209698, IMG submission 187203) | Freshwater sediment microbial communities from Pennsylvania, USA - Little Laurel Run_MetaG_LLR_2012 (SPAdes) (version 2) | ecosystem: Environmental > Aquatic > Freshwater > Creek >...
GCTGCACGACACCGACGCCGGCGTGATCTTCATCGACCATTGGGTGGCGGCCGAACTGGCGGCCTTCGCGCAGCAATTCTCGGGCGATCCGGTCAAGGGGTCGCTGGTTTACCTGCAATACGGTCCGAGCCAGCCGGAATTTCTCAAACTCGCCGCAGGCAGCGCCGAAGGCATGATCTGGGGCACGGTGGTCGGCACCCACGCGGACGCCGCCGGTCAGGCTTTCCGCAAGGTCTATACCAATCGTTTCGGCGACAACATGGGCATCGTCTATACCGGCAGCGGCTACGACACCGTGAAGATGCTGGCGGGCGTATGGGGAACGGTCGATCCGTCGGATTTTGACGGCGTCGGCGCAGCGATCCGCAAGCTTCGGTACGAAGGCGTTTGCGGTACCTACACTTTCGATCGGCCGGAGCAGGCACCGCTCGTGCATCCCTGGCAGACCGAAGACGTGAAGGCCGGTATCAGCCACCTTCTACTGCAGGTCCAGGACGGGCAGCACAAGATCATCGCCCCCGACGAACTGGCGGAAGTGAAGATCAAGCCTGCGCCCTGGTTCTGAGCGGGCAGTCCGCGCCGATGATCGACAACACACCATGTTTCGGGTGCGTCGGCGTTTGCCTGTCGCTCGGGGGGCGTCAGATTCTCAGGGATGTTTCGCTCTCGGTGCGGCGCGGCGAACTGCTCGGTCTGATCGGGCCGAACGGCGCCGGCAAGACCTCCCTGTTCGAGGTATTGTCCGGCCGTTACCACGCCCAGCAGGGCGAGGTGCATCTCGACGGCAAATCGCTGGCCGGGCTCGATATCTTTCAACGCGCCCGGCTCGGCATGGCCCGCACCTACCAGAGCCCGGTGGTGCCGAACGCGCTCTCCGTCGGCGAAACTTTTCGCGCGGCGCGAAAAGCCTATGCCCCCTATATGTCAGTGCATGACGCCGAATGGGCGGCACGGCTGGTGCATCTCGAAGTACCCTGGGACCGGGTCGCGGGGTCGCTCGATACTTTCGATCGGCGCAAGCTGCTGCTGGCGTGTCTGATGATGCGGCGACCGCGGGTGCTGCTGATGGACGAGCCGGCGTCGGGCCTGATCAACACCGAAATTTCGGAACTCGACCTGTTGCTGCGCAAGCTGGTCGACGAATACCACATCGGCGTCATTCTGATCGAGCACCGTCTCGAATTGCTCGGCGCCATCGCCGACCGGGTGTGCGTGCTCGATCTCGGCGCGGTCATCGCCGAAGGCGATCCGAAGGGCGTGTTCAGCGACCCTGCCGTCCGGGCCGCATATTTTGAAGGAGCGGCATGAGCGACAAGCTGCTCAGCATCACGGGCCTGTCCGCCGGCTACGGTCCGTTGCGGGTGCTGCATGAGATCGACTTTTCGGTTGCCGCCGGCGAGCGGCTGGCGATCGTCGGCCTCAACGGTCACGGCAAGACCACGCTGTTCCGCGCCATCATGCATCTGGTCGGCTGGCAGCAGGGATCCATCGTGTTCGACGGCGTCGAGATCGGCGGCACCCGCTCGCTCGGCGAGGGCCGGCGCACCCCGGGCATCGTCCGTCTTGGCGTCGCCATGACGCCGCAGGGCGACGCGATCTTTCCCGGCCTCACCGTGAAACAGCATCTCGACTGTGGCGCCTATACCAAGGCGTCGTGGCGCGATCGCGCGCTGCGTCGCGACCACATCTACGACATTTTCCCGCAGCTGAAGGCGCTGGAACAGGCCTATGTCGGCAAGCTGTCGGGCGGCGAGCGGCGCATGGTTTCGGTCGGTCGCGCGCTGATGGCCGATGCCCGGCTCTATCTGATCGACGAGCCCTCGCTCGGGCTGGCGCCGAAAATCTCGCAGCGCGTCGTCGATGCGCTGATCGATATCGGGCTCGACGGCAAGGCGATGGTGATCGCCGAACAGAATGTCGCGCTGTTGTCCGGCAAGGTGGATCGCATGATCGGAATGCATGCCGGACACCTGCGCGGCGACGTCGGCCATGTGGATCTCTCCTGATGGACGCCGGTCTCGTCGTCTACGCGCTCTATCTTGCGGCCATCTATGGCCTGATGGCGATCGGCATTTCGCTGCTATGGTCGAGCGTCGGCATGGTCAACATGGCCCATGGCGCCACATTCGCCATCGTCGGCTATGCCGCCTATTTCGCCGCCGTCTGGGGCCAGCCGGTGGCGAAAGGCCTGCTCGGGGCGGCCGGCTGGGATATGCCGGCGCTCGCCGTTTTCATCGGCCTCGTCGCCATCGCGGCCGGCGCGCTGTTCGGCATCGTCATCTACCTGATCGCCTTTCTGCCGATCCACGACAAGCAGAACTTCGCGGTGCGCAGCCTGATCATTACGCTCGCGCTCAACCTCGCCACCGTTCAGACGCTGCTGTGGGCGTTCGGGCCGCAGCAGAAGGCGCTGCCAAGGGTATTCGGCACCGGGAGGTTCGCCGCACTGGGCATGTCGATCCGGGTCGATCAGGTCGTCACCATCGTCGCCACCACGCTGCTGCTTGGCTCGGTACTGGCGTGGCTGCGTCATAGCCGCAAGGGCCTCGAGATCCGCGCGGTGATGCAGAACGCCGAGGGCGCGGCGCTGTGCGGCATTTCCACCCGCAAGACCGCGCTGCCGATCATGATGCTGACCGGCGCGCTCGCCGGTCTCGCCGCGGTGCTTCTGTCGCAGAACGTGTTCGTCAGCCCTACCGCGGGCGTCACGCCGCTGATCAAGGGCCTGACCATCGCGCTGCTCGGCGGGCTCGGTTCGGTGCCCGGCGCGGTGGCCGGCGCGGTGCTGATCGGATTCATCGAGGCGGCGACCGGCGCCATCCCCTTCCTCGGCCAGCGCTACGTGCTGTTCGTGCAATTCACCTTCATCGTTTGCGTGTTGCTGATCCGCCCCCGGGGGCTCGGCGGCCTCCTCGACGAAACGCGGGAGTAGGCGATGGCGCCGCAACAGGCTGAAAAACGCTTCTTCGAGGTCGGTCGCCGCCCGCACGAGATCACCATCAGGCCCGATGGCAGCGAGGTCTGGCGTCGCGCCCGGGTGCCGCTGACCAAACGCCACTGGCTCGCCTGGCGCGGTGTCAGCAATCCCAGGTCGTTGCGCCGCGAACGCAGGCTGCTCGACAAGCGGCCGCTGTGGTGGACCATCGGTCTCGGCGGCCTCCTGGTGGTGACGCCGTTCCTGTCCGACCAGGCGATCAACATCGCCGCCATCTTCTGCATCTTCTCCGCCATCAACGTGATCTGGACGCTGATCATCGGTACCGCCGGGATCTTCTCGCTGGCGACCATGGCGGTGGTAGGCATGTCTGGCTATGCGGCGGCGGCCGCCAATGTCTATCTCGGCGTACCCTGGCCGCTGATGATGCCGGTGGGTGCGCTGGTCGGACTTGTGCTCGGCGGCTTTCTCGCGCTGCCATCGACCCGGCTCGACGGCCTGTATTATGCGCTGCTCACGCTCGGTGTCGCCGAGATCTGCCGGGTGTTCGTCTCGCAAATCAAGGTGCTGGCGCCGACCAATGGCAGCATCAACCAGGTCGGGTCCTTCATTCCGGCGGACTGGCTGCTGCAGCGGCCCGGATTGCTGCTCGGCTTCTTTGCCGCCTTCGCGTTGCTGCTTGCCGCGCTGCTGGTGTTTCGGCTTATCAACAGCGAGCGCCTTGGCCTGCTGCTGCAGGCCGCGCGCGAGGACGAGGCGTTCTCCGAGGCCAATGGCATCGACTACCGCCGTGCGCGGCTCTGGGTGTTCATCCTGTCGTCAGCCGCGCTGGGGGCGATCGGCGCCTTCTACGTAATGTTCTACCGCTCGATCTCGCTCGCGGTGTTCTCGCTCGACCAGTTGCTGCTGCTGTTCGCGATGATCGTGATCGGCGGCCTCGGCCGATCGGAAGGCGCGGTGCTGGGCACCGCCATCGTCGTCCTGATCGACAAGGGCATGCTCGATCTCGGTCCGCTGCGCATCATCCTCGTTACCGCGGTCATGATTGCGGTCGCGCTGACGGCGCATCACGGCCTGACCGGCGTGAGGCTGCAGTTCCGCAATTTCCGCAATCGCAAGAAAAGCGAGAGCCGGGCCGCTCGAACCAAAAAAGGGGGTGAGGTTATGCCCGAAGAAGCCACCGAGATTGCCGACAAGCAGCAGGTCTATTACCGGCTGTTCGACAAGCGGCTCCGCGACCAGCTCAAGACACAGATCACGCCGGAGCTGATCGCCGAGCACAAGGCGAGGCCGCTTGGCCAGCATTCAGATGCGCTCGACCGGGTGCTCAACTATTTTCGCCGCGGCGAGATGCCGGACAAGTACGCCATCCTGCGGGTCGGGGCCTACACCGCCAGCACCTACAAGGTGCTGGCGTTCTCGGGCCGCCCGGGCCATCCGCCGCGCGTCGTCGACGACAAGCTCTATGCCAGCATGGATGAAGCGTATCACGCCGTCTTCCTGCTGCGCATCAACGATCTCCTCGCCAGCTGATTTTTCGAAGGACCGCCATGGCAACGCAGCGCATCTACGGTTACGCCGATCCCTGGTCGATCAAGGCGGGCGAAACGCTCTCCTTCATGGTTTCGGGCGAGGGACTGGAGGCGGTCGATGCGCAGCTCGTTCGGCTGATCCACGGCGACGAGAACCCGGATGGGCCGGGCTTCGTCGAGGAAGAGGTGGCGAGCGCCATCCCGGCCACGTTTCCGGTAACGCGGCAATTCACCCAGGTTGGCGCCCACGCGGTGGTCGGCGATCCCGACCGGCGGCTGGCGATGCCGGGGGATTTCACGATCTACGCCTTCATCTATCCGACCAAGCCCGGCGTCGCGCGGCAGGCGATCCTGTCGAAATGGGACATCATGTCCGGCAAGGGCTATGCACTCGGCATCAGTCCCGAGGGACGACTCGAATTCTGGGTCGGCGACGGCGCGACCATCGATCACGTCGCGGCCGAAGTCCCGCTGGTGACCAAGGTCTGGTACTTCGTCGCGGCGAGCTTCAACGCGGCGACGCGCGAGGCGAAGCTGTACCAGATCGGGGTGGTCAATCGCTACAACTCGCTGACCGGGCCGGTGGTGCCGTTCGACTACGGATCGCGCGTGGCCGAGACGCTGCGCGTGGCGCCGGCCGATCCTGGCGTGGCGACGCCGTTTCTCTGGGCTGGCGCCAGCGAGGAGAACGACCGCCGCGGCCGCTTCGTCGGCATGCTCTATTGCGGCAAGATCGATCGCGCCGGTGTCAGCGCCGAGGTGCTGGCACCCGAAGCGATCGAGGCGCTGGCGCGTTCGGGCGACAGGCCGGCCCGCGCCGTGATCGCGCATTGGGACACCACCGCGGGCTATACCGACAGCGGCATCGGCGACACCATCGTCGATGTCGGCCCGCATGCGCTGCATGCCGAGGGCATCAACCGTCCGGTGCGTGCCATGACCGGCTGGAACTGGAAGGGTCGTGCCGACAGTTTTCGGCTCGATCCCACGCAATATGGCGGCATCGCATTCCACGACGATTCGCTGATTGATTGCCGCTGGCAGCCCAATCTCACCGTGGCGATGCCGGCCGATCTCAAGAGCGGCGTCTATGCGCTGCGGCTGCGCTCGGCCGAGGCCGAGGAACATGTGCCGTTCTTCGTCCGGGCGCCAAAGCCCAAGGCGCCGCTGGCGGTGCTGATGTCGACCTTCACCTATCTGGCTTACGCCAACGAGCGTCTGGCATACGATGCGCTGATCGCGCAGGCGATCACCGCGCATACGCCGATCCTCACCGAGGCGGACATCGAGTTCAACAAGCTGCAGGAATTCGGCCTCTCGACCTATGACCATCATTCCGACGGCGCCGGGAGCTGCTATTCGTCGTGGCGCCGGCCGATCCTCAACATCCGCCCGAAACACCGCATGAGTTCGATGGGCATGCCGTGGGCGCTGCCGGCCGACCTGTCGCTGATCTGGTGGCTCGAGCATTCCGGGCTCGATTACGAAATCCTTACCGATCACGATCTCCACGCCGAGGGTATCGACGCGCTACGGCCCTATCGCGCCGTCATCAACTGCACCCATCCGGAATATTATTCCGAGCAGATGCTGGATGCGACCGAGGATTATCTGTGCGAGGGCGGCCGGCTGATCTATTCGGGTGGCAATGGCTATTACTGGGTCTCCGGGCTGCGCGAGGGCGAACCGCATTGCATGGAGGTCCGCAAGCTCGATACCGGCTCGCGGGCCTGGCAGGCCGATCCGGGCGAGGGCTATCTCGCCTCCACCGGCGAGAAATCCGGCCTGTGGCGGTCGCGCGGCCGTGCGCCTCAGAAGATCGTCGGTGTCGGTTTCACCTCCGAGGGCATGGACGAGAGTCAGCCGTTCGAACGCATGCCGGATTCGTTCCACCGCCGCGTGGCCTGGATGTTCGACGGCATCGGGCCACAGGAAAAGATCGGCGATTTCGGGCTTGGTCTCGGCGGCGCCGCTGGCATCGAAATCGATCGCTACGATCTTGCGCTGGGCACGCCTCCGCATGCGCTGCTGCTGGCCTCGTCGCACGGACACTCGGACAATTATCCGCTGGTGTCTGAAGAGGTCACCTATGCCTTCCCCGGACGCGGCGGAACGCAGGATCCGCAGGTGCGCGCCGATATTACCTATTTCACGACGGCCAATGGCGGCGCCTGTCTTTCGATCGGCTCGATCGCCTGGAGTCAGGCGCTGCCTTACAGGAATGGTGACAACAACGTCGGGCGGATCATGCGGAACGTGGTGGACGCTTTCGTGCGACCTGGACCGTTGCCCGGCAGCGAGTTTGTCGGCGAGGAGAAACTCTGGCGCTGATTGGCGCTCCGCCCCCCTGGTCCAACGGAAAATCGTTCGACCTCGATTTCGTCAGCACGCGGGTGATCTCGCTGTTGCGCATGATCCCGGTTGGCCGCCTCTGCGCAAAGCGGAGGATTCCACGAATCGAAACCTCCAAAAAATGCCAGAACCCGAAGTGGCCGCTTGATCGGGGGCAGCCTCGAGTTCGGGCCACCCTGTCGTGCGGCGGGTTGACCGAAGCTCAGATGCTAACAGTCAGGTGCTACCCGCGCGGCAGCAGGAACCGTCCCAAGACGGCCCTGCCGTAGTCGGCGGTTATTTTACTCAAATTCTTATCGGTGTCGCTGGTTTTGCCGGCAGGGGCATCGAACGGAAGGCTGAGAGTCCAACGACCGAGAAAACGGAAGCCCCAAGGATAGCCCGTGCTCGCTTGTAATTGGAAATCATACGCATCCTTTGGTTGTGGAGGCACGAACGGCGGACGGATGTTCACCGTGCCCGTGATAAGCTGAAATACCGCGGCGCTCAGCCCGAAATTCAGGATCGAATAGACAAAAGTTCCGTTCTTTTTGACGCCCACCAGAGGCTGCTCCAGCTTGCTCCTGAGGTCCTTTATTCGTCCAAAATCGGAGATGTCGCCCGGCACACCCACGCGCTCGAATCCGGCTCTCAAATTTCCGATCGGACTCCGAACGTTAAAAGCACCACCATCAACAGTGATCCTCGCGAGCTGTTTGTTGAAGCCATAGAATTGCTGGCCGATCAGCGTTGCCGGAAGCGAATCCACCAGGAGCTGCGGCATGTAGCTGAACAGAGCTGTCTGAAAATGCGTCCCATCGAAGAGTACGACGTCGGGAATCAGCTCGGCTATCTCGAAATAGTCCGCGCCGCCCAAAGGAAACAGTCCAGGACGGACATTGCGTTGTCGCGCAAAGATGAAGACAACTTCGTGTTCTGGCGGCGGCGCCTTCTGCCCCTTGGGCACGTGGAGCGCGAGCCCATTCGGCAGCTTCCCTTTCACGAAGTCGGTGGGAAGTGAAAACAGCACGCAAAATGCCTCGATTTCGCCGGTGCCTGCGACGGCCTTGCCGCCCAGTTTGCGCGCAACGTCGAGGAATGGAATGAGCTGAGTGGGCAAGTCGTTGGCGTCAAAGTCGGTGGAGTTTGGCATGGTAAGAGATACTCCTGTAATTGCGGCTGCCGCAGCCCGGCCAGCCATAACAGATGCTTCAATACAGCCCGCGTTGATGCCGGTACGGACCCAGTCGCCGGCCAAATAGAGATTGTCGACGCCGGACTCGTCCGCCCTCATGCGTGCGGACACACTTCCCGTGACTGATAAAACGTATCGGTCAGACGGATTGATATTCACCCGCAGGTATTGGGCTTCGAGACGCTTCTGCCCGCACCGCTCCTGCGGATCAAAAAATAGATCCCATTGCAGCCGATGATCTGCGTCAACGACATTGGGCCACAACCTGAAAAGATATTTATTGACCCAATCAAGTGTCGCCGTCTCGGCCTGTGCAAGCGCTCTGTCGGGATAACCATAATCGCTGGAGGGAGGCGGGGGGTCGTCGTTCAGGGTGCCAACAAAATAGGCCAGGCCCTTGGGATAGTTGTCGGCAGGCCATTGTTCCATCGGCAGCATCAAGCTGAGATCGCCCCAACTGTCGAATGGAAGCTGGAATCCCGACAACACGGTTCGCCGGACCTTGGCGCCGAGCTCGCAACTGGTCTTCGTGGTCCAGGCTTGAAACGCGGTGGTTGCAGTCGTCTGGACAGCGTCGGTCATGTCCTTCCATCGGGGAACTCGACTGATGAGGTCTTCGCAGATCGTGCCGAAAGCCCCAATGCTGATGCCAAGCACGACGTCGTCGAAATGGGTGTCCAACTCCAGCCTCTCGTGGCCGACGCCCTGCCACGGCGACCACGCGGATTCAAGATCCACGCCGCGCAGCTGATCCCCGTCTTGAAGCCGGCAGTAAACCGGCTCCGAGGGCCAGCTCGGTATGACGCCGCCTTTCCCGTCCGGAATCTCGATCAGCGGGTAATAGGTCGACTCGTTCGGACGGGCCTGAATCGTAGTGTCGATGAACTCAATCGACTCTCCGTCGGCCGACAAACCGATGCGGTCAACTCGCGTGAAGAAATTGAACTTCACCTTTCGATGGCAAAGCACCTGGTAGAGGGGTGCGAAGATCAGCTCCCCCATCGTGGCGCGCAGAAGATAGAAAAACGATCCACGATAGGCGAACATCAGCTTGAGCAGGATACGCGTGCCGGTTCCGGCGCCGACGTTCGTTTGCCCGCGAATGAAGCCGAAAACGTAATCGTAACAGCCGCGCACGATCGCCGAATTCAAAGCCTCCTCGGAACAGCCGTTCCGATGCATCCATTCCTTCCACTCGTAGCCATCGACGCAATCAAAGCCGTTCCATATGACCTCATCCCTCAACATGCCGTACGCAATCGCGAGTGCGATCTCGCCGAGAATGAGGCGGATGCGTTCCTTGCCGCCTGCCGACTGCGCGACCTTCTTTACCGGCTCGATCGAATATTGCAGCAGGATCTGGAGCTCTTCGCTCTGGCGGCGAGTGACGGCTGTGGGATCCGATGGCAGCGATGCGATCCTCGTCTGGGCCGTGACGAACGGTCCGCTCTTTCTTTCCGCATCGGTCGTCCATAGCGGAGGACCGTCGTCCGGCCATTGGACCACCAGGTCTTCAACCGACTTGATCAATTCGGCCGAGCTTTTGACCAGAGATCGCAAAAAATCGGTCAGCGAAAAGAAGGAATCGCGGGGCGTGCCCGGAAGCCCTTCATGCGGGGCAAGGCTGATCACCCAGGAACGCCAGTCCTGAAGGGCTGGGTCTGGGTACGGGTCCGCTTTCTCAACGACGGGCTCCATCAGGACGCAGTGATTGAGCCCGATGAAAGCGTGCTCGCGACCGCAAAATGGCGGCCGTTCGCCCTGTTCGATCATTGCCGCGTAGACGCGATCGACCAGATGGAAGGCGTTGTCATAAAAGCCGGTCCAGACATGCAGTCCATGTTCTTCCGCCCGGTAGCCTGCCGCGGCGTTGCGGCCAACAGCTCCTTTTCCGCCCAGGCGCCAGCCGATGGTGTAGATGGTGATATCGAACAGCTGATGGTCGGGATCCAGCTCCGTCAGCTCGAAGGCGGCGCTCAGCGCCGCGATACCGCCCCCCAAAATCGCGATTTTCTTACGTTCCATCGCGCATTCTCGTCCTTAAGTGCCGTACGCGTATCTCCGCCAGACGTCGCACAGGCTGAAATACTGCATCGAGGCATGAAGAAAGCGTTCACCGGGAATGTCGCGCTTATCGCCGACAATGGCGCGGGCCGCTTGCATGCCCGACATCACCGCGGCTTCCACGCATTCTGTACTGAATCCAGTATCGATCCAGGTCCCGGCGAGAAAAAGGTGATCGACGCCGGACTGGTCCGTTCTCAATCGCCATGCGGTCGTACCGGCGGCCGTCGCGACGCAACAGTCCACGGGAGATATGTTCGCGCGAATATGCTGTGCGTCCAGTCTCTTCTCGTCGGTCTTGGCCGCCGGGGCACAAAGAACGCTCCAATCGAACCCGCTTTTGCTGGCCGCGTTGGGCCAAAGACTCCACGCCCGATTGTTGAGCCAAGAAACGGTGGCGGTACGCGCCTTCTGGTCCGCTGCCTCCTGGACACCAGTCTGACACGGCGGCTGCATGTAAAGATCGCAATCGAGCACATCGCAAAGATAGTGTAGCGTGACTGGAGGCGGTTCTGCCGCGTGCGGCTCATAAGCCAGGAGCTCCGACATGTCCGCCCAGATATCGAGCGGATCGGGCCCCGATACCAGCGCGGGAGACGGCTTCTTCCAGCCCAGATCGGCCAGGCTCTTGTTGCTCCAGAGTTGTACCGACAGACTCGGCACCAGCTGAAGCTTTTCAGTCATCGCCGCGAAATTGTTGCGTAATCCGAACAGGTCGCCGTTCGGGCCGGCCTCACTTTCGGAAAGTTCGCTGCCCTGGCGCTTTTCCTGACCAAGCTTGCGGAAGGCGGCGGGCGGTACTGCAAGGATGACATCGTCAAAATCGTCGCCTCGCCGGAGAGTGACGGTATCGATCCGCTGGTGACACCAATAGGACTCCAGGTCGACGTTGGCGGCCTCGAGCACCTTGCCATTTTCAATGACGCTCCAATCCGGCGCGGTGCTCCACCCTCTCAGTCCGCCAACCATCTTGATCGGATCGTATTCGCTTTCCGGGCATGTCAACTTGACCTGCTGATCGAAGCACAACGACGCGATCGCATTGCCGTCGCGCTCGATCTGGATATCGGTTAGCTTGTGAAAAAACCGAAACTCGACATCACGCTTCCTCAGCACGTCAAAGAGTGGTGCGACGATGACTTCTCCGGCGCCGGCCTGCAGCTCCCAGGCAAAAGCACCCTTGTATGTAGCCAGCATGCGCAGCACGACCTGGGCTGCGGTCCCGGCTCCATAGCTCGGCCTGTCCAGCCGCCCACCCGGATACTGAAACATGGTGTCGTAGAGGGCCTTCACCAATGGAGATTGCCTGGCAATTGCCGGGGTGGCGCCGTGGCGGATCAGCCAGCGGCGAAAATCGTCACCATCGACCTGAGCTATGGAGCGGTGCTCAATCAGGATATCCGTGATGATCCCGAAGATGAAAGCCACTGCAAGGTCCAGCGCCTGCACGAACAATCCACCGTCGCGAGTTCTTGCAAGGTTTGAATTCCTTGCGGCGGATAAGGCGCCAACGAGCGTTTTGCGAACCAGTTCGATATCGTCGACGACAAAGTTGATAAGCTCATCGTCCATGTGCGAAAGCGACGTTGCAGCAATTCCGAGACAGCTTCGTACGGTTTGCCGAGGCAGCGTTGCGAACCGGCCAGATAGATAGCTCCGCCGCATCAGCAAGCTTAGCGACGCTCCATCAAGCGTTACGGTGGGTTGATCTGGCTGAACGCTCTTGCTCGCGCGCAGAGCGCGATCGTAAAAGCCGACCACAAGATCCAGGATGTTGGCCAGGCACCTGCCGGCACTCAGATCTACATTTCCGTCGCCGGGGACCCTGGCGTTAAAGGGAAACTCGACATCGTAGATATCCGGATTCTGGACGTCGCCGTTGCCGATCGGCGTAAATTGTTGGCGACGGAACGCCTGGTCTAGCGACTTAATGCGTTGTGGACGAGGTGGGCTCCATAGACGGTAGACCTTCCGCATCAGATGGAATGCGTTCTCGTAAAAGCCAAACCAGATGTGGAGGCCATGTTCGATGTTGCGGCCCTCGCCGTCGCGACCGCTGGCGCATTTGCCGCCCGCCCGCCAGCCCAGCTGGTAAATGGTGACCGCGTGCTGCGCACGCAGTTTACGCGTGCGGGTCAGCTCGAACGCGGCGGTCAGCCCCGCCATTCCACCGCCGACGATGATTATTCTGCGCTTGCTCAAGCCACACTCCGCGGCTGCTTGGATGGCAGGCCCTGGACCTCGCGCAATTCGGCGAGCTCCCTGACCGCGCCCAGGCGTTCAAAAATTGCAGCCGCCTGCGCCAGGTGGCTGGTTCGATCCAAAGCATCTTCGTTCAAAGCCTTGTTTTCGCTCAAAGCTGTGCCGATCTCGTACAATGCGCGTGCCCGCTCCCTCGGCATCTGCAGGAGCTCGGCGGCCGTCGCTGCGCGCTTCCAGCAATCCAGGGCTTTGGTGCCTTGACCGGTCAGAAGGAAAAGCCGCCCCTTCATCAAAAAGTCATACGGCCGACAAAGTGGGGAACTGCGCGCCAGCCTGGAAAGCTCTCGGCACGCTTGCTGGGCCTGATTTTGGACGCTTGCGGGCACGGCGCCGGAACTGCGTTGCCAGTGGTTCAGAAGAACGTCGGCAATCCCCGCGGCGCCGTAGACATACCCGCCCCAGACCACGCCGCATTCACGCAAAATGGCAAGGCCGCGTTCGGCGAGCTCGAGAGCGCGGCCTGCATCGGCAAGATCCGAATATCCCAGCGCGCAGGTGCCGACGCAGAGGAGCTGGTCGGTGCGTATCAGATTATTGCCAACAAGGGATCGAAGCTCCTCGAGCCGGGCCGCGTCGCAGCGTGCCAGGCTGTGATCGATCAGGACACCGGCAGAAAGACTCCATGCCCGAACCTGGGGCGGGGAATCGTCCGATATTTCGGTGAGCAGCTTTTTCAACCGGCCGTCGGCGCGCGAAATCTCTCCTCGCAGGAACGCGATGAAGATTGCCATCGTTTCGCTGTTGTGGGCACGCTTGCGGTCGCCTAGTCGCTCGTAAAGTTGCCGTGCCTGCTCGGCGCCCCGCTCGGCACTCTCCCATTTCCCCAGGCCATAATCGAGGACACCGAGCACCAGCTGAACCCTCGCGATCTCGGGGAGCGTGCCGTGTTGGTCGGCCAGCTTCGTGGCGCGGGCCCCGTAAGCGCGCGCGACGCCGACCAGGCCCGACATGCCCATACCGAGAGCCAGAGCACTATATCCGCGAACCGTTTCCCGCGCCGCCCCGCACTGCTCGGCGAGATTCAACGACGCCAGTGTACCGTTGAGAACAGCGAGCGAGTCGTTCTGAAAGAAATACTGCTCGGACAGATGCTCGTAGATATGGGATACACGCTCGACGTCGGCTCTCTCCTGTTCCGAGCGATAGGCGCGCGTGCGCGGGAAAAGCCACAGCGGAAGCTGCGTAGCAAGATTCCGCACGAGTGCGGCCACCTTCGCGAGCTTGCTGTCCGGCACGCGGTACCCGAGCAGCTGCATCGCGCGGCCATAGTGCTCCGATGAATTGGCGTAATCGGAAAGCTCGTGATAGGCGTCTCCCAGGATAACCTCCCAAGCGGCCCTTCGGCTCTTATCAATTTGCAGCGTGTCGCGCTCGGTCAGATCGAACATCTTCTGCGCATAGCGGATCGCTTCGCGGTTTGCGGAATTGTTGCGTGACTGCTGGGCCGCGAGCTCGAGATAGGTAATCGCCCGCAGTGGCTGGCCGCCGAGCTCAAGATGCCTGGCGAGCCGGGCATAATTGGGCTGCAACTCGTGTGCGTGGTGCGATTCGATAAAGTCGGCGATCCGTTGATGGAGCGTTTTTCGCTGCGCGAATGACAGGAGATTGTAGGCGACTTCCATCGTTATGGAGTGTCGGAAAACAAATGACAGCGGTCGCGTTTCCCGATCCAGCTGCAAGAAGTCATGGTCCATCAGACGCCGGATGCATTCTGCCTTGGCGGCGGCGGGCAGTTCGGGGACAATCCAACCGAGCAGGTCGGAGGAAAAGGCGTCGCCGACCGCGCTGGCAGCCTTCAGCACGAGCTGGTCATCAGGAGACAGCCGGTCGATCCGGCTTACGATGGCGCGTTCCACGCTGGTCGACAACGAGATACTCGAATCCGCGAAGTTCTGCTCGTTGACCGAACAGACGCCTCGTGACACCTGGATCTTTCCCGTGTCCCTTAGCGCCAGTGCCAGCTCCTCGCTGAAGAACGGGTTTCCGTTGGCGTGGCCATATACGTATTGAACGAGTTCGGAAGGAAGTTCGGCGGATCTGAGCCGCCGCTCGACCAGGAGGCGGACATGGTCGCGTGACATGCCGTCGAGCCGTACCTTCAGCGTCGGAGTCAGCTCGACGGCCGGGAATTCTTTCGGCATCGTCGCGGCTTCGGTGCGCTGGGTGACGACGATCAGAAATTCGGAAAGCCTTCGAGCGACAGCACCAAGCAGCTCGATCGAGGGACCGTCGAACCAATGCACGTCCTCCATGACGAGAATTCGGAGCTGCGATCTGCGAAGCAAAAAGATCACGAGCTCTTCGATCGCGCTGGCGCGAGCCGATCCAACAATCTGCTCGGTGAAGACAGATTGGGAAAAGCCGAGCGGAATCACTTCCTCGATCAGTGGAAGCCAGTTCGAGAGCGGTTCGTTGCCGAGCAAACTTTCGGATAATTCGCGGCGAACCCGCGGCGCGTCGGCTGGAGAGTCGAACTGAAGGATCTGCCGCAGAACGGTACGCCAAACGAAGTACGGTGTGGATTTTTCGATCGCCGTTCCATTCGCAAGCAGCACGGCGCGACCGCCAGCCTGCGCCAATCCGATGAATTCCTCCAGGAGGCGCGACTTCCCGATGCCTGCCTCACCCAATATTTGAATGAGCGTTCCGGTTCCTGTCCCAAGGCCGTCGAGACAACTGCTTAACAGCGCGGTTTCGCTGGTCCGATCAATGATCGTACGCCGCTTCGGAACATGGAGGTCTTCCGCCACGGCGGTCGGGTTAAACGCCAGGATCGACGCGCCGGCGCCCTTGATCTGGAGATGCGGCAGCAACGTAAAGGCGATCCGCTTTCCCACAGCCTGCGCCGTCGTAGCATCGCAGACGATGTCGCCCGGCGCGGCTTCGGCAAAATGTGCGGCCACATTGATGGCCTGTCCGAAAATTCCAAAGGTTTGCTGGCGGAGGCCACCATAGTTGCCGCAGAACAGGCGCCCCGTGGAAATACCAACGGAAGTCGAAATGGAATTCGCCTCCAGCAGGCGACGCAACCGCAGACACGCCTCCACGGCTCGGAATGAATCATCTTCGTGGGCGAACGGAGCCAAGCCGAAAACAAGGGTCAGGGTCAGCCCCTTGTCATCCATCAGAACCTGATGAATGGTTCCTTCCAATCGTTCCGCGATTTGCTGGACGTCGAGGACGAAGCTCTGCAGTTTTGTCAGAAAGTCTTCTTCGAATTGAAAATCCGGGAGACCAATTCGTGCAATCGTGAGCGTTCGGAACTCACCGACCCAGTCGCTGGGTGAATCGGAATTGCGCGGGGCGCGGACTTCGATCTGCCGACCGATCCCAACAGCATTCGGCGCATTTATTTCCAGGAGGCGAGCACCACAGGATGTCGGCTCGACCTCGCAACCGTCCGACAGAAGTCTGGCGGCGTTCGCGCATAGCGCAATGTCGCCGATCTCTGCCTTTTGGTAGGCTTCGCCGATGCGATAAAAGGGGTCGCCGACAGCGATATAATGCCACTTGTCGCGCCAGCCGCCGAGCTTGCAGAAAAACACCTCGCCTGTCTCGATTGCGGTGCGCGCGCTGATCCCTTCACCGTTGCGCCAGTCAGTCATTGCCTGCCGCAGCGCTAATCCGCAGCGGGCAGCCTGCTCGGTCGCGACGCCGGCGCTTGCATCGGACCAGACAGCGAGAATGGCATCCCCGGCAAATGCTACAATGTCGCCACCATGCGATTCGATCACGTCGACGAGCACCGCAAAGCAGTCGTTGATGAAATAGGTGAGGCTCTCTGCCCCATCGCCGGCGGCCCGGTCGGTTTTGGCAGTAAACCCAGCAATATCAATGAGCAACACGGCCGCTGTGCGGGATTCCGCTGGACCGTCGATCGAAATGTTTCGCGATTGCAGACGGGCGTGCACCCACCTCGGAATATGGGCGGCCTGTTCCCTCGCGGCGGCTTGAGCAGACATAGCGCACGGCCCCGGCTCAACCACTGGATGGAAACCCTTCCTGAGGGGAAAATCAACAAACTCTCGAGCCTTGGGGGCCGCCTCGCATTGCCCACGGCCGATCGCCGCGCAAGACTGTTGCGCGAAACCTTCTCGATATGCTCGCTTTGAAATAATTCTTGCGCTCCCCGTTGGACCCGGTCGGAAACGGAAAGCTATCCAAACGGCGCGGCTCCAAGCCCTATTCAGCCGCTGTTACGTGCGTTAGATAAAGAAATGACGGCTCTGCCGGTCAGATAAAAGCAACGGAAATCAGGGACTGGGCGCTCATGAAGGATTTTGCCGGAAAGATTGCTGTCATCACCGGGGGCGGCACGGGCATGGGCCGCGAGCTGGCGCGGCAGCTGGTCGCGGAGGGCTGCAATGTCGCGATGTGCGACATTTCCGCCGACGCGATGGCCGAGACCAAGCGGCTCTGCGAGGTGGAAAAGCTGCCCCAGGGGCTGCGCGTCACCACGCACATTGCCGACGTCTCGATTGAGGACCAGCTCAAGCGCTTCCGCGACGAGATCGCGGAGCAACAGGCCACCGACAGGATCCATCTGTTGTTCAACAATGCCGGAATCGGCGGCGGCGGCAGCCTGTTCACCAATTCACGGGAGCAGTGGGAACGGACGTTCAATATCTGCTGGGGCGGTGTCTATCTCGGCGTTCGCACCTTCCTGCCGATGCTGATGAAGGCGGACGAGGGCCACATCGTCAATACTTCCAGCGTCAACGGCTTCTGGGCCTCGGTCGGCATGGGCGTGTCGCACACCGCCTACAGCGCCGCCAAATTCGCAGTGAAGGGATTTTCCGAAGCCCTGATCAACGATCTGCGCCTCAACGCGCCGCACATCAAATGCTCCGTGGTGATGCCCGGGCATATCGGCACGTCCATTGTTTCCAACTCGCGCAAGATCCAGAGCGGCACCGAATCCGAGCGGCTGAGCGACAACGAGATCCTTTCCGCGCGTCAGCGCCTGAAGGGGATGGGCATCGACACCGCGGCGATGTCGGATGAAGACATCCAGAAGATCGCGCTCGATCGCGCGCGCAGTTTTCGCGATGAGGCGCCAACGTCAGCCGCAGTGGCTGCCAGAATCATCCTCGACGGGGTCAAGGCCGAGCGCTGGCGAATCCTGGTCGGCGACGACGCCCAGCGTCTCGACGAGCGGGTGCGGCAGACGCCGGAAAAGGCCTACACGCCGGAATTTTATCAGAGCTTTGCCCAAGAGGTCGGTTGGCGGCTCGGCTAGAGGAAAAATCCAACGCTCCGGCCTGAAGCGCCTGCTTCAGGTCTCAACTTCGACCTTGATCGGAAATTTCTTCAGCAGCCGCTCGGCCATTACCGCCGTGCCCGGTGAAGCCTTGACGCGCAGGAAGAGTCCGCGCGTGGGATCGGTGATCGCCTCGACGCTGACCTCGTTCGCCAAACCCTCCGCCACCAGCAGTTCGCGCGCGGCTTCGCCCGCCGCGATCTCGCGGAGTTTGGGTTTGAAGATCTTCCCGACCGGCGTGACCGGCATTTCGCCGATCACGGATACGGCCCGCGGCCGCGCCGGCGGCTCCGGGATGTTGTCCTGCACGAAGGCGGCGAGCGCCTGGGAATCGATGATGACACCGGGCTGCGCCGAAACGAACAGCATCGGTACTTCGCCGGCATAGGCGTCGGGACGGCCCACGGCGGCGGCGAGCGCGACGCCGGGGAATTGCAGCGCGGCGTCCTCGATCGCCCGGGGGTCGATGTTGTGACCGCCCCGGATGATCACGTCCTTGGCGCGGCCCATGATGTAGACGAAACCATCGGCGTCGATGCGGCAGATATCGCCGGTGCGCAGCCATCCGTGATGAAAGGCGTCCTCGGTCTGCTTCTTGTCGACGTAGCCGGGAAACACCTGCGGACCCCTTGTGAGCAATTCGCCGGCCGGGGAGGGCCACGGTCCGGTATGCAGTTTGTCTCCTGCGAGGATGGCGAGTTCGACCAGCGGGTTTTGAAGGCCGACGCTTTCCGGCCGCGGCTTCACGCCGGCGACGTCGTGGGTGATCGCACCGGCAAGCTCGGTCATGCCATAGACTTGCTGGACGCAGGGGCCGCCCCAGCGCGCGAGATAGCGCCGTTCGATTTCCGGCGGGCAGATCGAGGCGCCTGTCGGCGTGACGCGCAAGCTCGAAATGTCGCAATTGCCGACGGGGATGTCGGCGAGCGCGCCCAGCGTCGTCGGTACGTTGCCGGCATGTGTCAGGCGATATTTCTCGATCACGTTCCAGAAATTC